>FWPU01007649.1_pt1 | contig 19618 bp, 18 predicted proteins | sample 2228361 | NCBI WGS metagenome assembly FWPU01 (sample SAMEA103939777, study PRJEB20133) | metagenome
GGAGCGCAGCGACAGCCGGGGTCATCATCGCATCGCAAAGACCCGGATCGCGCTTGAACCCGGATCTCGCTTGCGCTCGATCCGGGCTACTTACTGCTCGAACAGTCGCGACCGCGAGCGCGGCGGCTATTGGGTGCCCGCAAGTCCGGCTTGCTGCACGACCTTGCCCCAGCGCTCGCGCTCGGACTGCACGAACTTCGCAAGATCGGCGAGCGAGGGACTCACCACCGGCACGACGCCGGTGCGGCTCACCTTTTCCTGGACGTCCGGCAGCGCCATCACCGCCTTGAATTCCGCGTGCAGCTTCTCGACGATCGGCCTCGGCGTACCCCCCGGGGCGGCCACCATGAACCAGCCGGCGGCGTCAAAGCCGGGCACGCCAGCCTCGTTGAGCGGCGCTACATCCGGCAGCACCGCAAGGCGCGCCGCCGTCGACACGCCAAGCGGGCGCACCTTCCCGGCGCGGATCAGCGGAACCGAAGGCGCCGTGTCGGAGAACAGAAGCTGGATGTGGCCGGCGACCACATCCTTGATGGCATCGGCGCTGCCCTTGTAGGGCACGTGCGCCATCTCGATGCCGGTCATCATTTTCAACAGCTCGCCATACAGATGATGCGGCGAGCCGGCGCCGCCGGAGCCGTAGCTGAGCTTACTCTTCTTGGAATGGGCGACGAGCTCGGGGATCGTCTTGGCCGGCACCGCGGGATGGACAATCAGCACAAAGGGAACCCGGCCGACGAGCGCGATCGGGACGATGTCCTTGATCGGATCGTAGGCGCTTGAACGCGGATCTCGCTTGCGCTCGATCGTCGGGCGCCGCCTTTGCGCCGGCCGCCGTGCCGATGGTCGAACCGCCGCCAGGCCGATTCTCCACCACCACCGGCTTGCCCAGACGGTCGGCAAGCTTGGGCGCGGCGATGCGCGCCAGCGTGTCCACCGCGCCGCCGGGCGCCCAGGGCACAATGAGCGTGATTTGTCTTGTTGGATACTCCTGCGCGGAGACCGGCAGCAGGCACAAGATGCTCAATGCCACGCTGGCGGCGAACGACTTTGCGGATCGCGCGTAGCGCATTGCGTTTCCCTCCCCTCTCGACGCGGAGCGTTTTCGCTCTCGCTTGCGCCAAGCTTAGCGGATCCGCCGGGCGGTCCCAATCATCGGGGGGTTTCTTGACACCCTCTGTGAGGCTCGCCATAAGCTCTGCCTGGCGCGGGTCGCGAGGTCCGCGCGCTTTCGTTGCGGCGGTCCAAGCCCCCGTAACCACAGCAAAAATTCAAGAGGGACGTCGGGACGGGATTGACCCCGGGCGGCGTCGAGCGCGGAACCAAGCCATGTACGCGGTCATCAAAACCGGCGGCAAGCAATATCGGGTCGCCGAAGACCAAGTGATCCAGGTCGAGAAGATCAAGGGCGAGCCGGGCCAGATCGTGCAGCTCTCCGATGTGCTGATGCTTGGCGGAGAGACCACGCAGATCGGCACGCCCACAATCCAGGGCGCGAGCGTGGCGGCCGAGGTGCTCGAACAGGGGCGCGGGCCCAAGATCATCGCGTTCAAGAAGCGGCGGCGCAAAAATTCGCGCCGCAAGCGCGGGCACCGCCAGGCGTTTACGCTGCTGCGTATCACGGAAATCCTGACCGACGGCCGCGGCCCGACGAAACAGGCGCGGGCAAAAGAGGAACCTCAGCCGAAGGCGGAAGCGCCGGCAGCAGCGGCCGGCGAGACAGAGGAAAGGCCGAAAGCCGCAAAGCCGAAGCCGAAGGCGGAAAAAAGGCCGGCGAAAGGAAGGCCGAAGCCAAAGGGAAAAAAGAAGTAACCGAAATTTTGCCGAAATCGCGGTTTGTTAAGGCAGGCATCGCGGGCTGAGAAGGCGACGGGAATTCATCACGCGTCATATCAAAATTTGTGTGATGATTTCGTCACGGAATCGCTGTAGAAGGACAACGACTAGGGTTACAGACCATGGCGCATAAGAAAGCAGGTGGATCCTCGCGCAACGGACGCGACTCGGCGGGCCGACGGCTTGGCGTCAAGCTGTTCGGCGGCGCCAACGTCCTTGCCGGCAACATCCTCGTGCGTCAGCGCGGCACCAAGTGGCACGCCGGCCGCAATGTCGGCATCGGCAAGGACCACACGCTCTACGCGCGCGTCGATGGTCAAGTGCAGTTCGATACCAAAGCCAAGGGCCGCGTGTTCGTCTCGGTCGTTCCGACGACGGAGGCGCTGGCAAAGTAAAGCGGTGGATCAGAAGGGTCCGCCGGCATCAGTCGAACAGGTGGGCCCAGACGGGCTCTTTCCAAGGGGGAGACGGGATGCCGGCTCCCCCTCAAGCATTTCGAAAAAGGAGCCTGTGCCATGACCTTGCTGGAACTGCCCCGCGAACGGTTACGGGAAAGAAGTACCGTCGTCCTCGAGACCGAACGGTTGATCCTGCGCGCGCCGAAGCTCGAGGACGCTAAAACGATCGCGAAGCTCGCCAACGACCGTCGCATCGCGGAGAACACAGCGCGCATTCCGCACCCTTACGGGCTTGCGGACGCCAAACAGTTCATCACCTGGGCGGCGGAAAATGACGAGGAAGTCGTGTTCGCGGTCACGCTGGACGGGACGGTGATCGGCGCGTGCGGCGTCGGCACGATCGACGGCGTGACGCCCGAGGTCGGCTATTGGCTCGGCGTGCGGTATTGGGGGAAGGGCTACGCCACCGAGGCGCTGCGTGCCGTCATCGATTTCGCGTTCGAGGAGTTCGACTACGAGGCGCTGCATGCCGCAGCGCGCGTGACCAACCCGGCGTCGCGCCGCGTCTTGGAAAAATGCGGCTTTCAGTGGACCGGCGCGGGACTTGGCCGCGTGCGCGCGCTCGCAAGCTCGGTGCCGGTCGATCGATTCCGCCTCGATCGCAGGCTGTGGGCCTCGCTCAAGAGTTGGGGCCGGACGCGACGCACCCGATAGCGTTAACCCCTCACAAAAAATTGGGGCCATTGCGTCAGCACTACGGATTGACAGCGCCCACCTTCGGGGGGACGCTGGTGCAGCTCCACGGATCGTCGATCCGTGCGGCAGGAACGGAGGTGACCATGACGCCACCGGGCCAGTCGCGCCGCGCATCGTCTTGGCTGACGTTCGGGCCTCGGCGTAGCGGCATGCTCACGAACGACGCGTCGGGAGCGGCCTAAAGGGCCGCATCAGTGAGGCAAGGCCCACTCTGGCCCCTCCCGGCTCGCGTCCGCTGGCGCTTCATCCCGCAATGCGTAACAATGCCACTCCGGCGGCAACCGCCGCAGGGAGGAATACGCATGTCCTACACGCCCGACTCCTACACGCTCGACCAATTCATCGCCGACTGTCGCGAGCTGTTGAGCCGCGATCCGGGTCCGAAAGGCCGCGAGCAGGTGCGCCTGCGGCTCGAACGGCTGCTGCAAAATCCGGCGTTCGTGCGCGAATACTGCGGCGACCACGTGCCGCAGGGGCTGAAGACGCTGTACGAGGACCCCAAGCTCGGGTTCCAGATCCTCGCCCATATCAACGACAAGGGCCGCAAGGGCGAGCCGCACGACCACGGCGAGTCGTGGGCCATCTACGGCCAGGCGACCAAATACACCGACATGACCGAGTGGGAACGGATCGACGACGGCCGCGACCCCAAGCACGCCAAGCTGCGCGAAACCAGGCGCTACCGCCTCAACCCGGGCCAAGCCGGAATTTTCCAGGACGGCGCCATTCACGCCATCGAGTATCCGGACAAGTCCCGCTTTGTGCGCGTGACCGGGACCAACCTCGACAAGATCCGCCGCAACCGCTTCGATCTTGCCAGCGGCGAAGTCCGCCAGATGACGCCGCAAATCGCGACGTGAGCAAAACCTCCCGCGTTCCGCCGCCCGGAAACTTCGTCGCCACGCTGCGGCCGCTCACACCTGCGGCGGTAAGGGCCATGCTGAGCGACAGACAGGAGGTCGCGCTCGTCGACCTGCGCGAGGAGCTGCCGTTCTCTCAAGGGCATCTGCTGTGGGCGCGCTCGACCCCCTTGAGCCGGCTCGAGCTGAATTTCGCGCGACTCGTGCCGCGGCGCACGACGCGCATCGTCCTGTGCGACGACGGCGACGGGCTCGTGGAACGCGCGGCGGAGCTGCTCGCGCGCGAGCGCTACCACAACCTGCACTTCCTCGAGGGCGGCGTGAAGGCCTGGGCGGAAGCAGGCTTCCAACTCTTCGCGGGCGTGAACGTGCCGAGCAAGGCGTTCGGCGAGCATGTGGAGCACGCGTTCGGCACTCCGAGCATCTCCGCCGAGGAACTCGCCGTGCTGATCGAGCGCGGTGCCGACCTCGTCGTGCTCGACAGCCGGCCGTTCGACGAATTCCAGCGCGTGTCGATCCCCGGCGCCACCAACGTGCCGGGCGCGGAGCTGGTGCTGCGCGTGCGCGATCTCGCGCCGTCGCCGGATACGCTCGTGGTCGTCAATTGCGCCGGCCGCACGCGCAGCATCATCGGCGCGCAATCGCTGATCAACGCCGGCCTGCCCAACAAGGTGGTGGCGCTGCGCAACGGCACCATGGGTTGGAGTCTGGCCGGCTTCGGCTGCGCCAAAGACGCAACGCAGCGCGCGCCGGAGCCGAGCGCCGAGGGGCTTGCCTGGGCGAAGTCCGCCGCGGCACGGGTGGCCGCGCGCTACCAGATCGAACGCATCGATCGCGCGAGGCTCGAACGTTGGCGCGCAGAGCAGGACCGCACGCTGTACCTCTTCGACGTGCGCGATCCGGCCGAGTACGCGGCGGGCCACGTGCCCGGCGCCCTCTCCGCTCCCGGCGGGCAGCTGGTGCAGGCAACCGACAACTACATCGGCACGCTGAATGCCCGCATCGTGCTGGCCGACGACCGCGAGGTGCGCGCCATCATGACGGCGTCCTGGCTGCGGCAGATGGGGTGGAAGGACGTCTACGTGCTGGCGGAGGCGGGAGACGAAAAGGGCCAGCCGCCGCTTCCGATGCTCGGCACCCCGCCGCGGCCCGAGCACGGCATCGACGCGGCCGAACTGCTCAAGCTGATCGGCCGCGAAGGTGTGACGGTGATCGACCTGTCGCTCAGCCGCGAATACGGCAAGGCGCACATCGAGGGCGCCTGGTTCGCGATCCGGTCGCGGCTCGCGCGGGCGCTCGCCGTCATCGCCCCCACGAAGGATATCGTGCTCACCTCGGAGGACGGCCTCCTCGCCGGGCTTGCGGTGGCGGATGCGCGCAAGCTCACCAAACTGCCGGTGCGATATCTGAAAGGCGGCAACGCCGCCTGGCGCGCCGCCGGCTATCCAATGACGAGCGAGGCACGCATGGCGGACGAGCCCGTGGATCTGTGGCTGAAACCCTACGAGCGTCCGGGCGATACTCTGAGCGCCATGCGCGACTATCTGGCTTGGGAGACGGACCTGTTGCCGCGCATCGCGCGCGACGGCACGTGCAATTTCGCGAACGGCGGATAGCCGTCGTCTTTGGGCCCGTTCCCGCAAGGGGAGAGGGTGCAGCAACCGCGACCGCACCCCGCAGAGCCTGCTTTCGCTCGCCTAAGGCTTGGCCGGGATGCGGCGTTAGATTTCGCGGGCGCAAGTTGTTATCTATCGCGCATGAAGTTCCTCGACGAAGCCAAGGTCTATGTGCGTTCGGGCGACGGCGGCAACGGATGCGTTGCCTTCCGGCGCGAGAAATTCATCGAGTTCGGCGGACCGAGCGGCGGCGACGGCGGACGCGGCGGCGACGTCGTCGTGGAGGCGGTCGAGGGCCTCAACACGCTGATCGACTACCGCTACCAGCAGCATTTCAAAGCCAAACCGGGCGGCCACGGCATGGGCAAGGAGCGCCATGGCGCCAAGGGTGCGGATGTAGTGCTGCGGGTGCCCGTCGGCACGCAGGTGTTCGACGAGGACAAGGAGACTCTGCTGGCGGACCTCACCGAAGCGGGCCAGCGCGTGGTGATCGCCAAGGGCGGCAACGGCGGCTTCGGCAACGCGCATTTCAAGTCCTCCACCAACCGCGCGCCGCGGCACGCCAATCCCGGACAGCCGGGCGAGGAACGCTGGGTGTGGTTGAGGCTGAAATTGATCGCGGATGCGGGCCTCGTCGGCCTGCCCAACGCGGGCAAGTCCACGTTTCTCGCGGCGGTGAGCGCGGCGAAACCGAAGATTGCCGACTATCCCTTCACCACGCTCAGCCCGCAGCTCGGCGTGGTGCGCATCGACGATGCGGAATTCGTGCTCGCCGACATTCCCGGCCTGATCGAAGGCGCGCACGAGGGCGCCGGCCTCGGCGACCGCTTCCTCGGCCACATCGAGCGCTGCCGGGTGCTGCTGCATCTCGTGGACGGAACCGCCGAGGACGCGGGCAAGGCCTACAAGACGGTGCGGGCGGAACTTCAGGCCTACGGCCACGGGCTTGCCGAGAAGCCGGAAGTGGTGGCGCTGTCGAAGGCGGATGCGATGACGGCGGAGCAGATCAAGGCGCAGGCGGCGCGTCTCAAGCGCGCGGCAAAGCGGGCGCCGCTGGTCCTTTCGGCCCACTCGGGCGAAGGCGTGCGCGAGGCGCTGCGCGCGCTGCTGAAACAGATTGAGGCGGGGGACGAAGCGCGCAAGGGCGCGCGCGCCACCGCGCCGGCCTGGCAGCCGTAGCACTTTTCCGTTCCTTCCCGCGAAAGCGGGAATCCAGATGGCAAATCGGGAGAGATCGGACATTATCGCCCCGGGTGCTCGCTTTCGCGGGGACGAACGGAAAAGCTATTCGGAGACCGACTCATGAAGACACGGGCGGCGGTGGCGTGGAAGGCGGGTGAACCGCTCAAGATCGAGACCATCGACATCGAGGGGCCGAAGGCGGGCGAGGTGCTGGTCGAGATCAAGGCCACAGGCATCTGCCACACCGACGCCTACACGCTCTCCGGCGCCGACCCGGAGGGCATCTTTCCGGCCATCCTCGGGCACGAGGGCGCGGGGATCGTGCGCGAGGTCGGCGCGGGCGTTGCCTCGGTAAAGCCGGGCGACCACGTGATCCCGCTCTACACGCCGGAATGCCGGCAGTGCAAAACGTGTCTCTCGCGCCGCTCCAACCTCTGCACCGCGATCCGCGCCACGCAAGGCAAGGGCGTCATGCCGGACGGGACGTCCCGCTTCCGCTGCCACGGCGAGCCGGTGTTCCACTACATGGGCTGCTCGACGTTCGCCAATTTCACCGTGCTGCCGGAGATCGCGGTCGCCAAAGTGCGCGAGGACGCCCCGTTCGACAAGATCTGCTACATCGGCTGCGGGGTGACCACCGGCATCGGCGCGGTGATCTACACCGCGAAGGTGTGGCCGGGCGCCAACGTCGCGGTGTTCGGGCTCGGCGGCATCGGGCTCAACGTGATCCAGGGCGCCAAGATGGTCGGCGCCGACAAGATCATCGGCGTCGATATCAACCCCGCCAAGCGCGCCATGGCGGAAAAATTCGGCATGACGCATTTCATCAACCCGGACGAGGTCGGGCGCGACAAGGTGGTGCAGGCGGTCATCGACCTCACCGGCGGCGGCGCGGACTTTTCCTTCGAGTGCATCGGCAATGTCGGCACCATGCGGCAGGCGCTGGAATGCTGCCACCGCGGCTGGGGCGAGAGCGTCATCATCGGCGTGGCGGCGGCGGGGCAGGAAATCTCCACGCGGCCGTTCCAGCTCGTCACGGGGCGGGTGTGGCGCGGCACGGCCTTCGGCGGCGCGCGCGGGCGCACCGACGTGCCGAAGATCGTCGACTGGTACATGGAGGGCAAGATCAACATCGACGACCTGATCACCCACACCATGCCGCTCGAGAACATCAACGACGCCTTCGACCTGATGCACGAGGGCAAATCGATCCGCTCGGTGGTGATTTATTGAGGCGGCAGTCGGCGACCGGAAGGTGGCGTCTGGATTTCCCCGCGCTCGGGCGGCTCGGGCGAGACAATGCCCAAGCAACGACGACCAGGCGCGCAAACAACAGGAAGTCAACTGGCGCACCACAAGTGAACGCGTTATCAACATTCGCTGCGAACGGCGTTTCGGTCGCCTTGGTTGTCGGCCCGCCGCTCACTATTGTTGAGGTCAGAAAATTGTTAAGGCCGGAGAAAGCCGGAACCGGATGAGAGACGCCCGTGCAAACACAAAGCGCAGGACACCAGACCACAAAATTTCCGCTTGGCGCCCTGTTGGCTGAGGGTAAAACCAAGAAAATTCATGAGGTTGCCGGCAAGGCGGACCTCGTGGCGCTGGTCTCGAAAGACGACATCACCGCCGGCGACGGGGCCAAGCACGACGTCATCCCCGAAAAAGGCCGCTACGCCAACGAAACCACCTGCAACGTGTTCCGCCTCCTGAAAACCTGCGGGCTCCCGGTGGCGTTCGAGCAGCAGGAGAGCGCGACCTCGTTCGTGGCGCCAAAGTGCCGCATGCTACCCTATGAAGTGGTGTCGCGACGCGAGGCGCACGGCTCGTACCTGAAGCGCTACCCGCACATGGCGAAGGGGCAATTGTTCCCGCAACTGATCGTCGAGTTCTTCCTGAAAACCAAGGACAGGAAGTGGAAGGACAGGCCGCTTGCGTGTGACGATCCGCTGCTCATCTATTCCGAGGGCGACGCGCAGATCCGGCTGTTCAATCCGGCCAAGCCCCTGCAGGGGCAGGAGCCGTTCCTCAGCCTCTCGCCGGCCGAGGTGTTCAGCGAAAAGGACGAGTGGAAGGTCTTTCCGGAGATGCAGCGGCTCGCGCGCCACGCCTTTCTGGTGCTGGAGAAGGCCTGGCAATTGCAGGGGCGCACGCTCGCCGACTTCAAAGTGGAATTCGGCTTCGACACCAAGGGCCGCCTCCTGCTCGCCGACGTGATCGACAACGACTCGTGGCGGGTGCTGGAGAACGGCGCCTATATCGACAAGCAGGTGTACCGCGAGGGCGGCGCACTCGACGAGGTGATGGAGAAGTACCGGCTTGTCGCCGAGATCACGCGCGGCTTCGTGCTGCCGCGGCAGCGAATCATCCTGTGGCGCGGCTCGGAAACCGACAAGACCGAGCCGTTCGCCGAGGCGCTTGGCGAGTTGCGCGACCTGATGACAGTGGTGACCTGCTCGGTGCACAAGGAGCCGGTGAGAGCGGCGGGCATTCTCAACCGCATGATCCAGGAGGTGCCGGATTCGGTGGTGATCGCTTATATCGGACGCTCGAACGGCGCAGGCCCCACGCTGTCGGCGATGTCCACAATTCCGGTGATCACGGTGCCGGCGAGCGCCAAGGAGTTTCCCGAGGACGTATGGTCTTCGCTCAGGGCGCCAAGCAGCGTGCCGGTGATGACGGTGCTCGAGCCGGCCAATGCCGTGCTCGCGGCGCTGCAAATCCTCTCGGCACGCAACCCCCGCATCTACGCGCATCTGCGCGGCAAGATCGAGGAGCGCACGGTCAACGTGATCCCGGTCTAAAACGGAAGGGATGCGAGCGGCACGGGCCGATCGCGCGATTGCAAAGCGCAGGCCCTTGTGAGAGTGATGCGTGAGGCGCGCCGCTGCCGAAAGTTCCGCTCGAATGCCCGCAAAAGTCCCCTCGCTCGCCGATTTTCGTCGCATCGTCGTCAAGGTCGGGTCTTCGCTCCTGGTCGATGCGGCCGCCGGCAGGGTCAAGGAGGCGTGGCTCGCCTCGCTCGCCGCCGACATCGCCAAATTGCACAAGGAGAAGCGCGATGTGCTGGTGGTCTCTTCGGGAGCAATTGCCCTCGGCCGCGCGGTGCTCAAGCTACCGAAGGGGACGCTCAAGCTCGCCGACAGCCAAGCCGCCGCGGCGGTCGGCCAGATCGCTCTCGCCCGTACCTGGACCGAGGTGCTGGGCAAGCACGGGATCACCGCAGGCCAGGTGCTGCTCACGCTCAGCGACACCGAGGAGCGCGAGCGTTACCTCAACGCGCGCTCGACCATCGGCAAGCTCTTGGAGTGGCGCAGCGTGCCGGTCATCAACGAAAACGACACGGTGGCGACGAGCGAAATCCGCTACGGCGATAACGATCGGCTGGCAGCGCGTGTGGCCACCATGATGAGCGCGGACCTTTTGGTGTTGCTGTCAGACGTCGACGGGCTCTACGACTCGCCGCCGGCCAAGAATGCCAAGGCCAGGCATATTCCCTTGGTGCCGCGCATCACGCGCCAGATCGAAGCCATGGCCGGGGAGGCGGCGTCGGGCGACGCGCGCGGCGGCATGCGCACCAAGATCGAAGCCGGCAAGATCGCGACCACGGCCGGGACGCATATGGTGATCGCCTCGGGCCGCGTGGAGCATCCGCTCGCGGCGGTCGCGGCCGGCGCGCGGGCGACCTGGTTCCTGACGCCGGCGAATCCGGTGACCGCACGCAAGAAGTGGATCGCGGGCGCGCTCGAGCCCAAGGGCACGCTCACCATCGACGCCGGCGCGGTGGCGGCGCTGCGGCGCGGCAAGAGCCTCTTGCCGGCTGGCGTGGTGCGGGTTCAGGGGGAATTCTCGCGCGGCGATGCGGTGATCATCCGCGGGCCGGACGGCGCCGAAGTCGGCCGCGGGCTGGTCGGCTATGACGCCGCGGATGCCGCCAAGATCGTGCGGAAATCATCGAGCGACATCGTCCTTATTCTCGGCGCCGGGGCCGGCGCGGAGATGGTGCATCGCGACGATCTCGTGCTCGGCGGAGAATAATCGCCGACTCGACCGTTTCGCCCGCAAAAAGAACGCCTCCGGCACGGGGCCGAAGGCTGCAATAGCACGCGAAATCGAAGTCGCGCTCAAAGTTTCAAATTGGCGCCGACGCGAATGACGTGGTCATTCACCGAGCTGTTCATCCTCAAAGTGGCGGCTCCCACCGGCACGGTCTGCGAAATGGAGCCGAGGTCAATATAGAGATATTCGACCTTCAGCGTTATCCTGCCGCCGAGCGGCCGCTCGACGCCGCCGCCGATCGTCCATCCGGTCTTGGTGGTCGAGGCGCTGGCGGCGAATTCGGTGCCGGGCCCGGCAAGCTGGCCGGTCACTTCGGTTTTCAGCCGACCCCAGGCAACCCCGCCGGTAAAATAGATCAGCCAGTCATCGGCGGACGCATAGCCAACGCGACCGCGCAACGTGGCAAACCACGGAAGGCTCTGCTTGGCGACGAAGAATGTCCGGGTGCAAGCCCGCACGTTCAGGCACAGCGCCAGACTGTCGTTATCCTGATCGGTGAATTGAATGTCGCCTTCGATCCCAAGGAGGAGCTGCCGACTTTGCCAATTGTAGCCGCCGCCCACACCACCGAGTATGCCGCGCGGGCTAGTCGATCCCGCCCCGGTTATTCCGGGAAAGGCGTACGTGAAGTCCGAATTGCCCCAGCTGTAGCCGACGTTGGCGCCGATGTAGAAACCGGTCCAATTGTAGAGCGCAGCGGCGCGCGGCCTCGCGCGTTCTGTCAAGCTCGCCGATGTCGAAAGATCTGTCGCCATCGCGGAGGAGACACCCGCCATGGCAAAAAGGGCGGCACTCCAAGACAGAAAGTTACGCATGACGCAACCCCCTACTGAAAGAAAGAAGCGAGTTATGCCCGCTTTTCGACTTATCCAGTATCAGAGTTATACCGGGTCACGGTGCCCGCTGCTGTGGCCCAAGAGCCACAAACATGGGACGAAAACGCAGGACTGATCACGCTCTTCGAACCACCGGGCGCACCTGGCTTCGGACTGAATGCGACGGCGTCAATTCCCTAGACGGCCGGCGCGCCCAGCCCTGTTGCTGCCGCCGCTTCGGCTTTTCCGCTTTGCGAGCAACGGATTGGCGGCGGCGCGGCGATGCCCTCCCAGGTTCCGGGCGGACGTGTTAGAAGGCGGCCGATATGCACGAATTGAGCAATTGCCGCAGGCAGATCGTCGGGAGCCAAGCCGCGTCATGACCGCGCCGGTGAAGTCCAGGTCCGACATCGCCGCGGTGATGCGGGATATTGGCCGCCGGGCGCGTGCGGCGGCGCGGGTGCTGGCGCTGGCGCCAGCCGAACAGAAGAACCGCGCGCTCGCCGCCATGGCGGCGGCGCTGCGCGGCCGCAAGCCGGAAATCCTCGCCGCGAATACCGAAGACCTGGCGGAGGCCAAAGCGGCAGGCGCCACCGCGGCGTTTCTCGATCGCCTGGCGCTCAATGACGCGCGCGTCGCGGCCATGGCAGAGGGCGTCGACGTGGTGCGGGCGCTGCCCGATCCGGTCGGCGAGGTGACCGAGTCCTGGACGCGGCCGAACGGAATGACCATCGAACGCGTGCGCGTGCCGCTCGGCGTTATCGCCGTCATCTACGAGAGTCGTCCCAATGTCACGGCGGACGCCGGGGCGCTCGCGCTGAAAGCCGGCAATGCGGTGATCCTGCGCGGCGGGTCGGAGAGCCATCGCTCGGCGCGAGCAATTCATGCCGCGCTCGCGCAGGGACTGACCGAGGCCGGACTTCCGGCGGATGCCATCGCGTTGGTGCCGACGCGCGATCGTGCGGCCGTCGGCATGATGCTCGCCGGCCTCGACGGCGCGATCGACGTGATCGTGCCGCGCGGCGGCAAGGATCTCGTGGCGCGCGTGCAGGCGGAAGCGCGCGTGCCGGTGTTCGCGCATTTGGAAGGGGTCTGCCACGTGTACGTGGACAAGGCGGCCAATCTGGAGATGGCGAAAGCGGTGGTGCTGAACGCCAAGATGCGGCGAACCGGCGTGTGCGGCGCCGCCGAGACGCTGTTGGTCGACCGCGCGGCGGCGGCAACGCATCTGAAGCCGCTGATCGCCATGCTGATCGAGGCCGGTTGCGAGGTGCGCGGAGACACGGCGGTGCAAAAGATCGATCCACGCGTGAAACCCGCCAAGGAAGAGGACTGGGGCACCGAATATCTCGACGCCATCATCACGGCCGGCGTGGTCGAGGGCGTGGATGCCGCGATCGCGCATATCGAGCGCTACGGCTCGCACCATACCGACGCGATCATCACCGAGGACCAGACGGCGGCGGAAAAATTCTTGCGTGAGGTCGACTCCGCCATCGTGCTGCACAACGCCTCCACGCAATTCGCCGACGGCGGCGAATTCGGCTTCGGCGCCGAGATCGGCATTGCCACCGGCCGGCTGCATGCGCGCGGCCCGGTGGGCGTCGAACAACTCACCACCTTCAAGTACCGCGTCCGCGGAACGGGGCAGACTCGGCCTTGATCCGCCTGCCGCCCCATGCGCCCGGCATGCGGATCGGGCTGTTCGGCGGCACGTTCGATCCGCCGCACGCCGCGCACCTCGGCGCCACGCTGCTCGCCATGAAGCGCCTCGGGCTCCACCGCGTATGGTGGCTGGTGACACCGGGCAATCCGCTGAAAGATACCCGCGGGCTCGCCCCGCTCGATCAGCGCATCATGGCCGCGAAGGCGCTGACCAAGCATCCACGGATCGACGTCAGCGGTTTGGAAGCCGTCATTAAATCGCGATACACCTACGATACGCTGAAGTTCCTGCTGCGGCGTTGCCGCGGGGTGCGGTTCGTGTGGGTGATGGGCGCCGACAATCTGCGCAGCTTCTACCGCTGGCAGAAGTGGCGGAAGATCGCGGCGATGGTGCCGATCGCCGTGGTGGATCGCATGGGAACAAGCCTCTACGCCACCTCAGGGCGCGCAGCGCAGGCGCTGGCGCGCTACCGGCTGCCCGAGCATGCCGCGGCCCGGCTGCTCGACCAACGACCGCCGGCATGGATTTACCTGCACGGCCTCAAATCGCCGTTGTCGTCCACCGCGCTCAGGGCGTTAAGGGCGCGCCGGGGCGGAGGTTGAAATCGCCGACCGCGCGTGCCTATCTTATCAGTGCCCCGGTTGATTCCGGGGCATCTGCAGCAACCGAAAGGAAAGGACCCCTGTCCCCCATTGCATCGCCTCGGGCCAAATTGCGTCGCGTGCCCGAACCGGTTTCCCGGCGTCCGAACGCCACGGAAACCTTGCAGCTCGTCCTCGCCCAGCTCGATGACATCAAGGCCGAGGACACCGTCACCATCGATCTCACCGGTAAGACCTCCATCGCCGACTGCATGGTCGTGACCAGCGGGCGGTCGCAGCGCCACGTGGGCGCGGCCGCCGATCGCGTGATCGAGGCGCTGGAAGATGCCGGCCTCCCCGACGTGCGCGTGGAGGGCCTGCCGCATTGCGACTGGGTGCTGATCGATGCAGGCGACGTCATCGTTCACATCTTCCGGCCGGAAGTGCGGGCCTTCTACAATCTGGAGAAGATGTGGGCCGGCGCGCGCGCTCGGCGCGCCAGTTGACGCGGGGGCCGGCTCATGCGGCTTGTCGTCGCCGCGGTCGGCCGGCTGAAGGAAAGCCCGGAACGCGCGCTGGCGGAGCGCTACCGAAAGCGCGCCGAGCAACTCGGCCGGCGCATCGGCATTCGCGAAGTGGAGATCGTGGAAGTCCGCGAAAGCCGCTCAACCGACGTGGGCAAGCGCATGGCCGAGGAATCCATCGCAATCGCCAACCTGATCCCGGAACGGGCGGCGATGGTCGTGCTCGACGAGCGGGGCGAAAATCTCGACAGCAAAGCTTTCGCCGAGCGGCTGCGGCGCTGGCGCGACGAAGGCCAGGAGGAGGCGATCTTCGTGATCGGCGGCGACGACGGCCTGATGCCAATGCTGCGCGCCAAGGCCAATCTGACGCTGGCGCTGGGGGCAGCAACCTGGCCGCATGCGCTCGCCCGCGTCATGCTGCTCGAACAGATTTACCGGGCGATGAGCATTTTGACCGGCCACCCCTATCATCGCGGATGACGGCGGTTTCATGGTTTATTGGGAGATTTTGGCGCAGCATCAGGCCCTTTCGTCGCTGGCGGGCACAGTGCGGTCCAAATTCCGGCGGAAATTCTCACCGGTTGCGAGCGAGCCTCACGGCGGAGCCAAAGACCCGATGCGCGCAATCGTTTTACGCGGGAAACGGAGAGTGCCGCTTGTGCGGGCGGCGCTCGGAGCTGCGATGGTCTTCGGGCTGGTCGCCGATGCAGCCGGCGAATCGATGCAGTCCCAACGGACAGCACAAAACCAGCGGACGCCGGATGCGGCCAAACTGAACGCACTGCGCGAGCGCGACCTCGAGCTTGAATCGATCCGCGCCCAGCAGAAGCAGATCGCGGAAACGGAGGCCGCCCTCAAGCGCGAACTCGCCGCCATCGGCGATGACCGCCGCAAGCTCAATCAAGCCCTGATCGAGGCCGCGGCGCGTCTGCGGGCTCTGGAGGAGCGCGTGGCCGAGGCGGCAAATCACCTGCGATTGCTGGGCGAAGACGAGCGCAAGCTGCGCAATGCACTCGCCGCAAAGCGCGGCGCCGTGGCGGAGGTGCTGGCAGCGCTGCAGCGCATGGGCCACAAGCCGCCGCCGGCGCTGCTAGTGAGCGCCGAAGACGCGCTTGGAGCGGTGCGCGCTGCCATCCTGCTCGGCGCGGTGCTGCCGGACATGCGTGGACAGGCGGAGAAGCTCGCCGCCGAACTGTCGGCCCTCGTGACCGTGCGAAAGCGCATCGTCGAGGAGCAGGAGCGGCAGCTGCGCGACCTTGCGGCGCTCGCCGGAGAGCGGGCGCGCATCGCGCGCCTGATCGAGGAGCGGCAGAAAAAGCAGGCGGAAACCGAACAGGCGATCGCCGCCGAACGACGGCAGGCGCTGGCGCTGGCGCGGCAGGCAGAGACTCTCAAAGATTTGATCGCCCGGCTCGAGCAGGGGCTTGATAGCAAGACGCGCGCCGCCCGCGCCGCAGAGCAGAAGCGCATTAACGACAATAGACCGGAAATGGCGGCGCTTCGGGATCCCGGTCGGCTGGCGCCGGCGGTCCCGTTCGCCGCACTGCGCGGACGATTACCGTTACCCGTTAATGGTGTCAGGATTCGCGAATACGGCGCCCCTGATTCGATTGGCGGAACCGAAAAGGGCCTTTCGATTGCCACAAAGCCCGGCGCACAGGTGACAAGCCCGTGCGACGGATGGGTCGTTTATGCAGCGCCCTTCCGCAATTATGGCCAAGTCTTGATCCTAGATGCCGGCGGCGGGTATCATGTGGTGTTAGCTGGATTGGACCGGATTTCGGTCGGCGTCGGACAGTTCGTTCTTACCGGAGAGCCGATCGCAATCATGGGAAGCGGATCCCAAATGGCTGCCGCCGGTCCGACCGACCCAAGTCACGCGGTGCTCTACGTGGAGTTCCGCAAGGACGGGGTCCCAATTGATCCCAACCCTTGGTGGGCGACGACTGAAGGCGAAAAGGTTCGAGGATAATGCGCAGGACAATTCTCATTCTCATCGGTGCAGCAGCGGGTGCCGGATTGACCCTGCTCGCGACCCAACCGCGGCTGGCGTCGTTCGGATCGATGGCGAAGGCGGCCTCCGCCGACACCTACCGGCAGCTCAACCTGTTCGGCGACGTGTTCGAGCGGGTGCGCGCCGATTACGTGGAGAAGCCTGACGACGCCAAACTGATCGAGTCGGCGATTAACGGCATGCTGGCCGGGCTCGATCCGCATTCCAGCTACATGGACGCAAAGAGCTTCCGCGACATGCAGGTGCAGACGCGGGGCGAATTCGGCGGTCTCGGCATTGAAGTCACCATGGAGGAGGGGCTGATCAAGGTGGTGGCGCCGATCGACGACACCCCTGCGGCCAGGGCCGGTATTCTCGCCAACGACATCATCACCAAACTTGACGACGAGCAGGTGCTGGGTCTCACCCTCAACCAGGCGGTCGAAAAGATGCGCGGGCCGGTGAATACCAAGATCAAGCTCACCATCATGCGCAAAGGCCAGGAGAAACCGATCGAGATCACCATCGTGCGCGACATCATTCGCGTGCGATCGGTGCGCTCCCGCGCCGAAGATGACGTGGGCTACATCCGCATCTCCCAGTTCAACGAGCAGACGACCGAGGGCCTCAAGCGCGCCATTAGCGAGCTGAGCACCGCTATCCCGGCCGGCAAGCTCAAGGGTTACATTGTCGATCTGCGCAACAACCCCGGCGGCCTGCTCGATCAGGCGATTTCGGTCTCCGACGCTTTCCTGGAGCGCGGGGAAATCGTTTCCACCCGCGGGCGCAACCCCGAGGAAACGCAGCGGTTCAACGCGCGGGCCGGCGACCTGACCAACGGCAAGCCGATCATCGTGTTGATCAACGGCGGCTCCGCCTCGGCCTCGGAAATCGTGGCCGGCGCGCTGCAGGACCACAAGCGCGCTACCGTGATCGGCACCCGCTCGTTCGGCAAAGGCTCGGTGCAGACCATCATTCCACTCGGAGCAGGGAACGGCGCGCTGCGCCTGACCACAGCGCGTTACTACACCCCGTCCGGCCGTTCGATCCAAGCCAAGGGCATCTCACCCGACATCGAAATCCTGCAGGATGTTCCAGAGGAGCTGAAAGCGCGCGCCGATACGCGGGGCGAATCCTCGCTGCGCGGACACCTGAAGGCCGACGGCGAAGAGCAGACCGGTTCGCAATCCTACGTCCCGCCGAACCCCAAGGACGACAAGGCGCTCAACCTTGCGCTCGATCTTTTGCGCGGAATCAAGACCAACGCGGCCTTCCCGCCCAATCCGCGCGCGGGCGTGCCGAACTAAGCAGGCCGGATTTCGCCGGATGAGGGGCGGCCCTTGCGGCCGCCCCGTTTCGTTTGGACGCGATTCAGCAGTCGAAGGGACCCGAGACGCCACGACGGCGTGCTAAACTTTCCCACTGATTCGCAAGGGGTTTATGCCGTGGCGTTCGACGAACTCAATGCGCCGCTCGGCCAGAAGCCGCGCAAGAGGCGGTTTGCGCTGCCGGTCGCGGTGCCGCACATGATTGCGGCCGCGCTCGGGCTGTTCGTCACGGTCTACATGGGCTGGGCGCTGGTGGTCCGCGATCCGCTCGGCGGCGAGCCGGTGGCGGTGGTGACGGTACGGCCAGACCCCACAAAGCCCGGGAACGCAAACAAGGCGGTCGGCGCAAACCGATACGACGGTCCCCCGCCCGCCGCGGGACCGCTGGTCGGCAATCTCAGTGGATCGGACTCGGGATCCGACGGCGAGCGAAAACCTGCGCCGGGGATGCAGACCATCACGATCATCGACGGCACCAGCGGCAAACGGCATCAGGTCGAAATACCGGCGGCGCAGGATGTTGAGGCGAGCGCGCCCATCGATCAGCGTCTGCTCGAGTCCTCGCGCCACGGCTCGATCCCGCGGACGGGAGCGGACGGCACGCGGCCGGCGCAGGCCTATGCCCGGGTCGTCAGCGCGCGCGACCCCGACAAGCCGCGTATTGCCATCGTGATCGGCGGACTCGGCGTCAGCGCCAGCGTCACCGCCGAGGCGCTCGCCAAGCTGCCCGGCTCGGTGACGCTCGCCTTCTCGCCCTACGCGCCAGACGCGGTGCGGCTCGTGGCGCGCGCGCGCGCCAACGGCCATGAGGTGCTCCTGCAGGTGCCAATGGAGCCGTTCGATTATCCGGACAACGACCCGGGCCCGCAGACGCTGCTCACCTCGCTGCTCGCCGACCAAAACCTCGACCGCCTGCACTGGGCGATGAGCCGCTTCCAAGGCTACGTCGGCGTGGTCAATCTCATGGGCAACCGCTTCACCGCGTCGGAGCGGGCGCTCGCGCCGGTGCTCAACGAAGTGAGCAAGCGCGGGCTGATCTACGTGGACGACGGCGGCTCGCCGCGAAGCCTGGCAAGCCAGATCGCGGGCGCCAACAACCTGCCGTTCGCCAAAGCGGAGGTGGTGCTCGACGCGGTGCCGACGCCCGCCAGCATCGACCGGGCGCTGACGCGGCTCGAGGCGCTGGCGCGCGAGCGCGGTGTCGCGGTGGGAATCGCTTCGGCAGCGCCGGCGATCATCGAACGAGTCGCCCAGTGGGCGAAGGCGGCAGAGGCGCGCGGCATCATGCTCGTTCCGATCACGGCGGCTGCAATCAAGCCGAAAGCGAGCTAGCAGGCTGCTGAAAAACTGTCTCGACGGCAAGGGCGGATCATGATTCTATCGTTTTGAACGGCGGAGGTGATTTGCCATGCGCGGCGAAGAGCGAGGCTCGGAAGGACTGTTTTCGTACGTGCGTCTGGAGGAGCGGATTGCGGCGGATCATCCGCTGCGGGTGATCCGGGCGCTTGTGAACGAGGCGCTTGCGGCCCTGTCGCGGCGGTTCGACGAACTCTATTCGCACACGGGCCGGCCGTCGATCGCGCCGGAATATCTGCTGCGGGCGACGCTGCTGCAGGCGTTCTTCACGGTGCGCTCGGAGCGGCAGTTGATGGAGCAGATCGACTACAATCTTCTGTTCCGCTGGTTCGTCGGGCTGGCGATGGACGATGCGGTTTGGGACGCCTCGACGTTCTCGAAGAACCGCGACCGGCTGTTGGAGGCAGACGTGGCGCGGGAGTTCCTGACCACTTTGCTATCGCTGCCGCAGGTCAAGCGGCTGCTGTCGAGCGATCACTTCTCGGTGGACGGGACCCTGCTGGAGGCGTGGGCCTCGATGAAGAGTTTTCGGCCCAAGGATGGCTCGGGCGAGCCGCCCGAGGGCGGGCGCAACGGCGAGCGCAACTTCCGGCGCGAGAAGCGCTCCAACGAGACCCACGCCTCGACCACCGATGCCGACGCCAGGCACTA
>FWPU01007651.1_pt1 | contig 19609 bp, 17 predicted proteins | sample 2228361 | NCBI WGS metagenome assembly FWPU01 (sample SAMEA103939777, study PRJEB20133) | metagenome
GCACAAGATGAATCTTGTGCCACGTCGCCCAGGATTTATCCTGCGCCCGCACAAGATGAATCTTGTGCCACGTCGCCCAGGATTTATCCTGCGCCCGCACAAGATGAATCTTGTGCCACGTCGCCCAGGATTTATCCTGTGCCCGCACAAGATGAATCTTGTGCCACGTCGCTCAGGATTTATCCTGCGCCCGCACAGGATGAATCTTGTGCCACGTCCCTCAGGATTTATCCTGCGCCCGCACAAGATGAATCTTGTGCCACGTCGCCCCTAAAAGTACGCTTCCTCGGTCTCCCGGCCAAAGATGTGCACGTGGTCCATCGCCATGACCACGCCCATCGTCTGCCCCGGACGGGCGCGGGAGCGGCTGTCCACGCGGGCTAAAAAGTTGTGCGGGCCGCTGGTCAGGTGGACGTACATCTCGAACCCCATCGGCTCGGTCACATCCACCAGCATCTCGCCCACGTTGGCCGGTGTCACCCCAGGCCCGACAAAGTCGGCATCGTAAATATCTTCCGGGCGGATGCCAAAGATAATCTTCTCCGGCGCACCCTTTTCCCGCAGAATCGCGGCCTTTTCCCGGGGAAGCGGCACCCGGAAGGTGCCCATGTCCACGTAGAGGGTCTCCCCCTCGGCCACCAGCCGGCCCTCGAAAAAGTTCATCGCCGGGCTGCCGATGAAACCGGCCACAAAGAGGTTTCCGGGGTGGTCGTAGAGGTTCTGTGGGGTGTCCAACTGCTGCAGGATGCCGTCCTTGAGCACAGCGATGCGCGTCCCCATCGTCATCGCCTCGACCTGGTCGTGGGTGACGTAGACAAAGGTCGTTGCCAGGTCCTGGTGCAGTTTGACCAGTTCGGTGCGCATCTGGACACGCAGTTTGGCATCCAGGTTGGAGAGGGGCTCGTCCATCAAAAAGACCTGCGGCTCGCGGACGATGGCCCGCCCCATCGCCACGCGCTGGCGCTGGCCGCCGGAGAGGGCGCGGGGCTTGCGCTCCAGGAGTGACTCGATCCGCAGGATGCGGGCGGCCTCGCGCACCCGCCGGTCAATCTCGGCCCGGTTGACCTTGCGCATACGCAGGCCAAAGGCCATGTTGTCATAGACCGACATGTGCGGGTAGAGGGCGTAGGACTGAAAGACCATGGCGATGTCCCGGTCCTTCGGGGGCACGTCGTTGACCACCCGATCGCCGATCCTGATCGTCCCCTCGGTGATCTCTTCCAGGCCGGCCAGCAGGCGCAGGGCGGTGGACTTGCCACACCCGGAGGGGCCGACCAGGACGAGGAACTCTTTATCCTCGACGTAGAGGCTGAGATCATTGACCGCAACAACCTCGTCGAACCGTTTGGTCACATGGTCATAGGTGATACTGGCCATTTCTTGCCTCCTCGACTCGTCTGCCATTTTACCCCTTGACCGCCCCCAAAGTCAACCCTCCGACGATGTACTTTTGCAGGGCGAAAAAGACCCCCGTCACCGGAATCGAGACCAGAATGGACATGGCCGCAAAGTTCGACCAGGGGGTGTTGCGTTCCCCCTGCATGCCGTAGAGGGCCATCGAAAGGGTAAAGTTCTGCGGGTTGGTCAGGAACTGCCAGGAGAGGACAAACTCGGTCCATCCGGCGATGAACCCAAAGAGGGCCGTCACCGCCAGGCCCGGCAGGGCCAAGGGAAGCATAATCTGGAAAAAGGTCTGGGTGGGAGAGGCCCCGTCAATCAGGGCGGCCTCCTCCAGTTCTTTGGGAATCGTGTCAATAAAGCCCTTCATATTCCAGATGGAGAAGGGCAGCGAACCGGCCACCATGGCGATGCCCACTCCCCAGAGGGAGTTGCGTAGGATGAACGGCTCCCCGCCCTGCGCGGCCATTGTCCGGGTTGCGCTCAGCCCCAGCAGCACGGCCAGGAGGAGCAGCACGGCCGGCAGCACCACCCAACGCCAACCTTCAGTCCGTTGAATCAGGTTCGACAGAAGCAACCCGATTCCCCCCAGTGCGGCCAGCCCGCCCAATCCCCACAGGAGCAGAGGGAAGAGGGTCGGTTTGACCTGGACGGCATTGAGGATGACAAAGAGGGGCGCCAGGGTAGCCACCGAGGGCATCATCAGGACGATGACAAAGCCGAGCATGCCAACCTGCCGGCCGGGGAACTGGAAGCGGGAAAAGGCGTACGCCGCCGTCGTGCCCACCAGGACGCAAAAGAGCGAGACCCCCACCCCTAGCAGGGTGCTGTTCAAGAGCAGGCGGGGGAATCCGACCGGGTTGGCCGTGGGCCGGGTAAAGACGGCGGCAAAGGCCCGCGTGGAGGCGTTGCGCCAGTCCAGTACGGTGCGCCCCTGCAACCAAATCGCCGGCCCCTGGCGGAAATCTTCCAGGTCGCCCTTTGCAATGGCCGAGGAGGTGTGGCCGTTAGTCAGGCCAAAGACCTCGTCGGCCAGCCAGTAGGCCGGCGCGTCGGCCTGTTCCACCTGATACCCTGGAGGGCAACCGTAGCGGGTGGTCATATCCTTTCTCTCCAGCACCAGCACACAGGGCAGGTCCTCACCCTCGCCCTCGGCCAACGGGGTGACCGCTTCCTCCTCCGGCGGCGGGCTCAGGATGCCCCAGTGCAGCAGGCGGTTGTCCAGCAGCCAGAGGGTCGGCCGGTCCACCTGCTTCAGGCTCCAGCCTCGGGGGATGGCATGGGTCTCGCCCTCCAGGATGACCCAACCGCTGACCCGGACGGCCTGGTTCAACGGAAGCAGCGCGTCGATCTGGACGTTGTCGGGCAGGTGGGTGACCTGACCGGGGTAGAACAGATGGTCCGCCTTTTCCGGCAACGGCTCGACCGGCTTCCACTCGATCAGGAAGCGACCAACGGCCCAGACGTCGTCGCGGCGCAGGTCCGCCCGGGTCCACCCCTCCGGCAGGCGGTAGGTGGTCCCGAGGACGCTGACCGAATTGGGTTCGCGTTCCTCCGGGGGCAGCACCTCCAGTTTCCGCACCGCGGCTTCGTCGGGGAGGGGAAATCGTTTGGGGGCGACGCGCAGCAGGTTGGCCGGGATGCTGGTGATCGGGGAGAGGTCCAGGGGACGCAGGATGTCGCGGGGGTCCATGGACATTCCCACCACCCAGAGGAGGGGAAAGAGCACGCTGATCAGGATGGCCAGACAGGCGAGTTGGGCCAGGACCTGGCCGGCCAGGGCGCGGGCCTTTTTCTTTCCCCAGATGCCGGCCCAGCCGACAAAGAGGCCGGGGAGGATGAGAATGGCCGTCACCGGGGCAAATCGCCAGGCGCGGAGGAGGACCCACAGCCCGCCCCCCAGGAGGGCGACGAGGAGGCCTAGGATAACCAGGCCGGTAGAGACAGGTCGTTTTTGCATCGTTCGCCCCCTCCTCACCCAGTGTAACTCTCGGTGGCCCGGGAGATGCGGTTCGTGATCAGGGTGATGATTGCCAGGACAACAAAGACGATGATGCTAAAGGCGGCAGCCACGCCGTAGAGCCGCTGTTCGTTGACCAACCGGAAGGCCTGGGTGACCAGAATCTCGGTGCGGTGGAGCGGATTGCCGCCGGTGACGAAATAGATGACGTTGAACTGGTTGAAGGTCATCATCATGCCGATGACGGTGGCGGGGATCAGGGCCGGCCGCAGCAGGGGCAGCGTGATCTGCCAGAACGATTGCCACCCACTGGCCCCGTCAATCCGGGCCGCCTCGTACAGTTCATCGGGAATCCCCTGCAGGGCTCCGGTAGCCACCGTCATCATAAAGGGCCAGCCCAACCAGATGTTGGCCACGAGCACCGCGTAAAAGGCGTAGGGCATGCGCCAGCCGATAACGACGAGGGCGACCACACCCAGCAGAACGAGCAGGACCATTACCGGAATCCGCACGGCCGCTCCGGGGTCGTAGCGCCGCAGCAGGGCAAAGATGGCCAGAATCAACCCCACCACAGTAAAGGCGATCAGAAAGTAGAGCAGCGAGGAGAGGTTCGCTTCCATCCACTCCACGGGACGGGCCAGGAAGGTGTCTCCCAGCAACCGCCGCACCGGCTCGACCGTGTCGTTGAGCCAGTCCACCTCCAGGCCGGTGAGCAGGTTGGCCGCGCCGTAATCCTTGTCGTACATGTTGTGCCAGACCATGCCCGAGATGAGGGCCGGCAGGGCCCAGGGGATGATATAGATCGCCCGGTAGAACCGCTTGAAGCGGAGCCCGTTGGTGTTCAAAAGCATGGCAAAGGCTACCCCCAGGGCGACGTGGAAAAAGACGTTGACGAAGGTCCAGATCAGGTTGAAACTGAGCATGTACCAGAAATCATAGCCGGGCAGGGCCAGTTGGTTCGTCATGATGCGGCCCAAGTTCTCCCACCCCACCAGGGTGGGAGGGTTCAGGTCGGGGTTGGACCGGGCCAGATTGGTGGAGAAAGAGGCGACGATCTGCTGAAAGACGTTCGAGGTTTTCAGGTTGGTGATGCCATAGTCGGTGACCGACATCCAGACCTGGAAAAGGAGGGGGAAAAAGGTCACGATGGCCATCACCACGGCGGCCGGCAGAATGTAGAGGTAGGCCAGTCGTGCTTCCCAGAGGCGCTGCCAGATCATCGGGCCGCGGGCCCGCACCTGCCGGCGGGAGACGGCCTGGACACTCATCACGACACCTCCTTGCTGCTCTCGACCCGACACGGGGCGGGGTGCAGGGGTGCGTGCGCACCCCTGCACCTCATCGTTGGAAGGCTACTTGCCGTTGGCCTCGTTGATCAGGGCGGTGGCCTCCTGGACGGCCTCCTCCGGTGTGGCCTCCCCGGTGATGACCTTCTTGATCATGTCCGCGCCGGGGGTCCAGACCGCCCCCATCTCCTTGACGTTGGGGAAGGGAGTGGCCGTCTGGGCCTGCTGGATAAAGCCGTTGATGGCGGCGTCGGCGGGAATCTCGACATTGACGTTGGCGGGCAGGTGGCCGGCCTCCTCCATCAGGAGGGTGGAGTTTTCGACGTTGGTCATAAAGCGGACGAACTTGTAGGCGGCGGCGAGGTGCTCCTGGTCCGAGTTGGCGCTGAACATGATGTGCTTGACGCCGAGGAAGGGGCCGGCGGGGTTGGTTGCGGCGGGCAGAGGGGCGACGGCGATGACATCCTCCCCCAGGGCGCCCACATAGTCTCCCATGGCCCAGGGGCCGTTGAAGATGATGCCGACCTGCTCTTCCTTGAAGAGGGTCTCCAGTTTGCCATAGTCGTCGGTGGCCTCGACGCCGTCGGCCTGGGCCATCTCGGCGACCCAGGCGAGAAAGTCCACCGTGCCACCCTGGTCAAGCGTGCAGACAAAGTTCTCGTCAAAGAGTTGGCCGCCAAAGGCGGGGATAAAGCCAAAGGCGTGGTAAAAGCCGGTGTTGAAGGCCAATCCGACCTCGGCGGCGGCGGCCTTGAGTTCCTCGACGGTGGTGGGCGGGGTGTCAATCAGGGCGGTGTTGTAGTACATTGCAACCGCCTCGAACGATTCGGGGATGCCGTAGAGGTCGCCCTGCCAGCGGAGGGCGTCCACGGTGGAGGGGATATAGTCGGCCAGGTCGTCGCCGGCCAGGTCGTCGAGTTTGGCCAGGAGGCCGGCCTCGGCGAGGGGGCCGACCCAGTCGGTCGGGCCGATCAGGAGGTCGGGGCCGCCACCGGCACCGGCCTCGGTGGTGAACTTGCTCTGGAGTTGCTCAAAGGGGACGGCGAGCAGGTCCACGGTGATGTTGGGATTGGCCGCCTCAAAGTCGGCGACGATCTCCTTGAGGGCGGTCTCTTCCGCTCCGGTCCAGGCGTGCCACAGCGTAATCGTGACCGGCGGTAGTTCGACCTTGCCGTTGGCCTCGTTGATCAGGGCGGTGGCCTCCTGGACGGCCTCCTCCGGTGTGGCCTCCCCGGTGATGACCTTCTTGATCATGTCCGCGCCGGGGGTCCAGACCGCCCCCATCTCCTTGACGTTGGGGAAGGGAGTGGCCGTCTGGGCCTGCTGGATAAAGCCGTTGATGGCGGCGTCGGCGGGAATCTCGACATTGACGTTGGCGGGCAGGTGGCCGGCCTCCTCCATCAGGAGGGTGGAGTTTTCGACGTTGGTCATAAAGCGGACGAACTTGTAGGCGGCGGCGAGGTGCTCCTGGTCCGAGTTGGCGCTGAACATGATGTGCTTGACGCCGAGGAAGGGGCCGGCGGGGTTGGTTGCGGCGGGCAGAGGGGCGACGGCGATGACATCCTCCCCCAGGGCGCCCACATAGTCTCCCATGGCCCAGGGGCCGTTGAAGATGATGCCGACCTGCTCTTCCTTGAAGAGGGTCTCCAGTTTGCCATAGTCGTCGGTGGCCTCGACGCCGTCGGCCTGGGCCATCTCGGCGACCCAGGCGAGAAAGTCCACCGTGCCACCCTGGTCAAGCGTGCAGACAAAGTTCTCGTCAAAGAGTTGGCCGCCAAAGGCGGGGATAAAGCCAAAGGCGTGGTAAAAGCCGGTGTTGAAGGCCAATCCGACCTCGGCGGCGGCGGCCTTGAGTTCCTCGACGGTGGTGGGCGGGGTGTCAATCAGGGCGGTGTTGTAGTACATTGCAACCGCCTCGAACGATTCGGGGATGCCGTAGAGGTCGCCCTGCCAGCGGAGGGCGTCCACGGTGGAGGGGATATAGTCGGCCAGGTCGTCGCCGGCCAGGTCGTCGAGTTTGGCCAGGAGGCCGGCCTCGGCGAGGGGGCCGACCCAGTCGGTCGGGCCGATCAGGAGGTCGGGGCCGCCACCGGCACCGGCCTCGGTGGTGAACTTGCTCTGGAGTTGCTCAAAGGGGACGGCGAGCAGGTCCACGGTGATGTTGGGATTGGCCGCCTCAAAGTCGGCGACGATCTCCTTGAGGGCGGTCTCTTCCGCTCCGGTCCAGGCGTGCCACAGCGTAATCGTCAGCGGGGCCGGCGCGGCGGTCGGCGCGGCGGTCGGCGCGGCGGTCGGCTTGACCGGGGCCGCGGTCGGTTGCGGGGTCGCGGTCGGGCCACAGGCCGCGACGATGGTGCCCAAGAGGGCCAGCACACTGAAAGCGAGTACCAGTCGTTTGTTCATCGGTTCCTCCTAAAAAAGTTTTTGGGGGCTTTTGCCAATAGGCCGTGCCTCGGCCTGCAAGCGGTTCAGATTTCCTGCACATCCCTCCTTTCAGGCAGATTCCTTTCAGGCCGTTTCCTCGATGCAGGAGGGAACGGGATGGGCGGAAACGGCCAGGTCCGGTCCACGGAAGAGTTCCTGGAGCACGGTGGTGACCGCGCCGATGGCGATGGCGTCGGCCCCCAGTGCGCTCTCGACGATGCGGGTACTGCGGGCGGCGATCGGGAGGGCGCGCTGGTGCACCGTCTCTCGAAGGGGATCGAGGAGGAGGTCGCCGGCCCGGGCCACCCCCCCGCCGATGATGATGGTGGCGGGGTTGAGCAGGTTGACCAGGGAGGTCAGGGCGGTGCCGATGCGCCGGCCGGCCTGGGCAAAGAGGCGCACCGCCAGGGGGTCGCCCTGCCGGCCGGCCTCGATCAGGTCCACGATCGAGAGGTCGTGGTTATGGGGCGGGGCGTTGTTTCCGTAGGAGAGGGCCTCGCGGGCGGCCTGGAGGATGGCCGGCGCGGCGGCCATCGTTTCCAGGCAGCCGGAACTGCCGCAGCGGCAGGTGGGGCCGTCCTCATCAATGACGGTGTGGCCGATCTCGCCCGCGCTGCCGATCTCGCCGCGATAGATCTGGCCGTTCAGAATCAGGCCGCAGCCGATTCCGGTGCCCACCTTGACAAAGGCCAGGTTGCGCCCGCCCTGGCCGGCCCCCCACCAGTACTCGCCGATCGCGCCCATGTTGGCGTCGTTGTCCAGGTAGACCGGCCGGCTCAACCGTTCGCCCAACTGCTCGCGGATGGGGGTGTCGTGCCAGCCGGGCATAATCGGGGGAAAGATCGGCTTGCCGGTGGCAAAGTCGAGCGGACCGGGGACACCGATCCCCAGGCCAAAGACCTGCTCCATCTCCAGGCCGGCCCGCCGGAGGGTCTCCTGAACCAGCCTGACCACGCGGTCGAGGCCGGCCCGGGGGCCCTCCTCGACGGCAAAGGGTTCCTCCAGCCGGACGACCGGCCGGGCCTCCAGGTCGGTCAGGAGGACGAGCAAGTGGGTGGCCCCCAGGTCCACCCCTAGGGTGTAGCCGGCCAGGCGGTTGAACTGGAGAAGGATCGGCCGGCGTCCCCCTCGGGAGCGGCCGGTGCCCACCTCCAGGACCAGGTTGGCCTGGAGGAGGTCGTTGATGATGCTGGAGACGGTGGAGCGGCTCAGATGGGTGCGGGCGGCGATCTCGGCGCGAGAGATGGGGCCGGCCTGGCGAATCAGGTTCAGGACCAGGCTCTCGTTGAATTCGCGCATCAGGTTGAGGCCTGCGGAGGTGTTTCCGCCCATCGGTTGGTCCTTTGCTTTTGTTTGTCCGGTGGCCGAACAAAACCACGGCTTTAGTATAGCATAACGGCGTTAGTTTGTCAAATGGACAAACTAAAGGGGGGCGCGTGACCCGTCTGGGTGGGGACACGGCAGGCCGGCTCCCAACCGCAAAAAGGCCGCATGTTCGTCACTTTTGGGAAATCCTGCCGCAGGATCGCCTTGCCAGGATGGCGGAATGGAGGCGATGGCGACTTGTCCCGGATTGGCACGGCCATATCAAAGTCATTGGCCTCTGCCGGGAAGGGCCCGGCAGAGGCGTCCGTGCCGCGTAGAGCCGGCCCGACAAGGCGCCATCGCACGCGCGCATCACGTGCCTGCAGCCGGGCCCTGGCCATTCGTGCCACACCGACGCGACTTTGGTATCGCCGTGCCGGATTGGCGCCCCGCTTGACTTTTTCCCATCAGCTGTGTAAGATAGGGGTGTCAACGGTCGAGTTCCAAGGAGGTGCGCCGTGTTGGAGCGAATCGCCGTCTATCGCCGCCTGATCCGCCTGAACGATGGGCAATCGATCCTCCTGCGTCCCCTGGTGCCGGAGGATGAGAAGGGGCTGGTGGCCCTCTTTCGCACGGCCACGCCCCAGGACCGCCGCTTTCTCAAGCACGACGTCAGCGATGAGAGTCTGGTGCGTTCCTGGACGGCGATGATTGACTATGAGCAGGTCCTGCCGATCGTCGCCGAGGCCGAGGGGCGCATCGTCGGCGAGGCCACGATGCACTTTGGCAAGCGCTCCACCCGCCACGTGGCCGAACTGCGCATCTACCTGGAGCCGGCCTTTCGCGGGCGGGGGCTGGGCACGGCCCTGCTCAAGGAGATGATCGCCCTGGGCCGGCAGGCCGGCCTGCAGTACCTCCTGGCCCAGGTCGTCCTCGACCAGACCGAGGTGATCAAGGCGTTCCAGAACCTGGGCTTTCAGATGGAGGCCACGATTCGGGATTACTTTATGACCGAGGATGGCCGCACCCACAACGTCGTCTTCCTCATCCTCCCCCTGCAGCGGCAGGAGCGGTTCGAGTTCTAGCGTAGGCGAAAAAACTTTCGCCCCTGAAGGCCCTCCGACGGGGCGTCGCAATACACGGTTTGGGGAAAGGCAAGCGGTGTCAGGCGGAGAGGGCAGCGCCGGCAAATCCCCTGCCGGGCCTGGGCGAACGGTTCCTGTCAAGCCTCGCGCCGCTCCTGCATTGCTGCCCAGGCCGCCCGCACCTGCCGGCGGGTCTCTTCCCGGGAGCCGCTGTTGTCAATGACCACGTCGGCGCGGGCGACCTTTTCCTCCTGCGGGGGTTGCGCCCAGATGCGGGCCAGCGCCTCGGAGCGGCTCAACCCCCGGTAGACGGTCAGCCGGCGCAACTGCTCCTCCTCCGGGCAGGTGACCACCCAGACCTCGTCGCAATGGTCGGCCATCCCCGACTCGATCAGTTTGATCGCATCAATCGCGGCCACCTCCTCCTGGACCTGCTCCAGCCAGGCCCAGGTGACCTCCAGAACGGCCGGGTGGACGATCCGCTCCAGTCTGGCCAGCGCCTCGGGGTCGGCAAAGACGATGCCGCCGAGGACGCGCCGGTCAATCTCGCCGTCGGGGTCCAGGATCTGCCGGCCGAACGCCTCGACGATCGCCCGGTGCACCTCCGTGCCCGCCCGCATCACCTCGTGGGCGATGACGTCGGCGTCCAGGGTGGCCGCCCCCAAGCGGCGCAGTTCCTGCAGCACCGTGCTCTTGCCGCAGGCGATATTGCCGGTGACGCCGATCAGGTAAGGACGGGGCATCGTCGTCTCCTCGAGGAGTTCAAGGGTAGGACGAGCCGGCCGGCGGCGTCGTCGGAAGCGGGGGGACCTGGGAAGAATCGTTCAGGGGGGGCACATATATTCGTTTCCATGACCGGTTGGGCCGGGGATTAGTGGAGGGCTGGGAAGAATCGTTCAGGGGGACCACATATATTCGGGAGTGGGGGAGCAGCAGAACCCTGCCCGGCTCGATCCGGACATCCCCATAGACCCGAATCGGCAACTTTACCGGAACCGGCGAGACTGCCGGTGCGGTCAGGAGAGCAGGGTATGCGTAGACTGAGGTGGAGGGGGTGGGAGGAACCGGGCTGAGGGGCAACCGGGAGGTCGGCAGCGGGTGTACGGTGACCTTTCTGGACCAGTCCTCGATCTCGTCCTGCGGTCGGTTCATACTGAACGCAGCGAACAGGACCAAGGCCAGGATCACCACCCCGCCGAGAAAGGCTAGGTTCTGCAACCGGCGCTCGCGCCGCGCCGTGCGCTCCTCGTCGTTCATCCTCTTTCCTCTCGGGCCATCACTTCCTCGCCAAAGCCGAATTGCCGGAGCAGTTCGTTCCAAGTGGAGATAGGGACCGAACCGCCGGAGGCCTGGTCGTGGCCGTAGCCGAAATAGCCCTCGGCCAGGTCCAGGTCAATCTGCCGGAAAAAGTCGAGCAGGTTGTGCTGCCCCGAACTGCGTGCGCTAAAGACGACCCGGCCGGGCAGGTAGCCCTCGTTGGCCACGATGACGATGTAGCGGGGCAGGCGGGTGCGCCAGACCTGCGCCACCAGCGGGTGAATCTGGCAGGGGCTGTTCACCCGCACCAGGGCAATCTCCCCGCTGAAGGTCGGTGCGGCCCTTTTCCCCTCGGCAAAGGCGGCGTTGACCTGGCGGCGGTACTCCCAGAGGCGGGCCCCCTCCGGCGTTTCCTCCGAGGCCAGTTGGCGGGGGTTCTCCGACTGCAAGATCGCCTGCAGGGCCGTCGCGGTGTCGTGGGCCGCGCTGCGGCGGGCGGCGTTGATCAGGGTGGTGGCCTCGCGCAGCCATTTGGCCGTGTAGCGCTTCTTCGCCCGGGGAAGAAGGGCGAAGGGGGCCTGGTCCCCCAGGTCGCTGAGGGTGCCGACCGCGGCGACCCACTCCAGGTCCTCCACCTCGGCCAGTTCGGCGGCCAGCCACCAGACGAGCAGGGAGGAGTTGGGAATCGGTCGCCAGGTATAACTGCTCAGGAGGACGCCGTTCGGGGGCACCCCCAGGGGGCGGTGGTGGTCCACAAAGAGGGTGGGCGCCTCGGCGAGGACGGGGTCGCTCTGACAGCCCAGGTCGAGGACGAAGAGGTGGGCCGGGGCGCGGGCCGTCAGTTCCCGGCGGGTGTCCTCGGTGTAGGCATGCTCGCCCTTGCCGGTGATGAGGAGGGCCGGTTCCAGGCCGGCCCGGCGTAGGGCGGTGTAGAGGATCACCCCGGCACAGATCCCATCGGCGTCGCTGTGGGAGAGGATGAGAGGGCGTGCCGGCCGGCCTATCCCCTCGACAAAGGCCTGCAATGCGCGGCCGGCAGCGGGAAGTTGCTCGAAATCGTCCCGGCCGGCCAAGCCCTCCTCGCTCATGCTTCCTCCTCCGGCCGGCGAACGGCGATATGCAGTTCGCGCAACTGCTCCTCGCTGACCGGTGCGGGGGCCCCCATCAGCGGGTCCACCGCCTGGTTCGTCTTGGGAAAGGCGATCACCTCGCGAATACTCTCCTCGTCGGCCAGCAGGGCCACCAGCCGGTCGATCCCCGGCGCAATCCCCCCGTGGGGTGGTGCGCCGTACTCGAATGCCTCCAGGAGGTGCCCAAAGCGTTCCTGGGCCTGCTCCGGGGTGTACCCCAGCAGGCGAAAGATGCGCTCCTGCACATCCCGCCGGTGGATCCGGATCGAGCCGGAGGCCAGTTCCCAGCCGTTGCAGACCAGGTCGTAGCAGTTGGCCCGCACCCGACCGGGGTCGCCCTCCAGGAAGGGCAGGTCCTCCTCCTTCGGGCTGGTGAAGGGATGGTGCTCGGCGTCCCAGCGGCCCAGTTCCTCATCCCATTTGAAGAGGGGAAAGTCCACGACAAAGGCAAAGGCAAGCAGGTCGGGGTCGGCCAGGTTCAGCCGTCGGCCCAGTTCCCGCCGCAGGGCGTCCAGCGCCGCAGCCACGACCTTTGGTTGGCCGGCCACCAGGAGGAGCAGGTCCCCCTGCTCTGCTCCCAACCGCTCCAGGATCGCCGCCTGTTCCCCCGCGCCCAGGTATTTGGCCACCGGCCCGTGCAGCCCCTCCTCCCGCAGGGCCAGCCAGACCAGCCCGCCACCCCCCGCCTCGCGGGCCAGCGACTCCAGTTCGTTCAACTGCCGGCGGCCGTACCCGACGCAACCGGGGGCGCGAATCCCCTTGACCCGTCCCCCCTCGGCCACCGTCGAGGCAAAAAGGCGAAAGCCGCTCTCGGCCACGACATCGGAAAGGTCCACCAACTCCATCCCGAAGCGCAGGTCCGGCTTGTCGGTGCCGTAGCGGGCCATGCTCTCGGCATAGGTCAGCCGGGGAAAGGGGGAGAGCACCCGCTTGTGCGGCACGACCTCGGCGACCAGCGCGCTAAAGAGCCGCTCGACCAGGTCGAGGATATCCTCCTGCTCGACGAAACTCATCTCCAGGTCGAGTTGGGTGTGCTCCGGCTGGCGGTCGGCGCGGAGGTCCTCGTCGCGGAAGCAGCGGGCGATCTGGAAATATTTTTCCAAGCCTGAAACCATCAGCAACTGCTTCAACTGCTGGGGGGACTGGGGCAGGGCGTAAAAGCAGCCCGGATGGACCCGGCTGGGCACGAGATAGTCCCGCGCCCCCTCCGGCGTGCTCCGGGTCATGATGGGGGTCTCGATCTCGACGAACCCCTCCCGGTCGAGGAAATCGCGGAGGAACTTGACCACTCGATGCCGCAGGAGGAGGTTCCGCTGCATCCGCTCGCGGCGCAGGTCCAGGTAGCGGTACTTGAGGCGGAGGTGAATATCCTCGTCCTCTTCCTTGTCCACATAGATCGGCGGGGTGCGGGAGGGGTTGAGGAGGCACATCTCCTGGGCGGCGACCTCGATCTCGCCGGTGGGGAGGTCGGGGTTGACCATCTCGGCCGGCCGGCGGCGCACCACCCCGCGCACCTGCAGGACATACTCCCGGCGGACCGAGCGGGCCACCTGGGTGACCTCGGGCGGCGTTTCCGCGTCGCAGACCACCTGCACCCGCCCGCTGCGGTCGCGCAGGTCCACAAAGAGGAGCCCGCCGTGGTCGCGCTGTCGGTGTACCCACCCGGCCAGGGTCACCTCCTGGCCGACGTGGCTTGGCCCTAGTTCGCCGCAATGGTGTGTTTTGAGCATCGTTTCGGCCTCCGTTTCCGGTCGCTCGTCCGGGCGACCCGGTTTCCGGGAATATTATAGCCCCTGGGGGCGGTTTTGTCCACATGGTTGGTCTGAACAGGCAGGTATGGTATAATACCCCCGAGCAAACCGGAGGCACACGCGATGGAAGAGCGCATCCTTTCAGGAAGGACCCGCCGGGAAGATCGACCGACCGAACCTGCCCTCCGCCCCCGCCGGTTGAGCGAGCTGTACGGGCAGGAAAAGGTCCTCCGCAACCTGCAGGTGGCCCTGAGCGCAGCCCAGGAGCGCGGAGAAGCGCTCGACCACATCCTCTTTTACGGCCCTCCCGGCTTGGGCAAGACGACTCTGGCCCACGTCGTGGCCAACGAGATGGGGGTCCACATCAAGGTGACCGCCGGCCCGGTCATCGAGCGCACCGGCGACCTGGCGGCGATCCTGACCAATCTGAAGCAAGGGGACATTCTCTTCATTGACGAGGTGCACCGGCTGAACCGGGCGGTGGAGGAGGTCCTGTACCCGGCGATGGAGGATTTTGCCCTGGACATCATCGTGGGCAAGGGCCCCAGCGCCCGAAGCATCCGCCTGCACCTGCCCCGCTTTACCGTCATCGGGGCGACGACCCGATTGGCCCTGCTGACCTCACCCCTGCGGGACCGCTTTGGGGCGATCTATCGGCTCGACTTTTACAGCCTGGCGGCGATGGACAAGATCGTCCGTCGCTCCGCCCAGATCCTGGGGGTGCAGATTGACGCGGGCGGGGTGCACGAGATCGCCCGTCGTTCTCGGGGCACGCCCCGCGTGGCCAACCGACTGCTCAAGCGGGTGCGCGACTATGCCCAGGTGATGGCCGACGGGGTGATCACCGCCGGGGTGGCCCGGGAGGCCCTGACCCTGCTGGAGGTGGACGAACTGGGGCTGGATGAGGTGGACCGGCGCATCCTGCGCACCCTGGTGGAAAAGTTTGCCGGCGGGCCGGTGGGGGTGACCACCCTGGCCGCGGCCACCTCCGAGGAACCGGACACGATTGAGGATGTCTACGAGCCCTACCTGCTGCAACTGGGCTTTCTGCAGCGCACCCCGCGCGGCCGCATCGCCACCCGGCGGGCCTATGAGCACCTGGGCATCCCCTACCCCGAAGAGCGGCTCGAAGCCCAGCAAAAGCCGCTCTGGTAGTGTGAGGAGATGGTGGACAAGGCGATCGTCCTCGACGCGGCCGGCCGGCCGCTCTCTCCCTGCCCGGCGGAACGGGCCCTCCGGCTCGTCGCCTCCGGCAAGGCGGACCTGCTCTCCCAGGAGCCCCTGACGATTCGCCTGCGCCGGGCGGTAGAGACCCCTCCTCCACCGCCCCCGCCGGAACCCCCGGGGCGGGGCCGGCGCATCCTCCTGCACGTCTGCTGTGGCCCCTGCGGCACCTACCCGGCCCTGCACCTGCGCCGGGAGGAGTTTGCCGTTACCGCCTTTTGGTACAACCCCAACATCCACCCCTTCAGCGAGCACGAACGCCGCCGCAACGCCCTCCGCCGGTTCGCCCAGGAGGAAGAGGTGCCCTTGATCGAGTGGCCCGAGTACGAGATGGTCGCCTTTCTGCGGGCCGTGGTCGGGCCAGAGGCCCCCGGCCGTCGCTGCCGCATCTGCTATCGCATGCGCCTGACCCGCACGGCCGAGGTGGCCCGCCGGGAGGGGTTCGACACCTTCACCACGACCCTCCTGATCAGCCCTTACCAGGACGAGGAGGCGATTCGGGAAATCGGGGAGGAGGTGGGGGGGGAGGTCGGGGTCCCCTTTTACTACGAGCGGTTCCGCCGTGGCTGGAGCGAGCGAGGCCGGCTGGCCCGCCGGCACAACCTTTACCGGCAGGACTATTGCGGTTGTCTCTACAGCGAGTGGGAGCGACGCCGGGAGCAGGCCGGCCGGCCAGAAGAGGAGGCCCCATGACACCGATGGTGGACCTGGTCCTGCAGCACCTCGGCGCACTCTTGGCGCAGTGGCCGGCCCCGGCCTATTTCGTCGGCGGCTCCGTCCGCGACCTCCTCCTGGGCCGGCCGATCCACGACCTGGACCTCAGCGTGGCCGGCGAGACCCTCCCCCTGGCCCGCATGGTCGCCCGGGACCTGCATGGGGCCTTTATCCTCCTGGATAAGGAGCGCGAGATCGCCCGCGTTGTCCTGAAGGGCCGGGAGGGACGGCCGGGGCTCTATCTGGATTTCGCCCGCATGCACCAGGACGACCTGACCACCGACCTGGCCGACCGCGACCTGACGGTCAACGCCATGGCCCTGCGGCCGGCCGATTTCATCGCCGCCGTCCGCAACGGGCCTGCACGGGCGGCCCTGATGGACCCTTGTGGAGGGCTGAAGGACCTGGAGGCAGGCCGGCTGCGGGCCGTTCAGGAGCGGGCCTTTCGGGATGACCCCCTGCGCACCCTGCGCGTCGTCCGGCTGGCCGCCGAACTCGATTTCGCCATCGAGCCGCAGACCGCCGCCTGGGCCCGGGAAACGGCCGGCCGCCTGGTCCTGGTCTCGGCGGAGCGCATCCGCGACGAGATCGTCCGCCTGCTGGATTGCCCCTATGCCGCGCCCTATCTGCCGCTGTTGGCGGAACTGGACCTGCTGGAGGCGGTCCTGCCCGAGGTGGGGCCTGGAAGTGAACAGGGGCTGCCCTGGGAGCGGGTCTGCTGCCTGGAGTGGCTGGTCCGGGCGCAGGGGTTGGGGGACCCTCCGCCCCACGCGGGACGCTACTGGCGGCCGGCTGCCCTCCAGACCCATCCCGACCTGCCGGCGACCCTCCCCTACGCTGAACGCCTCCGGGAGATGCTCCGGGAGGAGATTGTGGCCGGTCGGGCCCGTCTGACCCTGCTCAAACTGGCCGCCCTCCTGTCGGGAGAGGGTCGAGCCTTTCCCCCGATTCCCCCGCTCTTCCGACGGCTTTGCCTGAGTAAAAAAGAGGCCGGCGCCCTGGCCCGCGTCGGCCGATGGCTGAGCGCGAGGCGTGCGGCCCTGCAGAAACTTCCGCAACCGCTGGCGATCTATCGCCTCTACCGGAACCTGGGGGAGATGGCCGGCGGGGTGCTGCTGCTCGACCTGGCCGATGCGCTGGCCCGGGCCGGCCCGGCCCTGCAACGGGAGGCCTGGCAGCGGCAGTTGGAGCGGGTCGCCACCACCCTTACCCTCCGCTACGAGCACCCCGAACGGACGGTCTCGCCCCCACCGCTGGTGAACGGGCATGATCTGGTCCGGCGGTTGGGGTTGCGCCCGGGCCGGCGGGTCGGGCGGCTCCTGGAAGAGGTTCGCCGGGCCCAGATTCGCGGGGAGGTGCGCAGCCGCGAAGAGGCCCTCTCCTGGGCCCGGCGACGGTGCGACGAACTGCGGCTCAGAGACGGATAACCGTCCCGCAGTACTCGCATTGGATGCTCTGCATCCCCCGGACGATCTCGGTGGTGATGTTGGCCCCGCAGGTTGGGCAGGCGGTGGGCCCCGCGGCGGGCTCGCCAGCGGCCGCCGGCGGGGCTTTCTCGGCCGGCGCTTCTTCCCCGGCCGCCGCTCCGACCCGCTCCCGGTCTATGTCGCCGCTGAGGACGCGCCCGATCAACCCCTGCCAGGGCTCCGAGTCCCCCTTGAGCCGGAAGAGGGCCAGGGTCACAGGAGCCTGTGGCCCAAGGGTCAGTTCGAGCAGTTCCTGCTTGCTCAGGAACTTGCGGCGTTCGCCGGGTTTGGCCCGCTCGACCGCCCCGACCGGCGCCTCCAGAAGGAGTTTTTGCACCCGCTCCTTCTCGGTGGTGATAAAGAGGAACTTTTTCGTGGCCACATCCTCTTTTTGCTCAAAGAGGACGCGCTGGTCGGTCAGGAAAAAGACGCCCTTGGGCCCCTCATCCCCGTCGGTCAGGTACTGCGCCTCGACCGCTTCGATGACATTCTCGTCCACCCGCAGCCGGAAGGAGGCCTCGGCGACCTGCTCCATCGTCCAGGTGATCGCCCGCAGTTGCTGCTCCGTCTGGCGGGCGTTGGTCTCGACATTGTCAAAGAAGCCGTAAAAGTCGCGGAAGGTGTCCTCGACCTTGCTCTCCAGAGCCGAGACATCTCGGTCCAGGGCATTGAGGGCGTCGGCGCGAAGGCGGGTGCCCATCGCCGAGAGTCGCTGTTGCAGGCCATCGGCCTCGCGGGTCAGAACCCGCCCCTGCTGGGCGGCCTCCCGGTCAATGCGCTGGCCCAATCCCCGCCACTGCTCCTGGAGCACCCGAATCTTGTTCTCCAGGTACGACTTGTAGAGGTAGCCGTTCTGGCGGGCTTTTTCCAGAACGGCGGGAAAGTTGGCCAAAAGGCCGCTCAGGTCCTCGATCCGATCGCGCAGGTCGGCCAGGGAAGCCCTGCGGCGCAGGTCGCTCAGGCGGTCGGACAGGCGAGAGGCCTGCTCTTCCAGCGTCTGGCGTTCCTCCTCGCCGGCAGCCCCGGCCGAAGGGGGCGGAGTGGCGGCTCCGCCGAGTTGTCGTCCTACCTGGGAACCGATTCCTTTGACTCCACGGCCCTCTGCTCCGGTTCTGCTATCGCGTTCTTCCGGCATGGTGTCCTCCTTAAATCAACTCTTGCTCGTCGAGCCCGCTTGCAAACCCGCCGGACGGTCTTTCTAGGCCATCCGGGCAAGCCGGAATTGCCCTACGGTGCCTGGTACGCGGTTTCGCAAATTGATCACCATACGGGCCGAAACCGATTCGGGTTGGACAACGATTCTGCCCCTCAACGGTATGTACGGCCCGACTCCTTTCCTTGTTCCAAGCGGTAGGTGTCACTTTCTCCCCTGTCGGCCGGCTCGAACGCCTTTTGGCCGATGATGATGATCTTGAGCAGTAGAACCATGCCGCCCAGGACCAGAAGAAGGAGCAGCACGCCCCCGGCCAGGATGAGCAGAAAAGGCATACATCCCTCCAGAAAAAGGTTACCGGCCAAACTTTTGGCGCAACTGCTCGGTGGAGGGTTCGACCAGGATCGTTCCATCGGGAAAGACGATGGTGGGGACGCTGCGAAAGCCCCGGTTGACCTGTTCGACATAGCGCCGGCCTTTGACATCCTGGTCAATATCCACCCAGCGGTAGGCGATGCCGTGCTCATCGAGCCAGGCCCGCGCCCGGCGCGTATCCCCACACCATCGCGTGCCATAGACGACGATCGTTTCGGTCACCGGTGTCTCCTCTCGGTCACTTTTCCTGGGGCCATTTTAGCATAAAAGGGAGGGCAAGGCAAGGGGTTCACGTGGGCCACGGCGAAAGTCGCGTCGGTGTGGCACGAATGGCCAGGACCCGGCGCAGGCACGTGACGCGCGCGTGCGCTGGCGCCTTGTCGGGCCGACTCTACGCGGCACGGGCGCCGAGGCCGGGTCCTTCCCGGCAGAGGCCAATGACTTTGATATGGCCGTGCGTGGGCCCCAGGGCCATATCAAAGTCGTTCAGCAAGGCCGAAAGGGAAGGAGTAGGGGCACGGCATTGCCGCGCCCCTACTTGACAAAAGGGCCATGGAGTAGGGGCACGGCGTTGCCGCGCCCCTACTTCCATACAGGGTATAAAAACAATCAAAAGGAGGCACCCAATGGCCAAGACCGGTGTACCACCTTCGCGTGTATCCGGCAAGCGCAGCGCGCGGACCGAGATTCGTATTCCCCCCTTGGTATGCGTCTTCGAGCGACTGACCGACTGGCGCAAGGCGCGTGGCCAGGTGTACTCGCTGACAGCGCTGCCGGTATTCGTATGACCGGACGGTTGTGCGGGCAAAAGGGACCAACCGCCATTGCCCGGTGGGGGCAGGAACTGCCATTCCCGGTCCAGATGGCCATCGGCCTTCCCCCGGGCCGCCGGCCGAAGGAATGACGCTCTGCCGGCTGTTCTGGCGCATCGATGCCGAGGAACCGGACTCTGCGCCTCTGGGTGGCCGAGGTCAATGCGCAGTTGGCCCTGGCGGGTGCCGGCCGGTGTATCGCCCTGGATGGCAAGACCCTGCGGGGAGCAGCCAAGCGCGGGGCCCAGCCCACCCACTTGCCGGCAGCG
>FWPU01007654.1_pt1 | contig 19605 bp, 22 predicted proteins | sample 2228361 | NCBI WGS metagenome assembly FWPU01 (sample SAMEA103939777, study PRJEB20133) | metagenome
AGGATTTAGCTGCCAGCCTGAAACTCCTAGAATTGAAATACAAGTACAGTCCATATGTGACTACAGCTGGGTCTGTTCTGGTTCTATTCATTTCGCAATGAAAAAAGCTAGGACAGTCCTAGCTTTACGAATTACCCTAAGTTAACAGGGCCACTGCGCGTTTACATGTTTTTGCAAAGACATTTCATTTCGCTTCCCGGTGATTCTTAATCATAAAATATATCACAATGATTGCAATTCCACGTACAACTAACAAGAACGGATCGAAGGAACAAAGCCGATGGTCGGAAAAGGCCGTTCTCGCTACCCGGACTGGAGCGATGTTCTTGTGTATCATACTATCCGAAAGGAGGGTCTACTAGACCGCTGGTGGATGGAGGTGCATTTTTCAGCTCTGTTAATGGGTTTGTGTCAAATATGGCCGAGACTGCCTCTGTCCTCGATTATAGCGGCTATCGCAATTGTCAGGTATGACCGAGGCAGACCGCCAGTCGAAAAGGTGGGATGATGAGCCTGCAATGACAAGGAATCTTACATCGATAAATGAATATGCCATCATAGATTCTGTCACACAGCATCGGACTCCGAAGACGTTCCTTTCGCACTCGGCCTCCTGGGCTAAAGAACGAAAGATTACTGGGTGTTTTTCTTATTCGAAGCATTGGCTGAACAGTGTGTCAGTCAAAAGACAGTATTCTTCTACGGTGCAACTACTACCTTTCCTCGTGGATGCACGTCTTTTTGATAGTCCAACGCTTCGGCTACTTTATCCAACGGAAACGTCTTCTCTATGTTTACGCGCACGTTGTTTTCGTCTACCCAGTCAGCTAATTTGGCCAGCCGGTTCCTGTTTACCTGAGTGAATTGAAACACTGCTTTGACACCAAATTGCTCCATTAGCGACTGGTCCGGTTGCTCTAACATCGATACAATAATGCCGCCTCTCTTTAGTACCTTGAACGATCTTCTGTACGTATCGCCTCCTACAGTATCAAACACTGCATCGCAGTCATGCGTCACATCTTCAAAGGCTTGGTTCTTGTAGTCTATTATCTCGTCTGCCCCAAGCGCCTTTACAAACTGCATGTCGTTTGTGCTGACTGTTGTCACCACATGGGCTCCAAGATGTTGTGCCAACTGGATGGAAATGGATCCGATGCCGCCCGCACCTCCATGAATCAAAATTTTTTGGTCATTTTTCAAGCCCATGGTCTCCACAATTGCTTGCCATGCGCTGACGCCTACAAGCGGCAGACCAGCAGCCTCTTGGTGGTTGAGGCTTCTGGGCTTGTGTGCAATGCTGTCTGCATTTGCCAGGGCCATTTCTGCAAAGGCTCCGGTGCCACCACGCATCGCGGATGCCTGTCCATACACCTCGTCACCTTGATTTATGCCAGAGACTGCGGTCCCAACCTTTTCTACTATTCCAGAAAAGTCCATTCCAATGGTCAATGGGAATTCCAACTGCATTGCCTGTCTCATGCGTCCTTCTCTTATCTTCCAGTCTATTGGATTTACACCGGCTGCCTTTACATTCACGAGGACCTTTTCACGGGATGGATCGGGCAGGGAAACATTCTGATTTATTACAATTACGTCGCTACCACCGTATCCTCTCATCTGAGCGGATTTCATGTCAATGTAATTCTCTTATTGCCTATAACCGGTTGTGCGCATTATTCTCTCTGACCATGTAATACATTTCATATCGTAACGTGTTTTTGAAGAAAACAACGACAACAGGCGCTCTGTTGCATGGATCTGAAACAAGCAAATGATGTTCGAAAACACGGGTTGATAAGGCCGGAAATCGTACATCTGGTCTGTATTCTTGGTGCTGAAAACCTCTAGCAATGTTGATTTTTCCGAGTCATGCAACAAAAGATCATGTGGTATATGTGAATAGATCCACTAGTGGGAGGTTATCAACATTCGAAGTAATCCCGTCGTTATGTGCAGCCAAGGAGGGGCCTTTTTATTTCTATTGGGCAGTTTGGAAACAACTGTTGGGCTCAAACCTTGTATTTGAAGGGCTTGGGGGCACTTGCTAAAGTACAAATTTCTTATAGAACATTAATCTAAAGCCAACTGTGCCACACACATATCTGACATCGGGCACGCTATTGCTCTGGCTCATAGTATCAGTGCTTGCTACAAACTCGTTAATAGTTTTTGCAGACTCTCACGCGAAGGGAGTCTACGCCGAGATAATTGCCACTGCCACTGTGTCAATTACGATGGGGCTTGCAATAATCTTGGCGCTCCGTCAGCTAAGGTACAACAGGCCGCATGCCAAGATGTACCTGAGCCTTGCGGCGGGTCTGGTGCTCTGGTTCTGCGCCGACATTATCTGGGCAAGCTACGAGCTCGTGTTCCACATGGCCGCCCCGATCCCGTCGCTCTCAGATGTGCTGTGGCTTGCAGGCTACCCGTTCTTTGCACACAACCTCTTTGCAACCTACAGGGAATTCAAGAGCAGGTTCAACAGACGCATCCTGGCAGCAAGCATCGCAGGAAACACCGCGTTCGTTGTGTATCTGATAATTCTCACGGCACAGTTGTCGGACTTTTCGACGCAGGACGGGATCGCCATGTTTTCGGTCATGATAGCGTATCCAATCATGAACGCGGTCCTTGTAATCCCTGCTCTGTCGATTCTGGTAGGTTTGTGGAAGGAAAACCCGTGGTCGATACCTTGGACATTCAAGTCGCTTTCGCTATTTTGCATCGTGGTGACCGACAGTTGGTTTGCGTTCATCATTATTTCTGGACTCTATGATCAGGTGTGGGTGGCGTCCCTTCTGTTTGGTGCAGAATATATCATTCTCGCAGGCGGGCTCTTGTGGTTCAACAAGTTCTTGAACGTATACAAGGGACACGCACACGAAAAGGTGCAGGCAGCACCTTTTCCCAGGAGGAACCCCGGCCCAGTGCGGTACCTTCAGGTGACGGTGGCGATCGCGCTGGTCGGCGGGATTATTAGCTATGGCTTTGCAAGCTCGATGGTGACAAGCTCTGCCCAGTACATAACGCCGGCCGATGCCCAGCTCAGCACTACCTTTACCATAGGCGCGCTCCTTCCACTTACCGGTGCTCTGTCGTCTTTCGGCGAAGAGGCCGAGATGGTCCTCAAGATGGCTGTTAAAGATGTGAACAAAGAACTAGCCGCGTCGGGATCGGATACGCGGATTGCGCTGGTGATAGAGGATACAAAGACAGACCCCGCGGTCGCGCTTGAAAAGTTGCAGGCACTGGCCTCTGACGGGATACAGATAGTGATAGGGCCTGTCACAAGTGCCGAAGTCGCTGCGGTAAAGCAATACGCTAACGACAACGACGTATTGGTGGTGAGCATAGGGAGCACGGCACCTGACCTTGCAATACCAAACGACAATGTGATCAGACTTGTGCCTGACGACACACAACAGGCAAGAGCCCTTGCAAGGCAGATGTGGGATGATGGGGTGCGCGTAGTCGTTCCGATGTGGAGGGCAGATGTCTTTGGCAACAACCTGCAACTACTGATGACAGAGAATTTCAGGAGGCTGGGGGGTACGGTAGTTGATGGCGTGGGATACGAACCTCTGGTCGGTGACTTTTCGGCCAGCCTCCACAGGATCAACTTTATCGTCTGGGAGCAGCACCTGAGGTCGCTTTCGGAGAAGGTCGGTGAAGCAACTGCGCAATATGGCGCCGAAAGGGTCGGGGTATATATCGTAGCGTTTGACGAGATAGTACCGATTTTGATTCAGGCGGATAGGCACCCTGAGCTCGAGGCTGTAAGGTGGTATGGTAGCGACGGCTCTGCCCAAGTTAAAGGAGTGGTGAGAAACGCGGAGGCGGCAGAATTTGCGATAAGAACTAACTTCCTGAACCCGATCTACGGGGTTGAGGAGACGGAAGTCTTCAGGGAATTGGAAGAAAGGATCGCTGAGGAAATAGGCAGGGAGCCGAGATCCTATTCTGAGGCGACCTATGACGCTCTGTGGGTAGCGGCTCTTGCACTCGAAAGGCATGAGTCTGGCCCGCTCCGGGACAGCTTTGTGCAGACCGCTAACTCGTACGTCGGGGTGACTGGGAGCACCGAGCTGAACGATGCCGGCGACAGAAAGTTCGGCTCGTATGACTTTTGGGCTGTGAGGGAGGGCCACGACGCGCACCATCCGTTTGAGTGGGCAAGCGTAGGCACCAGCTCGGTCCACTGACTTGTTTCTAACACGGTTTAACATGAAAAGGATGGTGATGTCTCTTAGAATCCTGTCAGCGAGCGCCATCTATTTCCTGGGAGGGGTATAATCCGTAGATTCTCTAGAACTAGAGTACGATATTACGATACATGAATCTGTAACAAGAAGGTAATACGCGTAATTACCTTGTATTCAGAACACGATTGGCGATTTAGTTGAAAAGAACAAGAATATTTGCTTTTGCAATCATTGCCACTGTTCTGGTCACCGCTGCGTTTGTAGCAGGGATTGGGGTGTTACCAGCCGCGCTGACCCAGAACTCAAGAGGACCACAACTTGCCACCGCAACCATTTCGACCAACAACGACATCAATGACGATGACGATGACGATGTTTCAAGTCCCTCTGCAATACCGTCGATTGCTGGCAACGTGACCACTACCGGGACAAACACAACCACTTCAGCGGTTGGGCTTGCATCATCAACAAACAAGACATTCTACATATCTGATGATGAAGTGGATGATGACCTGGATGATGCTGACGACATCGAGATCTTTTCACTCCAGACTATAGTAGTGAATAGGGGCGATAACGTGACCATACATTTCTTTAACCTAGGAGAAGATGACATTGATGATGCACCAGAGGAGAGACATTCGTTCACCATCGGCGCCGTACAACATCGACGTTGACTTGACAGGAGGCGAAAGCCAAGTAAAAACCTTCACGGCAGACCAAGAGGGCATATTCCAGTACTACTCAAAATACGATTTGCCTCAAATGACCGGACAGCTGGTGGTTTTGCCTGAACAGCAAGTCACAACTGCATCTGGCACGAATTCGACCACACAATAGCAGGTCGGATCCTCTGCTCTTTTTTTTCAGGTTCCCTTCTATTAATGCAAACTGGCCAAGTTGCGATGTCAGCTCTAGAGTGAAATGCTTCTAGTGACTGGTTGAACGTATGCAGATGCCCTATATCATTCCTGTATACTCTGTAGAATGACAAACCGTAGCATTGGATTCAAAGGTGGCAGAAGTTGAGAGTGAGACAATGTCATGGCTTTTTTGAGTATGGGAGACCTGACAGGAAGCTAGCGCAGCAAAATGTAGCAGCTGAAATGATAATTTGGTATCCCTGCTTTTCCGCAACAAGACACTGTCAACCAATAACTTGAATCTTTGTTCTTATTGGTGTAGTATCGGCGCGCCGCTTTTGGGACCCGTGTCTTTTTCAACTCGCGAGGTATCAAACTTTTTTCTCGAAAACACGCGTTTAATAGCCTAGCCTATATGTTCGCATATCATCTTGCTCCACCGCCTTCTTGGCAGCTGGAGACTGGCTGTAAACTGCCGTATAGTGAAATGATTCTGCTACCTGATAGAAGTGAACGAGACACCGGTCTCTCCGGCAGATGATCTTATTACTTTGAATTGCATATATTATATCATATGATGTCGAATCCAAAATGCTCTGAATGTGATTGGATTATGACAGAGGATGTCCTGTTCGGAAGGCAAGGTTTGGATGCGAACATACCGATCTGGAGATGCTCGAATCCAGATTGCGATCGTACCGAAGAACAGAACGAACACAGCATCTAAAATGCCGCATTATCGACACTTCTTGCCTTGTGTGATTGATTGACCCTCTTCTGTCAACAACCTATCCCTGCATTGTCGGGGGCAATCGCAGAAATAATTCTCACAGATAACTCTCGTTTGACGACAACGAGATGAAGTGAATCCCTTGTTTTGTCCTATATTTTTTCTCACTTTGTGGCAAGCATGTGCTACTGATGTCTTGTAATGTTGTGGTTTCTTGTTGCTTTTTCCCCTCACAAATCAGAAACGACTCTGCTGAGTCCTTGGCAGTCACCACTATTGCCGCCGTTTTTCATCTTCATGCCGGGAGATCTCTTGATGCCGTTTTCTTTCGATTCCTCTTCAACTTGGCACTAATTTCCTTGAGCTCTGTAGTAATCATTGGCTAAGTGTAATAGGTAGAAAGCTTGCCTTCTATTAGTGCCTGTTTTTCCAATTTCTTGGAAACAAGTTCCTTTTCCAAGAGTGTTCAGAGATAACTTCCTTGGATATGTTCACCAAGACATCTACTGTGTTCCTTTTATGAATCGGTCTGACCGCATTGGATATGGTATCTGCAGAGTCAAGTGCGCCTGTCTTTTTTGCAATAGTATCGCCTTGCGGCAGGAGCCCTCAACTTCTAAACGACATGTGCACCCTTGCAATGTCCTATACTGCGATTATCCCTCGGAAAGCATTGTTGTTGGGCTTAACTATGAGCAGTCTTGACTCTTGACATATCCTCATCTGCACTGTGTCTGCGTGTTTGTAGTTGCCATATTTCAGCAAGTGGAGCTGGACTTGCATGATATGCAATCTCTGATATTCGCTTGCGGTTGGGGAGGTTTGGAGGATTTCTCTTTCTGTAATCAGATCAGTCGATCTTCTGTTGATTGCTATTGTCGGGTTGCTATCTCTGCACACCATTACACCGAGAGTATCTTGAAGACTTAACGCTAGACGCAAGATACACAGCACTATCCGTCATATGGAGACCTGCATGAAGCTACCGGCTTTAGCTTCTTATTTTGCTCATTTTGTTTGCATGAACCATATCTTGTTTAGTGGGAAACCAAAGTCGCCTGAGCTTCTCTTGTTTTTACCACCGAGGCGGCCTTCCTCTGGTGCTGTCTTTAGTCTTGGCATACTGCTTTGCATGGCTTTTTACCGTTCTGCCGCGAGCTTTGGATTTGCCTTTGCGACTCTTCTCAAACTTTTGCCTTGTGCTTTTTGTCTTCCTATATCCTAGATAAGACTTGGCGGCATCTTCATGGTTCCTATTACGCAGCTCCCGAGCCACCATTCTGCGAAGTGATACAGAGCTCACTTCGTCCTTTCCTGCAAGAGATTTGTCGTTCTTTATTGCTTTGGCTATCTCAAGGGCCACTGAATATGGGACACCTGCTCTGCTTGTCGCACGAGCCATCTTTCTACTGTCAAATGGTTCCAAGCGACCGCTTTTCTTTCTAACCATCAGTCTGACTCTGGTTGAAACAGATCGGGTACGCATGTATGATCATGTCTATTTCAAACTCTTTTCTTTTAACAATTGGGATATACGCATCAAAATCTTCCAAGTATGTAACTCGTACAATCATAGTGATCCCGCAACTATTCGGTGGATGGCGCATAACTTGTGGTGACAAATTCTGCAAGTCTGATCACAATAATATTTTTCTCAGCTCTGGTAAATCAAAAGGAGATTCATGCCAATTTTATTCGCAAAGTTGTGCTTATCTCCAGCCAAATCACCAGAAGTATAGGGGGTAAAATCGTTAAAAGGAGGCTGTTCTACGCCTTGTAAGTTTCGTGAAGCAGCTCAATGTGATGTCCAGCTCTCTGCCCTGAAATGACAGGCTAGTGTTGATCTGGAACTAGGATAGCTCTTCCCTCTATCTTTCCAGCTGCAAGCTCCTCAAACGTCTTGTTCATTTCGTCAAATCCAATCCTCTTTGCCCTCGTGCGAATCCTTCCCATCTTTGCAAGAGAAATTACTTCACTCAGCTCGGAGATGCTCCCCCAGTTGCTCGTTGTCACTTCAAGCTCATTTTGACTAGACCTGCAGTAAACTTTAGTGTTCCACCTGCAAGCCCCACGACCACAAGTTTTGACTGCCTGCCGCCCATAGAGTACGCCTGGGCGAGCGTAGCATCAGCACCCACGAAATCAACCATACCCTGAGCGCCTTCGTTGCCGGTAAGTTCCTTTACTTTCGCTACTACGTCCTCCTTCTTGCTGTTGATGATTACGTCCGCTCCAAGCTCTTTGGCTATGGAGAGTTTGCTGTCATCTACATCAACGGCAATGGTCCTTGCATACGGAGTCAGGATCTTTGCGTACTGCACCCCAAACTGGCCCAGTCCCCCGCATCCAATGATAACGACCGTGCTGCCCGGATACAGGTTTGGAAGAAGCTTTTTCATGGCCCTGTAGGGAGTGAGGCCTGCGTCGGTAAGGACGGCCGAGCCGACAGGGTCCAATCCGTCACCTGGCAGCAGGTACCTGAACGTGGGCACCTTCAGATATTCTGCATAGCCGCCGGGTTGCCCTATGCCTACCCAGTCTTGAATGCTGGTGAGCTGCTCCTGCCCTGTCAACGAGAACCTGTCGAATTTTCTTGACCATCCTCCGTAAACCACGACTGGGTCACCCTTCTTGAAACCTGACACTTTTTCGCCGACTTCTTCTATTATCCCGGCATTTTCATGACCAAGGGTGAAAGGAAAGCTGGGGATTATCTTGATAGAACCATCCATCAGATGGAGATCTGAATGACAGAGTCCGGAACCCTGGATCTTTACGAGTACTTCCTCTCCGTGCACTTCTGGAACAGGAACTTGCTTCATTTCAAGCGGCTTGTTGTAATCTACCATCTGCATGGCCGTCATCATTGTTCTAGACATGTGGGGATCACATGAAATACGGCTTTATCGTATTTGAAGTTTGGAGCCATTCATGCTGCAGTCATATCCTTTTCATCTTTGAAACTTGTCTGGAGGTGAGTACCATCGCAGAACGTCTTTTTGTTTTGAAGCACCGTAGCGGCTTTGCACTCTTTACCCATTTACTTTCTTAACCCTCCAATTCTATACAATGTCCACAAATTGAATATCGGGAAAATTCGAAAACTATTTGTCAAGGGACGCTAACCTTGGTCGATGCAAGTATTATCAATCAATGGTACTTGTAGTTGGTTTGACTACTTATCGCAGCTGTCACATTTTGAAAGTGTTTTGCGACGTCCATGTGGAGATTCCAAGTGGCGATCTTGCGATCATTGGATCCAATCTTAGCTTTTTTCTTAGTATCTGCATAAGGTATGATCACATGCTTTTGAAATGGCAAAGAGACTCTTTGAAGCGTCCCGCTGGTCTTAAAAGGAATGTTCGCATAAAGTGGATTCTCTTTTGTGATGCTCATAAGCCTATATTTTTGATGTAGTGGCGAAATTCAGATAACAACAATGCTTCCTTGGCCATACGTGGAATCGAAGGAATTCCGACCAGGGTGAAACGTCATAGGCATTTCTTGATTGTCTTCTCTAGTTTCAGTACATGCAGGCTGAAATGTCTGAATCCGTGCGAGAATGGACTGGGCGGGATTTGAACCCGCGACCTCTCGCTTGCGAAGCGAGCATTACTACCCCTGAACTACCAGCCCTACCGCAGGTTTCACGTGATACAATCCCAATATAAAATATGACACAATTATAACTAGCGATCTTTTTGCATTGCTGACCAATCCCCGCATGTCTAATCGACTCTCGACTACAATTTCATCCTGGCAAACACATACACGCTTGCATGTATCCAAGCACCTAGACAAATGATTCAGCATCGTGGTACAGCGCACCTGCTCTGTCCTGATTCCTATTTTCTTATTCGTTATGCCGCAGTTGCTGGTAATCGCAAAGTCAAGCATGTAACAAAGTGTCACTACACAAGTCTGACCGGGGATTGGTTTGATGACTGCCCTCCATTCGCAGGAGTCGATGTCATAGAGCCAAGCCAAGTGCAACTTCGTCACACCTCCTTGGCAGGCCGGTCAGCTATGCTACAATGCAGCAGGTCCATCATGGCACCGCTACTCCGGAATAAGTGTTCAGGATAGTCGCCAAACGATCAGCAAATCCACTCTGACGGCTTGCGTAAATGAACTGGAAAAAGCAGCAACCAAAAAACAATGACTGGATATGCATGTACATCAAATACGGATATCAAAACAGTCAAAAAGGTAAGTAAAATCAAGTTAGCTAGGTAAAAGAAACCATTCGTAAGTAACAATACCCCACGACCTTTATATCAAACAAATCAAGAAGTTGACAGGATGCGACCGGAAGTAGATAATGATCTTCCGAGAAATCTTCCTTCTCGAGAATCGGACGCAGATTCATTGATTGAAAAGGACGAAATCGATTTCTTGGGTTACTCAAGAAACTATTTCGTTTGCTTCATTGACATTGTTGATTCAACAAGAATCATATCCCGTATAGATAACTCTCTTGGAATCCGGAAGTATTATGAAATCTTTCTTAATACAGTCGCGAGAATTGCACGGGATCATGAAGGCAGGATAGTAAAGAGTGCAGGCGATAGCCTTATCCTTTATTTTCCAAACACTGCTGATGCTGCATATCCTGATGCATTCGATATGTCCATGAAATGCTGTCTGGAAATACTTGATGCACATGAATCTATGAATTTGATTGCGAACCTTGAACAGCTACCTCGGATTGATTACCGCATAAGTGCCGACTATGGAAAGGTCGAAATTGCTAGAACAAGGACATCTACAGAGTATGACTTGCTTGGACATACAATGAATATATGCGTAAAAATGAATTCGAAGGCAAAACCGCAGGAGTTTGTAATCGGGAGTGACCTCTATGAAATATTGCGATCGTCAAAATTCCCATTTGACAGGTTTTATGATTTTCGTGTCGTTGGAGAATATTCTACTGGACTGGGATACAACTATCCGATTCTTGCTGTCCATTCAAGGAATATTATTCAGGACTGGCCCTCCATTCCAGATCATCCTGTCATCCGCCAACCTGGGGACGATGATAATGCTGGTTCTAACGGCCTAGACAAACGTCATCGCATCATGATAATTGATGACGAACCAGACACTCTGCTGACCTACAGGAGCATGCTGGAAAGTGAAGCCGCATTTGAAGTAGAAACATATACGTCGTCACAAGATGCTCTGCAGAACATCTTCAAAAAGGGTACAAGCTCTTACGACTTGATTATTACGGACATAAGAATGCCCCCGCCTAATGGTCTGCAACTTTATAACATCATAAAGTCTCTGAACAAGCAGACTCGCGTTTTGCTCGTAACGGCGTATGATGTGATAGAAGAACTTGTGAGCACACTGCCTGATATCAAACACGAACATATCTTGAAGAAACCGCTCAATAAGCCTGACCTCCTTAGAGAGGTGAGGCTCTGCACTTAATAGGACTTGTCAGGGAAACTGGGTGGAACAAGCAGACAGGCGAAATCTGCTGGTGGCGGTGGTGCCACAGACTGTGGCAAGCCATATCATCAAATCTCAAGTGTCATGGGAAATCTGAGGGCATAAACATATTACAAGTAGGCCATAATCTAGGCAAGGTTAAATGCAAAATTCCTGCGATGTGCTGATAACAAATGCCTCTGCAGTCATTCCAAAGGTGGGTATTGTTGAAACGAACATCTTGATTGAGGATGGCCGAATAAAGGCACTCTCAAATTCAGCCGGCAACATTTCTGCATCACTAAAGATCGATGCGCGCGGCAGATATGTGCTGCCGGGGGCAATCGACCCGCACGTCCATTACGGGGTCTATACTCCAATAGAGGAGGCGGCAAGGACAGAATCGAGGTCCGCAGCAATCGGGGGCGTGACTACAATGATGAGGATGCTCAGGCTCTACGACAGCTATCAAACTGTTACACGGCAGTTGGTTGCAAGCAAAGGTAACCATTACATCGACTATTCTATTCATGCATCGATACTCAAACCAGAACAGGTCAAGGATGTGCCCTATCTGAAAGAGCTTGGCATAAACTCGCTTAAAATCTACATGAACCTCGGTGCAGACCTCAACCACATCTACATGGATCAGGAGCCCGGCGCCAATGAAGTCAAGGACGGCGAGGTCAACATGACCGACGAACTCGTATCTTCGATAGTGAGAGAGGGCGCGATGGCACACTCTACCGTGCTAGTGCACGCAGAGAATCCCGCAGTATGCTCTGAGCACATGCGCATTGGAAAGGAGAAACAGATGAGCGGGCTCAAGGCGTGGTCTGACTGTCGCCCATCGTCTTCAGAGGCAGCAAGCGTCGCCAAAGTGTCAGAGCTTGGAAGGAAATTTGGGGCTAACCTGTACTTTGTACACGTGGGGTCTACTGCCGCACTTGATGCAATATTGTCTGAACGGGAGAAAGGCAGATCAAACTATTATATCGAGACATGCCCGCAGTATTTGACACATACAGTCGATTTTGATAACATTGCGGGGAAGGTAGTCCCTCCTCTCCGATCAAAAAGTGATCTTCAGAGTATGTGGTCTGCCCTGAGAAACGGAATAGTTGACACGATCGGAACTGATCACGTGGCAAACAGGCTTGACATGAAAATGGGCAAAGGAGACATCTGGACTGCACTTGCTGGTTTTCCCGGGATAGCCACAATGATGCCGGTACTTCTTAGCCACGGCGTGAACCAAGACAGGATAAGCATAGAGAGAGTCGCAGAGGTCACGAGTTATAATACTGCCCGGATATTTGGAATGTATCCAAAGAAAGGCACCATCCAGCCCGGCTCTGACGCAGACTTGACAATAGTCGACCTTGACCTAGAGCAAAAGGTTACTCCTGATCTGTTGCAGTCATACTCTGACTATACAATCTATGACGGCCACCTGCTCAAAGGCTGGCCCGTGATGACGATCGTAAGGGGAAAGGTTGTGATGGAGAACGGTCAAGTGGACATCAAGGCGCTAGGGCACGGTGAATTTGTTCCACGACCTGTCTCCGCTACTTAGGCTTGGTCTTGTCTTCCACAAGCTTGTATCTTGACAGCCACTTGTAGGCAAGGAACACGATGAACGCGATTATCAGAAAGTCGATTATTTCTGAAATCAGGTGTCCGTACCTAAACTGAGACGGGGTGTCTGAAACGCCTGTCGCGTTCACATACAGCTCTTCAAGGTTCCCGGATGGCAGAAATAGTCCTATCAACGGATTGATGATGTCCTGTACGAAGGATGTGACAAGCGAAGATGATGCGGCTCCGATAATGAATGCGATCGCAAGTCCTATGACTCCAAACGTCTTCAAAAAATCCATAAATTCTTGAATTATGGTTTTCTTTTCAACAGGAGGGGGGCTCTCAGCCATGACCTTGTCTCTCTGCCACCCATTAATACAGCTTGTGAAACTCTAGTTAGGGGGCCTGATGTCTGTATTATGAACAGCAGACCTCTGTTGGGTTTCTGCTGCCCAAAAGACTATGCGGCTTCTGTACCTCTTATTCTTCTAATCTCTTCCCTCAAGGACCTAAGCTCCGACCTTAAGGCCTCAGACTCCTGCAGTTCCGCAGACTTTTCTTCCTTCACTCCTGCTTTAGCCGCAACCCTTCCGATAGCTATCGTGGCGATGACTGCTATGATCGTGACAACTACTGCATAGATTATCATCGGTATCATGCCGCTCTGCTCTCCAAAAGCTACTCTGAATATTTCCTGTATGGCAGTGTTCCAAGCAAGGGCTGCGACAAGACCAAAGGCTGCGGTGATAAGGCCAGCCAGTGCCTTGACAATTTCCTGGTTCAACACATTCTCCGGAATCACTCAATAATTAAGGGTTAACTAAGATGGTTATGATAATTTATACTGCTTTGCACTTGCAAGAAAATTCAGCGTTATAACGATCTAAAAAGAAACAACCGTCTCAAAGATGCCATCATCTCTTGCCTTATAGTATACGTCGGCTCTACGCGTAAACAGTCCCACTTCTAGCACGCCCGCTATGCTCTTTAATTCGATCTCTTTCTTTTCTGGATTAGTGATCGAAGGAAATGTCGTATCCAGTATGATATTTCCGTTTTCAGTCACAAACGGGTATCCCTTGTCAAGGACGCGAAGCGATGGTCTGCCCCCTGTCTCTGACAGCTTTTTTGCGACTGCTGATCGTGCCATTGGATGGACCTCTATCGGGACTGACCTCTCAAAAGACTGGACGAACTTGGTCGCATCTGCAACAATGACTACTTGCTTTGCAGAAGAGATGAGAATCTTCTCGCGCAAGAGCGCTCCTCCTCCTCCCTTTATCATGTTTCCTTTACTGTCTATCTGGTCTGCACCGTCAAACACGATGTCAATGTCTGGAATTCTGTTCTCGTCTGCGATTCTGAGGCCGCTCTTTTCAGCTTCTATCTTGATCTGGAGCGATGTCGGGACAAATTCTATCGATTCCTTGTTTGGTAGTTTTGCCATCTCTCTCACGATATGCGCTGCTGTACTACCGCTACCAAGTCCTACAACTTTGGCACTTCCAACGCGCTTTACTGCATCTATGGCCAGTTTTTGGATTGCATCCTGCAACGACAATATTTGGTCAAGAACAGTTGCTAGGTTTTATATATAAAATAATTGTCGCAGATGCGGCGAATAAGGGGATCAGCCGACAGCAGTTGTGGGGCCGTGATTTTTCTGATGATTGATGTGCTACATCATGTGGCCTGGCGCGTGAATAAGCTTCAAGTCATCGCGTTGTCCTGGCATGCGCAATTCCCAAAAGAAAAGTCTCTGAAAATAGTTTCAGGATCTGCGGAACTTCCTCAGGTCAAAGCGTGGCCCGTTTACATCTGGGTTCAGGTACCTGCTCGATAGATATTTTGTGATATCGCCGGCGCCTGAAGCCTGCGCTGCCTGGTGCCTGTACGTTCTCATAATGGAAAAGACATCTGCTAGCCCTGCCTGTTCGGACTGACCCACAATGTCGCAGAACATACTGGTCGGGTGACAAGTCGCCTGAATGCCTGTCCCTTTCTTGGTCCATTTTAGCATTCCAAGGTGAGAATCTATTGACTTCTCCCATGTCGGATCATTCTCGACAATCCATCTTGGAATCCTGTTGCTGTTGTTCTGCATTGCAGGAATAACAGGATTTCTTGTTAATTTATTGTTTGTGTTCTCTTATCTTGCCCTTCATGATGATTTTCTAATTTGGATAATGTTATTAGAAAGAATTTTCTAGTAGATTTCTAATTGTCACCGACACCTCCGTCAGACAATTCACAGCAGGCAGCTTCTCCACCGATCAGAACGAAGAAGGACAAAATTGCGGCACTTGCAGATGAAATAATATCGCTTGACAACAAGAATGTCGGCGCCACACTCGCTGAAGTGCTAAGGAGGGTAGCAACATCTGACAGGTCGCATGTGTACTGGACTTGTAAGAAGTACCTGCAGGATGATTATGGACTCTTGATTGCAGACTCGGGACACGTCGGGATCTCTGACAGGTACATACCGAACCTGATGTTCCCCGGCGACATCATTGTCTATTCTGTCGTCGACATGCTCAAGACTGGCGACTTTATCCAAGTGCTCCAGTTGACTGATGTTAAGGAACTGTCAGTGGAGCACGTCAAGGTCTCTAAGGTCAGCATAGTCGATGGCTCGGTGACCGTCGAAGATCCGCTTTCTGGCTCAACATACATCGTCACAAAGAATAATGTCATTGGCAAGGTCGTAAAAGTAATAACCGCCTTTTCTGAGGAATGGGGGAATGTCTTTTATGAGTTCAAGGACAGGAAGTGGCTGCTAAAGACACTGAAAAAGAACCTTGATCTCTACAAGAACACTGGCTATTCCAATCAGCGCCAGATAGTCGGCGAGATAGAAAGAAGGATGTCAAAGCTGAAGGAAGAACCGAGATGGTAGGATAATATATAATACGCATGATAGCAGCCTGCTAGCGTATATGCCTCGGAAACGCGATATCAGAAGGACTCATGCTTACAGTGCCCAGAGGTCGGGCAGCAAAAAGTACGCCAAGGCTGAAAGGCGCAAACGCCATAAGCCAAGGTAAATTTTCTTAGTGTGAAGCAAGCTGGCAATATCGTATATCTAAGTTGAGGGAGTTTTGCTGCCTTTTAGGTGGTGCTGTATCGTACACGGCTCATGGCAAAGGCTGTAACAGCGCGTCTCATGATTCAGTGAGCAAAAAAGCTTATACAAAATTCCCCACCACTACAAATGCTCTGTATGTAGATAACCATCTGTAAGATTGTTATATTCTTATGACATTTCGTGCTCATTTTATGATTTTACTAGTACTTTCGTGAAGATCATGTTTATAGCAGATGACGAAACAACGCGGCCTGACGTATGTATCTGAAAGCGGGAAGCGTAGCAACCCTGATCGTGGCAATCGTTGCCTGTGGGATGTTGTACACATCCTTCAACCTGTCGGCATCGAATCTGCCAGACGACTCGAAAGCAAAGGAACCTCTACAAGATGCAGCGAACCTGCAATATGGCCTTGTAGTATTCTTTGCAATCGCGTTGGTAGGGTTGCTACTCTACAAAGGACGCGATGCAATCGCATCAATAAGACTGTGAACAAGTAGTGCGTAAATGTACGTCTAAGCCCGACCATGGCAGCGTACATTTACAATCTTGCTTGTCCACCTCCCCCTCTTTTTTTGAGGGGTGGGCGAAGGAAAATTGCATCGCGTCAGCTTTATTTCTTTTGTGTGTTCTAATTCCTACAGGCATTCTGAATTAATGTTATCCACTTGTTTCTACCTTCAATCTTGATGTTCGCCGCTTCTGCGGGTGTCTTTCCCTCTAGTGCGTCGTGGTCTCTAAAGTAATTGTGGTAAATCTGGTATCCCTTGAAGATTGGCGAATCCATGCGCTTGATTCCGCGCATTACTTTTTCTCTGTCTCTTACTTCTCCGTTCATCCTCTCCATCTTGTTGTTATTGCGATCGCCCTTTAGGTGAATGTGCCTTACGTGGCTAGTTCTTGGTGCAACCCTTGACCAAAATTCCTCTTTGTATGCTTCATGGAAATTCATTGCACCGTCAGAGATCAGCATGTCGGGCTTTTTGCCTGCAACCACTTTCCCCTTTTGGAATAGAGGTCTTACATCTTCGGTGTATTTCGTGTCTGCTACTTGCTGTGCTATCCAGAACCTAGTTTCGTCATCCATGAGAGCATAGAGGTATTTGGTATCGCCTTTTACTTTTACAAAGAGCTCGTCAGTTCTCCAAGTGCCAGAGACTTGCGGCGTTACTTGCTCTAGGTAGCTGTCCATCAGTTTCACGTATTTTCCGATCCAGCGATATACGCTCATGTGGCTGATGTTTACACCCTGCAATTTCAAAAATGCCTGAACGCTTCTTAGGCTCTCGCCAGAAAAGTACAACTGCATTGCACTTGTTATCATCTGTGGAGTGGCGCGCATGCCTTCAAACCCTAGATTGAGGGTAAACCACTTGCCGCATTCTTTGCATGAATATTTCTGAATCTGTCCAGACTTGTTCTTGCGTATTCCATGTCTTACTATCTTGTCAGATTTGCAGTGTGGGCATTCGCCTAATGGTACTGGAGCGATAACGACGCGGCTCTCTACCTTCTTTCTCAGTTCTAGGCTGAACTTGACGGCAAGGATATGCTTGCATTCAACGCCGCGATGAAGGTGATCTTTGCATGAGCAACCCAACCCAAACTCACTAGAGATAACCTCATACTCGCCATTGCCCGACTGTGATTTTACGAAATATCTTTGTGGATCGATTCTCTTTATCGCGGTCTCGTCTTTCAGTATGAGATTTGCCTTTTCTTCACGGCTTAGCGGTTGGGGTGCCATCACCATAGTATATCCGTACGGATAAATATTAAGGTTACTATTATCCGTGCGGATATGCTTTAAGGTCAATATTGCCGTATCCGTGCGGTTTAAATAAAGCATTGACTGACTATTCATCATGCCGAAATGGAGCAAGGATGCAAAGGAGTTTAGCGTTCATGTTCACTATGACGATAAGAAAGGTAGCCAAGTGCGAGTACCAAAGCCCATACTTGGCATGCTAGGCGATCCTGAAACTATCAAGTTTGTCATTAAAGGTAAGCATGTTGAGGTTGAAGCGGATAAGGCTTCTGATTCGACATAGATGTTACCCATGAATTTGCCTTTGTGCATGACGCTGTTGTCTGATTGTATATGATGTATCGATAGTGATCGCAGTTGCATAGATGCCTATTGATGTGGCAATGAGCCCAAACAATTCTGCGCCTACTTGGTCGAAGTATAGGGCGTAATACACTATTGGCAATAGAAAGGCAGCCAGGAAGACAAACATTCTGGTTCTTTGCGCGCCCGACATTCTCTGCGCCCTTCCCATGAATCCAGAAAGCTCGTCAGTAGCCTTTGTAACTAACCGTTCTGGATATTCGCCACTATCTTCTCTGGTTACTATAACATCTGGAGACATGAGCCTGATTATCAGATGACCTACTGTTCCATCTGCATGTTCAACCAACTCTGGAGAGGTCTTTGTAAAGTAGCGATCAGTTTCAAAAAATACCAAATTCATTTTGATAGAATTGTCGTTATCTGGATGGTCTTTCAATTCTATAAAACAAGCATAGTCAGCATCAGAGCGTGTCCGAAGGATTACCCCATCATCATGTCTCTCTACTGTTCGTCTCAAATGCAAAGAATTGGCAAGTGCTCTTTGCAACAATCTAGCTTCTAAATCTTGTAATGTCGTTCCTTCAACTTTTAGCCCGCGAGTTTCCATGTCTCTTCTATTCACAAACCGTCCTAGCAGTCTGATCATTACGCCGTCTTGAATCCAGCCAGCGTAAATCATGAAAAACCCACGAACCAATATCAGAGCAAAGTAATTGGATTGTAATTCTAAAAATCGCAATGATGCATACGGTATCAATAGAGCAAATGCCACTATTTGGAGAAATAGCGGCGGCACCAATCGATGCTGAGGATGATTTAGAGTGAATAGATAGGAAAGCAAGAGGGGAGTCAAGCCATACCCGACAACTAGAGCGGTTAGTCTGAAGGATTGCTCTGCCAGCACCCTTTTGCCGATATGATCTCTTATCTCCTTTTCTTGAGTTGTTTGATTGTATAACGATAATGCTTCGCTCTCTATCGCAGAGGTGTTTATTGGCGAAACAGCATATACTATGACCACCGTTATAGTTAGCCATAGGAGTACTCCTGCCAACAGAACATAGATCGAGAAGCGTGTCAGTCCATATTGATTGATAATATCGGTAATTCCACTGCTCAAAGTGTGATTGCTGCCAATCGGCTATTGGAACATTCTTCTTTAAAAATAGCTGCCTGTCGAACTTAAAGTAAGGCTTAATTGCCAGCCCAATAGCTGAAGCTCGGAACGTGGCTAGAGAAAGTCCTCTCATGACATTTATTGTACTCATCCTAGTGGGTGCGGTATTTGTTACCATTGGCAACCAATCGGTTTCTCCAATTTCTCCCGCGCTATTTTGGGGTGGAGTTCTCTGTTTCGCCGTTGCGGTTGCTGTCGCGGTTCGTATGGTAAGAGGGTGAATAATGATCCTCTATGAATTTCCGTATGCGGTATCCTATTACTATAGATACCAACATGGCCGCGAACAGGATCGCCGCGAAAAATGCTGAATTATCAAGCTGTGTGCAGCTTATACCGTCTAGGCGGTTTTCAAGAAAAATGTGACACATTATACGTTTAGAGTGTAAAAATTCGCATGTGACGCGCTGTTACAGCTCTCCTCATGAGACGTGTATGTGACAGCACA
>FWPU01007658.1_pt1 | contig 19601 bp, 18 predicted proteins | sample 2228361 | NCBI WGS metagenome assembly FWPU01 (sample SAMEA103939777, study PRJEB20133) | metagenome
GAAAAAATTTCAGAGATAACAAAAGATGAAGAGTCAAAGTATCAATCTTTTTACACTCGGTCATGAGCGCCTTGAAAACAAAAAACAGAGGATGCGGAACCTTTTAAAAATTGCCCAGCCTGATGAGGCGCTATACAGAGAAATAATGCTTTCCCTTGGTTATAAAAATAACAAACTGCCTTTTTTAGAACTTGCCACACTTTTGCCATACTATGAAATAAAAAAGCTTGAGAAAAGAGAAATCATAGAAAAGGCAATGCTATATCGGGCAGGATTTATTGATGATAAGTCTGATATTTCTGATTTTTTTGATTTCTCTTTGAGAATGACAAAGAATGTTTGGACATACAAAGGCACTCGGCCAGCAAATTTCCCTGAAAAAAGAATTCACCAGATATCATATTTGCTTGATGAAACTTCCGAAAAGGGAATTTTCATCTATTTCAAAGATAAGATAGAGGATTCATTTTGCAATGAACTAACCAAAAAGAATGTAAAAAGCGTTGTAAACAAGATCATGTCTTTTGATGGTTTGGGAGAGGCAAGAAAACTTGATATGTTTTTTAATATTATCACTCCATTTTACATCGTAATTTATGAATCCGAAAAGAACTTAAAGTTACACAATTTTCTGAAAGTTATAATTGAATCATACCCTTTAACAAACGAAAACAAAAAACTTGCCGAAAAAATCAGTAAGAAATATCTAAATGAAGGCACTAAACTTACATCTATCATAGAATTTTTTGGTCTCTTTGAATATCTAAAAGACAATGGTGGCCTATGAAAAATCCCTATTGCGAAAACATGCAATGACACTTCAAAATGAAATTCAACCCCGACAAACACCACCGCTGTTCCATTCGGTTAAAGAATTATGGTTATTCCCGATCAGGTGCGTATTTTGTTACCATTTGCACGCATAATGGGGAATGTTTATTTGGTGATTTAATCAATGGCAAAATGGTATTAAATAAATATGGGGAGATCGTGATACGGTGTTGGCTGGAAATACCACAACATTTTCCACACGCATCATTGGATGAATTTGTGGTAATGCCAAATCATGTGCATGGGATTATTATATTAAATAATGTAGGGGTTCAAAATTTTGAACCCCTACAAAATTTTGAACCCCTACAAAATCAATATCAAAAAATCATTCCAAAATCCATCGGTTCCATTGTTCGTGGTTTTAAAATTGGGGTTACCAAATGGTTTCGACAAAATACGTATATTCATATTGTCTGGCAACGGAATTATTATGAACACATTATCCGTAACGAAATTGAATTAAACAAAATTCGTGAATACATAATAAACAACCCATTACAATGGGAATCAGACAAATATTTTAATCTATGAATGGAGAAGATAAGAAAGAAAATCTCATCCCCCACACAGCGGTTACAGAAATCTGGTGTCGTATCAGATGGCAGTGTATAGATGGCATATAGCACATCAAAGAAGACTGATTTCTTGAATTTTTCTTTAAAATCATGATATAATAATTTAAATTAAAAGGGTTTCTTTGTGGTATAACTTTTGCTTAATTAAGTTAGAGGGTAAATAAATTAAAATGGGGTGAAGTTTAAGATTGTGCCTTGCAGGCACGAAGTTTCAAAATCTAAGTAAAGAAGAGGGAGGTCGGGATGAAAAAATATAAGAGCAAAATAATTCCTTTTCTTTTGTTGTCGTCCCTGCTTGTTTTCACCTTTTCGGCCTATGCTAAAGAGTATGCGAACCCCGAGTTATTGGTAACACCCGCAGATATCGAGAGACATAAGGATTGGATCGTAATTGACTGCAGAGATGTAAAAGAGACAAAAGATAAAAAAACTGGCACAATGTTAAAGGGTTATGCTGACGGACATATCCCAGGCGCCATAACTCTTGGCGGTCGATGTGATAAGGTCTTGAGAACAAAAGAAGAGTCGGTTGTTTTCAAAGACGCTGAAGGGAATATTGATGTAGCCAAATATGAGAAGATACTCGGTGATGCAGGAATAACATCCGACAAGACTGTTGTGGTTTATGCTGATACCAAGAGGATTACCCGTGCCTCTGTTGCCTTCTGGATACTTGAGCTACTGGGTCAGAAGGATGTCCGTTTCTTAAATGGAGGTATCGAGGCCTGGGAGGCCGCAGGAAAGAAACTGGATACTAAAGAGACAAAGCTCAAGCCGGCTAAATATAAAGCCAATCTCATGCCGAGCAGAATAGCCACCACTGATGAAATGTTGAAAATAGCCAAAGGCGAAATCAAAGGCCTTCAGGTTATTGACTCCAGAACACAGGGAGAGTATATTGGTAAGGATGTTAGGGTAAAGAGTGGGAGAGGCGGACATATCCCTACTGTAAAAATCAATGTCAGCCATGATGAGACCTTTGATAAGAAGACGGGTATGATTAAATCCATGGATGAACTGGAAAAACTTTTCGGTAAGCTTGACATAAACAAGAGGACAATTGCTTACTGTCAGACAGGTACCCGTTCAACGCTCACCTATTTACAGTTCAGGCTGATGGGAATCAAAGACCCAGCCAATTATGATGATTCCTGGATAATCTGGGGGAATAGAGAAGACACACCGATTGAGAAATAGTGGTTCATCTCGGATTGATAATATTTTGATCTATCTTAGACGCAGGATAACCAAAATGAGGCTTCGTCGTGAGCTCAGCCGAACGGCAATGAATCGGTTTCACTTAGGTCTTTGATGAGGTAATTCGACAGGAAATTTTTTCAGTGGGCATATCTCACATCTCGGTTTTGGTCTACAGTAATCCTTCCCAATCTTTACAAATAATGCATGGTATTCATTAAACAGCCTGACATCAGGGGAGAGGTTTTTATGAAAGAGTTCTTGAAGTTCAACATATGTAAATTTCTCATTCGCAAGACCGTGCCTCTGGAGAACCCTTTTTGTATACGCATCAATCACAAAAACAGGTTTTCCAAGTGCATAGAGAAGGATGGAGTCTGCTGTCTCAGGGCCTATACCATTGATACTCAAAAGCATCTCCCTCAATCTATGAGTATCTTTATTGCCCATCCGCTTCATACTGCCTCTATAATTGGTTACAAGGAAATCCACAAACTCCTTTAGCCTTTTTGCTTTAATATTGAAATAACCTGCTGGCCTGATCAATGAGGCAAGTTTATTGGCTGGCATCTCATGCAGGGCATTTACGTTCAGAAGGCCATGGCTCTTTAGATTATTTATTGCCTTCTCGACATTAGCCCAGTTAGTATTCTGTGTGAGGATGGCACCAACCGCAATCTCAAATGCACCATCCCCTGGCCACCAGGACTGTGGGCCGAAGAAACTGTAGAGGGTATTATAAATCTCTAACAGGGTTTTGCTATCTGCTAATGTCTTTTTTCTTTTCACCTTATGCAAAGACCAGCTTTATGGAATAACGAGAAAATTAAGATTATGGAGTTTGAGAGACGCCATACTGAAATATATTATCATTGTCTGTCTTCGGATGCAATAAAACTTGCACCAGAGCAGGCATTTTCTCTGTGATGAGATTCAATCTCCATCATATATGCAAAGAGGAGAGGTTTGTGATAATATATGCCACTAAGAACTGAAAACTTATTGTTTCTGATTTTTTATGGTCAGTTATGCAGGAGAGGATTCAGAAGATTCTTTCAAGGTGTGGCATTGCATCAAGGAGAAAGGCAGAAAATATGATACTTGAGGGAAGGGTGAGTGTTAATGGTGTGGTTGCTACACTCGGCATGAAGGCTGACATTGCAAAAGACCATATCAAGGTTGATGGTAAACTCATAAGGGGTGCTGAATTTCCTGTTTATCTGATATTTAATAAGCCAAGGGGTTGTATCACCTCTCTCTATGACCCTGATGGCAGGTCAACGGTTAAGGATTATCTGAGTGGGGTTAAGGCAAGGGTCTATCCGGTTGGAAGGCTTGACTACAACTCAGAAGGGCTACTACTTTTGACAAATGATGGAGAACTGACTGATGCTATATTGCATCCAGGACAAAAGATACCGAAGACCTATCATGTAAAGGTGGATGGGTTTCTTAAAGAGAAGGACATACTAAAGTTACAGAAGGGGATCAAGCTTGAGGATGGAATTACTGCCCCTGCAGAGGTGAGGTTAATAAGAAAGACAGATGCTAATTCATGGGTGGAGATAACGATACATGAAGGAAGAAAGAGACAGATAAGAAGGATGTTTGAGAGGATTGGGCACTCTGTTATAAAGCTAAAGAGGGTGAGGATTGATGGTATAGAATTAGGAAACCTACCTTCAGGTACATTCCGTTATCTTACTCCCGAGGAGGTCAAGAGACTTAAGAAAGAGGTGATGAAACAGGTTGTTAAGAGATAAAGGCTGTGGCGAGATAAGAGAGAGCGATATAGGCTCAACCCTTTCTATAGCAGGCTGGGCTAGTAGATGGCGCGACCATGGTGGCGTTGTATTCATTGATTTAAGGGATAGGAGTGGCATTGTCCAGGTTGTCTTTAATCCACAGGTGGACCCCGAGATTCACAAGCATGCACATAAGATAAGGAGTGAGTATGTGCTCAGGATAAAAGGGGAGGTGAGGAGAAGGCCTGATGGCACTGAAAACCCCTCTATCCCAACAGGAGATGTTGAGGTTGTTGCAAGAGAACTAAATGTCCTTAATGAGAGTAAGCCTCTTCCATTTGCAGTCGAGGATAATGTTGACGCCTCTGAGTTTCTCAGGTTTAAACACAGATACCTTGACCTCAGAAGACCGTCCATCCTCAGGAACATGGTTCTCAGGCATAGGACAACAAAGTCTGTAAGGGACTTTCTTGACGCAAATGGTTTTCTTGAGATAGAGACGCCTGTCCTAACAAAAAGCACTCCAGAGGGTGCACGGGATTATCTTGTGCCAAGCAGACTAAATCCAGGGCATTTCTACGCACTTCCGCAGTCTCCACAACTCTTTAAGCAGATACTCATGGTTTCAGGAATGGAAAGGTACTATCAGATAGTTAAGTGCTTCAGGGATGAAGACCTGAGAGCTGACAGACAGCCTGAATTTACACAGATAGACCTTGAGATGTCCTTTGTCACAAGGGATGATATTATGAGCCTGATTGAGGAGATGATGAAGAGGCTCTTTAATGATGTCATTGATAGAGAAATCGAAACACCTTTTGAAAGACTGAGTTATGATGATGCGATGAGGCGATTCGGGACTGATAAACCTGATTTGAGGTTTTCCCTTGAATTAAAAGAGGTGGGTGACATAGTAAAAGACTCCTCCTTTAAGGTATTCCTTGATACCCTTTCAGAGGGAGGGATTGTAAAAGGCATAAATGCAAAAGGTCTTGCTCATTATTCAAGGAAAGAGATGGATGATCTCACCAAACAGGTTCAGACATTTGGGGCAAAGGGCATGGCGTGGATAAAAGTAAAGAATGGATTTGAATCTCCCATAGCAAAGTTCTTTCCTCAACAGACACTAAAGTCACTTGCAAAGACGCTTGAGGCTGAGGATGGTGATTTGCTTCTGTTTGTGGCTGATAGGGAGGAGGTTGTAAATGATTCCATGGCAAGGCTCAGGGATGAGCTTGCAAGAAGACTCAACCTGATAAAGGGTGATGTATATAAATTTTTATGGGTGACAGATTACCCACTTTTTGAATGGGATGAAGAAGGAGAGAGATTGCAGACAATGCACCATCCATTCACCTCTCCTATGGAAGAGGATATGGATAGGTTCTTTAATATCGACAGGTCCGAGATACGGAATCCGTCATCCGAATTCTTGAGGATAAGGGCTCAGGCCTATGACATCGTCTTAAACGGATACGAGATTGGCGGTGGTAGTATCCGAATACATAAAAGGGATGTTCAGAAAAGGATGTTTGAACTCCTTACAATTACACCTGAGGAGGCAGAGGCAAAGTTCGGTTTTCTCCTTGATGCCCTCGAATATGGAGCACCCCCTCATGGAGGCATCGCCCTTGGCCTTGACAGGCTTGTAATGATACTTGCAGGTGCTAACTCGATAAGAGATGTTATAGCCTTTCCAAAGACTCAGAAGGCGGTATGTTTGCTGAGCAATGCGCCATCAAGGGTTGATGAAAAACAGCTTAAAGAACTTAGTTTGAGGCTTGATATCGAGGTATAGTAAGGATATAAAGGTTTATAAGTAAATATTATAAATTAATTTAAATTTTTATATTGACTCTACAATTCTTTCTTTCATATTATATTACTCGTTTCTAAGCAGGCTGTTTTTTGGTGGTACTACTTTTAAAATCTTGTAGGTACTTAAGAGCTTTTATATTGAAGTTCAGCACGGATTTTTATCCTTTTCTGATATACATCAGGACAAGCTTAAATATAGGATAGGGGGTAAGGATGAGACTCGTCTTGTTAGGTGCGCCGGGTGCAGGTAAGGGGACACAGGCAAAGATGCTCATAGAGAAATACGGGATTCCACAGATCTCCACAGGGGATATCCTTAGAAAGGCTGTTGCAGATGGTACCACTCTAGGGAAAGAGGCAAAATCCTACATGGATAGAGGAGAACTCGTTCCTGATAGGGTTGTGCTTGGTATGGTTGAAGAGAGGTTAAAACAGGATGACTGTAAGAAAGGCTATATCCTCGATGGATTTCCGAGAAATGTTACACAGGCAGAGGCACTGGATGAATTGCTCAATGACCTTGGCATGTCTCTTGATACAGCCCTCAGTGTTGATGTCCCTTTTGATGACCTCATGAAAAGGCTGACAGGCAGAAGGACTTGTAAGGCCTGCGGACAGATGTATAATATCTACTTTAATCCTCCTAAAAAAGAAGGCATATGTGATAGATGTGGCGGTGAGCTCTTCCAGAGAGATGATGATAAGGAGGAAACTATCAAGAAGAGGCTTGAGGTATACAATTCTCAGACATCTCCCCTTATAGAATATTACAAAAGAAAGGGGATCCTTAAATCCGTAAATGGCATAGGCGATATTAATGAGATATTCAATAATATCTGCAGGGTGTTGGGTATTTAAGCATAATTATTAAATTCAGGAGGTTGTTATGGAAAATATTGGTCACGGTGGAAAAGAGATAGTAGAAAGGGTTATGCCAAGGGATGCAGCCATTAAGAGGCTTAAAGAGCTCAAGGATGCAAAGGCAAAAGAACTGGATGTTCGGTTACAGATTGCTACAGAGGTTATTGATATTGCATATGGCTTTTTTACACCACTTGAAGGCTTTATGACAAAGGCTGATGTTGAGGCTGTGTGTGACAGGATGACGCTTGCAGATGGGGAAACGGTCTGGAGCATCCCCATAGTATTTGATATCTCTGATGAGGAATTAAAGTCAAAAGGGATACAGAAGAATGATACAGTCATACTTACATACACAGGTAATCCCTTAGCGATATTTGATATTACAGACATATTTACTCTTGACAAGAAGGATGTTGCCATGAAGGTCTATGGCACTACTGAGGAGAAACATCCGGGTGTTAAGAGGACTTATCAATATAAGGATAAGTTCCTCGGTGGAAAGATTACCCTCCTGAATCCTCCAAAGATAAACGAGCCATTTACAAAATTCTGGCTTACACCTTTACAGATGAGGGAAAGATTTAAAGAGAAAGGTTGGGTAAGGATAGTTAATCATCAGACAAGGAATGTCCCTCACACTGGACATGAGTGGTTGTGTAAGGGTGCATGGCTTCAGACATATGGTGAGTTACCAATAGAGAAGCCGATAGTGGGTGTCCTTGTAAATGCCATTATTGGTGAGAAGAGGGTTGGAGATTATATTGATGAGGCAATTATTCTGACCCATGACAGGTTAAGAACAGCTGGTTATTTTGGTGAACATAATCATATGACATCCTGCACACTCTGGGATATGAGGTACGCAGGACCTAGAGAGGCTGTATTTCATGCGGCCCTGAGAACCAACCTCGGTTGTACTCACCACATGTATGGCAGGGACCATGCAGGTGTTGGAAGTTATTATGGACCATATGATGCTCATCACTTGCTTTCAACTGTGCAGGATAAATTAAATATCACGCCTACATATTCAATGAACTGGCTTTATTGTCCACACTGTGGAGAGATTACCAATGAAGGGCTCTGTGACCACAAAAAGGAATGGCAGAAGTTCAGCGGGACAGTGGTAAGAAGCATAATCATAGATGGTGTAAAGCCTCCAAGATTAATATATCGCCCTGAGGTTTTTGATGTGATTATGGAAACTGCAGAAAAATATGGTTTTGGCTCAGCTTTTGTTACTGAAGAGTATCTTAAGAAAAGAACACCTGTGTTTACAATAGAACCATTATAAAAAACAGTGCAAAATGCAAAAATCAAGATACAAAACAGCCTGCGCGGTTCAAACGGTTCAAGCAGTTTAAACTGTTCAAATTTTTTGACTTTAGAACTTTAATTTTTAAGGAGGAGAAGATGGCAGATGAGACATATCCAATAAATATATGGATTAATGAAGAGAGGCTTGAAAAGCTCCAGAATGCAGGACTTGCAGGCATGGCAAAGGAGATGCTGGCAGGGCTAAAGGTGTTACAGGTTCCTAATACTGCTGAGCAGAGAGATGCAATACTGAAGTTATTCCCCATGGCAAAGTATGACAGCGCTACAACAAAGAGTATTGAGCTGCTTCCAAGGGAGGTAAAGGATAAGATATTTGAGCTGGTTGTCATGAAGAAAAGCCTTAATGTTATGGATGAGTTCATAAAGTCTCAAACAAAAAAATAAATTGAGGTTGAGGTCTTCTTAACCTTTTAGTGAAAGGAGGTGGAAGTTTAAAATCCCAAATTCTAAGGTCCAAATCCCAAAATAATTTTTGAAAAGGAGGTTAGGAGATGCCAAGTTTTGTAATCACTGAAAAATGTGATGGCTGTAAGGCGCAGGATAAGACAGCGTGCCAGTATATCTGTCCCCATGATCTCATGGTTCTCGACAGACAGTCCATGAAGGCATACAATCAGGAGCCGGATCAGTGCTGGGAGTGCTACAATTGTGTTAAGATTTGTCCTCAACAGGCGATAGAGGTCAGGGGTTATGCTGACTATGTTCCTCTTGGTGCAAGCGTTATCCCATTAAGGGGTACTGACTCAATCATGTGGACGATTAAGTTCCGTAACGGTACGCTCAAGAGATTCAAATTCCCTATAAGGACAACTGCTGAAGGATCTATCGACCCTTATGCAGGAAAGCCTGCGCCAGACTATTCAAAGCTCAAACAGTCTGGCTTTTTTAACTGTGAAGCAAGAAAAGAATAAAACAGGAGGTGAAGATAAATGGAGAAGGAGAGTTGTACATTTTCATATTGTGAAAGACCACAGGTTGTTGAGCATGAAACAGACTTTCTGATCCTTGGTGGTGGCATGGCAGCGTGTGGGGCAGCCTACGAGGCAGCCGCCTGGGCAAACCCTAAGAAGATCAGGATCACGGTGGTTGACAAGGCAGCAACAGACCGCAGTGGTGCTGTTGCACAGGGCCTTTCTGCTATTAACACATTTATGGGTGGTAATAAGATTGAGGATTATGTGAGGTATGTGAGGACAGACCTTATGGGTATAATCAGGGAGGATCTTGTCTTTGACCTTGGGAGGCATGTGGATGACTCGGTTATGCTCTTTGAGGAATGGGGTCTGCCCATCTGGAAGAAAGGTGATGACGGATTTTCACTTGATGGTCATCAGGCAAAGGATGCAGGCAAGCCCATGATAAAGGATGTCTATGGTGACCCCCAGAAGATAGAGCAAACAGTCTGTCGTTCTGGGAAGTGGCAGATTATGATTAATGGTGAGTCCTACAAGGCGATTGTTGCTGAGGCTGCAAAGAAGGCACTTGAATCAAACAGAAAGGCAACAGGTGTTGAAGAGAACCACTTTGAGAGGGTCTTTATAACCAAACCTCTTATGGATGCCAATGTACCTAACAGAATTGCAGGTGCAATAGGCTTCAGCGTAAGGGAGAATAAGGCCTATATCTTCAAGGCAAAGGCTATCCTTTGCGCCATGGGTGGTGCTGTTAATGTATTCAGGCCACGTTCCATTGGTGAGGGTATGGGAAGGGCATGGTTCCCTGTATGGAATTCAGGATCGGGCTATTATTTTGGTTTACAGGCAGGTGCAGAGATGACCCTTATGGAGAACAGGTTTGTGCCCATGAGATTCAAGGATGGATACGGACCCGTCGGTGCATGGTTCCTCTTCTTCAAGGCAAAGGCGCTTTCTGCTGATGGCACTGATGCGCAGGTAAAATATGGAGAGGCGGTGGAAAGGGATTTCCCTGGCTATGGTAAGGCGATGGGCACATGCCTGAGGAATCATGTCTCAATGATTGCTCTCAGAAATTGTGAGGGTCCAATCAAGATGCAGACCCATACAGCAATGCAGACAATGGGACAGTCATTCATTGAGAAACTCGGCGAGAAAGAAGGGAAAAAGAAACTCAAACACCTTGAAGCAGAGGCATGGGAGGACTTCCTTGATATGACCATTGCCCAGGCTGGAATGTGGGCAGCATCAGATATAGAGCCTGACAAGGAGCCATCAGAGCTCATCCCTTCAGAGCCTTATCTCCTGGGCTCACACGCAGGTTGTGCAGGCTTCTGGGTGAGTGGTCCTGGTGATATTTCTGGTGCTCCTGCTGAGTGGTCATGGGGCTATAACAGGATGTCAACCGTTCAGGGTCTCTTTATGGCAGGTGACGTTGTCGGTGCATCAGGCCATAAGTTCTCATCAGGTTCACATGCAGAGGGTAGAATCGCTGGAAAAGCAGCAATCGCCTTTATCCTTGACAATCCTGATTACAAGCCTGTCATCAAGGAGAGCATTGATGAGCTTCTATCAGAGATGTATCTGCCCTATGAGATTTACGAAAAATACAAGAACTATACAACTTCAGGCACATTCCCGCCTAATGACCCGAGGAATGTGAACCCACACTATATCAAGCCTGACATGTACCAGAAGAGGCTCATGAAGCTGATGGATGAGTATGTTGGTGGTATTTCAACATGGTATACAACAAGCAAAACCATGATCGAGGAAGGGCTCAAGAAACTCAAGGTACTTGAAGAGGATGGTGCAAGACTTGCTGCTGCCAACCTCCATGAACTTCTGAGGTGCTGGGAGAACTACCATAGAGTCTGGGCTGCTGAGGCACACGCAAGACATATACTCTTTAGAGAGGAAAGCCGATATCCTGGTTACTATTACAGGGCTGACTTCCCGAAGATAGACGACCAGAACTGGAAGTGCTTTACAAATTCAAGGTACAATAGCGCCACTGGTGAGTGGGAATTCAAGAAGGTGCCGTATGTACAGATTGTGAGTTAGGACTTGAGAACTCTCTGGGTGCTGATATTAGCACCCAGAGGGTTATTAAAGCTATTAAAGGGTCAAGGATTAAAGGATTTGTAATCCATAACCTTAAGCAGTGAGCCATTTGCATCCTGTTTTTGATAGCTTTAATAACCCTTTTAATGGAGGCTGATTTATGGCAGAGCATGAAAGGACAATCCTGGTTGTAGGAGGTGGCATAAGCGGCCTTACGACTGCTGTTGAGGCGGCTGAGGCCGGATATAATGCCGTTATTGTGGAGAAGACACCTTTTCTTGGTGGCAGGGTGGCGAGAATGAATAAGTATTTTCCAAAACTATGTCCTCCCACCTGTGGCCTGGAGATAAACTTCAGAAGGATAAAGTTCAACCCGAGGATAAAATTCTATACGCTTGCAGAGATAGAACGGATAGAGGGCATGGCAGGTAATTATAATATCTCAGTGCAGTTGAATCCGCGCTATGTTAATGATAAGTGTGTGGGCTGTAATGCCTGTGCAGAGGCTTGTCCTGTGCAGGTTCCAAATGATGTCAACTTTGGGCTTGATAAAAGGAAGGCTGCCTATATCCCCTATGAGCACGCCTTCCCATTTAAATATGTTATAGATGATGTAGCTTGCAAGAAGTCTGATTGTGCAAAATGTGTGGATGCCTGTAAATATGATGCAATCGATTTAAATATGAAGCCCGAGGTGGTTGAGATTAATGCGGGTTCTATCGTTCTTGCTACAGGATGGAAGCCATATGATGCATCAAGGATAGATAACCTTGGTTTTGGCACAAACCCTGACATAATAACAAATGTGATGATGGAGAGGCTTGCATCACCTAATGGACCAACAAATGGCAAGCTTGTAAGGCCATCTGATAGTAGAGAGGTCAAAAGGGTTGCCTTTGTTCAGTGTGCAGGTTCAAGGGATGAGAATCATCTACCCTTCTGCTCTGCAGTATGCTGTCTTGCTTCACTGAAGCAGGCAACGTATATAAGGGAGCAATACCCTGATTCAAAGGCATATATGTTTTACATAGACCTGAGGACACCAGGGACATCCTTTGAGAGATTTCTTAATAAGGTTAAAAGTGATGAGAATGTCTCTCTCATCAAAGGTAAGGTTGCAAAGGTATCAGGGGAGCCTTCAACTAAAGATATCATTGTTGAATATGAAGACATACTGGCAGGACAGAAGAAGAAGATGGCTGTAGACCTCTGTGTTCTTGCAACAGGGATGGTACCCACTGTTTCAGAGGTAAAGCTTCCTGACGAGGTGAGAATTAATGAGAATGGTTTTGTTGTCCCAGACAGGGATAGGCCTGGTATATATGCAGTTGGCTGTGCAAAGAACCCTGTTGATGTTGCACAGTCAGTGCAGGATGCAACAGGTGCTGCCCTTAAGGCTATACAGACATTAGGGAGGTTATCCTGATGGAAAAGAAGATCGGCGTTTATATTTGTAAGGGTTGTGGTATTGTTGACTCTGTAGATATAGAAAAATTGGCTGAGGTTGCACAAAAAGAATACAAACTACCTGTATGCAAGAGCCATGATGTTCTCTGTAGCCCTGAAGGGCTTAATCTTATAAAGGGTGACATTGAAGGTGATGGTGTTAATGCCGTCCTTATTGTTGCCTGCTCTCCACGCGTCAAGCATAAAGAGTTTACTTTTAATGGTGCCGTTGTGGAAAGGACAAACATAAGGGAGTTTGTTGCCTGGAGTCAATCACCCAAGGAAGACGAGACTCAGGCACTTGCAGAGGATTATGTAAGGATGGGGATTGTCAGGACACAGAATTCTAATCTTCCCGAGCCCTTTATGCTTGAGGAGCCGAGCAAGGCCATCCTTGTGGTTGGTGGTGGTGTCACTGGCATGACCTCAGCTATTGGTGCTGCAGATGCAGGCTATAATGTATTTCTTGTTGAAAAAAATCCAGAGCTTGGTGGTTGGGCATCGAAATTACATAAACAATTACCACAGCACTATCCCTTTGAGAGCCTTGAAGAACCAACCGTAAAGTCTACTATAGAGAGGGTAAAATCCCATTCAAATATAGAGGTATTTACATCATCTGAGATAGAGAAGATAGTAGGTTTCCCAGGCCAGTTTGAAATCTCTATAAAGACAGACGCGGGCATTCAACAGAGGACAGCAGGAGCAGTTATAATGGCAGCAGGTTTCAGACCATATGATGCAAATAAACTTGACTATCTTGGATATGGCAAGAGCCCTAATGTTATAACAAACGTTCAGATGGAGGAGATGGCTTCCAAGGGCAGGATTACCCGTCCATCTGATGGTAAGGAGGCAAAAAGTGTTGCCTTTATCCAGTGTGCGGGCTCAAGAGACCCGAATCATCTACCCTATTGTTCATCGTATTGCTGTCTTACATCATTAAAGCAGGCTTCATATGTAAGACAGATAAACCCTGATGCAATGGCCTATATCCTCTACAAGGACATGAGAACGCCCGGTCAGTATGAGTTATTCTATAAAAAGATTCAGGATGACCCAGGTGTTATGCTCACAAAGGGTGAGGTGACAGGGGTTAGCGAGGCACCTAATGGAAATCTTTATGTTGATGTAAAGGACACACTCCTTGGTGGAGATGTAAGGATAGAGGCAGACCTTGTAGTTCTTGCAACAGGGATGGAGCCAAATACAAAGGTTGAGCCAGAGGAGCTTGCAAAGTGGAAGAAGATATACGATGATAAGCTTGCTGCATCAGGTGGAAAGCCTGATCCCACCGCACCCCTTGAACCACATAAGGTCCCAAACATTCTCAAACTCGAATACAGACAGGGGCCTGAACTGCCTGTACTTGAAGAGGCATATGGATTTACAGATTCAAATTATATATGCTTTCAGTATGAGACCAGAAGGACAGGGATTTATGCAGCAGGCAGTATAAGGCAGCCCATGAACATGCTTGGATGTATTGAGGATGCAATGGGTGCAGCAATGAAGGCTATCCAGTGTGTTGAGGCCGTGGCAAATGGCTATTCAGTCCATCCAAGGGCATGGGACCAGACATATCCAGAGGTCAACCTTCAGAAATGTACCTCCTGTAAGAGGTGTACAGAGGAATGTCCATTCGGTGCTATAGAGGAGGATCAGAAGGGTACACCATTCCATAAGATGACACGCTGTAGAAGATGTGGTACATGTCTTGGTTCTTGTCCTGAGCGTGTAATAAATTTCAAGGACTTCAATATAAACATGATATCATCGATGTTAAAGAATGTGGATGTTCCAGAGGAGGGACTAAGGCTTATAGGGCTTGTATGCGAGAATGATGCCTATCCTGCCCTTGATGCGGTAGGTATCAGGAGGGAAAAGATCCCCTCATCCATAAGGTTTGTCCCTGTCAGGTGCCTTGGTAACCTCAACCTTGCATGGATTGCTGATGCCTTCTCAAAGGGCATTGATGGGATGATACTACTTGGCTGTAAATTCGGTGAGAATTATCAATGCCATTTTGTGAGAGGAAGCGAGCTTGCAAAAGAGAGGCTTGGCAAACTTCAGGAGACCCTTGGCAGACTCCAGCTTGAGCCTGAGAGGGTGGAGATTGTACAGCTTTCTATATCAGATTATGACAGACTACCTCAGATATTGAATGAGTATGTTGAAAAGATGGAGGAGTTTGAACCAAATCCATTTAAGGAATTCTGATAAGGAATCGCAGATGAACACAGATGAAAAGGCACAGATGAGCGTAGATAAATCTGCGATCATCTGCGTTTATAAGGAGGTTAATAGATGGCAGAGCAAGTGATAAAGCCAGATCTTGATTTTGTGAAAGGGGTCATAGCTGCAGGGGGTGAAACATTAAAGAGGTGTTATCAATGTGCCACCTGCTCTGTTGTCTGTAATGTAACCCCTGATAATAACCCATTTCCCAGAAAGGAGATGATATGGGCACAATGGGGATTGAAGGAGAAGTTCATTGGTAATCCCGATGTCTGGCTCTGTCACCAGTGTAATGACTGCACCGCATATTGCCCAAGGGGCGCAAAGCCTGGTGAGGTGCTTGGTGCGATAAGGAAACAGACAATCCAGCAATACTCGTCTCCTTCGTTTCTGGTCAATTTTGTAAATAACAAGAAATTCATGCCATTCCTCTTCATATTACCTGCTATACTCCTTGCCCTTGTTGCTAACTTTAATTTACCAGAGGGTAAGATTGTATTTGCGAATATGTTCTCTGTCCTTAAGATACAGATTCTCTTTATACCTGCCCTTGCCTTTGGTGTTATTGTAGGGCTACTTGGTGTAAAGAAATTCTGGCAGGATATGAAAAAGAACTACGGATGCCCTGATTGCACAATAAGTAACTTAAAAGGGAGTATCATTGAGGCACTGAAAGAGATACTACCTCATACGAAATTCAAGAAGTGTGATGTGAACAGGGATAGATATACATCACATCTCCTTGTTTTCTATAGCTTTGTATCCCTTGCACTTGCAACAGGCTTTGGTGTCCTCTATATTGACATTCTTGGCAAGCATTCTCCTTTTCGTTTTGGTTATGGTACACCTGTAAAGTTCTTCGGCCTCATTGGTGCCATAGGGCTCCTTATAGGTGTTGTTCTCATGATTAAAAACAGATATGCAAATGCAGAGAAGGTTGGACTTGGAAGCTATTTCGATTGGCTTCTCATAGGCATAATTGCTGTAATTATGGCATCTGGTATTCTTTCGTGGCTTACAAGACTTGCGGGCATAGCAGTGTTGGCATATCCTATATATTTTATACATCTGGTGTTCGTCTTCTCTTTATTTATATATCTGCCTTTTTCAAAACTTGCCCATCTCTTCTACAGGACAACCGCTATGGTCTTTAATAAATATTCAGGTAGAGATAAGATACAGGTTGAACAATAAAATGAGGATAAAAACATCTTTCAAAAAGGGGGGGTCTAAATGAGTGGTATAGTGATTTTTGCCCTGCTTAGCGGTGCCCTTGGTGTTCTCTATGCACTGGCAACCGCTGGATGGGTGACAAAACAGGATGCTGGAAATGAACGTATGCAGGCGATATCAAATGCAGTAAAAGAAGGTGCTCAGGCATTTCTTGCTCGTGAGTACAAGACGGTTGCTATAGCAGGAATTGTTATGTTCATACTCATTACAGTCTTTAAGCTCGGTATCTGGACGGCCATTGGTTTTGCCCTTGGTGCCTGTGGCTCTGCCCTTACAGGGTATATAGGAATGATGGTTACGGTAAGGGCAAATGTCCGTACAGCCCAGGCAGCACATGGTGGCCTTAACAATGCCCTTAGGCTTGCCTTCAAGGGGGGGTCTGTGACCGGGCTTATGGTTGTTGGACTTGGGCTTTTGAGTATTGGTGGTTTTTACCTCATCACAACATCTGTAATGTCTGAACACATCGAGAAGGCCTTTCATGCACTCGTTGGGCTTGGTTTTGGTTGTTCCCTAATGAGCGTCTTTGCACGTATTGCAGGAGGTATTTACACAAAAGCTGCAGATGTTGGTGCTGACCTTGTGGGCAAGGTTGAGGCTGGTATTCCAGAGGATGATCCAAGAAACCCTGCAGTTATAGCAGACAATGTTGGTGATAATGTTGGTGACTGTGCAGGCATGGCTGCAGATCTTTATGAGACCTATGTGGTGACCCTTGTAGCTGCAATGCTCCTTGCAAAAACCGCCTTTGGTCCTGAAAGCCCATGGGTTGTCTTTCCCCTTCTCATAGGTGGCATTTCTATAATAGCCTCGATAATCGGAACATTCTTTGTCAGACTTGGTAAGAGCCAGTACATAATGGGAGCACTTTACAAAGGTCTTGCAGCTTCAGGCATACTGGCAGCAATAGCTTTTTATTTCGCATCTGTGAAGTTTCTTGCACAGCCTAATGTTACACAGGCATTTACCCCTGGCGGTGTCTTCACAACCGCACTTATAGGACTTGTTCTTACAGGCCTGATAGTTATGATTACAGAATACTTTACCTCAAAGAGTTTTAGCCCTGTGAAACACATAGCATCAGCAAGTCAGACAGGCCATGCAACAAATATAATAGCTGGCCTTGCAGTCAGTATGAAATCAACAGGTCTGCCTGTCCTCTGTATATCAGGCGCTATACTATGGGCATTCTATATCGGTGCGGGTGGATTTTCAAATCTCACATCTGAACAGGCTGTTATCGGGCTCTTTGCCATTGCACTTTCTGCGGTCTCTATGCTTTCCATGACGGGTATTGTTGTGGCTATTGACTCATATGGTCCAATAACAGACAATGCAGGTGGTATAGCTGAGATGGCAGAACTTCCTGACGAAATCCGTAATATTACTGATCCCCTTGATGCTGTTGGAAACACCACAAAGGCTGTTACAAAGGGTTATGCAATTGGCTCAGCAGGTCTTGCAGCGCTGGTTCTATTTGCGGAGTATTCAAGGTCATTTACTGATAATCTTGTATTCAGGCTTTCAGACCCAACGGTGCTCGTTGGACTCTTTATAGGGGGTTTATTACCATTCTTCTTTGGTGCACTCCTTATGGAGGCAGTTGGAAAGGCTGCAGGTGGTGTTGTTGATGAGGTGAGAAGACAGTTCAGGGAGATAAAGGGAATCATGGAAGGGACAGCAAAGCCTGAATACGGCAAGTGTGTTGATATAGTCACAAAATCAGCAATAAAGCAGATGATGGTGCCTGCATTGATGCCTGTTGTTGTTCCGATACTTGTTGGTATGATCATTGGCAGAGAGGCTCTCGGTGGCGTGCTTATAGGAAGTATTGTGACAGGATTGTTTCTTGCTATATCCATGACAAGCGGTGGCGGTGCGTGGGACAATGCAAAAAAGGCCATTGAGGATGGACTTTATGGCGGAAAGGGCTCGGATGCACACAAGGCAGCTGTCACAGGTGATACAGTTGGAGACCCTTATAAAGACACAGCAGGGCCTGCTATCAACCCGATGATCAAGGTCATTAATATCGTTGCACTGCTGATAGTGCCGTTGTTATAGGATATAGATAATTCAGAAGTTAAAAAGGGCTGTCGATTTGACAGCCCTTTGCTTGTTGAAAACACAAGCCCTACGAACCTGCATATAATCATATTCAAAAAGTCTTGTCAAATAGACGAAATGTGGTTTAAAGTTCTCGAAGTTTCCAGAAACTGTAGAATGACTATGTTCTGTATGTATTTTTTTGAAATACCCACGAGCTTATATAAAGCAAACAAAGCAATATCTATATTTTGATAATTCATTTTTTGAAGATTCTTTCTTCACAGCTTAAATCTCTCTCTTTTCCCTGCTAAAAACTTTGCCTTGGTTAATTTAAGGTGTTTATCTATTTCAGAAAAAATCTTATTTACCTCTTCTTCCGTAAATTCATAGGAACTCTTGTTTGAACAATTCCCCAGTATCCTTATTCTCTCAAGAATATCGTTCGTTCTTTTAGAAGCTACTCTTTTAAATCGCTCATGCCGGGTTTCTTGCTCCTTTTCTTCCATTTCCCTTATTACTTTTTCTTACTTTTGATTTTTTTAATCTTTTGCAAATGTTTAAGGTCATCTAAATCCTTTGTCCTTCCTGCCGCCTGTTTCATTTTTATCAGGTCATCAAGCGAGGCAAAATAGACAAATGTATCCCCCAATTTCGCCCTTACTTTGTTTTTCCATATCTGTTCAAAATTAACACCTTTTACAAATGGGTGAATATCAGTTTCAACCGCATACTGGCGAATTAATACCTTTTTTTTAAGTAAATCCTCTATGGTAATATCAGATACATTATAGCCAAATTCTTTTAAGGCGTGCCAAACTCTTTCAGCATTAGACCTGTCAGGCTTTATAGAAATATCAATGTCCAGAGTTGAGCGTGCATATCCATGAATAGGAAAAGCAGTTGCCCCGATTATTACAAAATCAACTTTATGTTCTTTTAATAATTTCAAAAGTTTTTCTGTGTCCACTTTTTCCCAGTAACCTTCTCATCTCCTCTGACTTTTTAAACATCATCTCAAAGCGCTGGCGGGTTGTAAGAGATAATAGATACTTTAACTCGAATTCAAGTTCTTTTTCTTCGTTGTGTTTTTTTAATTTTAATATCGGGCACATAGTATAAATATTATAAGTTTTTTAATAAAATCTAAAAAATAATAACATATTATTGAATTATTGTCAAGAAAAATTCTATAAATGGTAATGTCAATAGTTTTGTGTAAATTCTTTTAAGGGTTTTCTTCCCCATTGGTCATTCAAATGACTTAATACGGCATATACAATCCTCTC
>FWPU01007243.1_pt1 | contig 19600 bp, 23 predicted proteins | sample 2228361 | NCBI WGS metagenome assembly FWPU01 (sample SAMEA103939777, study PRJEB20133) | metagenome
TTCAACATTTTGTGTATTGACTTCATTTAGTTTTTCCACCCAGGTCAGTATCCGGCTTAAGTCGAACTGCAGCCGGGTAACTTCCTTATCCGAAAGTTCCAGCCGTGCCAGGTGAGCCAGTTTGTGTACTTGTTCTTTGGTTACCTCCATAGTGTTGGTTGAGTTCCGATTGAATAATATGGTACATCTGCTGTTTCAGGCGTCCCAGGTCATGCAGGCTTAGCCCTTCGGTTGGCAGGGGTTCGTGAAAAATAGCCTTAACTTTTCCCCATTTTAATAAAAAAGTATGTGCCGGCAAAATTAAGCGGTTAAACGGCAGGGTAACCGGTACCAATGGAATTTGTTTTTCGATTGCCACCCGAAAGGCACCGTCTTTAAGCGGAGCCATGACGGGTTCATGTTCAGAGATAATGCCTCCCTCAGGAAATATCACCAGGCTTTTGCCTTCATCAATGGCGCGGCACGACTTCACAAAGGTTTCGAATTTGCTTTTCAGGCGCCTGCGGTTTACGGTTATGTGCAGTTTTCGGTACATAAACCCGAAAAGGGGAATTTTTTCCATGTCATTTTTGCCTACGAAAATTGTGTTATGCGGATTGAGCCCCATAACAGGTATATCCAGGTAGGAGAAGTGGTTGGGGCAGAAGATGTATTGCTGCACTGGGTTGTGTTTAAACCGCCATTCCAGCGTTACGGGGATTGCGCACAAAAAAAACAACAGATGTGCCCACCAACGGTTAAAAATACCTACCAGCCGGTGTTGTTTGGGCCATAGTATGGGTATGAGTAACAGAAAAAAAAATACTAAGAAAGTCAGGCCAAACCAAAATAAAGCATAACCGGTGTAGATGTACCTCAATAAGCGCATGATATTAATTGCGGTTTACGCCGGCGGTAGCACCGATAATAATCAGTTCGCGTTGGCGGCCGTCTATATACCTAAAACCCTGTTCATCGAAATAGCCGTCTTCTTCCAGTTGTATGCGGATATCTTTTTTCCATTCGGGTATGTTAACCGTGCAATTCAGTTCTATGGAGTAAGCGGTGCGATAATGCAGGGGGTAATCGCCCGTATAAGGAACGCCGTTTTGCATATCCCACATGCCTATGGTGGTTCCGGCTGCGTGGCCATGGAAGCCGATGGGGTGGGTGTAAATGGAAGGAACAATACCCTGATCAATAGCCTGTTTGCGGCTTTCGGCCAGTATTTCGTTTCCGGTTTTTCCGGCTTTGAAATTTCCCGTAAGGATATCCTGCAGTTTATTACCCGTAGCCAGCGCATTTTTTAGGTATTCCGGTGCATCGGTTTCACCGGGGCGCAGCACGTAAGCATGTTGTTGGGTATCGGTGTTGAGCCGCAGGTAAGTTATGCCAAAGTCAACGTGCAGCAAATCGCCCGGCAGGATGGTGAGCGGCTGGGGTCTGCGTGCCAGTATGGCTTCGGGCTCATTGCGTTGAATAGAAACCGAGGGCTGGAACCAGGTGTCGAGCTTCAGTTCTTTTATTTTTTCGCGGAACCACCATACTACGTCATCGGTGGTGGTAATTCCCGGATGGATAACTTTTTCCGAAAATCCTTCGCGTATAATGTCGTGGGCCAGGTGCACAATTTGCCGGTAAATAACCATTTCGCGTTCGGTGCGGGTTTCCAGCCAGCCTACGGCCAGCTTTTCGGCCGAGGTTACGCGCATCCGGAGGTTGTCAGGTAATGCCCGGAGAAGCTTGCCGTAATGCGACCAGGTAAGTCCGTCAGCATGTCCGTAATATTCAGAAGTGTTAATACCAATTTTTTTCGGATTCCGGTCGGCAATAATTCGGCTAAGCTGCACCCATTGGTCGGGTTGGGTGTCGGGGTCCCAGGCGCGTTTAAAAATTTTGCCTACATCATATCGCGATACGGCCAGGCATTCCAGTTCTTGTTGGGGGCCTTTATCGTAAATTACCAGCATGGTGGTTCTGCGGGCTGCAAACCAGGTAGCAGGCAGAAAAGTTTTAATAACCGGGTCTTCATTGTATTCGCTGCTTATGATCACCCACATATCAAACCCTTCTCTGCGCATAAGGGCCGGCAAAACCGTTCGGATGCGGTCTTCCAATAGTTCATCTATTACCCGTGCCTGCTCGCGTTGCGAAAGGATAACCGGATACTGAGCCCGCCCAGGCAGACCAGCCATTAGCAATAAGGCAAGTGCAAGTGCTTTCATGTAGTTTTATTTTGGGCCAGAAGTTAAAAACAGAAAAATTACTAAAACAACACCTGGCGCGTAACGTTTTGGCGTTAAGCAGAACCGTACTTTAATATACACCTTTCAGAAGCCAACAGGGCCTGGGCTTGTCTAAGTTCTATACGGCTTTTGGCATCGTCCATTTGCCGGTGTACATCGTTTATAATTTTTCGCAGCCTGAGCCCTTCAATAAACCGCTTCACATCTTCCTCACTTTCCAGAATAAGTTTCGGCACGGTAGTGGGTTTATCGAACTCGTCTTTTGCTACCATGGTAAAAAACGATGAGTTGGTGTGCTTTACCTGTTTGGTTTTAACATTCATGGCTTCTACGCGAATGCCCACTAACATGGAGGTGTTGCCTACATAGCTTACCGATGCGTGCATGGAAACCAGATCGCCCACATCAACGGGTTGCAGAAATTCCACGCGGTTAACCGAAACAGTAACGCAGTACGTTCCGGCATGCTTGCTGGCACAGGCATAGGCCACTTTATCCATAAGCGATAGCAGTATGCCCCCATGAATTTTTCCGCCAAAGTTGGCGTAGGCGGGCACCATGAGTTCGGTTAGGGTGGTTTGCGAATAGCGCACCGGTAAAGCTTGGGCTGTCATAATTTTTTTCAAAAGATACAAAACCTAAGCATAAGCCGTTAAGTTGCGGCTCAGGCGGTTAAATCGCCACAACATGGCCGAGGCGGTTATAAACAAACCTATTAGCAAACCGGCCCATATTCCTTCCGGCCCCCACTGCGCCTTAAATCCTAACACATAGCCCAGGGGTAAGCCGATTATCCAATAGGCGATAAAGATGAGCACCGAAGGTATTTTTACGTCCTGCAGGCCACGCAGTGCTCCGGCACCTACTACCTGCAGGCCATCCCACAGCTGAAACATACCGGCAATAATCAGCAACGATGCGGCCTGGTTAATTACTTCGGGGTTTTCAATATACAGCGATGGAAGGTAGTACCTTTCGGTAACAAATAACACGGCCCATACCATCATGATAACTGCACCCATACCCAGCAGGGTATAGGCCGCTTCGCGCAGCAGCCGGTAGTTGCGCTGACCCAGGTAGTTCCCTATCCGGATGGTGGCAGCTGCACCCAGGCCGGAAGTCATCATATAACTTATAGTGGCCAGGTTAATGGCAATTTGGTGAGCTGCCAACGCCGTAGTGCCCAGCCAGCCCATCATAATTGCCGAAAAGCCGAAGGCACTTACCTCGAAAATAAACTGAATACCCGCCGGTACACCTAAGTGCAACAATTTTGAAATAAGTGCAGCAGAATATCGGCCCGGGCTAAAGCCGGTGCGGTAAAATGAAAATTTTCTATCAAAATACACGTAAGTCATCATCCACAGGCCCATAAGGGTGCGGGCAATAAGCGTTGCCCAGCCTGCACCTATAATACCCATAGCGGGGAAGCCCAGTTTACCGAATATCAACACGTAGTTCAGGGCTATGTTAATCAGGTTGCAGGTTATTACCACCACCATGGCATGAAACGTTTGGTGCAAACCTTCGGCAAACTGGCGGAAGGTTTGAAACACCATAGTGGGAAGAACGGAAATAGTGATAATATGCTGGTAGGGGATGGCCAACTCAACTACTTCATTAGGCTGCCCGATATGATGCAAAAGAGGGGCAATTAACAATCCTGTAACCACCAGTATCAGTCCTGACGACAGCCCTATCAATATGCCATGACGAAGGATATGGGTTATCTGTGCAGTGTCCTGCCGGCCGGCGGCTTCGGCTACCAGGGGAGTTATGGCATACGATATGCCGATGCCAAATGTAAGCAATAGAGTAAACACTACGTTAGCCAACGAAGCGGCCGCCAGCGGTGTGGCGCCTGTCCAGCCAATCATCACGCTGTCGGCCACGCCTGTCATAACTTGCCCCAGCATGCTGAGCATTACCGGGCCTGCCAGTTGTATGTTAACCAATAGGTGTTGTTTAAGGCGCATGTCAAAGACCTTTCAGGCGGGCTAATTTAAGCAGAGCCGCCACACTCAGGCTGTCGGTTATTTCACCATGTAAAACCATGGCCAGGGCATTGGCCAGCGGAATTTTTTTTACCACCAAATCGGCCTCGGTTTCCTCCGGTTGGTTGTTGCCTTCGGTAAGGTCTTCTGCCAGAAAAACAATGGCTTCTTCGTCGGTTACCGAATTAGAAGTGTGCAGGCGCATCAGTTCCGTCCAGCGGTTGGCCGTAAGGCCGGTCTCTTCTTTCAATTCGCGCCTGGCGGCTTCGATCGGGTTTTCATTCAGCGGGCCGCCACCTTCGGGTATTTCCCACGACCACGCCTGCAGTGTGTACCGGTACTGTCCCACCAGCCAGGTATTGCCCTGGTCGTCAACCGGCACAATGCCTATTGCTTTGTTTTTAAAATGGACTTTGCCGTACAGACTTTTCCTGCCCGATGGGTTAATTACTTCATGTTCAGTAAGTTCAATCCACGGATTGCTGTACACTGTGCGCGAGCTAAGGGTTTTCCAGGCGTTCATGGTTGGGCGGTAAAGGTTCAAGATTAATCAAATCAAAAATTAAACTTTTGAATATTGCGCAGAGATTGCAGAATTTTGTCTGTGCTTTTGCCATCTTACACGGGCAATCCGGCAATAATGGAAGCCGGATGTGATGAAGCTGGAAGAGGCTGTTTGGCCGGACCCGTAGTGGCGGCAGCCGTAGTTTTGCCCTGGGGCTACAATAACCCCCGTCTGAACGACTCCAAACAACTTACTGCCGAGCAACGCCTGCAACTGCGCGAAGAGATTATGCGCGATGCCCTGGCCTGGGCGGTGGCCGAAGCCGATAATCATGAAATTGACCGGATAAATATTCTTAAAGCCTCTTTCCGGGCCATGTGCAGAGCCATTGAAAAACTGGCGGTAAAGCCCGATTTGGTTTTAATAGACGGAAACCGTTTTACATGCGATGGAAAAATAAAATTTCAATGTCTTGTGAAAGGCGATGCCACCTACCAATCGGTTGCAGCAGCCAGCGTATTGGCCAAAACTTACCGCGATGAGCTGATGAACACACTGGCTGTGCGCTATCCGGAATACAGATGGCACACCAACAAGGGCTATCCTACGCCTGCACATCGCGAGGCCATACGCAAACTGGGGCCCACGCCATACCACCGCATAAGTTTTCAACTACTGCCGGCCCAGCTTGAACTTTTTGAACGATAACTTTTTTATTGTGCTGTATGTGCCTTATTTTCCTGTCGCTGCACCAACATCCGCGTTATAAGCTTATTGTGGCGGCCAACCGCGATGAATTTTACAATCGCAAAACCGCACAGGCAGGCTTCTGGCCCGATTACCCCCATATTCTGGCCGGCCGTGACCTTGAGGCCGGAGGCACGTGGATGGGCTTAACCCGGCGGGGCAAAATAGCCATGGTTACCAACTACCGCGATGTACGCAACCTTAAGCCCCGGGCCCCCTCACGGGGTGTGCTGGTGGCTGAATACCTGGTTAACGGGCAAGCGCCGCTGCCTTACGTTCAAACTTTGGCCGTCAGGGCTTCGGCCTACAACGGGTTTAATCTTATTGCCGGTAACCTGCACGAGCTGGTGTATTACAGCAACTACCGAAAAGAGCTGGAATTTTTACAACCGGGTATTTATGGCCTGAGCAACCACCTGCTTAATACACCGTGGCCCAAGGTTGAAAAGGGCAAGAAAAAATTTGAAGAAATAATCGGTACAACTTTCCGCCCTGCTGATTTAATTGAATTTTTGCGCAACGAAGAACAGGCGCCCGATGACCAGTTGCCCGATACAGGTCTGAGCCTGGAGCGCGAGCGGGCGCTTTCGGCTATGTTTATTCGCACACCAGACTACGGTTCGCGATGCTCAACCGTCATTACCATTGACCATGATAATCGGGTTTTATTTACCGAAAGAACCTACCATCCGCCTGTGCTTACTTTTCAGGAAGTTTTTTTTGAATTTAAAATTGAACAGGAATAATTCTTTTCATGGGTAATCGTAAAAAAGACAAAACCCCACCCGCACTTCGGGCAGTAAGATGGTTATTTCCATGGCTTGAGCGGTGGGCACCACCGCTTGCTCAACGGCTTTTTGTTATCATTTTCTTTTCTCCGCTATCGTATCCCTATCCGGAAAAGGAAAAGAAAGCACTGCGATATGCTAAAAGGTTTACGTTTCAGGCTGCAGGGAAAAAGTTGCAGGGTTACCGCTGGGGCGATGCATCCCGCTATGTGTTATTGGTTCACGGATGGGCAGGAAGGGCTACGCAGTTCAGGCGGTTTATCAAGCCTTTGCTAAACCGGGGCTTTAGCGTTGTGGGTTTTGACGGCCCCGCCCATGGTTTGTCGGAAGGCAGAAAAACAAACATCGTTGAATTTGAGGAAGCCCTGCGCAGGCTCTACGAAATTCAGGGTGAACCAAGCGCCATCATAGGGCATTCATTTGGCGGAGCGGCCGTAATATTTGCCGCTCAACGCGGTTTAAAAGTAAACAAACTGGTAGCCATTGCCACCCCTACCATTGGCGACCTGATTATCGATACCTACCTGCGTGCCATTAACGGAACGGAAAAGACCAAGCTTTTTTTTAAGGATTATGTTCCGCGCAAATACGGAAAACCTTTCGATGCCTTTACGGCATCGTATGCCATTCAGCACTTGCCGCATGCCATGAAGCTACTGCTGGTTTACGATGAGGATGATTTGGAAGTAGCGCCCGTTCACGCCCACCGATTGCGCGAGCTTTATCCGTCGGCACAGTTGTTGCTAACCTCGGGGCTGGGGCATACACGCATCCTAAAAGACAATAAGGTCATTCAACAGGTGGTGGATTTTGTGGCGGCCACAGAATAAAAATAAGCCCGAACAGTGTAATTTCAAGAGCCGGGCTCACACTTATAAGCCGTTTGCTTCAGCTATGAAGATTATTGAAACGCACCACATAGCCAAAATTTACCGGATGGGCACCAACGAAGTCCGGGCCCTTCAGGATATTTCAATAGTCATCAACAAGGGCGAATATGTAGCGTTTATGGGCCCTTCCGGCTCGGGTAAGTCCACGCTTATGAACATCATCGGTTGTCTGGATACGCCCACCAGCGGCACCTACATCCTCAACAATCAGGAAGTAAGCGAAATGACCGAAAACGAGCTGGCCGAGGTGCGCAACAAGGAAATAGGCTTTGTGTTTCAAACCTTTAACCTGCTGCCCCGTGCCACCGCATTAGAAAATGTGGCGCTTCCGCTAATCTATGCCGGCTACAGCCGCAGCGAGCGCGAAGACCGGGCCATGGAAGTATTGGAAAGTGTGGGGCTGGGCGACCGGTGGCACCATAAACCCAACGAACTTTCAGGAGGGCAGCGCCAGCGGGTGGCCATCGCCCGGGCTCTGGTCAATAATCCTTCTATTATCCTGGCCGATGAACCCACCGGTAACCTGGATTCGAAAACTTCGTACGACATCATGAACTTATTTCAGGAGTTGCACGACAAAGGCAACACCATAATTATGGTAACACACGAAGATGACATCGCCCACTATGCCCACCGCATCATTCGCCTGCGCGATGGCCTGATTGAGTGGGACCGGGCAAACGAGCACATAACCCGAGGTAAGCCGGTTACGGCCTGATGGGGTTGAATACCCGGCCGAAATCTTCCATCTTTGTTTTATGAAAATCTACACCAAAACCGGTGATGCCGGCACTACCTCGCTTTTTGGCGGAAAAAGGGTGCTGAAATCGAATTTGCGCATTGATACTTATGGCACCGTTGATGAACTAAACAGCTGGATAGGCCTGGTGCGCGACCAGCCTGTTAATGAAAAGCGAAGCGACCTGCTTACCACAATACAGGACCGGCTCTTTACCATTGGCGCATTGCTGGCTACCGAGCCCGGCAACACCAAAGTAAAAACCCCGCATCTGGCTGAAGACGATGTGGTACAACTCGAAAAGGCAATCGACCACATGCAGGAGCAACTGCCACCCATGCGCGCCTTTATTCTTCCGGGCGGGCATCCGTCGGTATCGGTTTGCCACATTGCCCGCACCGTATGCCGCAGAGCCGAACGCCTGGTTATTGCGCTTAATGAGGCTGAGCCGGTAAACCAATACATTATTCCCTACCTCAACCGCCTTTCCGATTATCTGTTTGTGCTTTCGCGGATGATGACCCGGGAGCTGGGGGCCACAGAAACGCCCTGGAAGCCCCGCATGGACTAATTTATTCCAAAAATAAAATCATGAACTGCAACCAAAAAACCTAACATACGTTAGCTTTTACCGGATTATCTTTTAACTTGCCACAAAAAATTTCTGCGAGATGATTGACACACAAACCATCAGCATTAACCGTGTAAAAGCATCGCGTATCAACCAGGTTGACTTTGCCAACATTCCGTTCGGAAAAATTTATACCGACCACATGTTTGTAGCCGATTACCGGCAGGGCCAATGGCGTAATTTGCGCATCGTGCCTTACGGCCATATTGCCGTAAGCCCGGCCACGCCAGCCCTGCACTATGGCCAGTCGATATTCGAGGGCATGAAAGCCTACCGGGGGCCAGAAGGCGAGGCCTTGGTATTTCGGCCGCAGGATAACTGGAAACGCATGAACATTTCGGCCGGACGCATGTGCATGCCCCATATACCCGAAGAGTTGTTCATGGAAAGCCTGGCTGCTTTAATTGACCTGGACCGCGCCTGGATACCCGCCACAGCAGGAGCATCGCTGTACATCAGGCCCTTTATGTTTTCAGCAGAAGAATATATCGGCATTAAGGCTTCGGCCGATTTTACTTTTATGATCATCCTCTGTCCGGTAGGGGCCTACTATTCCACACCTGTTAAAGTACGCGTAGAAACCAAATATACCCGGGCTATAGAAGGCGGCACCGGCTACGTAAAAGCCGGAGGGAATTATGGCGGAGCCATCTATCCGGCTAAACTGGCGCAGGATAAGGGCTACCACCAGCTTATCTGGACCGATGGAAAAACCCATACCTACATAGAAGAGTCGGGTACGATGAACGTGGCCTTTATAATAAACAACGTGTTAGTAACACCCGCGCTTACCGATACCATACTGGCCGGCATTACCCGCAACAGCGTGCTGCAGCTGGCCCGTAAGTGGGGCTGGAAGGTTGAAGAAAGAAGAATATCGGTGAATGAATTAATCGAAGGCCTCGAAAAAGGCACCGTAACCGAAGCCTTCGGCATGGGCACGGCAGCTACAATAGCTCCTATTGAACTCATCGGATACGGAGAAAAAGACTACCGGCTGCCACCGATATCCGAACGTAAATACGGTAACCGGATACTCGAAGAACTGGATGGTATTAAACGGGGCCTTAAACCTGACCCGTTTAACTGGGTGGTGCGCATGTAATATTTTATGATGAAAAAATTTTTAGTTTTCATAGAAGCTATCCTCGTTACAGGATGGCTTCTGTGTTTTAACACGGCTTTCGCTCAGCATCGTATCCTTCTTCTTAAAAGAAATAAAGCCGTTTATTCTTTTCACGAGGCCGATTATATCCGCTTTAAGCGCACTGACCGCGATTATTTTAATACCGGGTTTATTCATGGTATTTATCCGGATGCCTTTCGCCTGGGTAACGACACCACCCGGGTGGAATGGATTGAGAAAGTGGACCTTACCGGACTACCCCACACCGGTTTTAAAACCGCCGAAACAGGCAGGGTGTTGCTCGTGGCCGGTGTGATTTTTATGACTGCCGATGCGGTAAATACTATGGTGGTGATGGACCAACCCTATACCCTGCACCGCGGTGTGCTGGCATCGTCCGTCCTTCTTTCAGTTACCGGCCTTGCTATGCAGTGGGTAAATAACAATTACTTTGTAACCGGCCTAAAGAAGAAGATAATCATTACCCCATGGTAAAAGTTAAGCCCCTGGCATGGATGTTTCCCGCAATCAATCACGCATTGTAGTTACCTGCCTTAAAAGGCTTATGCCCTGGGTAAAACAGGAAGCCGAAGCGTTAGGATATACCGCCGGTCGAACCTTTGCAACAGGTATTGAACTGCACGGTACCGTTCAGGATTGCATCCGGCTAAACCTTAACCTACGTTCTGCCAGCCAGGTGTTGTACCTGCTGCGCGATTTTACAGCTACCCATCCGCAACAACTGTATGAGCAGGTCAAAAACTTTCCCTGGGAGGTAGTTATCCGGCCTAACGGATATTTTAGCGTTACCAGCAACGTGCATCATCCGGCTGTTAACAACAACCTGTTTGTTAATATGCGGGTAAAAGATGCCATTGCCGATCGGTTTCGCGGGCGCACGGGCATGCGGCCCGATTCGGGTAACGAACTGCTGGGCGTAGTGGTACATGTTTACTGGAAAGACAACCGGGCATTGATTTTTCTCGATACTACGGGGCCGTCGCTGGCCCGTCATGGTTACCGCAAAAACCCCGGGTCGGCACCCATGCTCGAAGCCCTGGCTGCTGCCACCCTTTTGGCCGGCAAGTGGAATCGCCGCACGCCGTTTATCAACCCCATGTATGGCTCGGGTACGCTGGCCATAGAAGCCGCCTTGCTGGCCACCAACCGCAAGCCGGGGCTACTTCGAAACGAATATGCCTTCCAGCATGTGGTGGGCTATGATGCCGGTTTTTATGAACAGGAAAAGGCTAAATTAGAACAACAGGTGCGTACCGAGTGTCCACCCATAGTGGCTACCGACCTGCAAAACGAAGCCGTAGCCCGGGCCCGTGCCAACGCACAACGTGCAGGCATTGAAGAGTTAATCAGCTTTGAAGTATGCGATTTTAACCAAACACCCGTGCCGGCCCGGGCAGGCGGCGTGGTGTATTTTAACCCTGAGTATGGCGAACGATTGGGAGATATGAAAAAACTGGAAGACACCTACAAAAGGATTGGCGATTTTTTAAAACAGAAATGCACCGGTTATACCGGATATGTCTTTACCGGCAACCTGGAATTGGCCAAAAAAATAGGCCTGAAAGCTTCGCGCAAGATAGAATTCTACTCTGCCCAACTGGATTGCCGCCTGCTGGAGTACGAACTGTACGCGGGCAGCAAAGAATGATGAGGGCACCGGCACGGGCAGACCGTGCGGTCCGAAACATGTATATTTGCCGCATGACTACCGAACAACTGAAAGACTTGAGGAGCCGCGTTACGGCCCTGAGGAGGTATCTTTGACTACGACCGCAAACTGGCCGAAGTAAAAGACGAGGAAGCCTTAACCCACCAGCCCGATTTCTGGAATAACCCCAAACAGGCGGAAACCATTCTGAAAAATATCCGCACCAAAAAGGTATGGACGGATGCCTTTGAAAAGGTGCAGAAGTCGCTGGAAGACCTGGAGGTGCTTAACGAATTTCACGAAGCCGGCGAAGTAGGAGAGGAAGAATTGCACCGCGAATATGAAAAGACCGCCCGCCTGGTAGAAGAGCTGGAGTTTAAAAAAATGCTGAGCCGGGAAGAAGACCAGCTTAGCGCAGTTATGGAAATTAATCCGGGGGCAGGAGGTACGGAAAGCAACGATTGGGCCGACATGCTTAACCGCATGTACATTATGTGGGGAGAGAAGAACGGTTATAAGGTAACGCAGGTAGATTACCAGCCGGGCGAAGTGGCCGGCATTAAATCGGCTACGCTTGAGTTCGAAGGGCCTTTTGCCTACGGACGGCTAAAGTCCGAAATCGGTGTTCACCGGCTGTTGCGGATTTCGCCTTTCGATGCCAACCAGCGCCGGCATACTTCTTTTGCTTCGGTGTTTGTGTATCCTAAGGTTGACGACTCCATTCAAATTGAAATCAACCCGGCCGATATCGAAATTCAAACCTCACGGTCGGGCGGAGCCGGCGGCCAGAATGTAAACAAGGTGGAAACCAAAGTTCAGCTTACCCACAAGCCTACCGGTATCGTTATTGTTTGCCAGGTAGAGCGGTCGCAGCACGCCAACCGCGAACGCGCCATGCAAATGCTCAAGTCCAGGTTGTACCAGCTTGAAATGGAAAAACGCAACGCCGAACGCGACCGCATTGAAGCCGGAAAAATGAAAATTGATTTTGGTTCGCAAATACGCAACTATGTATTGCATCCGTATAAGTTGGTAAAAGATGCCCGCACCGGTGTAGAGCGAACCGATGCGCAAAATGTGCTCGATGGCGACCTGGACGATTTTATGAAAGCCTATTTATTGCAATTGCAGGAAGATGCCGTAACCAAATAAAATATTTTTGTCCGACTTACCATAAGTCATCAACTCAATTGAATCCGCCTCATAACGTGTATAGCCGACAATTCTGGATGCTGTGCCTCAGCTCTTTGCTGTTTTTTGCCAGTTTCAATATGCTTATTCCCGAACTGCCCGCCTACCTTACCAGCCTGGGCGGTGCCGAGTACAAGGGGCTTATTATTTCGTTGTTTACCCTTACAGCCATGTTGTCGCGACCGTTTAGCGGTAAAATTGCCGACACCGTAGGGCGCATTCCGGTAATGGTTATCGGAACCGCCGTGTGTGTGCTTACCTCTTTGCTCTATCCGGTTATTTCATCGGTAGCAGGTTTTTTGTTGCTGCGCCTGGTGCATGGCTTTTCTACGGGATTTACGCCCACGGGATTAACAGCTTATTTATCCGATATCATACCTGTAAAAAAACGCGGCGAGGCCATGGGCCTGTTGGGCACGGCTGGTACGGTAGGCATGGCGGCAGGCCCGGCGGTCGGGGGTGCCGTAGCCAACAACCTGGGCCTTGACTTTCTGTTTTACACTTCCTCGGCTTTTGCGCTTATTTCCATCCTCATACTTTCTAACATACGCGAAACGCTGCAGCAACGCAAAGCATTCTCGCCCCAGGTGTTTAAAATTCACAAGCGCGATGTGTTTGAGCCCCGCGTGCGCATAGCCTGTGTGGTCATGGTGCTGACGGCGTATGCATACGGAACCCTATACACCATTATCCCCGACTTCGGCCAGTATGTGGGTATACGCAATAAAGGCCTGTTGTTTACCTTTTTTACCATTGCCTCGCTTTCCGTTCGCCTGTTAGCAGGTAAGGCTTCGGACCGGTTCGGCCGAAGAGAGGTGCTTCTGGTGTCCACCACCCTGGGGGTGGCCTCTATGCTGGTGCTAGCTTTTGCACATGCCCCGCATTACCTGATGATTGGCGTAACCCTGTACGGATTGGCTCAGGGCATGACCTCGCCAACCCTGTTTGCCTGGGCCACCGATTTGAGCGATGAACGCCATAAAGGGCGCGGCATATCCAGCTTATATATTTTTATGGAGATGGGCATAGGCCTGGGATCCTTTGCCAGCGGCTGGATGTATGCCAATAAACCTGAAAATTTTCCGGTAACATTTTTTACCTGCGCGGCATTAGGAATGGTTGCGTTTTTTTACCTGCTGCTTACCCGAAAGAAGACCGGCAGGCATACCTCGGTATTGTCGGCAGAGGTGCAGCAGGCAGAAATTGATCAGATATGAATCGGTATTTTATTGTAGCCTTTGTGGTGCTTTCTGTTATACACCTGGCAGCGGCCTTCTTTAATTCGGCCGGGTGGCAAATTTTTTCCAAGCCCTTGCTGGTTCCGGCTCTTATCGGCTATTACGTATTTGCACGCAGCAATCGCCCGCTTTCGCTGGCTTTTGTTCTGGCTTTGTTTTTTTGCTGGGTGGGCGATGTACTGCTGTTGTTCGATGCTTATTTTCTGCCTGGCCTGCTGGCTTTTCTGGTAGGGCATTTGTTGTACATCGTAACCTGGCGGCATCATTGCAACGCTTCTTCGGCCGATACCCTTACTGCACTGCAACGGTTGCGTATGGCCCTGCCTGTAATTTTGTTTGCGTCGGGGATAGTGGTTGTCCTGTATCCGCGCCTGGGTAACTTACAGGTGCCGGTTATGCTGTATGCAGGTGTGCTGGGCTACATGGTGTTGCAGGCGTTGTTTCGTTATGGCCGCACGCCGGTTACCAGTTTTGTGTTAGTGTTTGCCGGTTCGGTGTTGTTTATGTTGTCCGACTCCATTCTGGCTTTTAATAAATTTGTTCAACCCGTGGCGCACGGCAACTTTTGGATCATGCTCACTTATGCGGTTGCCCAGTTTTTACTGGTAACCGGTATTTTGAGGCACGAATTTGTAACCGATTAACTGTTTAGTCGTCTTACCTTGCCGCTGCCGCTGCTGTGGGCGTTAATGCGTGTAGGATTACCCGTGTAGCGAACATCGCCACTACCCGAAATGTGGGCTTCGAGTTCTTCGGATACATGGATTTCAACTTCGCCCGAGCCGCTAATGTGCGCCCGGCACAATCGGGCTTCCAGGTTCGAGGCCAGCACCCGGCCCGAGCCGCTAATGCGCGCATTTACCTGTCCGGCTTTGCCCTGAGCGGTTACATCGCCCGAACCGGAAATGGCAAACATAGCCGAGTTGGCTACCGAACCGTTTACCTCCAACCGGCCCGAGCCGCTCACGTTGCCATCCAGGTTGCCCAACGTTCCGCGCACTACCATCGTGCCGGAGCCGCTCACATCGGCCGATACCTCATCGGCTTCAGCCTCGACTTTCAAAGAACCTGAGCCGCTAACTTTAAGCTTCAGCCGGTCGGTTTTTACGCGTGTCATGACCAGCATATCGCCCGATCCGCTGACACTCAGCCCCTTAATTTGCTTTAGGGTTACATGAGCAGTTATATTTTTATAATCCCGACCGTAGCGCATGCTCCACCGGTCTTTGTGGCGGATGATGAGCTTCCCTCCTTCAATCACTGCTTCAATTTCATCTAGTAAATCATCTGGTCCTTCCAGTTCAACCGAATAACTATTGCCCTGCCGCACATAGGCTTTGCCCGGTATGGCCAATGCCACTTCGGTAAACGAATCAACCTGGGGTTTTCGGGTACTTTGGGCAGTAAGGGTAAAGGCATAAAGCGCAATAAAGAAAAACCAAAAGCTTTTCATGATACAAAGGGGTAAGGATTTAAGCTTAGGACGTGGCCCGGTAGCAAAAAGTTGCACGGCAGAAAGAATAAATACGCATTTGGTTTGTTTGCCGGGTATGTTTGTTGAGGTATTGACAGGAGAATAGTTTACTTTGATGTTTTTATGGCAATGACAACGGCACGCAAGCCTGCCTTAGGCTTTATTTTCATTACGTTATTAATCGATGTTACGGGCTGGGGCATAATCATACCGGTTATGCCGCGGCTTATACAGGAACTTACGGGGGGTACATTAAGCGAAGCCTCGAAGTACGGGGGATGGCTCATCAGCACCTATGCCATTATGCAGTCTCTGTGTGCACCGGTGGTGGGGGCGTTGAGCGACCGTTACGGACGCAGGCCGGTTTTGCTGGCTTCGCTGCTTGGCTTTGCTGCCGATTTTATGTTTATGGCTTTTGCTCCAACGCTGGGTTGGCTGTTTGTAGGTCGTTTGATATCCGGGGTGATGGGCGCCAGTTTTACTACGGCTGGAGCGTATATAGCCGATGTGAGTCCTCCGGAAAAACGTGCACAGAACTTTGGTTTGATCGGGGCTGCTTTCGGATTAGGTTTTATTGTTGGCCCGGTACTGGGTGGTTTACTGGGTGGCATGGGTACACGCGTGCCTTTTATGGTAACAGCGGGTTTATGTTTACTGAATGCGCTTTACGGTTTTCTGGTTTTACCCGAGTCGTTGCCGCCGGAGAACCGCAGGCCGTTTACCTGGAAGCGCGCCAACCCGCTGGGCACGTTGCGCAGCCTTACGCGGTATCCGCAGTTGGGCGGCTTGTTGCTGGCCCTGACTTTATTGTATGTTGCCTCGCATGCCATACAGGGCAACTGGTCTTATTACACCATGGAGAAATTTAAATGGACGGAGAAGGAGGTGGGCATGTCGTTAGGTGTGGTAGGCGTTTTCATCGGGCTGGTGCAGGGGGTGTTTATCCGGAAAATCATACCTGCTTTGGGTCAGCAGCGAAGCGTGTATGTGGGATTAGCCCTTTATGCCTGCGGGTTTTTTATGTACGCCTTTGCCACGCAGGGTTGGATGATGTACGCTATCAGTGCTATATACTGCCTGGGGGGTATTGCTGGGCCGGCCATGCAGGGTATTATGAGCAATGCCGTTCCAGCCAATGAGCAGGGCGAGTTACAGGGAGGTTTTACCAGTGTGGCCAGTCTGTCGGCCATAGTGGGGCCGTTTTTAATGAACAGCGTGTTGTTTGCAACCTTTACGCGGCCGGGTGCGATGCCGTATTTTCCCGGCGCGGCAATGGTTTGCGGGGGGTTACTGAGTTTGGCGAGCGCCTGGCTGGCCCGGAGGAAATTAAAAAAATCAGGGGGACAGGATGGAGTGGGCCTCAAAAAAATGGTTGCTGCTAAAGATAAAGCTGAAGTGGGGTGAGGTGTGTGAGCGGGCTTGTGGCAGGTTTGCGCCAAAGCCTGGGGGCGATGATTGTGAATGGGTAACTGATTATTGTGAAATAACGACACATAAATCCCTTATTTTTGTACAATTTTTTGTACAAGAATCGTTAAATTTGTGAAACGATTGTATGTAATATGAAAACAGCGACGGTATCGGATTTTCGGGCAAGAATGAAAGAGCACCTGGAAGAAATACAAAAAGACCAGGATGTGTTGATTTTATCGGGCCCGAAAAAGAAGCACTTCGTAGTTCTTACCCTGCAGCAATACAATGCGATGGAAGAAACGGCACATCTTCTTTCAACGCCGGCCAATACAGCCTGGTTGCTGGAGAGCCTTGCACAGGCTAATGCGGGGCAGGTTGCGCACAGCTTTAAAGTTGAGTACTTAAATAAGGGTAGTGAAAAGAATACACGCAGTAAAAGCAAAACGGTAAAGAAAGCATTTAAGAAAAAATAAATGATTATTGCCTTCACTCCCAATGCGTGGACAGATTTTCAATACTGGCAAGACAATGATCAAAAAATTGCAGAACGCATTAATGAACTGATCAGGGATATCTCGCGGGATCCGTTTCGCGGCTTGGGTAAACCGGAGCCTTTGCGGGGCAATTTGTCGGGTTTATGGTCAAGGAGAATAACCGGAGAACACAGACTTGTATATAAGGTAACAGGCACAAAGCCTGAACAAACGTGTTTGATCATCTCCGCACGGTTTCACTATTGAACGAGTAAGGTGGTTCGTTGTGATTTGCTTTCAATGAACGATCTTTGACATGATCCATTGCAGTAATTATCCAAAGTATCCTGTTGTGATTTGCTTTCAATGAACGATCTTTGACATGGGACGACCTCGAAAGCCTCTTCTCCTTCCCGTTGTGATTTGCTTTCAATGAACGATCTTTGACATGTAAAAAGGTGGTTATGATTTTTAACGAATGTTGTGATTTGCTTTCAATGAACGATCTTTGACATGTGATGACACGATAAGTTTTGCTGCGCAATCGTTGTGATTTGCTTTCAATGAACGATCTTTGACATGTGATGACACGATAAGTTTTGCTGCGCAATCGTTGTGATTTGCTTTCAATGAACGATCTTTGACATGAGATTATGGTTTTATGCCCTCATGCTCAGGGATTTAGGCCAAAGATGGGTAAGGTAAAAACAGGCCTTTTGGCCTGAAATGAAGGCCGGCATGTCAAAAAAAGCCTCCCGTTGCTTAGAACAATTCCAGTTGCTGAGGAACGGGAGGCTTTGGTTTTTCTTCCGTTCCGTAAAAAATCTGCATGTCGCCAAACTGCTTGTCGGTAATTTTTAAAATGCCCACGTGTCCCTTAGGCGGCAGGTTTTTTTTAATGCGTTGGATGTGTACCTCAGCATTTTCTGCACTCGGGCAATGGCGCAGGTAAGTGCTGAACTGAAACATGCTGAAACCGTCTTTCAGCATCTTTTTGCGGAAGTCAGCATAGTTCTTCCGGTCTTTTTTGGTTTCGGTAGGCAGGTCGAACAGCACCATAATCCACATAATGCGGTACTCATTAAGGCGCATGGCAACCGGTTCAGGGCAGGGTGGGGTATAACAACTTTTTGGAAGTGCCTTCAAAACAGCGGGCCAGAGAGGCGGTGGTACGTTGCGCGCCTACCGAAAGCGGACTGCGTTCGTTATCAAACTGTACATCGGTGTAAGCTAATCGCAATAGTTGTTTTTTTATTTCCGGCGAAAGGGGCGTATCAGTCTTCCCTTCTATAACCAGTTGTTTTACCAGGGCATCGGCAAAAGGGCGGTAGGGTTCCATAATGTCATCGGCTAGGCAAAAGTGGTTGTAGCGGTTGTGGTGGTGGATGCCCAGGGTGGGCAGCAGGCCCGAGCCCACCAGGCAGCGGGCAACAATAGCCCGCAGGATGGCATAGGCGTAGTTCAGCAGGTGGTTGGGGGGCGGTCCTTCCCGCTGACGCACAAAGCCGGGCACCTTGGGGAACAGGGTTTTCCAGTAGTAGGTGGCTGCGCGTGCTTCGAGGTTTTCGGCATCGCCCGAACTTACGGTTCTGGCCCAACGCAGCAGGTTATCGGCCGGCAGGTGGTGGCGCTGCAGCAGCAGGGCCTGGTTGCGGATTTTGGCTTTTACCGTAGCCTGCCACAGTTGTTTGCGCAGGGGCACGGACGACTCCACCTGATGTTTAAAGCGCTCGGCCTGCAGCGTATGGCCGGAGAGGTTAAGCAGCATGCCGGCCGGGTGGTGCGAGGCATTGCAGAACACCACGGCTGCGTTGTTTTCGAGCAGGTAGCTTACCAGAGCCTGCGAGCATATAATCTGGGGTTTAACGAGCACCACCACACCGATATCTTCGATGGGGATGGTCGCTTCGGCCTCTTTTTTAAACTGGTCGGGCAGTGAGGGGTTGTTTTCCACGGCCGGCAGGCGCACCACCAGTTGTTCCAGCCGGGTACTGAGGTAGGCCGGATTGCCGAAGTAGAGGGTGCGTTTGATCATGATATGTTAGGTAAATAGGTTTTTACAAATTTTTCAATCGAACACACCCTGACGGTTTTAACCGTATAATCATCGCTTTGCGGTGTTATTATAAAGTTACGCATTGTTTTTAAATCTTCCGTACAATTGATAAAGCCTTTTGGAATTTCAGGATAGTTAGATAGTTTAATTTCAATACAAGCTATGGGTTTGTTGCCTTTTACTAGTACCAGATCGCTTTCGGCCCCGTGATGGGTGCGAAAAAAAAGGCCGTTACATGTTTGGGCATGAGTTGAATGATTTGTTCAATCACAAACCCTTCCCACGATGCACCGCAAATAATATGATGGGTTAAATCGTTCGGGCTTTCTACACGGTTCATAAAATGCAATAATCCGCTATCGCGAAAATATACTTTGGGCGATTTTACGATGCGTTTCGAGGTGTTTAAAAACCAGGGTTGGAGTCTGCGAATCAAATAGG
>FWPU01007659.1_pt1 | contig 19599 bp, 12 predicted proteins | sample 2228361 | NCBI WGS metagenome assembly FWPU01 (sample SAMEA103939777, study PRJEB20133) | metagenome
CTGAGGCCGCCAGTTTACCACAGAACTTCCAGATTCTCCTATTGACCTTTTTCGCTCCCCGCCCCCGCGCGCAAAAGCTGACGTGCACCCAGCACCGGAGCACTGGCCCTCTTCGCCTTGACCCTTGGGCGCAAATCATGTAGAAACCGCCCCGGTTTTCTGACCCACAACTAGGTGTACCCCGGCGGTCACGTTCCGGGTTGGCGAAGGTTCGTCCATGCTTGAATCGGGCGGGCAGGCTTTGGTGCCGCGCCAGGGTTGGCGTGAGGGAATTCCGCGATCGCCCGGACGGCCTGCTGGGACCTGTGTCGGCCTTCGGTTCCCGCACCAAGGGCCTTGGTTTATGACCCTCCGCGAAGAACTTTTGCGAAGTGGCAACTGGCTTTTCCGCTGGCGAAGCTATCTGCCGGTGCTAATGATCCTGCCGGGGGTCCTGGCGGTCAACGACTTCCATGGCGGCCGCTATGCCGATACGGATATCGACGCCTGGGGCCTCGTGTGTTTGGCCGTGTCCCTGGTGGGGCTGTCGATCCGATGGGTGACGGTGGGCTATGTGCCCAAAGGAACCTCCGGGCGCAACACCCGCGAGGGCCAAGTGGCCGAATCGCTCAATACGACCGGCATGTATTCGCTGGTGCGTCACCCGTTGTATTTGGGGAATTTCATTACCTGGGTCGGCATTTCGCTGTATCCCCAGCACTGGTGGCTGTGCGTAATCTTCGTCCTGGCATTCTGGCTGTACTACGAGCGGATCGTGTTTGCCGAAGAAGAGTTTTTGTACGAGAAGTTCGGCCAGCGATGGCTGAACTGGGCCCGGCAGACGCCGACGTTCATCCCCCGTTTGTGGGGATGGCAACGGCCGGAACTCCCCTTCTCCTTGCGAAGCGTGCTGCGGCGAGAATACTCGGGCCTTTTGGCCGTGATCGGCTGTTATTACGGCTTGGAGCTTTATTCCCATGCGGTAGCGCAACATCGGCTGTGGGCGCATCCGCTATGGACGGCCATATTTGTCGCAGGCGTGTTGGTGTATCTCACCTTGCGGACACTTAAGAAAACCACATCGTTGCTAGCCGTCGAGGGCCGATAATGCGCCCCGGGTTCGGCACGCGGCAAGAGGCTGTTCGGGCCGGGCTCCGAGCGCCCGTTCTCTGGGGCGGCTGCCTGACCCGGAGGCCATCCAGGATTGGAGGCATCGGAGGCGTGCCGCGCAGGCCGCCGGCATCGTCCTGGCCAATCCCGCAGGCTGGACGTTGCCCCAGCCACCCCGGCTGCCAACAATGAGTGGGCAGCGCGGGTCCGAGACGTATGGGGACGAGTCGATCATGAAGGTTCTGGTGGCCGGGGGAGCGGGCTATATCGGCTCCCATGCGGTGAGGGCGCTGGTTGCGCGCGGGCACTCGGTGGTGGTGGTCGATAACCTTTACCGCGGCCATCGGCAGGCGGTCCATACGCAGGCGGCGTTTTATCCGATCGACCTTGCCGATACAGCGGGGCTGGCCCAGGTGCTTCGCCAGGAGAAGGTCGATTGCGTCATGCACTTCGCGGCCTTGGCCTACGTGGCCGAGTCCGTCACCCATCCCCTGAGCTATTACGCCAACAACACGGCCGGGACTATCAGCCTGTTGCGGGCGATGGACGAAACGGGGGTACGGTACCTGGTGTTCAGCTCGACCTGTGCGACCTATGGCGAGCCCCAGCAGGTGCCGATCGTCGAGACGACGCCGCAGCGGCCGATCAATCCTTACGGCTGGTCCAAATGGTGCGTCGAGCAGGTGTTGCGCGACTACGCGGCGGCCGAGCCGCGATTCGGGTTCGTTTCGCTGCGGTATTTCAATGTGGCGGGGTGTGCGGCCGACGGCTCGCTGGGCGAAGACCACGACCCCGAGACGCATTTAATTCCCGTGGTACTTCAGGCGGCTTTGGGCCGGCGGGACAAAGTGGTCGTCTTCGGCACCGATTATCCTACCCCCGATGGCACCTGCATCCGCGACTACATCCATGTGGAGGACCTGGTCGATGCGCACCTGGCCGCCATGGAGGCATTGCGGCCGGGGGAGAAGCGGTTCTATAACCTGGGCATCGGCCGGGGATACTCCGTACGCGAGGTGATCGAGGCCGCGCGCCAGGTCACCGGCCGGCCGATTGCCGTGGAATACGGCCCGCGACGTCCCGGCGACCCGGCCATCCTTTATGCCGATGCTTCCAAAATCCAAGCGGAACTGGGGTGGAACCCCCGGTATACCGAGATCCACGCGATTGTACAGACGGCGTGGGACTGGTTCCGCAAACACCCGTTCGGTTACGGCACGGGGCCTGGTGCCAGCCTGGCGCGACCGCCGAATCCGGGGTCGGAGGCCTCCGGCGCCTGAACTCCCCAGGCCGGACGAGCCGCGCAAAGGCGGCAGACGGGCCCTATGCCGGCGCCGCAGCCCCTTGCAAGCTGGATCCACCGCGCCCGAATCGGGCCGGCTTCGGCGGGTTCCCCGCCTTGGCCGGGGTCATTCAAAATGCATCCGCGGCACCCGAATCGGGCCACGGGTCCAGACACAGCGGGTAGCGGCCATAGGCGCGGATGGTATTCCACATGGCCAGGTAGTTGCCCGGCTTGACCGCCGAGTGGATGCTGTTGCTGGATGAGACGATCAATCCGCCCCCCTGGCCCGCCTTGCGAAGGACCGACAGCGTCTCGGCCACCACCTGGGCTTCGGTGCCGAATGTGAGGGTCTGGGCGCAATCCACGTTCCCCTTCAGCGCGATGCGGTTGCCGTATTTTTGTTTCATCTCGCCGATGTCCAGACCGGCAATGGGGTCGATGGGGTCCAGGCAGTCGATGCCCGATTCGAGGATCATCTCCAGCAGCGGCCGGATGTTGCCATCCGTATGCTTGATGACCGGCAGGCCGGCCTCGTGGAAACCGGCCACCACGCGTTTCAGCCCGGGGAGGAAGAACTCGCGAAATGCCCGAGGAGACATGAAAGGCCCCTCGGCCGAGGCGTAGTCGTCGCCGGTAAAGACGAAGTCCGCCCCGAAGCGGGCCACCTCGCGGCCCATGGCCAGGTTCATTTCCACCGACAGCTCGACCAGGCCGCGAACCAGCTCGGGCTCTTCGGCCAGGGCCAGCATCAACCCCTCGAACCCGGCCAGATACCGCGGGATGGAAAGCACGTCGTTCAGGTGCACCCCGATGGCCAGCTTGCCTTTGTACTTCTTGACCAATCGCTGGAGGCTTTGGTAGCGGCCGGGCGCATGGGGGTCGGGCGGCGTGTACTTGCGGAGGTCGTCGAGCGAACGGATGGGGCCCTCCACCGGAAACCCGTGCTCCTCGGTGGTGGTCTCCAGCACCACGCCCCACTCGTTGCGATAGCGGTTCGGGCCGATCTGCTCTTTTCTGATATCCGGGGCGGTCAGGATGGCATCCAGCCCCATCCGGAGCGTGAACTCCTCCATCGTAGCCCCCGGACAAATGGCATGGCGCACTTTGCGGTCGATAATCCACTCGAAATGGGGGATCCGATCGGGCTCTTCGCGGCGCAAGACCCGCAGTACTCGTTCGGCCGAGGTCAGTTCCGCCATATTCGCTAACTCCGGCAAGTATAGAGATGGCGAGGTATCTTTCGGGGGCCGCGGACACATGTCAAGCGACCTGCCGCCCCAACCATCGTACCGGCTGCACGACCCGATTGCGCCTCTTGGGAGCGAAGCGGAGAGCCGGCCCAGTCAGGGTCGTTGCTTGCAACCTCGCGAAATCCTCGCTCCAGGAGCCGGGGGCGTAAGCCCCCCGTGGCCACCAAGACGAGCCGAGGGCGTAAGCCCCGCTGGACACCAAGACGAGCTGGGGGCGTAAGCCCCGGTGGACAAAAGCAGGGTCGTTGCTTGCAACCTCGCGAAAAAGGTATGCCTGCTGGGGCACTGCTGGAACGCGAGCTGTGGGGGGCCCGCACGCCAACAGATTACGCTTTGGCCGCATTCAAGCGGTGCCGTTGGGGCTTAAGACGGATCCAAACGCAATGGTCGCATCGCTGCAAGCCGGCGCTGCTTGCCGCGCTTTGCCGCCCGGCAGTGGCATGCGGCGATGGCCACCAGGGGCACACGAATTGGCTAGAACCAGAACACACTGCACACGACGCCGGCAACGGGTAGCACACCCGCACTATGACAGGTGATGGAAAGCCGACGTAGCCGGGCGCTGGTTGTCCAATCTTGGCTGCGGTGGTTAGTGTGAGGCGGCCGCGGTCCATTGCTGGCCGGGCGAGGTTTCAGAGAATGAGGCGGGCTGGACCTGTTCGGCAGCGCCTGCCGGATCTTCCGTCGCATAGCCGGCTTGATGCACCCTGGCGGGCACCCAGTTTCCGGTTTGGCCGGCCCATTGCGTTTCGTCTTTGCTAGCCAGGCCCGAGAGGTCCAAATTGGCCAGGTCGTGCCTGGGTTTGCGGGGCGACAGGGCTGGCGCCCCAATCCGTGCCGCAGGAATTCTCGGCTCCGGGGCGTTTCGGGCCTGGGGGTTGTGGGCCGCGGCGTTCTCATCCGGCGGTGCGGCCGAGGGCGGGTTTGGTCCGGGAAGGGTGGGGGCGGGCGGCAGCGGCCGCACCTCCTCAGCAGGGATACCAGGCGACAAAGGCAACTGGCCCGGCATGGGCGGGACCGGTGCCTGGGGCATGGGTTCCGGCACCGGCGGCAGCGCTTGGGAAGCGGCCGGGACCTGTTCCGACGTGGCTGCCGGGGCCATGGTGTCGGCCGGGGTGGCACCGGCCCGCTGGTTGTACGGTCCCCGGCTGACCAGCCTGGGCATCGTGAAGCCGTAGTTCAAAGCGTGCCCTGCGTCGCGCTGCCGTGCCCGTCGGACTGCATCGAAGTAAGCTTTAGCCGGCCAAGGCCCCTCGGCCAGGTACACGCCGTTGTACTCCAGCAGCGATCCTTTGCGGAAATGCACGCCCGCGATGGCGATGTTGTAGCGGGCCAGGGCCTGGTAATACCGGTCCTCGGCGTCGGCCAGGCGGCGCTGGGCATCCAACAGCAAGTCCAGGGTCACGGTGCCCAACTCGTAGGCTGCGGCGACGGCCTTGACTTCGGTCTGGGCGGCAACCCGCTGGTTGTAATACGTCTGCGCCAGTTGGTAGTTTTGCACCAGGTCGCGCAATGCCTCGGCAAGCTGGTGGGTCAATTCAAGTTCTTGTTCCTGAAGGACCTTGCGTTCGCGGATCAGATTGATTTCGGCGTTGCGGACGCCGGCCATTTCCCGCCGGAAGCCGAACGGCGCCCGGAGGTCCAGTCCCAGGTGCCATTCCTCGAAATCGCCTCCGACCATCGAGCCGTAGGCGCTGCCTCGGCCGCCGAGCAGGTCATCGCCCAGGCCAGGCCAGCGGTACCGCGCCACGCCGTCCAATTGGGGCAAAAGCCAGTTCTTGGCGGCGATCAGCTCCAGTTCGCGCTGCTTGACCACCCATTTTTGCCGGCGGAGTTCGGGGCTGCGGACCAGGGCTTCGGCATGGGCTTCGTACCAGTCGAACTGGACCTCGGCGGTGGTGGGTTCGTCGGCCGGCCGGATCACGCGCCCGTCGCTGCTCGTAAGGCCCATCATATAGCGGAGGACGCTTTCCTGTTCATACAGGGCGCTATACGACTGTTCGACCGCGGCGCGGAAGATGAAGTATTGTTGCCGCGCCTGGGCTTCTTCCTGGGCGCTGCCCCCCTTGGCCCCGGCCTCGTACTTGGCGTAGACGCTCCGCCAGGTTTGCAGGGCGGCATCGCGGCCCGCAATGGCCGCGTCCAGCCGACGATAGGCGTAGTAGAGGCTCCAGTAGGCCCGCTCCACATCGGCGACGTGGTTGCGGACTGCCGCCTCGAAATCGGCCAGACTCTGGTCGGTCCGCAGCCGGGCGATGACCACCCCGTTGAACACGCCGGGGACGCTTCCCGGGCCGGCGATGCGGTTATATGCGACGCCGAAACCCCGCAGGAAGGGCTGGCGGATCTCGAGTTCGAAGTTCGCAGCCCACTCGCTGGGCAACGGCCGCACAAAAATGGGGGTATTGTTCCAGTCGTAGCGCACGTTGTGCCGCACCGCCATCTGGGCACCTGTGGCGTTAAGTTTTGAAATCTGCGCTTGGAAGGTACCCAGGTCTTGCTGGAACACTTGGGGGCGAATGAACCCTGCGTTTTGCGGGGAGTCGTTGCGCTCCCAGAACACGCTGGTGGCAAACTGGGCATCGAAGGCCGCCAGGGCCGCTTCCACGCCGGTTCGCGGATCGGTCTCCTGCTGGGCCGGGTTATAGACGGTCACCACCTGGAACGGGGCCCGCTGGATATTTTCCGGGATGCGGAAATTGCCCACATCGCCCACCAGCCCGGCGCGGATGACGGTCGAGTTGGCCAGGGCAATGCGGACGGCCTCTTCCAGGCGCAAGTCCCAAATCTGCTCGGGCTTGTCGTTGGCCAGGGTTAAAGGAGGCTTGGCGCCGGTGACCTCATCCAGACTGGCGACCTCGACATCAGGGTACTCGATTTCCGTGGCCGTATTGACATAATGTGCCGGATTAGGCGCCTTGTGCGAGAAGTAAAAAGGCTGCTGGGGCTGGCACCCCACCAGGACCGCGAGCGATGCGCACACAAGGAGCTGCCAAGTCAGGTCCTGCCGCCTCATGGGCTTCCTCTTCTGCCGTGGGGGGGACGGAGCCGACGGTATCCTCGGCTCGATGGGACAAGCAGGTACAGTCGGATTCTTTGCAGTAATCGGCTGCGCTGGTATCGGCAGCCTTTTCGGCAGACTTTGGCAAATCCCCTGCCAAGCTAAGCGGAAGAGCTTGCCCAACTTGCCTGGATAGCCCCGCTTCTATCGTGTGCTTGAAGATGTCCGGCCTGGGTGGGCCGCCACAAACCAGCAAGGGCGATTTCGAGGCGCAGCCTGCACAATCGGCGCAGGATGGGTACCTGTTTATGCAGTGCGGCGGCTCGCTGCGGGCGGAGAGGTCGGGGACCGTCGTAGCTCCGAGTCGCGGTGGGCCGGCGGTGGCGGTGGCGAGCCTGTCCCGACCCATGCCTCCTTGGCGAGCTTGTGCCACCTTGCGGTCGTGGCCGCCTGAAGGCGGGACTACGAACAAAAAGTCCTACTTGGCTGCTGGGCCTACGCGGAGCACCGGCACTTCCCACAGCGGCGTGGGCCGGCGCTCGCTGGTCAGGTACAGCGTCATCCCGTCGCTGCCGTAGCAGATCGCTTCGCCCTGGGCCCGGTCCGGCATAGGGATTTCGCGGGGGGGCCGGGCCAGGGCCTGGAACCACGTCTCTCCCCTGTGCCGTACAAACTCGAAGGCGTTGTTGTACGTTACCACCACGGCCCGGCGCCCGTCGGGCGAGACATCCATCCCCGTGGCCTGCCGCATGTGCAGGGTCGCAGCCCGGCGGGCTACCAGGGCTTTGCCCGGCGGCTGCTGGGGCCAGGCGAGCACGTAGGCATGGCATTTCGGCCCACGCTCTTTGCTGACCAGCAGAACGGTCCTGTCGGTCGGATCGATGCCCACAGCCTCGCAGTCGCGGAAATCGTCTTCAAATGAGAAGTAGATGGTCTGGACCACCGGCACCTCGCGGACCAGCACGCCACGCTGGGGATCCACGGGGGGCTCCTCAAGCACGTGCAGCATGTGCACGGCCGCTGCCAGGTTGTTGTTGCCGGTATCGGCCACGAGCAGGTAGGGCTTTTTGTCCCAGACGAACGAGGCCATGTCTTCCCAGTCGAAAGCCCGCACGCCTTTGAGGGCACAGGAACCCAGGTCCCGGCCTTGGCGGTCGAACAGATACAGCCGGGCATCGGTATCCGAGTCGTTGTGCGACCAGAAGAGCCCACCCCCGCGGCGTGTGACTGCCAGACCGCTGCTTTCGTCCAGGGCTGGGCAGGCCAACTCGGCTAACCGGCGGGGCGGGCCGTAGTGGATGGTCTCCGGGCCATCGGGCGGGGCCAGGGCGGCCCGCCGGGATTGCTCCTCCGCAAGCACCTTGCGCACGTAGCTCTGGTCCGTCTGGCTGAGTGACGCGAAGGGGAGATGGATCGTCCGGCCGTCCAGCGACCTCAGCCACACCTGGCCGTGGTTGCAGTCGATGAACTCCGCCTGGAGCGGCGGCTGGCCCGAGCGAGGTGTCCAGGTACGGACCTGGCCAAAACCCGGTCCGATTAACAAACCCGCAGTTGCGAAAAAGGCGATAGCCAGGTCGATTCCCAGGCCCGGCCGATTCTGGCATTGCATACCGAACACCTTGCCCCCGCCGCAATCACGCAAAGGCCGCAGGCTGGCTTGGCACCGCGTGCGACCTGGGGCATTGTAAAGGGCTGGCCCTGGGGGGGCCAGCGCGATTTGCGCCCTAGCCGGCCGCAGATAGACTGATAGTGATGCAGCGCGTATCCTTACCCACCCTTTTGCCTGGCGTGCTGGCGATCGCGGCGGCGGCAGCCTTGGCGCTTTGGATTCGCAGCGACGGCCATCCTTTGGTGGCTGCGCGCGTGCCGGGGCTGGACCGCCACGCGCTATTGCCTGCGGTACCGGAGGAGCCGGAGAGTGTTCCCGAGGCGGGCCAGCCGAGGATGTTTGACGGCAAGCCTTCGGCGGTGCAGGGGGCCTGGCCGGGCTTCCGTGGTGCGCATCGCGATGGGGTGGCACCGGACGGGGTTCGCCTGGCTCGCCGGTTTCCGGCCGGCGGTCCGCCCGTGTTGTGGGAGGTGCGGATGCTGGGGCCAGGCCACGCGGGTGCCGCAGTGGCAGCGGGGCGCGTGTTCGTCCTCGATTACGACGTGGCCGCCGAGGCCGACACGCTCCGCTGCTTCTCCCTGGACGATGGGCGCGAGATCTGGCGCAACAGCTATCCCGTGGTGGTCGAAGAGAACCATGGGCGGTCGCGAACGGTCCCGGCGGTGTTCGAGGATTGCGTGATCACGCTAGGGCCCAAGTGCCACGTGGCCTCCTGGGAGGTGCCCAGTGGGCGCTGCCGCTGGATCGTGGACCTGGTGGACAAGTACCGGGCCAAAGTGCCGCCATGGTATGCCGGCCAGTGCCCGCTGGTGGACCAGGGGCGCTTGATCCTCGCGCCGGCGGGCGCGGCCTTCATGGTGGCCCTGGAACCCCGAACGGGCAAGGTGCTATGGGAGACACCGCGACTGGCCAACTGGGAGATGACCCACGTATCGGTCGTGCCCCTGGACTTTGCCAGCCGGCATATGTACGTGTACTGCGCCAGCGGCGGCGTGGCCGGCGTCTCGGCCGAAGATGGCCTGGTGCTCTGGCAAACCAGCGCGTGGGTCGGCAAGATGGCCACATGTCCTTCGCCGGTGCCGGTGGGCGACGGCCGGATTTTCTTCTGTAGCGGCTATAGCGCCGGGAGCATGATGTTGCAATTGGTGGACCGCCGGGGTCGGCTGGAACCGCAGGTCCTCTGGCGGCTCCAACCCCGGCAGTTCGAGTCGGAACAACACACGCCAGTCTTCTACCGGGGGCACCTGTACGGGGTGCGAACCGCTGTCGGCGGCGAACAACTGGTGTGCCTGGACCTGCAAGGGAAGGAACTCTGGAACAGCGGCCGGCAGAAGTTCGGTCGTGGGCCGTACCTGGTCGCCGACGGCCTGATCCTGGCGCTGAGCGACCGGGGGGAATTGACGCTGGCCGAGGCGACGCCCGAGGCGTATCGCCCCGTGGCCCGTTTTCAGGTGCTGGAGCGGGCGGTGGATGCCTGGGCCCCGATGGCGCTGGTCGAAGGCCGGTTGATCCTCCGCGACTTGACCCGCATGGTTTGCATCGACCTGCGGGAAGACCCGTGACCCCCTGGGCCCGGCTTTGGCGGCCGGGCGCAACGGCTTCGGAGAGTTTAAGCTATGGCAGACGAGCGGCCGGCAGTGATTCGGCCAACGGGCTGGATCGTAGCGGTGGTGTTTGCCGCCGTGGCGGCGGGGATCGTGGCCATGGGCTTGAACGACCGCTGGGGCCGCTTCGGACCGGGCCTGGGCGAGCGCTTCGAGTACCAGATCGACGCATACAAACACATCGACCCGGCATGGCTGCGCTGGCACAAGCAAGCCGAGTTCGCCAGCCAGGCGGGGCTGGTGCGGGCGGTGGCCGTGGGACCCGAAGGCCGGATTTATCTCGGCGGCCAGCATGGCATCGAGGTCTTCGACCTTCGGGGCACGCCGGCAGGCCGCTTGCCGGCCGCCAGCCCGGTGTACTGCCTGGCCCTCGAAGGCGAACCGCCCCAGGCCCCGCGGCGCTTGTACGTCGGGTTGAAAGACCATGTCGAGGTATGGGACCGCGAGGGCCGGGTGCTTCAGACCTGGCCGGCGCCCAGCCCCCGTTCCGTGCTGACCTCGATCGCGCTGGTAAACGGCGAAGTGTTCGTGGCTGACGCCGGCACCCAGGCCGTGTATCGCTTTTCGGCCGCCGGGAAACGGCTCGGGCGGATTGGCAGCAACGAGCGGGGCGGGGGCGGTTTTGTCGTGCCGAGCCCGTTTTTCGATGTGGCGCCCGGGCCGGAAGGTGGATTGTACGTGGTCAATCCCGGCGCGCTGCGGATCGAAACCCGCACGCGCGATGGGGTGTTGCGGGCGTTTTGGGGCGAGTCGTCGGCCGGCATCGAAGGGTTCTTCGGATGCTGCAACCCGGCCAACCTGGCCGTCCTGCCCGACGGCCGGCTGGTCACCGCGGAAAAAGGGCTCCTGCGGGTCAAGGTGTATACCCCGGAGGGTACGTTGGACAGCGTGGTGGCCGGGCCGGATCAGCTCGAATCGCCCGGGGCCTCGGCGGGCCTGGCCGACCACGAATACACTGCGGTGGATGTGGCCACCGACCCGCAAGGCCGGGTGATCGTGGCCGATCGCAATAGCGGGGTGGTGCGCGTGTTCGAGGAAAAGCGATGAATGCGATCCCATCGAACGGGTTTGGGTTGGACCGCCGGCGGTTTGTGCGGTCGCTCCTGCGGGCCGCAGCCCTCGGAGCGCTTTCGGCTGCCGGAGGGTATCTGGCATTGCGACCTGTGCCGCCGGACCGCTGCCTGCGCTGGCGGCCGTGCGCAGGGTGCGGCCTGCGGGCCCATTGTGCCTGGTCGGACATTGCACGGGGCCCACGACCCCGGGAGGCGAGCTGAGCCATGGCCGACAATCGCGCGTTTCCCCGGCGGGAATTCCTGATCGAGGCAGTGCGCTGGACAGGTGGGGCGGCGGTGGCCGGGGTGGCGGGCCTGGCCGCCGGCCGCTCCCAAGCCCCCCAATCCCACGTGTGGCAGTTGGACCCGGATTTGTGCACGGCCTGCGGCAATTGCGCCACCTACTGCGTGCTGGATATTTCCGCCGTCAAGGCGGTGCAGTTCTTCCCGATGTGTGCGATGTGCGACCCCTGCCCGGGCTATTTCGACCTGGGCCATGTCAATCGCGACACCGGGGCCGAAAACCAGCTTTGCCCCACGGGGGCTATCGTCCGCACCCTGGTGGCCGAACAAGGGGGCGTGCCCCGGTACGAGTATCCGGTCACCGAGGAGCTTTGCATCGGCTGCGGCAAATGCGTGGCGGGTTGCGCGATGATGAACGGCTCGCTGTATTTGCAAGTGCGGCACGATCGCTGCGTGAACTGCAACCAGTGCTCGATCGCGGTGGCCTGCCCCACGCAGGCCTTTCGGCGTGTCCCGGCCGACAGGCCCTATCTGCTCAAGAAAAAGGCCCGCGAGGTATTGCGGTTGCAAGCGGCACACGGGTAGCGGCAGAAAGCGGATTTCCATGCAAACGTTCCCCAGGCCGTCGGCGCATCGACCCATGAATGGCCTTTGCCGGGCCGCGTATCTGGCATTGGGATGGCTTGCGCTGGGGGGGTTGGGCTCCGGCCCGGCGGTTGCGCAGGAACTGCTTTCCCGACCGGAAATCCCCGGTTACCCCACGCCCGAGGTGCTCTACCCCTCGCCCCGCCCCGACTGGCTGGAATACGTCCACGTGGCCGGTTTGGCCGCCATGCTGGGGCTGGCCGCGTATTTCGCCCTGGTGCGGCGGTGGCGCGGCGGTTTGTTCGCGCTGGCGATCGTGTCGCTGGCGTGGCTCGGCTTTTGGCGCCGGGGCTGCGTGTGCCCGATCGGGTCGATTCAGAACGTGACCGCAGGCCTGGCCGACCCCACGTTTCCCGTCCCCTGGACCGTGGTATTGGTCTTCGCCTTGCCCATCGCCTTTGCGCTGGTGTTCGGCCGGGTGTTCTGTGCAGCGGTGTGCCCGCTGGGGGCGGTCCAGGAGTTGGTGGCGATCCGCCCGGTCAAGGTGCCGGCGTGGCTGGAACATACGCTGGGACTGGCCCGATGGGTGTATCTGGGTTTGGCGGTGGTGTATGCGGCCACGGGGACGGCCTTCATCGTCTGCGAATACGACCCGTTTGTGGGCTTTTTCCGGCTTTCGAGCACGGCCAATATGTTCGTGCTCGGGATGAGTTTTGTGGTGGTGGGCTTTTTCGTCGGTCGGCCTTATTGCCGGTACTTGTGCCCGTATGGGGCCATTCTGGGATTGTGCTCGCGTCTGGCGGCGTGGCATGTGCGGATTCCGCCGGGCCGATGCATTCAGTGCCGCTTGTGCGAGGACGCCTGTCCCTACGGGGCGATCCGGGAGCCGACGGTGGAGCCTTCCAGCCGGGAGCGGGTCTGGGGCCGGCGCCGGCTGGCCGCCTTGCTGGTTTTGGCGCCGGCGCTGGTGGGCCTCGGGGCCGTCCTGGGCCGGGGATCGGGGCCCGTGCTGGCCCGCCTGCACCCCACGGTGCGCCTGGCGGAGGATGTCCGCCTGGCCGAACTGGGCCAAGCCACTTGGCTTGCCACCGGCGAGAGCGTTTCGGCCGGCGGCCGATTCACCGGCCCCTTCAAAGATCGCAACGAGGCGGTGGCCGCGTTTCGCAGGACCGGCCGGCCCGCGGCCGAGCTTTATGCCGAGGCCCTCGCGTTGCAAAGCGATTTTCGCATGGCGGGGGCATGGCTGGGGGCCTGGATCGGATTGGTCGTGGGGGTGAAGCTGGTGGCACTGGCGGTGCGCCGCCGCCGGAGCGAGTATCTGGCCGACCGCGCGGCGTGCGTTTCGTGCGGCCGGTGCTTCTGGTATTGTCCCGAGGAGCAGGTCCGCCTGGGGTTATACGACGGCACTCCGGCTGGCGAGGCGCTGGGCCCGCCGCGGCCGGACGCCGCTTCGGCTTGACGTTATAATACAGGGTGCCCTCCTTCCAAGGTTCGTCATGTCCCAGCCCGCCCCGACGCCTCGCCCCGCCTGGATCGTGCAAACCACGCCGGCCCGCGACCGGTGGGCGCAGGCAGCTTCGGGCTGCGTGGCCGTGGCCACGGTGTTTCTCCTGGCCGTGGCCGCCTTGCTGGGCTGGGATTACAGCCGGCGCGTAACCAGCGACCCTTTGGAAACGCCCCAGTACCGGGAACTCAAACTCCGCCTGGCTGAAGACCCCCGCAACGAAGCCCTCAAAGAGCAAATCCGCAACCTCGATCTCCGCTTGCGCGAGGAGTACTTCCGGCAGCGGGCGTTTACGGCCTGGGGCGTGTGGCTGCTGCTTGCGGGAATGGTAGTCTTGCTGGTTGCCGCCAAGGCGGCCACCACCCTGCGACGCAAATTGCCCCTGCCCCAGGCGCCCGGCGTGCCCGTCGATCTCGAGTCGGCCCGGTCGCGCGCTGCCCGATGGGCCATCGGCTCCCTGGCTGCCGTCCTGGCCTGCCTGGCGCTGGTCGTCCAGCTCGGCTTTCGCAGCCCGCTGGAGTCGGCAGCCAATGCGGGCGGCGCCGTATCGCCTTTGAGCGGCCCCGGCCGGGTGGCACTTTTGACCTCGACCGAAAACCCGGGTGGCGCCGGCTCGGTAGAGGCGGCCACGGCGGCCGGCGCCACCCCAGCCGACGGGGGCGCGGCCTCGCCCTCGGCCACGTCCCCGGCCGAACCATCGGCCACCGCCCGGATCGGCACCGGCGGCCCGGTCGCTTCAACCAAGCCCGACGCGGCACCACCCAGCCAGGCCCCGGCTCCCACCGCCTTGCCGCGCCCCGACGAGTACGCCAGAAGTTGGCCGTCTTTTCGAGGTCCGGGCGGGTCGGGTGTGTCGGCCTATACGAATCTCCCCGATCGCTGGGACGGCCCCAGCGGCGAGAATATCATTTGGAAAACGCCGGTCCCGCTGCCCGGCCATGGCTCGCCAGTGGTATGGAACGACCGGGTGTTCCTCACCGGAGCCACGGAACAAAAGCGGCAGGTTTTCTGCTTTAGCACGGCCGACGGCAAACTCCTATGGGCCCAAGACGTCCCCGCCACCCCCGCCAGCCAAGGCAAACTCGAGGTCAGCGAGGACACCGGCTTTGCCGCTTCGACGCCCGCCACCGACGGCCAGCGGATCTACGCCATTTTTGCCAACGGCGATCTGGCCGCGTATGACTTTCAGGGTCGTTTGGTCTGGGCCCGCAGCCTGGGGATCCCCAAGAACCAGTACGGCCATGCCTCGTCGTTGGCCACATGGCGCGACCGGCTGATTGTGCAGTTCGACCAGGGGACGGCCCGCGAAAAGCTCTCCCGCCTGATAGCCCTCGACGGGGCGACCGGCACGACCCTCTGGGAAACGCCCCGCCCCGTGCCCAACTCCTGGGCTTCGCCCATCGTGGTCTCCACACCCACCGGCGAGCAGATCATCACCTGCGGCGATCCTTGGGTCATCGCGTACCAGCCGGCCGATGGCCGGGAAATCTGGCGGGCTAACTGCCTCCGCCAGGACGTAGGCCCCTCGCCCACCTGCCGCGAGGGGGTCGTGTACGTGGCCAACCAGTTTCCGCAGGTGTCGGCCATCCGTACCGACGGTCGCGGCGATGTCACCACCACAGGCCTCCTCTGGATGGGCGAAGACGGGCTGCCGGATATTTGCAGTCCGCTGGCCACCCCCGACTATCTCCTGTTGCTGGCATCTTTCGGCACGTTGACCTGCTACGATCGCAAAAGCGGCAAGAAACTGTGGGAACACGATTTCGAAACCAACTTCAAATCCTCGCCCAGCCTGGTGGGGTCCCGGGTGTATGTCGTCGGCGAGGAGGGGAAGGGGTGGGTGGTCCAGCCCGGCCCCGAGGGCCTCAAGGTCGTGGCGGAAACCAACCTGGGCGAGCCCTGCGTTACCAGCCCTGCGTTCCAGGATGGCCGGCTTTACCTCCGCGGCCACACGCATCTGTTTTGCATCGGCACGAAATGACCTGTTTTCGGAAATCGCCTCCGATTTGTTGAACCATGCATCGCTGTCGTTGCCGAGAGAGTGATCCGCCCCCTTCGAAGGCGGCTGGTTCGCCGCGGGAGATCGACTTGAGTTTTGTGGATCGCACCGTGGAAAAAATCGGGCGCACAGCCGATGCGGTGATCCCGATCCTCCAGGCCCTCCAGCAGCACTATCGCTATTTGCCCAAGGAAGCGCTCCAGCGGGTGTGCGAGTTGACGGAGATCACCCCGGCGAGCATCGTGGGCGTGGCCTCGTTTTATGACCAGTTCCGCTTCCGCCCGGTGGGCGAACACCTGATCAGCGTCTGCCACGGAACGGCTTGCCACGTCAAAGGGGCGGCATTGGTGCACGACGCCCTGGCCCGGCACTTGGGCCTGGTCGATGGCGAAGATACCGACGCGCAGGGCCGGTTCACGTTGCAGCGGGTGGCGTGCCTGGGATGCTGCACATTGGCCCCGGTGATCCAGATCGACCACATCCCCTACGGGCAGATGACGCCGGGACGGGTCGCTGAGGTCCTGGCCGACTTTCTCCGCCACCACACCAATGGCCAGAGCCAGGCGCGGCCCCAGCCGCGGCCTGCAAGCGGCCCGGTGACCGAGGTCCGCGTGGGCTTGGGCTCCTGCTGCGTGGCCCAGGGAAGCAGCCGGGTGCTCGATACGCTGGACCAGACCCTGCGGACCATCGGGGCCGATGCCGTGGTCAAGCGCGTGGGTTGCGTGGGCATGTGCTACCAGACGCCGCTGGTGGAGATCGTGCCGCCGCAAGGGCAGCCGCCGCGGTTTTTCGCCCGGGTGACGCCCGAGGCGGTGCCGGCGCTGGTGCTTTCGGAGTTCCGGCCGCGGGGGCTGTTGCGCCGGGCCGGCACGGCCCTGGGCCGGCTGTTGGACCGCTGGTTCACCGACGAGCCGGACCAGACGCTGGCCCGCCACGCCCTCGACGTGCGCGACCCTCCGGTGTGCGCGTTTCTCGGGCGCCAGGTGCGGATCGCCACCGAGCACTCCGGCGAGCTGGACCCCACCGACCTGGAAGAATATGTGCGCCACGGCGGCTTCCAGGCCCTCCGGCGTTGCCTTGCGGAGCTGAGCCCGGAGCAGATCATTGCCGAGGTGCGGGCCAGCGGGTTGCGCGGCCGAGGCGGCGCCGGTTTTCCCACCGGAGTGAAGTGGGAGCGGGTCCGCGTGGCCGAGGGCCAGCCCAAGTACATCATCTGCAACGGCGACGAGGGCGACCCCGGCGCGTTCATGGACCGCATGATCCTCGAATCGTTCCCCTACCGCGTGATCGAGGGGATGGCCATCGCCGCGCTGGCCGTCGGCGCACACGAAGGCTTCTTCTACATCCGGGCCGAGTATCCCCTGGCGGTCCAGCGGGTGCGCGAGGCCCTGGCCCGCTCTGAGGAGGCCGGCTGGCTGGGCGACTCGGTGGCCGGCAGCGGCTTCCGCCTGCGCCTTTCCATCAAGGAAGGTGCCGGGGCGTTCGTCTGCGGCGAAGAGACCGCCTTGATCGCCTCGATCGAAGGCCGCCGCGGCATGCCGCGCCTGCGCCCCCCCTATCCCGCCGAATCCGGCCTGTGGGACAAGCCCACCCTGATCAACAACGTCGAGACCCTGGCCGTGGTCCCCTGGATCTTCCGCCACTCGGCCCGCCAGTTCGCTGCCCTGGGCACGGGAAAAAGCAAGGGGACCAAGGTCTTCGCCCTGGCCGGCAAGGTCTGCCGCGGCGGACTCATCGAAGTCCCCATGGGCATCACCTTGCGCGAGATCGTCGAGGGGATCGGCGGCGGCGTCCCCCCAGGCCGCAAGCTCAAGGCCATCCAGGTGGGCGGCCCCTCCGGCGGCTGCGTGCCCGCCGAACTGGCCGATACCCCCGTCGATTACGAAGCCCTCACTTCCGTAGGCGCGATCATGGGCTCCGGCGGCCTGGTGGTGCTCGACGACTCCGACTGCATGGTCGATATCGCCCGATACTTTCTGCGTTTTACGCAGGACCAGTCGTGCGGCAAATGCACCTTCTGCCGCATCGGCACCCGGCGGATGCTGGATATCCTCGACCGCATCGCCAGCGGCAACGGAAAGCGCGGCGACCTGGAAGAGCTGGAATCGCTCGGCCGGGCCGTGGGTGCCGCCAGCCTCTGCGGCCTGGGCAAGACCGCCCCCAACCCGGTGCTCTCCACCTTGCGCTACTTCCGCCACGAATACGAGGCCCACCTCGAAGGCCGCTGCCCGGCCGCCAAATGCAAACAACTCATCCATTACCGCATCACCGACCAGTGCCTGGGCTGCACCCTGTGTGCCCAGCACTGCCCAGTCAATGCCATCCCCATGACCCCCTACCGCCGCCACGTCATTGACGACGCCACCTGCACCCGCTGCGATACCTGCCGCGAGGTGTGCCCCGTCCAAGCCGTGGTGGTCCAGTGAGCTTCCACGTGCCGCCATGCCAACCTTGACCATCGACGGACAATCGGTCGAAGTCCCCCCCGGCACCAGTGTCCTTGCCGCCGCCCGCCGCCTGGGAATCCAAATCCCCACGCTGTGCTATCTGGAAGACTACGAACCCTCGACCTCGTGCCAACTGTGCATGGTCAAGCTCCGCAATCCCGACCGGCTGGTTCCGTCGTGCGGCACGCTGGCCGTCGAGGGGATGGTGGTCGAAAGCCAGACCGAAGAGCTGTTTGCCATCCGCCGCACCGCCTTGGAACTCCTGTTGAGCGACCACGTGGGCGATTGCCTCGCCCCCTGCCAGTTCGCCTGCCCGGCACACATGGATATCCCGCTGATGCTGCGGGAGATCACCCAGCAAAAGCTGCGCGAGGCCATCGTCACGGTCAAAGAGACGATCGCCCTGCCAGCCGTGCTGGGCCGGGTGTGCCCCAAACCGTGCGAAAAAGGATGCCACCGTGCCGATGGCAACGGGGCTGTGGCCGTCTGTGGACTGAAGCGCTTCGTGGCCGACGTGGACCTGGCATCCGGCCAACCCTACCTGCCAGTGTGCGACCCGCCCAGCGGCAAACGTGTGGCGGTGGTGGGGGCCGGCCCCACCGGCCTTTCGGCCGCTTACTATCTCCGGCGGCGCGGCCATGCGGTCACGGTGTTCGACGATCAGCCCCAGCCGGGGGGCCGCCTTCGCCACGAGACCACGCCCCAGGAACTGCCGCGGGACGTGCTCGATGCCGAAATCGGCACCATCCTGGCCCTGGGCATCGAGCTGCGAAGCAGCACGCAGGTGGGGCGCGACATCACGCTGGACGAACTCCGCACGCAATTCGACGCCGTGCTGGTCGCCTGCGGCACAAGCGGAAAGAAAGCCGCCGCCGCGTGGGGATTGCCGTCCTCCCCCCACGGCATCGCCGCCGACCGCGACACCTATGCCACCCCCCTGCCGGCCGTGTTCGCCGCCGGCAACGCCATCCGCCACAAAGGGTTGGTCGTACGGAGCGTGGCCGACGGCCATGAGGCCGCACTGGCCATCGACCATTTCCTCCGCACCGGTACCCCCGCCCTGCACGGCAAGCCGTTTTCGGTCCGCATCGGCCGCCTGGAAAAGGACGAAATCGAGGAGCTTGCCGCCCAATCGGCCCCAGTACCCCGACAGGAGATCCCCGACGAGCCAGCCGCCGAACTCGCCTCCCAGCAGGCCGCCCGCTGCCTCCACTGCGATTGCCGCAGCGTGACCACCTGCAAGCTCCGCCACTATGCCGCCCAATATGGGGCCGATCCCGGCCGGTTCCGCGGCCAACGCAAACGCGCCGAACGGTTGGACCACGGCCAGGTAATCTACGAACCCGCCAAGTGCATCCAGTGCGGACTATGCATCCAGATCGCAAAACGGGCCGGCGAGCCGCTGGGGTTGACCTTTGTCGGCCGAGGGTTCGACGTGCGCGTGGCCGTCCCCTTTGACCACACCCTCGACGAAGCCCTGACCAAGGTCGCCCACCAATGCGTCGCCGCCTGCCCCACCGCGGCGCTAAGTATGAAGGTCGAGTCCCCCTCGGCCCTGCCGCTCTATTACCCAGCCCGGTAATGGTGCTGCCTGGCTTCGCGTGCCGCCGGATACCTCTGCGGGGTCCGTCCGAGCACGCACCCGCCAAGTTAATGTCCTAATCCTTTGCAATTTCTGGAGTTGTGCTATCACTCCGCTTGCGTATGCTGCACCCCAACTGGCGGCCTGCCGCCACCCCACGGCAAGACAGGAGGCGCAAGGCTGGTGTTCGATAAGCCCTCCGAGGCGTCCGTTAAAGACCGCACATTCTTCGTCATGGTGCGGAACGTGTCAATGGGTTTGAGACCTGACTCACCCTCAGTTTTCCAGGGCCTCGGAAAAAAATGGCGGTGCCTCGCAACGCGTTTTCTGGTAAGAGTTTGGCGATAAT
>FWPU01007660.1_pt1 | contig 19597 bp, 20 predicted proteins | sample 2228361 | NCBI WGS metagenome assembly FWPU01 (sample SAMEA103939777, study PRJEB20133) | metagenome
TCTCTTTTATCCCATAAAATATCAAAACTATTTTTTAATAATATATTATAAATTTCTTCAACTTTTTCTTTTTCATTTTGATTTTTCGCTATATCAATTAATATGACTTCAAAAGGTGCAACGGTTATAGGCCATTGAATTCCTTTTTCATCATAATTTTGCTCAATAATAGTTGCCATGGTTCTATTAACTCCAATACCATAACATCCCATAATGGGATATATTCTCTCCTGATTAGGTCCCTGCACTGTAAAATTCATACTTTTTGTATATTTATCCCCTAACTTGAAAATATGTCCTACTTCAATACCTCTCATTAGCCTTAACTTCCCTTTTAAATCGGGACTAATGTCTCCTTCTTCTGCTAAAGCTAAGTCTACTAGTTTTTCTTTCCACTCAGGTTCAACTATTACAGGATGAAAATTTTCTATATGATAATCTTTTTTATTCGCTCCTGTAATCCATTTTCTACGAGTAGCAGAAGAAAGATCATATAAAATTTTTATATTTTTTTTTAAATTCAAAGGTCCTGCAAAACCATGATAACTTCCTATATCAGAAAAATCTTTCTCCTCCGCTGGAAATACTTCTAAGGCCTGTAAATGATTTTTTAACTTAACTTCATTAATCTGCCTATCGCCTCTTATAAGAATCATAACCAATTCTTCATTATCCTGATATTTAGCTCTATATAAGAGGGTTTTTAATAAATTTGATTTTTCTGCTCGAAGAAAATTAGAGAGATCTTCAATTGTAGAAGAATTGGGGGTATAAATTTCTTTTATGCCTTTTCGCAATTCCTGGATTTCTTCTTCCGTGAAATTTTTTAAATCAGAATTTTCAATTAATTCTTTATAGATAATAGGTGTTCTTTCCTGATTGCTTTTATAGGTTCCTTCATCGTTTAAAAACAATATCTCTTCTCCTATATCTGAAGGAACGATAAATTCTTCAGATTCTTTACCTCCCATTAATCCTGTATCTGCTTCAACAGGTATAGTATCCAATCCTACACGAGAGAAAATCTTTCTATAAGTTTTCTTCATAATCTGATACATTTCATCAAGACTTTCCCATGACGAATGAAAGGAATAAGCATCTTTCATAATAAATTCTCTTGACCGAATAACACCAAATCTTGGTCTTATCTCATCACGGAATTTCGTATGAATTTGATAAACATTTAGAGGTAAATCTCTATAAGACTTAATTAAAGATTTAATTAAAAAAGTAAAGGTTTCTTCATGAGTTGGACCAAGAACCATAAAATTTTCATTTCTATCCTTTAGACGAAACATTTCTTTTCCCATAAGGAACCATCTTCCAGAATCTTTCCAGATTTCAGCAGGAATTAGAAGAGGTACCTCAAACTCAAAAGCACCAGATGCATTCATTTCTTCGCGTATAATATTTTCTATTTTCTTTATTACTCTCAATCCTAGGGGAAGCAAAGCATAAAGCCCGGAGCCTAATTTTTCGACTAAACCTGCGCGAATCATTAACCTGTGAGAAGCGACAATAGCATCTTGAGGATCTTCTCTTCTTGTATAAATAAAACCACCTTTCATAAGAGTACTAATTTTTTGATAAAAACACAATTACAAGCCTAAAACAAATAATATATCTCTGAACATTATCCAGAATCCCAATCCTAAAAGTAATATAAACGCTGTTTTATGTAAATTTTCTATAAGAGCCAAAGGTAATCTTCGATTTAAAATTGCCTCTATCAGAAATAATACAATATGACCACCATCAACAATTGGAAAGGGTATTAAATTTATGATAGCAAGAGCAATCGATAAACTGGCAATGAGTTCGATATAACTTAGAAAATCTGTTTTTAAAACCATTCCAGCAACAGCAAACATACCTACCGGTCCCATTGTATTATCAATAAAGGAAATTCTACCCATAAAAAGTTTCTCAAAGAATTTAGGATAAATTGCAATATTTAAAAATGTGTTTTCTAAGCCTTTTTTTAAGGCCCTCATAAAAGAAACACTTTCCTGCACTTCAAAAGGTAAAATTATATTATCCGGCCGAAAACCTATCAAACCTATTTTTTCAGGATAAATTTTTGCTAAATATCTTTTATCTTTTATTTGAATTTCATAAAATTTATTTGTATTTTGAAATTGATAAAATATTTCTTCATATGATTCTACAGACTGATTTTCAATTTTGATAAAATTTAATAACCTTAAATCAGATTCCTGAAATGAAGTTAATTGTATATTTCCTATAATAGATTGATAATCCAGATCTTTTACATCTATCAGGTTTATTCTATATTCCTTTCGATATGGAACCGAAATTTCCACAATTTCTTTAATCCAGGGAATCAATAACCGATATTTTTGTCTTTCAATTTTTAAAACTATCTGTTCTTTGTTTAACCCTCCCAGAAGCTTTTGAAGTTGAATCGTAGACCCTATTTTCTGACCTTCGACTTCAAGAATAATATCGCCATCTTGAAGGTATTTCATCGCAGGAATAGGTGGTTCTGCAGATGTTAATAATTTTTTTATATTATATTTTAAACTTTCAAAAAAAGGAAAATCTACTTGTAGATATCTTTCACCTGGAACACGAATTCCAATGAAAGCTCTTCCCGCAGGATCAATTTCTGGATTTACTATAAATCTTTGAATTTTATCACTTCGCTTTACTTCAAATTCAAGAGATGAACCACCGGATAATAAAATTTTTTCCTGCATTTCTCGGAAATTTTTTACTGGTTGATTATTAATTGATAGTACTATATCACCGTTTTGTAATCCTCCCTCTAATGCTGGACTGGTAGTAAACTCTTCCCATAATTGTATATAGGGTGGGATGGTTTTTGAAAAGAAACCCAATATAAAAAAAATTAAAAAACCCAGAATTAAATTAAATAAAGGACCACCCAGAACGGGTATAATTCGTACCAGAGGTGGTTTACTAAAAAAAGCCCCTTCATTTTGAGAAGAATTCTGATAATCCAAACTGTAATCATCACCATAAAACTTTACATATCCTCCAATGGGGATAGCTGTTATTTGATAAGTTGTATCACCGATTTTCTTTTTCCAGATTCCTTTACCATACCCGAAAGAGAAAATTTCAGCTTTTATTCCTACCAGCTTACCCATTAATAAATGTCCCATTTCATGAACAATAATGGTAATTGATAATAAAAAAATCCCACCTACTATTAAAACTAACATAATTAACCTCTATAAGTATTTACTTTCTATATACTCTCTTGTAATTTTATCTATTTTTAAAATAATATCAAGATTTTCCGCTTTGACAACCGGAATATTTTCCAGAGCATCCTGTACCATTTCTGCAATCTGACTAAAATGAACTTTATCTCTAAGAAAAAATTCAACGGCCTTTTCATTGGAAGCATTTAAAATTACGGGAGCTGTTTCTCCTCTTTTGCCAGCTTCAATACAAAGTCGAAAACCGGGATATTTTTTATGATCAACTTCTTCAAATTTTAACTCAGGCCATTCATGAGGTTCAAGGGCTTCTTTATGTAAGTTTGGTATCGGCTCTGGAAAATGTAATGAATATGCTATTGGATAAATCATACTGGGAGGAGAAACTGATAAAATATAACTGCCATCACTGAGTTGTAACATTGCATGAACAAAACTTTTTCTGTGAATTTTTACATCAATTTTATCATAATCCAGTCCAAAAAGATAATGAGCTTCAATTACTTCCAAACCTTTATTAATGAGTCCAGCAGAATCCACTGAAATTTTAGGTCCCATCTTCCATGTGGGATGATTCAGTACCTCTTCTTTTTTTACTGACTTGATATTTTGATAATCATAATCCCGAAAGGGACCACCTGATGCGGTGAGAATAATTTTTTGAACTTCTTCTTTTTTTTTATGAAGTAATAACTGTAATGCTGAGTTATGTTCTGAATCCACAGGTAGAATACAACTTTCTGGATTTTTTTTTAATTCTTTTAATAATATTTCGCCCCCAATAATTAAAGATTCTTTATTGGCTAAACAGATTTTTTTATTTAATTTTATAGATTTAATTGTAAAAAGGATTCCAGAAGCTCCCACAATAGAAATTAAAACTGTATCTGCTTCGCTTTCTTCTAACATTTTTATTACCCCCTCTTCTCCACCAATGATTTTGATTCTTTTATTACTATTTTTATTTTTGAATTCTTCATACTTTTCTCTGTTGGTTATACATACAAATCTGGGTGAAAATTCATTGATAATAGAATCTATTTTATCAATAGAATTATGGACACTAAATCCTTCTAATTGAATTGTTTTTTGTCTTCTTAGATATTCGAGAGAAGTTTCTCCGATAGATCCACTGGCACCCAGAATGATTAATTTTTTTGTTGATTTCGAAGAATATAAATTTAACCTTTCAAAAATCATACTAAAAAAAATGAATCTTTATATAAAAATAAAAATACCCCAGCGGAAGAGTAAATAGCATTGCATCTACTAAATCAAGAACTCCTCCATGGCCCGGAATGATGTTAGATGAATCCTTAATTTTCGCATCTCTTTTTATAGCACTTTCTACTAGATCTCCAAATATGGAAATTAGAGAAATAATAAGGGTTATTACTATACTTTCTATATAACCTGGAATTACTTTTAAATTTAATTCAGGATGTAAAGAAATCCATATATATAAATAAGCTAAATTAAAAATATTTGCATAAATAATACCTGCTATATAACCTTCATAAGTTTTCTTTGGACTTACTTTAAGACCTGCATTGTGTTTGCCAAACCATCTACCACCAAAATATCCTCCTACATCCGTCATTATGGTTCCCAATGCTACATAGGTAAAAATAAAAATTCCTTCTTCTAAAGCTAACATAGGTAAAACTAACGCAAAAGGAAGGGAAATATACAAAACCCCAGTCACTGTACTCATCGTATTATAAATATTGCCCTCCAATGGCCGAAACATCATACTATAGGTTTTTGATAAAATAATCAATAAAACAATTAAGGGAATAATTGGGTTTTTAAAAGAATTAAACTTTTCCAGAAAATCCAAAAAAAATGGAAAGAACTGATGGAATTCACGTGATATATATAAAAATTCAAAATAGTAAAAAAAAATTATCAATAATCCAAAAAAATGACCCAAAAATGAAATAGGTTTTTCAGTAGTATTTCTCTTCGCAGCATTGAAATATTCTCTGAGTCCTAGGAAATTAAAGAACAGGATAATCAGCAGAGCAAAGATACCATACCAGAAAAAGAGATGATTTAATAAAACAATTACAACCCCTCCTATACTGAATCCAGCTATCAATCTTTTAATAGTTTCTTTCATTTGAACAATTTTTTTGACAGAAAATAAGTTGAAAAGCAATAAATCATATTCCTCCAAATCTTCTTTTCCTTCTTGAAAACCATTCGATGGCTTTTAACAGATCCTCTTCTGAGAAGTCAGGCCATAATACTTCTGTAAAATATAACTCAGCATATGCTAATTGCCATAATAAAAAATTTGAAATTCTAACTTCTCCCCCCGGTCTTATTAGTAAATCCACAGGAGGTAAAGGATAGGTACTTAATGATTTTTCAAAATCTTTAAGAGTAGCTTTTTTAATTTTTTTTTTTTGTTGAAATTCTTTAACTTTCTTTTCAATCAAAGCATTACAGGTATTAACAATTTCTTGTTGTGAACCATAATTAATACAAAAATTGGCAACGAGCTTCTTATTATTTTTTGTTTCGTTTACCACTTTTCTTATAATTTCTTGATTTTTCAAAGGGAGCTTTGTGACATCACCAGAAATTTTAATTTGAATTCCTTTTTTCATACATTCATTTAAATACTTACTAAAAAAATCATACATTAATTGCCATAAAGAAACGACTTCATTCTTAGGTCTTTTCCAATTTTCAGTACTAAAAACATACAAAGATACAAAAGGAATTTTTAATTTTATGATAACATCTATTAATTTTCTTAAATTTTCTCCTCCTTGCTTATGACCTTCAGTTCTTGGAAGATTTTGCTTTTTAGCCCACCTTCCATTACCATCCAAAATAATAGCTATATGCTGAGGTAAATTTTTTTTTGAAATTTTCATTTAATTCATACTTGAAGAATCGATTCTTCTTTTTTTTCAGCAACTTCTTCTAATATTTTAATGTGTTTATCAGTGATTTTTTGAACTTCATCCTGATAATGTTTCTGATCATCTTTTGAAATACCTGAAATTTTTTTGATTTCATCATTTGCATCTCTTCGAATATTACGAATCGCTACTTTTGCTTCTTCTAATTTATGTTTGACCTGTTTTACCAGCTCCATTCTTCGTTCTTTTGTCATCTCGGGCAGAATTAATCGAATGACACTTCCATCATTTTGTGGATTGATATTTAAATCACTTTTATGAATCGCTTTTTCAATTGCAGATAATGAAGATTTATCAAAAGGTTGAATTAATAACACTCTTGGCTCTGGAACAGATATAGTAGCAAGTTGATTAATATGTAATTCTGTTCCATAATATTCTACAAGAATTCCGTCCAACATTGATGGATTTGCACGATTGGATCGTATGCTATTTAATTCTTTCTTAAAAGACTCAACGGATTTGTCCATTTTTTCCGAGGCTTCTTTAATGATTCTTGACATTTCTACATGTGAATCATTCATATTCTACTCCTACGCTGTGAGATATAAAAGTTCCTATTTTTTCGCCATTAATTAATTTTTCTAAATTTCCTTCTTGAAAAATATCAAAAACAATTATAGGAATATTATTTTCCATACAAAGAGCAAGAGCTGTTGCATCCATAATTTTTAATTCTTTTTGCAGAGCTTCCTTATAAGAAAGAGTGATATACCGTTTAGCATTAGGATTTTTTGAAGGATCAGAATCAAAAACTCCATTTACTTTGGTAGCTTTTAAGATTACCTGACATCCTGTTTCAATAGATCTTAAAGCGGCAGTCGTATCAGTTGTAAAAAAAGGATTTCCTGTACCAGAAGCAAAAATTACGATTCTATTTTTCTCCAGATGACGAATTGCTTTTCTTCTTACATACGTCTCCGCAATAGCTCTCATTTCAATGGCTGTTTGAACTCTGGTAATTAATCCTAATTTTTCACAGGCATCTTGAAGAGCCAATGCATTTATTACAGTTCCTAGCATTCCCATATAATCAGCAGTAGCTCTATCTACTCCAGCAGATGCTGCTATATTTCCTCTTATAATATTTCCTCCTCCTATTACAACTGCTATATTAATTCCCTTTTTATGACATAGCTTAATCTGCTGTGCAATATTCTGAACCAGTGAAAAATTAATTCCAAATTCCCCTTTTGAACCAAAAGCTTCACCCGATAACTTTAGCAAGATTCGCGAGTAGGGGAATTCCATAGCTAATTACCTATTTGGTATCTTGTAAATCGTGAAATTTTTATATTTTCACCAAATTTGGATATATACTGCTTAATTAAATCTTCTATAATAACTTTTTCATCCTGATAATAAGGTTGTTTTAATAAACATACTTCTGAATAAAATTTATTTAATTTTCCAGGAATAATTTTTTCAATAACATCTTCTTTTTTACCCTCATTCAAAAGCTGTTGTCTTAAAATTTCCTTTTCTTTATCTATAATAGAAGGATCGAGTTCTTCAGGAGATATAGCCAATGGATTCATTGCTGCAACCTGAACTGCAATTTCCTCTGCAAGCTTAATAAATTCCTCATTTTTTGCGACAAAATCTGTTTCACAATTTAACTCAACTATGGAACCTATCTGGGACCCTGCATGAATATAAGAAGCAATTACACCTTGCTGTGCTGCTCTATCCATTCTTTTCGCTGCCTTTGCTATACCTTTCTTTCTCAAATCTTCCGCAGCTTTTTCAAAATCTCCTTCAAATTCAATAAGAGCAGTTTTACAATCCTGTAATCCAGCTCCTGTCATTTCTCTCAATTTTTTTATATCATCTGATGATGGCTTATACATAAAAGACCTCTTAGTTTTGATTATCTGTTTCTTTGTCTAAATATTGTTGATATTCTTCTGGACTTTGGTCATCAAAAGAATGGTAAGGTTCATCTTCCACAAATTCACCTGTTTCATCATATTCTCCTTTATATTTAAGAGAATCCTGATGTTCATCGTAACTAGAGACATCGAAATCTTCTTCTTCTCTGAATTGATCCACCGTTTTACCTTCTTTACCCTGTATTACAGCCTCAGCCATAGTTTCTAAAAATAAAGATATAGCTCGTATTGCATCATCATTTCCTGGAATAGGATAATCAATTAAATCAGGATCACAATTAGTATCCACGATTGCATAAATTTTTAATCCCATTCTATTCGCTTCCTGAACAGCAATTCTCTCTCTGTCTGGATCAACGATAAAAATGTTCTCAGGTAATGTATTCATATCACGAATACCAGCAAGGTGTTTTCTTAATTTTTCCAGTTCTCGCTTAAGCATTAATATCTCTTTCTTGGTTCTTACTTCAAGATGCCATGTATTTTCTTTTTCCATTAATTCTAATTTTTTCATTCTCTGAATTGATTTTTTGACAGTTTGCCAGTTAGTTAGAAGGCCTCCTGGCCATCTTGTATTCATATAAAACATACCACATCTTTTTGCTTCTCTTTCTATTGAGGAACGTGCCTGTTTTTTCGTCCCCACAAATAAAATTTTTTCGCCTCTGCTCGAGGCTTCACGTAAGGACTCGAAGGCTTTTTTTGCCAGCTGAACTGTTTTTTGCAAATCAATTATATGGATCCCATTACGAGCCATAAAAATATATGGCTTCATCTTAGGATTCCATTTACTTGTCTTATGTCCAAAATGGACGCCCGCTTCCAGTAGTGTCTTAATTGATATTGTCGACATACTATTACCTTTTGTAGTTGTATTCATAATTTTGTTGTTTGCTTATATAAAAAATATATACTAATGATCACTCCTAAAATACTTGCTGGTGTTATTTGCAAATTTAATTTTCTTATAACATAAAAATCTTTAATTTCCCATCCTCCATTTGGTAAGATGTTTCTATTTAAAAAGCTCAAACCAAATATGGTCTCTATTAATGAACCCATTACTGCTCCCAGCAAAAATCCTAAAAGAAGCATCAATATAATAAAACTTATTGAATGCTTCCTTAACATAAAGCAATACCATAAAATTATTTATTATATATAGGTCAAATTGTTTTTAGTTTTGTAATTTCTAAAATACTATCTGGAATAGTTATTCCCGAACTATCAATGGGAAGTTATAAATTCCATCTGAACTTAGAAAATTATATATCAAATTGAACATCTATCATTTTTTAGTATTAAAACCTTTTAGGGGGATTCCCCAGAAATAGCTTGTATTAGATTTCTGGCAAAAATATATTTACTATCTTTTCGAATCAGTTCCTGATTCGTCTGGTTTGTTATGGGCCCCACGATATTGTAATGTAGATTTAAGGGATTTGTAGAAAAAAATAAGGTTTCCGGTGTTCCTGTTATCATTTGATCACTATCTATGCGAAAAGGTCTATCAACCAGAATCATAGGTATTTGTATATTTCTTTGTTGAATTTCTTTTCTTAATACCTGGATTAATAAATTTTTACTTTTTTCATCAAAGTTTAACTCATCAAAACCATCAGGGATTTCTGGAAGATGTTTTTCAAGACTGGATTCAACTGCTAAAAACATAGAAAAATTAAAATTTTCAGATTCACTATAAAGTAAATGAAGAGCAGGTAGTTCTTCTATACAGGGAAGACAGGTAGGACTATAAAAATTTATTATTATCCCTTTCGTTTTTATTTCTTCAATCCTAAAGATTTGATCATCCAGAGTTCTAAATACAAGATTCCGAAAGTAATGATTATAATCAATAGATTTCTTACAGGAAATCAAAAGAAAAGTTATTAAAAAAATTTTATAAAACTTCATAAATTTATAAAGAAAGCTTTTTAAAGATTGGTTCAGGTATATGTTGGATTACTAGCATAATATAACGCCAGAACCACTTTGTATATATTATATTTTTTTTCTTCTGTATAGCTTTTAGAATATCTTTTGCTGCATCTTCGGGATTAGCAGTTAATAAACCTGGTAATTTCATATTAGCAGTCATTGTAGTTCTTACAAAACCAGGTTTTACAGTAATAATATGAATCTCTTCTTTACTGAGTCTATTTCTTAATCCCGATAAAAACTGAGTAAAACCTGCTTTTGCACTTCCATAAAAATAATTACTTTGTCTTCCGCGATCTCCAGCCACGGAACTCACACCTATAATTACTAAGGATCTTTTCTCAAGCTGACTTATTTTCAAGAAATGATTGGCTACTTCCTGTATAATCAAAGATGGCTGAATATAGTTTATCTGATATATTTTTTTTGCTTCTGTAATCTGAGATTCTGCCAGTCTTTGATCTCCTAAATAACCCACAAAAGAAATAAACATCTCATAATCATAGGAATTCAATTTCTTGATTAAATCTTCAACTTTGTTCTTTTCTACATCATAAATTATCTCATCAACCTGCACTTCATACCGAATTCTTATATCTTTTGATATTGGTTCCAGTTTTTCTTTATCTCTTGCAATTAAAATTATATCTATTTTTTGTTTTGCGATTTCGTGAGCAAAGGCTTTCGCCATATCTGATGTTGCACCAAGTATCGCACATCTTTTATAATTCATAATATTACCTCCATGATGGTATTAAGCCTAATCTTTCTGCTTGCATAGAAACTAGCTGATTCTTCGGATCAAATTTTTGTTTAAGTTTTAAAAATTGATTTAATTCTTGTTTATAAGTTTTATAAAAATATTCTTTTGTCATCCTAGAATCTTTTGCTAAATATAGCCTTCCTGAATATTTATACACTATGTCATCCAATTTTTTTAAAAATGTTTCAAGATGAGGTTCTATTGGAAAATCCAGAGCCAGAGTGTATCCTTCTTCAGGAAATGATAAAGGGAATTTAACCGGGTTCTTCGCGCCTTTTTGAGGTATAGAATCAGGATTTCCAAAAAGTTTGAAAACCACTAAAAAAGAACCCTTCTTTTGATTTGCAATTTCATTAATGATTTCTCTGGTTCCTTCATACCCTCCTTCTTTTGGTAATACAAACTGGTACTGAACAAAACCTTTTTTTCCATAAATCCGATTCCAGTTAAGAATGGAATCAAGAGGGTAAAAAAATTTATCATAATCTACCAGAGATGTTTTTATTTTTTTATAATGAGAATGATATACTAAAAAGTTAAATAGTTTTACGGTAAAAGGATTTAAAATAAACGATGGGAAGAAAAAAGGAATATTCACTTTCTTTTTTTTCTTAATTTTCAAAGGCTCTTTTTTATCAAAGGGAGAATGTTTCAAATCTTCTCTTGTCGCATGTTCACCTGTAAATAGAATTCCTCTGCCAGAAGATTCATTTTTTGAAAGACAATCCATCCATGCAACTGTATACGTAGAATCCTTTGACTTATCAAAAAAAGATAACATTTCATCTAGATTTTTTGCTCTATAAGTGGTTTGCTTAATATAAGCAGTTTCAATTTTTTTGAGATAGAAACTTGCACTTAAAATGATACCACAAAGCCCCATTCCTCCGCACACAGCCTGAAATAAATCTTCGTTTTTATCTGGACCACATTCTACAATTTTTTGATTAGGTAATAATATTTTGATTTTAACTACATGTTTACAAAAAGAACCTTCCTTATGGTGATTTTTTCCATGAACATCCGCACTGATGGCACCAGCAACTGTCACATATTTTGTTCCAGGAGTAACAGGTAAAAACCAACCTCTCGGAACGAAAACATCAAGAATTTCCTCTAACGTTACGCCGCCTTCGCAGGTCAACAATCCCGTTTGAGAGTCAAAATACAGAAAATGATTTTTTTTACGATTATTTATAATCGTATTATATAGACTAGCATCTCCATAAGATCGTCCCATTCCACGAACAATAAAATTTTCTTTTTGATCAAGCAAAGAATATACATTGTCAAAATCAAGAAGATTAGCTTCTATTTGAGGATAATTTCCCCAATTGGCAATTTTTGTAATCACATCTTCAAATTTTTTTTTGAAATCCAGTCGTCTATTCTTTTATACTTCCATTGAACTTAATTTATCTATAAAACTTCCTCGCACTTGAATAATTTCAGACGAAACTATATTCAATCGAGATTTATAAATTTCCATCATCTGTCTTCTTTCCAATGGTGTCATTAACTCAAAAATTTTAATTAAAGTGTTTTTTTCAAAAGAGTGTAAAAGAATATAAATCTTTCTTCTAGAATCAGATTTTTTATCCCAATACCAATTCCTTAAAAGGTTTACAGCTTCTGTTAAAGAATTGAGGACCATCATATTTAAATAATGTTTTAATTGATCCATATCTGATTTTTGAAACTTTAAAGGAGTACTAGATTGAAGTGGTTGTGTAGTACTTATCACTGAAGGTTTTCTATATGTTTCTTCAATTTGGGGGGGAATCCATTTTTGTATTTTCTTTGATTCCTGATGATTTTGTTTCTGACTGATTTCTTTATTTTTTATCTCTGTATTTCTTTCTGAAACTTTCTTTTTCTCATCATATCTAAAATGTGCTTTGTTAAAAACTTTCGAAGGTATCCATTTTTTCATTGATAAAAACAATAAATTTATTTATATAAAAAATCAATCATATTTTGCTTCTATATAAGAAAAACCCAGAAATTTAGTATAATTTACCACTTCCTGAAATTCTTCATAGCGAATTCTTCTATTTATCTCTTCATAAATATCTGGCCTTTCCTGTACTCTGCCTGAAGGTATATAATTACCACGTATACTTATATATATTTTTCTGGATAAAGAAATTAAAAATTCCAAAATTTTCTTACTGTCTTCTACACCCTCAGGCATAATTAAATGCCTTACTACAAGACCTTTTTTTATAACCCCCTCAGAATCGAATTTTACATCTCCAACCTGTCGATACATTTCCAATATAGAATTTCTAGCAACTTGAGGATAATCTTCGGCTTTTAAGTATTTCCTTGCAAAATTTGAATCCCAGAATTTAAAATCCGGAACATAAATATCTACTAAGCCCTCTAATTTTTTGAGCATCTCTGCATACGTATAACCATTGGAATCATAAACAATGGGAAGACACAACCCATTGTTTTTTGCTATATGGATTGCCTTCCAGATTTGTGGCACATAGTGATCTGGTGAAATAAAACTGATATTGTGTGGTTTTAATTTTTGTAAATCCAGAATGAGCTTACTCAATTCTTCTACTGAAATTTCTTTATCTTTTTCTGGTTTTGTATGGGAAACTTCATACTGATAACAAAATACACACTTTAGATTACAGGAAGCAAATTGAATCGCACCTGTTCCTTTCTTACCAATTATGGATTTTTCAAGGGAAAACTCAATAGAAGCTTTATATATAACCAGATTACTGCTTACTCGACAAAACCCATATGTGTTATGTCTATTGATATTACAATCGCGAGGACAAATCCTACATTCCTTAAGGAGATTCTGAATGCTATCAATCTCATGCGAAAAATCAAAATTTTTTTGATTTTTAATCTCATTCTTGAATTCTGATTTACCTCTTACTTTCGACACCCTCTAAGAGTAGTGCACAATTCATTTATAGTCAATAAAAAAAACATTTTAACTAAAATTATTTGACATTTTAATTTTCGTACTCTTTAATGATAATTCTAACTCTTCGTAAATCTATTAATGATTTCAATATTTAGAGGAAATTTTTCCAGAAGATATTCTCTTTTAGCTATTTGAAAATCTTCAAATTCAAAACCAGGTGATACTGTACAACCTAATAAGGAATAACTATTCTTGTCCAATACTTCAGCAGAAAACCATAAATTGGCATAAATTGTATATTGAAAACTATGAATACCTAAATCATAATAGGAATAATTATTATTTTGTTCATCTAGTATGTGTAATCTTACAGGACTTCCTTTATAAAAATGCCAGATTTCATCAGATTTGAGTCTATGAAAAACAGATACATCGGTTCTTGCCAGCAAATAATAAATAGAAGTGCAAAAGTTTCTTATAGGTTTGGTATCTGTTTTATATTTTCTGGGTAGACAATTCTGATTTACAATATCTAACGAACGATAAACTTCTTTAAAATAACCACCTTCTGGATGAGGTTTTAAATCTAACATTTCAATCAATTTTTCGAACTCCATTATTTCATTTATCGAATGAAATTGACAGAACTCTTTATTCTATTATTTTTTATTTTTATGGAAAAACAAAATTTGATATTATTACTGGTAGGCTTAATTTCTGGAATTTTTTATATCATTTCGAATTTATTAGGTTTAACTTCCATTTTGGATTTTATTTTAAAACCCCTTCCCATCTGGATGATTGCCTACTATACATGGTTCAAACAGAAAAAATTGCTTACATTTGGTTTATTATGGGGTTCATTAGGAGATATTTTTTTAATTAACGAAGAATTTTTTATTCCTGGTTTACTTGCTTTTTTAATAGGTCATTTACATTATATTATATATTTTGGAAAGAATTTTAAAATTCAAAATAAAGGCTTTATATTAAGTTTCTTAATTCTCATGGGTTCTCTTACAACAAGCTTTTATATTATACCAAATATAAATGAATCTCTAAAATATAATATAATTATATATATTTCTATCATTACTATTATGAGTATTTCTACCACTTTCTATATAAATTTCAATTATTTTGCTATTATTGGCTCCGTTTTGTTCTTAATTTCGGATAGTATAATTGCTATTAATAAATTTGTTTCTCTTATTCCTTTTGCTCATACTATAATTATGATAAGCTATTATTTAGGACAGTGGGGAATTGCATTGGGAGGAAGTTTCTCGGAAAAAAATTCCGAGAAACTTTTTAGATTTAGATAGAGGTATCTTATTTTTTTTCTACTACTTTGATTTTTATTTTTTTTGCCCAATCTTTACCTAAGGATTTATGATCGCCACTTGCTAATTGAGCAGTAATGGTATACTCACCTGGTTTTAGATTTAATTCAGCTTCAGATTCACCTTGATCAAGAACTAAATTCATTTCATCTTTTTTATGAAGGTGGGTCCCTGCTTCTACAAAATCTTCACCATTAATGAGAATATGGAAGTGACCCTCATTTTCCTTTGCTTCACCTGCTTTAGCTAAGGTTTTACCTACAACTTCTAATTTTACTTTCACAGGGCTTGTTACTTCAGAACCATCTTGAGGCTCTACAATTTTTACTCCTGTTTCTACTTTTTGTTCAACTGGTTTTTGTTCTTCCTGTTTTTTGCAATAAAAAGCAAAAAACACAAAAGAAATTAAAATTAAAATATTAATTTTTTTCATAAAGTACAATTTTTTTTTAATTACTCCAAAGTCAATCCAGAATTGAAATTTTTTGAATTCACTGAAATATTCGAACCTGAACACTTGTTACTTTTTCACCTCCAGCTTCTATATCAGAGAGAACAACGACTGGATCCCCAGGTAAAACCCGATTCCTTTCTTTGAGTTTTTCAAATGCTCTTTGAATGGTTTTTTCTGGATTACTAGAAAATTCCATCAGGAAGGGAACTACGGAACGAACCAACCATAACTTTCTTCGTGTGCTGGACATATTGGTAAAAGCATAAATAATCGCATTCTTCGGTCTGAAAGAAGCCACCTGTCTAGCAAAAGCACCCCTTCTTGTTATTACTACAATAGCATGAGAATTTATATTATCAGCAAGTAAACAGGCACTCTTGGCTAAGTTTTCCCTTATGGTTAAGATCTCTCTGTCTAAATGAAATTCCAGCGATTTTTCTCTTTCAATTCTCTTAGCTATTTTATCTAAAATCATTACAGCTTTCAAAGGATATTTCCCTATTGCAGTCTCTCCTGAAAGCATTATCGCATCCACCTGTTCATAGATAGCATTGGCAACATCTGTCACTTCAGCACGAGTTGGCATTGGATGTTCAATCATTGATTCTAACATATGAGTTGCCACAATCACAATTTTGCCTTTCTTTATACATTTTCTGACTATTTCTCTCTGAATTACCGGTAAATCTTCTATATTGATTTCTACACCCAAATCCCCCCTTGCTACCATTATTCCATCAGATACTTCCAAAATGGCATCAAAATTTTCAATACCTTCCTGATTTTCTATTTTAGCAATGATCTGAGCATGTCCATCAGCTTTTTCAACGATTTCTCTTGCCTGCAAAACATCTTCATGTGATCTTACAAAAGAAAGAGCAATAAAATCAACATCATTTTCAACCCCAAAGAGAATATCCTTTTTATCTTTTTCTGTTATCGAGGGTAAATTAACCCTTACCCCTGGCAAATTTATATGCTTTCTTGAACCCAGTTTACCCCCTTCTAAAACTTTACATTTAAGCGTGCCCTGATGTTCATCTTTACTAATTACTTCCAGATTTATTAAACCATTATCTACAGTAATTTTATCTCCTTTTTTGAGATCTCTAATGATGTCTTTGTAGTTTATATAAATACTCTTTTCTTCTACATTTTCATTTGGAATAACAGTAAATGTAAAGATTTCACCAACTTTTAAGAAAATATTCTCCGGTATTTCTCCTGTTCTAATTTCTGGACCCTGCAAATCCATAAGGATAGCAATAGGATGATTTAATTTTTTATTTAAACTTTTAATCATTTTAATTACTTTCAGGTGTTCTTCATGAATACTATGACTCATATTCACCCTTGCTACATTCATCCCTGCTTTAGCTAATTGCTCAAGGGATTCGTAATTATTAGTTGCTGGTCCAATAGTACATATAATTTTCGTATGTCTAAATTTCCTTCTCTCTAACTGAATATCCGTATCGGTTTTACTATTTTTATTTTGAGATTTCATCACCTACTCCTAATCCAAGAACGCTCCTGACTTTACCTTTTCTAAATCTGCTTCTACCATAATTTGTATAAGTTGCTCAAATTTAACCTTTGGATTCCATTTTAATTTCTGCAAGGCTTTTTCAGAATTTCCTATTAATAAATCTACCTCAGCAGGTCTATATAAGTCTTTTGAAACTTCGATTAATACTTTATTAGTTTTTCTATCTATACCTTTTGTATTTTCACCTTCTCCTTCCCACACAATATCATATCCTACCATAGCAAAAGATTTCTCTACAAATTCGCGAATGGAATGAGTTTCTCCAGTTGCTATTACATAGTCATCGGGCTTTGATTGTTGTAACATTAACCACATAGCTTCTACATATTCTTTCGCGTATCCCCAATCTCTTTTTGAATCAAGATTACCAAGTATTAATTTATCAGCTAATCCATATTTAATCTGGGCTAATGTATAAGTAATTTTTCTCGTTACAAATTCAAGTCCCCTTAAAGGAGACTCATGATTAAATAAAATTCCAGAACAGGCAAATAAATTATAGGATTCCCTGTAATTTACCACCGACCAATGAGCAAAAACCTTAGAGATACCATAAGGGCTTCTCGGATAAAAAGGGGTTTTTTCTGTTTGTGGTATTTCCTGAACTTTCCCAAACATTTCGCTGGTAGATGCTTGATAAAATTTAATTTTTTGATTTATAATTCGTATTGATTCCAATAATCGTATTACACCAATTGCATCTACTTCTGCTGTTAGAATGGGCTGATCAAAAGAAGTTGCAACGAAACTCTGAGCTGCAAGATTATAAATTTCATCGGGTTTATGTTTCTCCAGAGTACGATAAATATTGTCAAATTCTAATAAATCCATATAAACAAATTCAATGTCTTTATCAACCTTTAGTTCGCGAAGCCTCCAATTTGAAGAAGCTCCACTTCTTCTATCTGCTCCAATTACTCTATATCCTTTTTCAAGTAAAAATTTAGATAGATAAGCCCCATCCTGTCCTCGAATTCCCGTGATTAATGCAACTTTTTGCGACATAGTTACCTTCCTATTGAATAATATTCAAAATCAAGTTTTTTAAGTCCTTTTAGATCGTATATATTACGAGCATCTATAATTATGGGAAGTCTCATTCTCTTTCTGATCTCTTTTAAATCTACATTTGCAAATTCATCCCATTCTGTTAGAATTACCAGTGCATCTGCATCATTAACGGAGTCTAGCAAATTCGATGCATATTTCATATTCTGACTTTCTGGAAAAATTTCTTTAAAATTTTCCATAGCTTTTGGATCATATAATACCAAATTAGCTTTATGCCTATTCAATTCACTCACAATATCAATAGATGGAGCTTCTCTAATGTCATTAGTATTGGGTTTAAAAGCAAGGCCCCATATGGTTATATTTTTTTCTTTACTAATCCACAAAATATCTTCTATTTTTTCAATGAATCTTAATCTTTGTCTTTTGTTAATTTTTTCCGTTTCCTTTAAAAGACCAAAATCAATTCCTAATTCTTCTGCTATTTTAATAAATGCTTTTACATCTTTCGGGAAACAACTTCCACCATATCCAATTCCTGCATTCAAAAATGATCTACCAATTCTTTTATCAAGTCCCATTCCATCGGCTACCATATTTATGTCTGCACCAACTTTTTCGCACAGCTCAGAAATCATATTTATATATGAAATTTTCATTGCAAGAAATGAATTAGAAGCATGTTTAATCAATTCAGAAACGGCCGGAGTTGTTACCAGAAAATTATCTCCTTTTTTTATAAAATAATCATATATTTTCCTTAATAATTTCTCGGACCTTTCATTCTCTACTCCAATTACAATTCTATCAGGATTCATAAAATCATACACTGCTGATCCCTCACGTAAAAACTCAGGATTGGAAGCAACATCAAATTCAATATTTTTTCTTGAATATCTCTTAAGTGTTTTTTTTACCCATTGAAAAGTATTTACAGGAACTGTAGATTTTTCTACAATTAACTTATAATCTTTAGAATGTAAAGCTATTTGTCGTGATGCTTCTTCAATTTGTGACAAATCTGCTTTTCCATCTTCACCTTGAGGAGTTCCTACGCAAAGAAAAATTACATCTGCAAAATCTATTCCTTCTTCAATTGAAGATGCAAAAAAAATTCTTTTTTCGATAAGGTTTCTTGCCAGCATCTCTTCAAGTCCGGGTTCATAAATATGAGGCTTTCCTTGTTTCAAAACCTCAATCTTTTTCTGATCTTTTTCAATACATAAAATTTCATGTCTTAATTCAGAGAAACAAGTTGCAGTTACTAAACCTACATAACCTGAACCTATGATTGTTATTCTCAAAACTTCCTCCTAAAAAAATTTAAACTATTTCCAATTTTTTTTTTATAATTTCAATTTAAATACTTTTTTTCTACATTTAGGAGATTATTAGGAGATTAAATTTAATTTATCTGTACCAGTACTTGGACTGAATGTAAATGGAATTGAGGTAAAAACTGACATGGATATTGATTTCAATTTTGTCTATAACTATTCCCCACATAGCCATCCATCTCAACATTATCCCCTCCCATATCCAGAACCATACCTGATTCATTTCTGCAGGATACACTCCCCCTACTGTCTGCACCGTATACTTCACC
>FWPU01007661.1_pt1 | contig 19596 bp, 14 predicted proteins | sample 2228361 | NCBI WGS metagenome assembly FWPU01 (sample SAMEA103939777, study PRJEB20133) | metagenome
GGTTTCAATAGTACTGTTTCTGATTGCGTATCCAGATGCTATCGATCCGTGAGACGCGTACCCGGTTTCAATAGTACTATCAACTTCTGAGGATCCAGATGATTTCGAACCAAAAGCATCGTCTCCGGTCTTAATAGTACCAGTATTGTTTGCGTACCCAGATGATATCGATCCATAAGCTTTGTTTCCGGTTCCAATAGTACCAGTATTTTTTGCGTACCCAGATGATATCGATCCGTGAGATTCTTCTCCGGTTCCAATAGTACCAGTATTGTTTGCGTATCCAGATGCTATCGATCCATAAGCCCCTTCTCCGGTCTTAATGGTACTCTGAATATTTGCATATCCAGATGATTTTGATCCATAGGCCCCGTTTCCGGTTTCAATAGTACCCTCATTGAATGTGTATCCGGATGCCTCAGATCCATATGATCCAGATCCTGTTTGAATAGTCCCATTTGTAAGTGATCGACCCCGAGCTTTCGATCCTTCAGCTCCATTTCCAGTTCTGATGATACTTTCTTCAGACGAAGAACCAGAAGCTTCTGAACCATATGAGTTATCTCCAGTTTGAATAGTTCCATTTGTATGAGCTCGACCCCAAGCTTTCGATCCTTCAGCTCCATTTCCCGTTCTGATGATACTGTTAACATTTGCATATCCGAATGCCTCAGATCCAAATGAAAGATCTAACGTTTGGATAGTACTATTAACTCTTGCATATCCGGATGCTTCGGACCCGATTGATACGGGGCCTGTTTGGATAGTACTATTGTCCCAGGCGTGTCCACGAGCTTTCGATCCGGTAGCACTGTTTCCGGTTTCGATAGTACTTTTATCCAATGCGTATCCGGATGCTTCGGATCCATGCGCAGATCTTGCTGTTTGGATGATGCTACCGACACCATTTACATATCCCACGGCCTTCGATCCGTATGTATCGGTCTTGATGATTCCACCATTATTTGCAAATCCGGATGTTTCGGATCCAATTGAGTTTACATCTGCCAGAATCACTCCTCCAGATTCAGCCTTACCAAAGGTTAGACTGGCATTTCCTCGGGATTGAGTATTAATTCCACCCGCAATCGCTCCGGATCCTCCTGCTGTGTTGTTTTGGCCACCTAATACCACACTTCCTGGACCCGAGGATGTATTATTTTGTCCCGCTAAAATCGCACTATTATTCCCAGAAGCAACTTGACTGGCTTGTCTTCTTTCGGATTGGAGATCGATGGCCTGATTTCCACGACAGCTTCCACCGTTAATCGTTCCATCGGGGATATCAATCATCAGGGCTCCACGACCTCGAGTATGAATAACAATGTCAACATCAGTTTGGTTCAAAGGTAAGGGCTCTAACACATTGACTTTTCGTCCATTGCAGCTCCCATTACAGGTGCTGGTAAAGCAATCGAATCCAGGTCCTGGAGGACCCTGAGGTCCCTGAGGTCCCTGAGTACCTGGAGGACCCTGAGGTCCCTGAGGTCCCTGAGTACCTGGAGGACCCTGAGGTCCCTGAGGTCCCTGAGTACCTGGAGGACCCGTAGGACCTGGAGGACCTGGAGGACCCGTAGGACCTGGAGGACCTGGAGGACCTGGAGGACCTGGAGGACCTGGAGGACCTGGAGGACCTGGAGGACCTGGAGGACCTGGAGGACTGATATCTTTTATGTTCTCAGTGAGACAGGTTATTCTTTTACCTTGACATTTCTTATCATTCTCAATAAAAACACGAGGAGGACATCGTATCTTTCGTTTATGTTGGTGGAACAATTCAAGATGTTTTCTTGAATTCTTTTTCCGAATCTGGATGTTGTCTTTCTCAGATGAAGAAGAGCTCATGTTTTCGTTTACGGCTATTTTTTTGAGATAATATTTTTCTTATCTGTATAAGATTAAGAATTGTCACGTCTTTGTTGAAAGATATAAAAGAACGAAATGGCCACTTATATTTTTCAACAAAGACGTAACAAGAGACCGTTAAATAAGATGGATATCGTTGGAAGAACGTCGAGGGAAGGGGTTGTTTTAGAGACTGATTGAAAGGAAATTGGATGAAAGATTAACAGGAGGATAGAGTGAGAACGTTGGTTTCGAGATTAAAGGCATAGTTGATACAATGAGAGGAAGGGATAGGGAGAAGATTAGAGACGGCGATAGGGAGAGCGTCTGGAACGGTGGGGACGAGACGAAGAAAGACGTTTGATATCTCGAAGGAGATAGGGATTGTTTTGCCGGGTCCATTCAAGGGCAAATTTTCGACAGCGACGGGGACACCCTTTTTATTCAGGAGAACAGCGGAAAGAGAGATACCGAGAGGAGGCGGGTTGAGGGGAGTTGTGTTGACGAACTGTAACTGACGATGAGATGGGTTTGTTTCTTCTGGACATAGAGTGACATTGATTTTAATGATTTTGCAAAAACAGGGGTTTTTGCATTTATTTTTACACTTGTTTTTATGTTTGCCCATAGTGTTTTATTAAATGGAAGGAAAACTTTCCTTTCATTTAATGGTGGGAAAATCATGACAATTTAAACTTTAATTGCGATCTAAGTGTTTGAAGAATTTCTGGATTGTAATAGTTTTTGAGTGCCGAAATCTGGGTCGCTGTTGGGAGATTATTTTGTACCATCGTGGAAGGTCAATGATGAGATAGTACTCATATTTAAAGAGAAGTGAGTAGGCATCTAAAAGATCCTCACAAGTTTGACAGATGTGATAGAGGTATTGTCGATATAAGATACCGCGAAGTTTCTCGACGAGAATAGTTTCTGCTTGGATAAAGTACTTTAAGTCAATATTATTATGATAGGCGATGGGCTCAATATCATAAAAGGGATCTTCAAGAAGTTTAAGAGCGATCCAGAGACTTGTCAAGGCGATAAGGAGTAATGACTTTTTATCATTACTACTTGCAAAGAGGAGTCCTTGATAGTAGAGATCAACAGAGAGAAAGAGAAGTTCAACGTTATAATATTTGAACTCGGAACGTAAAAGATTAAGAAGAGATTCTAAGATTTCTCTGTAGACGGGGAGTGCGGATTTATACATGATGCGAGGATTTTCGATCCAATGACCATTTCGTGAGGGGAGAGTGTCAAAAGGTGGATGGTTGCGAACTTCAATCATCGAAAAGCGATGTTCATGAGAGAACTCGAGCATACGATCAAGAAGACTAATATAAGAGTAATTTGAAGGGTGAAGAATTTTTTGGAAGAAAAGGAGTTTTCTTTCTTTGAAGGAAAAGATGTACTGGAGTTTTGTAAAGAAGGCTTTTTCATTCAGGTTAGGGATGTCAAGAAGTTCGATAATAGAGCGTCCCGAGAGAAGTTCAAGAAAGACGATACCAAGTGACCACACATCGATTTTATCGTTGTAATATGAGGATCCTAAGAAAATTTCTGGAGCGCGATAGGTATATGTGACATGTAGAAATGATGGTCGTCCTTCGGAGAGGTCATCAACATAGAGGGCGAGGCCGAAGTCTCCGATAGCGTAGACATCACCTTTATTGGTTCTCTTAAAGAAGATATTTTTAAGTTTAATATCAAGATGAAGAATGCCGGAGGAATGGAGGAAAGAAAGACCATCAACTAGATAAAAGAGTTTTTGTGCCTGTTCATTTTTGGGATAGTTGGGAAATTCTGAAATGACATCGGTAAGATCACCATCATATAATGGCATAACGAGAGCGAGGTCTCCCTTGAGGTCTGGACACGATATACGTGTGAAGACCTGTAAGACTGGAACCAGATTTGGATGCCTTAACTTGGACCCGATATCGACTTCAGTAAGACCGGGGAGACCTGCACTTTTTATTGGTTGTACAAATGTCTTAAATGCCCTGGTAAATTTAGGTTTGACGGCTTTTCGAACTGTGCCGAAAGATCCACTGCCAAGTTTTTGAGAGAGAGTAAAACCGCACTCTTCTTCACTTTCTTCAATTACTTCCATACGGAAGTTTTAAGTGTAGGGAGAAAATAAAGATTGGATTTTTTCAATGAAAAAGTTGCGGTCTTCAAGGTAGCGCTCTCTGGAACGGCGTGACATTTTTTCTCGTTTCTCTGGAGATAAATTTAGGGCTTTATGGATAGCGATGGTGAGATCTTCCGAAGAAATGAGAAAGGCTTCACTTTCAACGGGATTATTTGCAAGAAGAAAGGGGATGGAAGGACCGGTGACAAAACGAGAATTAACGACTTGACGAGGGGGTATCAGAATACCATTATCTGAAGAGACGAGTTCATTCATGGGAGGTGCATCAAGAGTAATAATAATACCACCAGCAGAGCGTCCTTCATTAATATAGTGTCCATAGCCTTCAGTACTACTTGGACAGACGTGAAAGCGAGCTCGTATCTGATAATAGAGGAGAGAGAAAGAATCAAGAGAGGAGAAGATTTGAATATGAGGAGGGAGTGAGAGGTCATGAAGAAGATCGGATAACATTTCATAACAGATATTTTGACAAGTGACGACGAGTTTTGTATGAGAAAAGACTGGTTGAAGAAAGGTTTCAATAACGACTCGAGTCTGTTTTTGAGGTGACTTTCCGGCGAAATGTACAAAGAGAAATTCATCCTTTTCCAGAGAAGAATTGCTAGGAAGAGCCATGGACCGGAGAAGAAGATCGTCAGAGCTATGTCGAGTGTAGTAGACACGACCTTTTAGTCTGCGTTTTTTACAGAGAGTTTCGACTTTTCGTGCGGCATAGAGGGACTTACATATAAAGAGGTCGATTGATTGGACTTGACGAAGAGGAGGAAAGAACTCCTGATTAACCATAAGCCAGTTTTCGTGACTTGGGAAGTGACGGAGGAAGTTCGTTCGTTCGAGACAAAGATTAATATCCGATCGACGATTTAACTCTTTTCGAGCGAGGGAAAGAGTTGGATCGACATACACGATATAGGAAGAAGGACCGAGAACGGAAGAATAGAGGGCAGCATCAAGATAGATTCCTGGACTTCCCCACGGACAGAGGATACGAACTGTCTTAGGAAGAGGTCGGGGAGAGGGATATAACCAGAAAATAGGTGAGAAGAGAAGAGGTTGAGAATTTCGTTGAATAGAAAGATAGAACCAAAGAAGAAGTAGAATAAACAGAGCTAAAATTAAATAGAATAACATCTCTTTTCTATCGAGATAAAACATTTCCAAGGGAACGTTTTCTTCAATGTTTTCCTTCGATGTTTTTCTCGAAGAAAAGAGAATCAGACGAAGTTGCAATGACGAAGAGATGATAGACATCAAGAGGAGTCAGTCCAGAATAGGATGAGATAGAGCCATAAACGAGAAATAACGTACGGATTTGTTCATCGGTCAGCTGATGATCATAGGTGTCAGCCATTTCATAGACTGTATCTCGGTAGATATGAAAGTTAAGAACATTGGAAATTAAGATGAGTTCAAATTCTTCCAGATGTTTGATGACGGGGATAATTGAGTCATTTTCAAAGACGATCGAGACGAGTTCATATAGAGACGGAGGAGTACACATTGAAATAAAGTATTTCAGACTTAAATAGAGACATGAAATTCCATTGGCCTTTAAGAGAGAATCATCATCAAGATCGTGAAGAGAGGAGTCTTCGAAGTTGTTCTTATTTTGACGGAGCCAGACAAGATAGCGATCAAAGATGTCAAGAGCCTGAAAGAGAATGCGACCGTGAGATGTTTTCAGATCAGAAATTCGGACCAGCCACATGTCATAGAGGGTGAGAAGAAATTTGGATATAATTTGGCGATAAGGACAGTCCCAAATGTCAAGCTTATGAAGAGCGTCAGGGACTGGAGGATGTGAAAGTCGGGTTCTCGAAATCAGATCCTGATATCCGGAACAGAAGGGATGATTGAGGGCCTGTGTTGCTGACCACCGTTGATCTGGATCAATGGTCAGAAGATGAGATAGCAGGTCCGTGAACTCCGTAAAAGTTCCGGGACCACATGAGGAGAAAGTTTCAATATCAGATGATGACAGGGAAAGAAGATCTGACCACGACTTACCAGAAGAGGAGGACAGATCTTTAAGTTTTCCCTTGTACTGACTCCGATACTTAAAGAGTTTATTGACAGTCTTTGTATTTAGGGATTCGGGAACTTTGGAGAAGATTTCTGCAATGATTTTGGAGTTTCGGTCTGAACATCGTAAGAACGGATGTCGAGACGTCATCTCAAAGAAAACACATCCAAGAGACCACATATCTGAGATGAAAGTATAGTTGGGATGTCCGAGACAAATTTCAGGGGCGCGGTACCAGGAAGTCACTGTTCGAGGCGTTTGAGAGCCCTGTTGAGTCCAGATTTTTGACAGGCCAAAATCGCACAACTTGAAACTCAGTCCATCGTCATCTTTAAAGATGAGAATATTGGCGGGTTTGATATCACGATGAATCGTTTTCTTCTGATGAAGATACTCCACACATAATAAAAGCTGTATCATTCCTCGTTTTAACTCACAATAGGAGGGGGGAAAATTATAGATATACGAGTAGAGATCCATGGAAGCGTGTTCAAAGATAAAGTGTATCTTATCATCTTTAAGTTCACGGTCACGTAAGGGACTGAAAAATGGGATGGAACGACTCTTTCGAGACGAGATTCCATTCATCTTTCGATTCGACGAAAATGGGTCGCCAAAGGATATGGATAAGAGTTTAACAATATAAGGATGACCATAGAAGCGCATTAAGAGGTCAAGCTCACGAATCGAGCCGATACCGTACATCATTTTGTCAATAAGATTTCTCTTGATGGCGAGATTTTCTTTCTGAAAAATTCCTCGATAGACGATACCATAAGTTCCTTTTCCGATACGACTATATTTCTCAATTTCCATAGCAGAGATCGAGAGAGAGACGTTATCTTTTAAAGATTAGAATCACGCTTTTTGATTCTTATAAGAATCAAAAAGCGGCAAAGAGGGGAAGTTAGATTTATTCTGTACAACAACATAAGGGTCGTATGATGGGACGATTCATCTTGTCAGAGAGTTGATTTAAGAGGTGTCGAATGCGCTCGGATTCAAACTGGACTCGATGAGTTGTTTCACTTGATGTTTGTCGGATTTGATCTTGAATGCGTTCGGACTCTTTTTGGACTCGGCGAGAGATCAGTTCTGATGTCCGCAAAACAGATTCAATAGTTGTCAAGTTTTCGTTTTCTCTGAGAGGAGATTTATCTTTCTCTTGCATTGGTTCCTCTTTGGGAGAGGGTTCGGGAGAAGTCGAATGTGAAGAAGAGATGACAGACTCACTGACATAGTCACGAACGAGGATCTGGGGAGGAGTGGAAAGAACGAGAGTGTTGGGAATGTTTTGAGAAGGAAAGCTCTCCAGTTTAAGTTTCTTCGGAGAGGAAGAAGATTTGGAATGAAAGAGCCACCGTCGGAACATTTAATCTTTAAGAGAGAATCTTTTTAGAAGGACAAAACATTTCATTTTTGGAGCAAATTTATATGTGAAAGAGAGTTCCAGATATGAGAGAGGGCATCTTCACGAAGGTGAAGATTGGAAAGTATTGCAAGAATGTCAAATGACGTTGGAGAAGAGATTGACGTTTGACAAATTAAGATTCTGTTAGAAAGTTCGGATAAGTCTTCAGGGAGCCAGAGCTCTTTCCAAAGATTATATAAGGTGGAATGATGTAAGACACTTTTATAAATAGAGGGATCGAGCATGAGACTTACCATGAGACAGTAAAAATCGAAGCAGGGGAGAATATTAATACCACACTGTCGAAGGTGGTAACATGTTTCTAAATTTTCCTGGGTGAGTCGGACAACATAATAGATGTTTCGAGAAAGAGTTGTATCAAGGAAGAAGTCTCCATTGAGAATGGATTTAACTTGGGAAGGAGAGACGATGGGGAAACGGGGAGGAAGTCGAGGGGTTTTCTTGAGATAGGTTCGTGAGATGAAGGAGGGGGAGATAAGATGATAGGATGTGTCATTAGAGTCAGAACTCTTTTTGACAGGGGGTCGTGGAAGTACAAGTGAACTGTGGGAAAGAGAAGTTAGCTTAAGAGTGAGAGGAGAGGAGACTTCGACACCATTCCAGAGATAGGAGCAGGGTTTACAGACGAAGCCCAGAGCCGCTGGATTTGGATCTCCGTGAATAAATTGGAGAGACTCACAGGAAAGGAGAAGGACACAGAGCTGTGAGATAAGATTTAAGATGATACTGGGTTTGAGGTATTCCTTCTTTTCGGAAAGAGAGTTATCAGAAGAGGCATTCTCTTTGACAGGAGAGAGGAAATCTGGAATGTGAGAGAGTTTACAGAGAGGGTTAACAGTTTCACTTAAGGTGTAACCGGAGTCTCCACAGATAAAGGATGTGTAGACGAGGGGGAAGTGGGTAGAGAGATGTTGGAATTCAAGAATCCATGGAATTAAGAAGGAGATGGTGAAAGAGTCGACCGAGAGAAAGGAGGAAGAGGAGGAGGAGAGGTTCTTTTGTCCAAGAAGGAGATGTTGAAGACGAAGAAAGGGGGCTGGATTTTCCCAGAAACATTGGGGTTCGTCAATGGGAACTTTTGAGATAACGAGAGATGAAGACTTGCATTTTCCACTTTCAAGGAGAAACGGTTTTCCGATAAGATCAGGAGTCAAGGTTGTGAGACGTCCCATATTTCGGCATTGGGGACACTTGAAAAAGGACTGAGAAATACTCGGTTGATGATATTTGCGCTGAGGAGAGAGGTTCCGATGTTTAACCTCGGCTCCCAGAGAAAAGTGACAGAAGCGATCATAGGAGAGAGGACACATTTGAGACCAAATAAACGAGGGAAAAGACGATGTCTGTGTCATAAGATGATCAATAATAAAGCTACGTTCATTCTTAAAGCGATCTAACAAAAGATCAACATTTCGAGTCTCATTACAACAGTCGACATCTCGATAATTCTTCATTTTGAATAGATAGAAAAATCTCTCTTTTTCTCTTTTTCTTTCTATTCAAAATGAAGAGTTTTCCTCTCCTTCTCCGGTATAAAGGATAATAGATAATAAAATCCTTATTATCTATTAAGACAACTTCAACTAAGATCGAGAATAGGGAGTTGAACATGACAACTCATCAAACGGATAGGGTGTGATATCATCATCTTTTGATAATTGAGCCAGGGTTGTCGTTGACGGTGTCATTTCATCTCCAGTTGATGTTAATGTCTTTCGTCCTGTGACTCTGGCTCCCCGCTCACTCTTTTCCTGTGACCCGGAAAGGGAAGAGGAGCGCATTTTCATTTTCTTTTCAAGAGCATCGAGATACTTTTTCCACTGAGCCATAAAGTTTGTCTGTGGAGATATTTCATTATCCTCGAGACTGAATGAGGTCGAGGTGTCTTCATTTTTAGTTGATTTCTTACTTGGTTTGGAAGATTTGGGAACACAAGAGGAGTCGATGAAAAAGAGTCGTGTCTCCTCATTAAATTGCAAACCTTTGATTTCCTCGATTCTTCCATTTTCAAAGACGACATTCGAATTTCCAAAGTAGCCAAAGTTAAATCCAAAGTTTATAATACTTCGGAGTTGCAACCTCTGTTTTTCATCAAGTTGGTACCTCTTAACCAGTTCTTCAATGTACATGAAGATCAACATATCCTTAATCTTTTTCTTCTTTTTAACATCAGCCCAGGTACATGAATAGAGAGATGGAACATCTCTCGATTGTTCTTCAAGTTCCCGTCGAGCCCTCTCTTGATCTGCCTGAGACATAATTCCGGCAACCTTTGAGAAGAAGTTCACACAGAGATGATATGCTTTACGTGGAGACTCTGGAACTTCAAGTTGATGAAACTTATTTCCTCTCTTGTAAGTTAGAATGCCATCTTTATACATGAATCCCCGAGAAAACTTCCCATAGGCGGCCGAGTTAAACAGTGAAGTCCAAAAGGGATCTGTCGAAATCTCCGCACAACTAGCAAAAATGGGATTAATGAGTGTCTTATTGTTCTTACTTCTTTTTGTTTTACTTGATGTGTGTGAAACGGGGGTTGTCAGCCAAGGACACGTTTTAATTGACGCTGTCACATAGTCCCCCGGATTGACCTGATTTGACACTTTCGGGATCTTTCCCGAACCTGCTCCTGTTGCGGATAGGGCTCCTGCTGTCGGCATTGTTAAGTGTTTCCTGTTTAATTTAAACACATTAACTTTCAAGTCCTAAATCAATCTTTTTCTCTCTTTAAAGAAATGTCCCTTTCTCCTTTTTCTGACGATTTCTCCTCATCGTCTCCCACTTCCTCTGATCGAAAGGAAAATCCTCCGAATTTGTCTCCGTCTCCGAAACAGAGAGTCGCCTACAAAAAAATCTATAGTCGTAACGGTTGGTATGTTATGAAGATCGTCCCTCTCTCTCGAAACTCCTCGAAACTTCCCAATCCTGATTTCGATTCAACTCCCTCTTCTTCTTCCCCGTCTTCTTCTCTTCTTCAAGAACAGAAACAGGAAAACTCCTCTCCTTCTTCTCCTTCTTCCCCGTCTTCTTCTCTCCTTCAAGAACAGAAACAGGAAAACTCCTCTCCTTCTTCCCCGTCTTCTTCTCTTCTTCAAGAACAGAAACAGGAAAAATTATCTTCTTCTCCTTCTTCCCCGTCTTCTTCTCCTTCTTTACCGTCTTCTTCTGTTCTTCAAGAACAGAAAGAGGGAAACTTCTCTCCATCTTCGAACAAGGAAGATTCTCATCCACATCGGCGAGGAATTTCGTTGCGACGTCCAAATTCTCTTAAACGGAAACGAATTCGACTGAAATCGTCCTAGGAGAATTCGCGGGAAATGGCATTCAAAAGATGTTCCGTGATCCGACATTTAAGTCTCACTCCTCGGAGAAGACTTAGAATCTTGTCAAAGTTTTGTTTTGACAGTTCCCGACGATATGTTGCGATAACTCGATTTTCCATCACATAAAGGTCGGGAAGAAACCAGAGAGGCTCCCACAAACATCGTCGAAGTCTCGAATCCGACAAGATTGGAATACCAAAAGATGGAATAAGAACAAGTGAGATTAAAAGTGTATAGGTGTCGAAGGAGTTATAAAATGGGAGTCCGCGAAAGTGCGCCTCATAAGGAGGTGTTGTTTCGATTTGGTAATAAGGCTCATCGGTATACCAGTCGAGATAGAGGTTAAGAGGTCTTGGACCATAGACATCTTCAATGTGAGGATAGAATAAATAAGGTGTTCCTTTAATGGAAATAAGAAAGAGAGAGTGTTCAAGATCACCAATTTGCCATCCTTGATTTTCAACCCAATAGACAGAGCGGCACATGAGATGTCCATGTTGAAAGGAGACAGATTTTTGCAGTTCGTTCAAGGTTTCCAGAAGAGATCGAACAATGTTAAGGAGAGTTTGACGATTTAACACTGAATAGAGAGATTGGTCAAACTCCATCTTCTCCGAAGGAGACGGATTATCTCCTAATTGTTCCAGCGTTGAAATAACATTGTCTTTATAAAAGAGAAGTCCAACCAGGCCTCGATGAGGATTGGCGGAACGTCGGAAGGAACGCGACACCTGAATATAACCGAATGAAGGTGTACCACCCATTGAGGATTCGGTTCCTGTCCAAATCGGAATATAGTGGGGAAAGGATGGGAAATTTTCAGGGATAGGTTCTCCACACAAGGTTGCCAGTCGATAGGTGAGAACTCCTGGAGAGTACTGATGAAGGAGGAGAGAACTGAGAAGTTCATGAGTAAAAAGGTCACTTCCAATTCGTTGAGTATAGTTAGAGGGATAACATTCCCCGTGTCTCTGTTTAAAAGAGAGATCGGCGTGTGTTAGATGGACAAAGACGGAAGAAACTTTTACAAGTTTAACCTGATCAAGAGAGGAAATGGAACACAACTCTCCATTTATCGGAAGAAAGGGAGAGGTTAGACGATCCTCCTCAAATCGATAGAGATTTGTAAGAAATCGAATTGGATTGTCGAGTAAACTTTCCAAAAGAGACAGTTCCATCGTCAGAGTCTTTCTAAGAATGAGGAAAATTGTTTTAATGTGTTAACATTAAAACAATTGGATCTCAGATCGAGAAACTCATTCTTCTTCGAGAAGGGATCTTTGATGGTAAGGAGTAAATCTTGTGTAACTCATCTTTCTCCTTTGATGTGATATAACACTTTGCAAACCATTTGTTTCTTCGTTCCGAATCCGGGTTAAAGTCAAGTGTCTTGTCACTCTTCGCTTTGTGTATCTTGTCCTTCTTTTTTGCTCGAGGTGTACATTTCGAAAACCATTCGTTGACTTTTTCCAAATCCAGATCCAGATTCAGACACTTCTCACTCTTCTGTTTTGAAATCTCCTTATTTAAGGCAAGAAGACGCTCGAGCACTGTCTGACAGAAGGCTCTTCCCACCTTCTTGAAATGAGTTTGAGGAGAGTCCAGAGTTCCAACGGGAATGTGGGCATGTTTGGGAGCCCGGCGACAGTGAAAGAAGACTGTCCCCGACGGATGAATAAACAGATACGGATTCTCATGTTCATGAATTCGTGAACAGATTGGACAGAAGGACGGCTTAATCCGCTTAAGAATGATAACTGCTCCACGAATTGCCGAGATACGGTAGGGAAACCGGGGATCTGTCACAGATATCTTTGCGAATCGGGCGCACACTTCGAGGGCTTTCTGAGCCATCTCATCGGAAACATCGTCGATTTTTCCAAACTTTCGCCGATGAGGAGAGGTTGAGAGAAGATTTGGCAGAATGACACATCCTTGAGTATTGGAGATGAGAGACTCTTCGAGTTGTAACACGTTCTCATGGTCAGGATTTTCAGGTGTCTCCACATACCGATGAACAATCTTTCGGTTGAAATAGGTCCACTCTTTGAGGAAGATCTTGGGGCGATTCGATCCGGTTTTCTGACTTCCCACAATTCGAAACTGTTGCGTCTCGGAGTAGACGGAGCCGTCAATCCACTTATCTAACCGGGAAGGCGAATATTTATCTTTAAGACATTCGACACAATACGTATAAACCTGGTCTCGAAGAGCGCGGGCCTCATGATGATTCAAGTGACAGTAGTTATTAATGACGAGGTGAATACTTCTCTTATCAGGGCCGTGACTCGTGTAAAGGAGAACGTCTTGTTCAAGAAAGAGAGAAATTCCGAGTTGAGAGAAGATGTTGAAAACTCCTGAAATAACAGTCTCAACGATGTCCGTTGCAACTTGATCAAGGTCCTCATTCTCTAAAAGGTCACTTTGACTGATATCAAGATCAAAGTGAGGTTTTTGATGAAAACTTCCAAAGATCACCTCATAAAATCCTCTCTTTTCCGGAAGAACCTTTTTCATAAAGAGAGCAAACTCGATATAGGAGTCAAAATAACTAAAAAGACGTATTCCACTTTGTGTAATAAAACAGACAACAAGATGTCCTTCGAGTTTTTCTAAGGGATAATCCTCAAGAAGTCCTCGGGCCTGTTGATCATTTTTCGACGGTTTCAAACGATAGTACCAGCGTTGACTTTCGGTATAAAGGACCCGCGACATTTTGAAATCATGAAATTTTCTCCGAAGAAAGATTCAAAATCAGATCAATTTAATGGCAACGGCTTCTGATATCAGGATCATCCAAAGTCTTCCCTTTCATCGTCTTAACGTTTCTCAGCTTCTACGAGAGTTCGCCAATCAAGGAATCGCTGTTCCTTCTCGTCTTCGAAAAGAGGAGCTCATTTCCCTTCTCTCGACCTACCTGACAAGTGATAACGGACGTCCTCTGAAACCGTTTACTGTTCCTCTTTTGGAGCTCTTTTCAACACAGATTAAATGCACATCGATTCCTCATATTGTCATTCCTATCTCGTCATCCAATAATCCCTATTTATTGTTGCCTCTGCCATATTTACATGCGATTCTTAATGTCCGAGATATTGATCTTCAGACGAGTCACTTTGAGGAGCTTGCTCTACGTCTTTCTCAGTTTGACCGTATCTGTCCAAAGTATATTAACCAGGTAGCCTCAACTCCGGTAAATCACCTGTTTCTCCTCTCTCGACTTGACATCTACTTATATGGGGCTCTTCACAATCTCTCGTTGAGCCAACTTCCCGATCTTTCGAAGACCAAACTATGTGAGGTGACACAGGCTCTTGTCATCTTTCCAGGAAGAATTAGCCGTCCTTCTCCTCGGCCCTTTCGAGGACAGAAGAGAATCTATGTGTCAACTCTTGATAAACTGTTAGAACTCGCTCAAGAGGGGTATACCTCTCCGACACCTTTGAGTTGTCTTCTTCCTCGAGAGTTATATCCGGATCTTGACGAGGAGACGATGAAGATGTCTCTTGTCACTCATCCTCTGCGGATTTCATCGGCCGCCTTTAGTTTTCTTTATTGTTTAAGTGTGTCGAATCTGCGTCATGCCTTGCGCTACCTTTTTGGAGAGTTCGAGGATGATATTGACTTTCTATCACGGAATGATATTCTCTTTACATTATCACGGGGATATTTCCCCGATCTTCCACATCTCCCTCAGGTTAAACAGCGTTATCAGATGCTACAGACTCTATCCGAGGATGTCAAGTCGACTCTCATTGAGATTTATGGCGTCATCCGTTTTCATAATCCCCTGGCCGCCATTGCAATGACTTCTCCTCTTCCCATTGAGGAGGTTGTCATTCGACTGGATCATGTTTCGCCCACTGTTCTCGGAGAGGAGATTGGAATGGCCATTCCTCAAGGAGTCGATCCGAGAATCTACTTTCGAAACAATGTGATTCACTATCAGCGCGTCATCTCCCGAGGAAACTATGTTCCCCCCTTCACCGAAAGCGACTTTCTGACTCAATATCTTGATCTGGAACTTTACACCGATCTTGAGTTATTTACACTTCTTGGTGTATATATCAACTATTCGAGTCGTCCGGAGCTTCTTCGAAATCTGAGTCGTCTCCGAAATGAAGAGATGTTTTTCATTCCCTTTTCGAGAAAGTGTCGAAATGCCTACACGCAATTGTTTACACCCACGTCCGATGAGAGTGTCTTTATCATCGCCTTTGGAACACTTTCAAACTATGTCGGCTATGAAATCGAGGAACTCACTTCCGCCTTTCATTTCACCGAGCCGTCTTCCAACTCTTTGATTCGGGGAGACTTTGTCTTTCTTCGTCCGGACAATATTCGGGAAGTCTTTTCAGTCTCTCAGATTAAACAGTTGCGAGATCTCCTCGTCACCTTTTCAAAGTTTGACGTCCTTATACAGAAGATTGATGAAGGTCTTCTCGATCTCGAAAGTAAGACGGAGTATGATCGCTCTCTTCTTTCCCGACTTCGAACCTTTTCCCCAGAAGAGATGGTCCCTGTTAAAGAGTATCTCGATAGAATCTTTGAACTTGGAATGTACATGAGAAGATGGAAGGGACCGGGACATCCATATCCACTTTCCGAGTCTCAGACAAAAGATAAGACACTTCAACCAGAGAAGAAGACCTGGGAGGTACTTGAAAGTCTTGAAAAGAAGCGTCAACAGATGTCACCGAGAGTTCGATCGAGTATTGTCGGAACGTGGGATAAGAAAACGGACACCTTCTTCAACGGGTTGAAAATTGTCGACTATTATGGAATGACGTCATGTCAAACCTCTCTATCACTGTCACAACTTCTTTATGAGGTGATCAAAGGGAACTATTGTATTCGAATGGCGAGTAGTCGTCTTATTTCGACGAGTTACTACTATCTCAAACTTTTCTTTAATGAGAGTATATCCAATTTTCATCCAAGTCAGGTTGACCCGATTAGCTAGTTATTTCCACCTTTTCTGTGACATATCACAGAAAAAGTCTTTCGTTCTCGATTATGTAAGCCCCTGGTTTCGAAGGATAGTGTCATAGACAAAAGCGAGAATCAGTCCATCCCGAAGAGGATCACGGGAGGCCGGCTGAAAAGGAGGACCGAGAAACCAGATGGACGACTGTCGAAGTATCGGTTGGATTGAACTTGGAAGAAGACCAATTCTCGGTTCATGAAAGACTGGCTCGAGTTTTCCGTTGTCGAGATTTCCTCCAAGTCGGGAGAGGAGAGTAAGAAGATCGAGATCCGTCAGAGGAGGAATCGGAAGAAGACGGTACTCCTCCGATGAAAAGACGAGACACGGCCTTAACGTAAACAGAGAGAAATAGAGACTTTGTCCATCGTGATAAAAAGAGAGAGTGTATTCACTACTGTTCTCACGAGAAAGAGAAACGACGTTTGAGAACGGTGAAGAGTGTGTATTTTTCATTGTACTGACTCCAACGGGACAGATCAAGTTAACCGAAGATGAGGAATTTCTCGGAGAGAGGTACTCATCTGCATGAATGAGAGCGCGACACCTCTTAACTTCACCAGTTGAAAGTTTAACTTCAAGAAAAGTCGTCCGATCCTCAAGAGAAATGAGATGTCCTTTGACTACCTTCTCATCTGGAAAAGATGTTGAAACTCGATACATAAAGGTGTCAAGAGGTTCAACTTTCAGGTTTAAGTCTCGAGTTTTCTCGGAAATTAACTCGTCAACGGTGGGAGAAGACTTCAACTTGATACAGGAGGAGAGGAGTTTGTCATATGCCTGTTGAATGAGAGAAAGATTCAGACCACTATAAGTAGCGAGAGAAGAAAGTTCGGAGACTGTTGCAGCGAGAAGACGAATCGGCTCTTGATAAAAAGCGATTGACTCTGGAACACTTAGAAGTGTCGTCGAATCTGGAAGATAGTAGGACGTCACTTTCAATGAATTGGGAGAAATTAAGAGAATTCGATAGCGTGTATGAAGAGTGTCCATAAGAGTATACGCTAAAAGTCCTCGTCCAATAATGAGAATATCCGCATCAAGAGGAGAATTGGTACTGGATAACAATTGACGACTAATCTTGATCAAAGAGGGACGGGGAGACTGATTATTTTTAAAGTGAGTTGACAGTTCACGAAGAAGTGTAAAGGTCTTTTCTCCGAGAGTGGGAGTTCGGTCCCGTTTAACGAAAGAAGGAGGAGGTGAAGATCGGAGAGGAGCTCGATAGTAGACTCGAGATGGCTGTGGAGGAGGACGAGAGGAACGAAAACAACAGAAAACCCAAACACAAATAATAAAGAGATAAAGATAAAGAATAAAGATTATTAGGGAATACTTTAGAGGAAATTTCCGAGGAAAAAGATCCTTCGGATATCTTGTCCGAGAAACGGGCATCTTTTAATGAAGAGAGACCCTTTTAAACTTTCTTCTGGCTCCTTTTCCCAGCTTTTAAAGCTGGGAAAAGGATACTCCTTCTATTTCCCCGAAGAGAATATTCGGGACAGGTTAAGACACTTATATGTCGGTAAAGAGACAATCGTGTCTTTATCTATCGACGGACTCGACCACCAGAAACGGAGACGGTAAGACTTTCGAGTTGACTCCAAAAGATTACACACGTTTCTTCCATTAAAATTAAGAAGATTCAACGTCTCAGAAAATACGGGATAGAGCTCAAGAACGGAGCGTGAACATGACTGTCGAATTTTCTCAATCTGTTTAAGATTGTCTTCAGTTCCTTCCATTTCCGTGTAGTGTAGCATGCCACAGGAACTCTTATCTGGAAGACGAAGCAATTCAATAGCTGAAAGGCGGTCTTGAATACAAATACTGCGAACCAGCTCTCCCAGAAGAAGAGTACTATTTTCATAGAGACTTCGATAGGAGTTTGTCATATTGGCCGAAATATCATAGCTATTAATATAGTCAATGGAAAGAGAACAGTTTCGACGAATGGACATCTCAATAAGATGATCTGAAAGAGCGGTTATTGGACTTGCAAAGAGAGTACCTCCATCAACGTAGTGCTGACCATCAATAATCTTTTCTGGAACAAGGACAGGAATTGAGGCACTGGCAATAGTAACTGAAGCAATCTTATTAACATCTCCATTGAGATATGTGAGTGGCATACAATCTCGGGAAAATAACGTCGGATATGACTCTTGAGTTAGAGGTTGAATTAGACTCTCCTCTTGAGAGCGGTTACAAAAGAACTGTCCTTTTCCAGTTCCTCGATTTAAGGTTCCTGTCCACATTTCCGTTGTTTGTATTGACTCCGATGTAAAGTAGGACTGAAAAAGTTCCTCAATACCACTGCCATTGGAATAAAGCGACCCCTTAAAATATCCAATAAGATAGGACGGAAGAAACTGAAGATAGGATGGCCACCATGACTGTGCAAACATTCCACTATGTGTCTTCTTAGCAATTTCGACAATTTTGTCAGGTTTCCACTCTCCTGCCAGACTCATATATCCAGCCACGTTTCCTCCAGATGATCCCATCACAAGATCCGGTTTCCCGATCCCACTCGTTAGAAGTTCACTAATAAGACCTAATTGACATGGAAAGGCCCCACCAGACACAGGTAATACAAATATTCTCATTTTAGAGAGAAAGGAAGAGATTTTAAGATTCGACGTTTTTTTCCCTCATTTTTTCACTTCTCAACTTTACTTTTTATGTCTTTTTGTTCTGTTGACTTTTCTACTTTGCAAGAAAGTAGAAAAGTTGGTACGTTGTTCCTCTCTCTCTCTCTTTATGATGAACGGGTGACCTGCACCGTCTTCCCATCTTCCATCCCCCGACTCGACGCTGGTTGAAACTTTGGAATCTTCGGCACAGGTATTCCAGTTCCCATTCCAGACACTGATGAAGTCCCAGACACTGATGAAGTCCCAGACACCGATGGAGTCCCAGACACCGATGGAGTCCCAGACACTGATGAAGTCCCAGAAGTCCCAGACAATGATGGAATCTTCGGGGGATCCACAAGAACCTGTTTCGGAACAGCTGATGTCGTTCCAGGACTTGTTCCCGAGGGCTTCTCCTCGGAAGTCTCACCGCTATTCGTTGGACAATCATCCAAATAAGCAATACCTAATTGAGTCGCAATCGCCTTCTCACTTTCGTTTAAGGGCCGAATCTTACCATCACCATTCGGATCAATACCTGTGGCAAGAAGTATTCTGTCACCCATCTTCTTTAAAATAAAGCCATGTTGAACCGTTCGATATAAATTCGGTGACCCCTTTAAGGGAATCGCATGAAGATCAGCTTCATCCGTGTCAGAAGTGTCTCGACTTCCCGAGATAAAACCATACGTCGGGGTTGCTGTCTGTGATGTCGCTGGCACCCCTTTCGCTCCTACCGCATTCTTCTTCTTACTACAGGAACGACATAATTCCTTCCCCTCTTCACACGGCTGATTACATATCTCTCCCCTCTTTTCCCCACGAAGAAAACGATATTTGCATCTTGGTCCATTATACTCAGCATTATCCTTCTTTGATCTCCCAGAAACTGTTATCGGCGCATAGTTCGGCAAAGTTGGAGGATGAACCGGATTTGTTTGCGGAATAGCTATCCGAGGAGCCGAATTCGAGGAAGAAGGAATTGAAAGACACAAACGGAGTTCATCAACCGTCACATTACAATTTTTTTCCTTACTTAAGTAAGAAACAATTGTTGTAAGAATGTGAGTATTGACGAAATCCGTAATATGTTGGGAGAATGATTCCAATATCGTGGTCATGACGAAATTGTTTTTAGACGGACACCTTTAACTTTGAAACAAAAAATCAAATTATCCATAATAAATAAGAAAAC
>FWPU01007662.1_pt1 | contig 19596 bp, 16 predicted proteins | sample 2228361 | NCBI WGS metagenome assembly FWPU01 (sample SAMEA103939777, study PRJEB20133) | metagenome
CCTTTGAGGGTGGTAAGGGGGCTTCGTCCCCTTACATTATGCTGTTTAATCTCATAAAATAGACTTTTGCAGAGGTCTCTATATATACTTTCCAAGAATTTTCTTGCATTTATAAGATTAATGGATTATTCTTTCTCAAAAATCCGAAAGATTATTTTGGGGCTGGGGAAAGTAGCGGTATGATTTATTTCAGCATCTATAGGCTTAAACTTATCCCGCAGGAACCGCTGGTCTTCCCGGCGGGAAATGCTGGTACCGCCCTGCGGGGGGCCTTCGGGCATTTACTAAAGAAAATAGTCTGCATAGACAAAAATGCCGATTGCCTAACCTGTCCGGTGACCGAGACCTGTGTCTTTCAGATTGTGTTTTATCCCGTCCGTAGTAAGAATTCCCCTGGGCCAAAGAGGCAGAGGACACCTCCGAGGGGATTCGTCATAAAACCACCCCTTAATAACAGGGCAGAATATCCCCCAGGAGAACCCTTCGTCTTTGACTTTCTCCTGGTAGGGCGACTGGCCAGCTACCTGCCCTATATAATTGTCCCATTCAAAGAACTGGGGAGAATAGGCCTCGGGGCCGGAAGGGGCAAGTTCGTCCTGGATGAAATTGCCTCAGTGAAACCCGTTGTTGGTGGGGTTATGTGTGAAAAAGATCCCTCTAAAAAAGTAGCCGAACAAGACCCCTCCCCTTTAATGGGGGAGGGTGGGACCTACCCTGTGGGGAGCGAATCTGTTACATTGAAACCCTCACCCTTGAGGGGGGAGGGAAGGGTGGGGGTGAACCTCACCCCCCTTCCCCCTCCCACCAGAGGAGAATGCAGGGACTCCGCCTCAGGCGGATTAGACCTGTCCAGTCCCTTCCGCCAACAAGAACGTAGGGACAGGTCTTTAGACCTGTCCATGCTTTCTGGCAAACAGGAGCGAATCGAGAGCATCTACCATGCCAGAGACGGAGTAGTAAGAAACGTCAACGGAAGGGTCACCCTGAACGATTTAATGTCCGCCCCTAGTGAATCTTACCCCAATCTCACCAAATCCACCTTTAATCCTGACCTCACTGAATCCCCCTTTAATAACGGGGGACAAAGGGAGATTAACCCGTCTCAGGTTGATGTAGGGGCGTATTGCAATACGCCCTTACAGGATCGTTCTCCAACGACCACTGAAGATGTAACACGACAAAACACACCCTGCGCGAAACCATTGAGACTCACCCTGAACTTTCTCACCCCCACCCAGATTAAATACAACCCCACCGGGGAAAAAGGCAAGAGCCAGATAGTCAGAGAGCCAGAATTCCATCACATTGCGAAACGCCTCCGGGACCGCATAGACGCCCTGGCCGTGTACTACTGCGATGGCCCATTAAACATAGACTACAAGGGTTTCGGAGAGAGGGCAGAGAAGGTAAGAACCATAAGCAGAGAACTCCACTGGTGCGAGCAATCCCGCCGCTCAAGACAGGGCCACCAGCACGATTTATCAGGTTTTGTGGGCAAGATAACCTTTGAAGGAGACTTACAAGAATACCTCCCCTTTTTAATACTAGGCCAGTACCTCCATGTAGGAGAGAATGCCGTGTTTGGGAGTGGGAGGTATGGGGTGGAGACTAAATTAGAGGGGACACTTTAAATGCAAGGTAAAGTTGGGTTGAAGTGGACATCGCATCCTCTCGTAGATTTTGGTATTGCCACGATTACTGCCTTTTCTGAGCACAAATCCCCTGAAGAGGTAACTTACGATGATTTAAAAAAATTTGCTAAATATGCCGAGGATGCGTATTTTTCTCCTGCCCTTAGAGGCTACTTAACTGTTCTGTTTACATCAAATTTTATGAACCCAAGCTGTAAGGACGAAGTCAAACGTAAGAAATTTCTAAGTGAGATTCTTACAAGCTTTCTGGTTAAACCAAAACAGGGCACAGCCAAATGCGTTTATTGTGAACGCCCATCTGTGCCACTACCTAAACTAAAGGAGGGAGTCTCACCATTAGAGCGGGCAGATAGAAAATTTGTGCCTATGGTAACCGGGGAAGAGGTAATAAATTTCTTCCCCCATGGGAGGTGGGGGTTATCCTTATGTAGCTTTTGCTTGCTCGCCCTTCAGTCGTTGGCCATTGGCGCCCCAATGTGCAGTGGTAGGGCTTTAATAGTTACTGCAGATGACCCATTACTTACTCTGGAAATTGTGAAAAAATGGCTACCCGAGACTAGAAAACGTATTCAACTTGCAAAAGCAACAGGGCAAAAGCCTCCTAATATTGGAGGGGTGAAGACGAGAGTAATAGAGAACCTTGAGAAATTGGAATGGGATAGACGCAACTGGGGCGAAAATGTTGGTTTAACTGTTTATCATTTATCTAACAGTGGTCAAAAGCCCGATATAGATATTTACGAGTTGCCAGGAAATGTAGTCAATTTCTTATCTAGGGCGCAGAGTATCAGATACCGTAGTAGCTGGCAGGCGGTTGTCCAGCGTGCTTGGGCAAGAAATCAGCAGAAATCAAAAAAGAAAACAGAAGGGACCGCAGAGGAAAATCCCCTTGAGCGACGCAATTTCTTATACGAAGAATTGTTTTCCCTTCCTGAAGAAGCAGGGAGGTTCGTACGAACGTACTTTTTGTGTTTATCGTATAAATACGCAAATGAGGGTGACCCCAGAAAGGACTATGGTGGGTGGAAGGATGCCAATTATATAAAGTGGGAGCTAACGGAGCTTTTTCTGAAGGAGGTGTTAGGAATGGATAATAGACGAATAGAAGCAATAAGGCAACTTGGCGATAGGCTTGCCGACAGCATAGCTGATAATAACGACAAAAGACTATGGTGGCAGGTATATAAAGGAGGGAGCTTTGCTTCTGTAAGAAACATACTAATAAAAGAAAGCCAAAGAAATATTAAAACGGGGAGAGAACCTTACGTTACTTTAGATTCCTTCCTCGCCGTATTTGAGGAAGGGGAGGAATTGGCCCGTGTGGACTGGAGACTGGCATGGGACCTCACACTTATACGTGTTATAGAGAAATTGTATGAAAAGAAATGGTTTGAGCAAAATAAAGAAGTCTTAGAATCGGAAGAATCCGAGGAATCCAAAATAACAACGGAGGTGTAAAATGGCCTTTTTAACAGGTTTGATACTTTTAGATTGTCCAGCATCGGCATTGAATAACGCAGGCCCTTTAGAAGGATCTCGTGTGGAAAATGCTATTGCAGTAAAGTCCATAAGGACAAGACAGGGATATTTCCCATACGTATCTGCCCAGGCCTTTCGTTACTGGCTTAGAATGGTTCTTGAAAACAACTCCAAAGAAACTGAATGGAAACGGGCGCCTATTTATAGGGAGCAAAAGATTGCTTATACAGATGCTAACCCCATTAAGTGGTGGGACGATGACCTTTTTGGTTACATGAAGGCACCCTCCAAAAGGGCAGAAGCGACTGAAAAACGGTCAAAAGACAAGACAAGGGAACAAGAGACGCCCACAAGTACGGAAATAACCAGGGTTTCACCCTTTCGGGTAAGTACCTTTGTTTCTATTTCGCCCGTTTCCCTAGTAGAAGACTTTGGTACCATGAGCAGACATGAAGGAGACCCTGTACCACATGAACACCAATTCTACAAAACGGTATTAAAAGGGTTAATTTCTTTGGACCTCTATTCTGTTGGGACTTTTAGTTACAAGAACAAGACCGGCTTTCGTAATCTGGATGACAACAGAATAGAAGAAGCGAAGAAAGAAAAACTTGAGGATTTGAACAATGACAAAAGTTACCGTCTAGAGCCAACGGAGCGTGTGAAACGGATTACCTCCCTCCTGAAAGGGCTTGGAGTACTCTATGGAGGTGCAAAGCAGGCCCTTCATTACACAGATGTTACACCAAAGGTTTTTATGGGGATGGTTACCAAAGGGGGCAATAATCCGCTCCAGTATGTTATAGGTGCTGATGATAAGGGCTTGCCAAGTGTTCACGTTGAGGCATTGAAAGAGATGGTGAAAGTCTGGGGTGATCAAATCTTGTCAAACCTCTACGTAGGATGGGTGCAAGGATTCTACGATGAGCAAAGGGAGATTCTGAAGAAAGAGCTAGAAGGAAAGGAAACGGATAAACCCAAACCACTCGTAGAACACACACTAGGACATCCCCGTGAGGTATTAAATAAGTTTGCCGAAGACATCTCAAAAAATTCTAATCACTGGTTAAGCTAAGGATCCAACATGAAAGTCCTAAAGGTTGAATTAGAAGGGGCTGTTACTTCATTCCGTTACCCTCATTTCCTCATGGGGAAACAGCCCACCTATAGGATGCCCCCTCCTGCAACTATTTATGGGCATATTTGCAGTGCGGTAGGAGACTGGGTTGACCCAAGACCTATCCAATTTGGATATTGTTTTGAGTTTGTGGGCAAAGGCAGCGACCTGGAACATATCCACGTTACCACCGTTTCAAGCGGAAAATTGGACAAGGGATGGGGGTTTGTTAAAAACATAGAGGCTAAAATAAACCCTACAGAAAGAGAGGTTCTGCTCCATCCTAAACTGACACTGTATATAAAGAGCCAAGATTCTCTACAAAGACTTTATGAGTCATTTCGTTCTCCCCAGTACCCAGTTGTACTGGGAAGGTCTCAAGACTTATCGGCTTACAAAAACGTTTCGCTTATTGAGCTGGAGTCAGCACATCATGGTTATTATGAGAAAACTCTTCTTCCCTGGTCGTTTAGACCAAGAACATCTGTAGGTATTTCTGTGCTGATGCCCAAATTCATAAATCCTAGGGATAGAACCCAGGTTGTATGGGAAAGGTATGTGCTACTGGAACATAGGATTTTATATCCTCCACAAGGAATGAGTTATGAAGGTGTTAGAGTCATGCTCCGTTACCAGGGGGATGGGCCTGTCTGGATTGACCCCAAAAGTACCGAAGTAGAGGGAATGAGACGAATTGTAACCTTCCATGAGTTTATTGTCGGGTAGCACAATGTCATGGAGAGAAGTGCTCAATAATATCTGGGCTAAGAGTCCTGTGGATGGCAAAGAAGGCGAAAAGCTTGTTGACCACACCGAAAAGGTTCTCTCCGCCTTACATCAACTAATGGTACGTTCACCTTACCTACCTTCTTTAGCAGGAACGGAACGTTTATGGTATTGGGCTTTTTGGTCCTGCTTTTTACACGATTTCGGCAAGGCTGCCTCTGGTTTTCAAGCCAGCCTTCGGTCAGGAGGCTCTCCCTGGAGACACCGGCATGAAGTCCTATCTTTAGTGTTCATCCCCTTTGCAATTTCTCCTGAAGATGAAGATTTCCCGTGGATAGTGGCTGGTGTTGTCTCACATCACAGGGATGCAATGGAAATAATCCGAGAGCGCTACAATCTGTCATGTGAACCAGAAGAATTGGAGTTGGATGCAATTGTAAAAGAGCTTAAAAATGAAATAGTTCTTGCCCTCTTGAATTGGATAAAGGATGATAATCCGCAATGGGCAAAGAAATTTGATTTTTCCGACAACAAAGCCTTTTCTCATGTGAAAGAAATAAAAGAGCCTCATCTCGATAGTCACCTTATATACAGTGCCCTTAAATCCTATAACAAACTAGTAAGTTCTTTAGAAAAGGAATCTTTCTCCAGTACTAAGAATAGGACGGCACTCCTTCTTCGTGGACTAATTGTAGAAGCAGATCGTCTCGCCTCGGCTGCGGCACCAGCATTAGTTTCCGTAAGGTTTCCTTGTAGGGAAGAAGTTTCTGCTATTTTGGGTGTTACAGAGGAAGGACTGAGAAGCCACCAGAAAGAGGCAAGTAAAGCTATTGGGTCTATTACATTCTCTGCCCCTACAGGCAGTGGAAAAACAGAGGCCGCCTTCTTGTGGGCACGAAGTCAGCAAGAAAGTGGTGGTGTAAATCGTCATCTTATATATGTACTCCCATATCAGGCTAGTCTGAATGCAATCAGCAAGAGGTTAAAAAAAGATTTTGGATACGATGTAGCACTTCTACATGGTCGGAGCCTTCAGACTATTTATAGGGACTTGATTAGTGATGGAGCCTCATCTAATGCAGCAGAGAAAAAGGCAAGGAGGGCTCAAGACCTGGCAAGATTACACCAACCTTCTGTTTGGTGTACAACACCCTATCAACTTATGAGGGCTGCGTATCGTTTGCCGGGGTACGAAGCACAGTGGACTTCCATGGCAGGCACCCTTATTGTGGTAGACGAAGTCCACGCTTATGAACCGGCTAAGTTGGGGATGTTTATGGAACTCCTGCAAGAGCTAAGGACAAACTGGGGAGCAGATATTTGCACCATGACGGCAACAATGCCCTCTTGGCTTAAAGATTTGTTACTTTCAGTCTTAAGAGGAAAAGAAATACCTCCAGATGAAAAACTCTTTAAGGACTTTCGTCGTCACAAGGTAGAAATGGTAGAAGGAGGCCTTTTCAGCCCAAAAGTAATGGAACTCATAAAACAAGAAGTGTCACAAAGAAGATCCATATTAGTGGGTGTCAATACAGTAAAGGATGCACAAAAATTTTGGGAATCTTTACCTAAATCATACCAAACAATTCTTCTGCACAGCCGATTTAATGCTCACGATAGGTTAGCAAAAGAACAATCGATACAGGAAAGACTAAGGGAAGGAACAATTGTTGTGGCCACGCAAGTTATTGAGGTAAGTTTAAATCTGGATTTTGACACGATAATTACAGAACCAGCCCCACTTGAAGCCCTAGTGCAGAGGTTTGGCCGCGTAAATCGTTTTGGAAGGAAAGACGTTGCTCCGGTCAGAATTCTAACAGAGGCTGAATCCAACATCTATGAACAAGAGTTGGTGAATAAGACTTTAAATATTTTAACTGCCCACAACCACGATGTTTTATGTGACCTAGAAATTATTAACTGGTTAGACGAAGTTTACTGTGGAATAAAAGAGCACTACCTGGCAGAGGTTTCCCGCCATAGAGAAGAATTTAGAAAGTCTTGTTTAAAGACTCTAAAAGCCTTTAATAGTGACGTCAACCTGGCAGAAAGATTTGATGAATTATTTGATAATACCGAAGTCCTCCCCTCTTGCCACGAGGAAGAGTTTGGCCGTCTTTCTGAGGAGTCAATCCTTGAAGCAAAAGGGTTACTCGTTCCAATTTCGTGGAAACACCTTTGTCAAATTAAAAAAGCAAGTCGTTTCCGATGGAACAATGACTGGAAAGTGAGAATTGTAGACCTTCCTTACGACTCTGAAATCGGCTTACAATTAGCAAATGTAAAATCATAGCCCATGAAATCCATCGTCATCTACGACATAGTGGAGGATAAAATCCGGAATAAGATTGCGGATGTGTGCAAGGATTATGGGCTGGAGCGGATTCAATATTCGGCCTTCTTTGGGGAACTTTCCCATAACCACCGCCAGATGCTCTTCAAAAAGATTAAGAGACTTATAGGAGATAAAGACGGTAATATCCAGATATACCCGGTCTGCGAAAAAGACCTTGCCCTTAAACAGGTCTACATCGTGGAGAATGAGGAAGAATCCGTCACGGGCGGAGAGGGCACAAAAGAAGAGGCTGGAGGGCAAGAAACAGTAGATAGTAGGGGGTAGACAGTAAGCTGTAGGAATCTTATTAAAGTACATTAGAACGATTCATTTGAGGCGAAGGGACAATCGAACCGAGACGTAATGCTTGAATTGTTAAGCATCCGCCTGGGTGAAGCAAAATAAACCAGCCAAGCCGGCAAGCAGCTAAACTGTCACCCTGAGTATAGCGAAGGGTCTAAAATCGCTTCACTACAAGATTCTTTATTCACTCAGAATGACAACAGCATGCCATCCTTATGGAGCTAGTACCAAGATGATATTTACGGTCCGAGAAAACACAAAAGGGCCTATTGAACTGCCAATCAGTTATAGATTAACGATTGGAATACACCGCCTCAGGCGGGTAATTAGAAGGAGGTCGGAACAATGGAAAAAGAAATTATCTTCCTTGTAAAGGAATCCCCGGAGGGAGGGTACGAGGCCAGCGCCCTTGGCTATTCTATCTTCACCGAGGCGGATACTTTTGAGGAACTCAAAGGTATGGTGCAAGATGCGGTACGATGCCATTTTGAGGAGACAGAAAAGCCCCGTCTCATTCGCCTGCACCACGTAAAGCAAAAGGCCAGAGAGCAGTAAACAGTTTACTGGAGGAGGGGACGGTGATACTTACCGTCGGAGACATCAAACAATTCTTCTACTGCCCCAGGCACCTCTACTTCCTGTATCATATGCCCCACTTCAGACCCACTACCTACAAGATGGAAGAGGGAAAGCTCCGCCAGAAAGAGGAACAGACACTGGAAAAGAGGCGTACCCTTCACAGGTTCGAACTCAAAGAGGGTAAAAAGTTCTTTGAGTTAAGGCTCACCTCAGAAAGACTGGGCATATCAGGCATGGTGGACATGGCCATCGTTACTGAAAAGGAGGTAATTCCGGTGGACTTTAAGGACGGCTCAATGTCCCTTGCTTACGTCCCTCCCCTTCACCACAAGTACCAGCTAGTAGTTTATGGCCTGCTCCTTGAGGAAACCTACAAGGCCCACTCCCTCCGGGGCTTCATCCACAGCCTGGAAGACGGAAGCACCAAAGAATCATTCTTTACCCTCGGCGCCAAGGCCTACGCCCTGAGGATGCTAGAACGGATACGCCACATGCTCCTTAATGAATCCCTCCCCCCACCCTCCAGGAACTGGTGGCGGTGCAGGGAATGCGAGTTCAGACTGGTATGTTGATGACCATTGAAAAACCATAGAGGCCAAATATGACTGAAAGCAAGAACTATCAAGACCTCCTCCTTGCTGCTCTTTTCCATGATATAGGAAAGTTCTGGCAGAGAACTAGAGATGAAAAAACAGAGGGGGAAGTAAGGGACAAATTTGGGGAATCAAAACATGAACATTGGGGAGCATATTTTTTAGAAAACATAATCCGAGAGCAGGAAGCAGCCCGGTACGTCAGGAACCATCATAAGCCCAAAAGTGGAGATGAAGACCCGTTTGATTATATTTTGGCTTTATCGGATTGGATTTCTGGAGAGGAAAGGGAAGACCGTGAAGAGAAATTGAAAAAGCCTGACCCGGCAAGGGAACCCCTTATATCCATTTTTTCCCAGATAAGAATGTGCAAAGAAACCCCTGTGCAAGAGTTATATCTTCGACTTTGCGGTGAAACACTTGAAAAGTCAAATCTTTTCCCTGTGGAGGAAAAGGAAGAACCAAATTACAGAGACCACTGGAAGGAATTTGAAAAGGCACTAGAAATGGTAAAGACCGAAGAAGAGTTTGATAGAAAGGTTTTTAAGTACTATCACCTTCTTGAAGCCTTTACTTCCACAGTTCCTTCCGCCGCACATTATTCCAAGGCAGATATCTCCCTTTTTGACCATCTAAAGACTACCTGTGCTATAGCTGCCTGTCTGTACCAAGACACGCAAAGAAAGACATTGGGCTATGACCAAATTGAAGAAGTATACAAAAGCTGGCGGACAGAAAAAGGTAAGGAAATAGAAGCCTTCACCCTTCTAGGAGGGGACATCACAGGCATACAGGACTACATTTTCAGTGTTTCTTCTAAAGGTGCCGCAAAAGGCCTAAAAGGGCGTTCATTGTACTTAAACCTCCTGCCTGAGGTGATAGCCAAATTTATTATTAAAAAATTTAATGTTCCCATTTTAAATATCCTTTTTTGTGGTGGAGGGCATTTTTTCCTGCTCTTACCCCTCTTACAGGATGAAGAGATAGAGGAGCTAAGACAGGAAGTGAACGATATCCTTTTTCGAGCCCATAAAGGGACTCTTTCTATGGTTATCGCTGGAGTTCGGTTGAGTATCGGCGATTTTGGCAGTGAAAAATTTAGTGAGAGATGGGTAGAGGTGGGCAAGGCCCTTCAGTCATTCAAAAAGGAGAAGTTTAAAAGCATTATACAGACGAAACCAGACAATTTTTTTGGCCCTCATAAACCACCCCAGCAGCTTTGCGACGCCTGTGGACTTGAAGAGGCGGTAGAAAAAGCTGAACGTGAAAAGAAGTGTACCTTCTGTGAGAGTTTTGAAGGGGTTGCAAAAGAGGTAATAAAGGAGGGGGTTGTTCTTTCTGAAAAGACAGTTAATGTTGAGCCACGAGAGTTCGTAAACTTCTTGCAGGTTTTCAATGCTTTTGGTCTTGAGGTAGGTTTTAGTCTGGCAAAAGGGGCTTACAATTACACTGCAAATAATAGGGGATTCTGGAAGGAGGGCCATGATGGATTTGTATATCTCCCAAATCACGCTGCAAGGAAGGGAGATCAAATCAAAGATTTTGATGAACTGGCCGAAGGCGCCAAAGGTAAAGAGAGATGGGGTATCCTCAGGGGTGATGTGGATAACCTGGGAAAAATCTTTTCACGGGGCTTCAAGTTCAGGGATAAAGACGGCCAGGAAAAGAACCTTGCTAGCATATCAAGAACCACATCCCTTAGCCGAAACCTCCACTTTTTCTTCTCCTACTGGCTTAACGAGATTTGCAAAGAAGAACGATTTAAAGACAACACCTACGTTATCTACGCAGGTGGAGATGATTTCTTTATTGTAGGAAGCTGGGACGTCCTGCCCGAGCTTGCCATGAGGATAAACGAGGATTTCAGGAGGTTTACAGGTAATAACCCCCACATCACCCTCTCCTGTGCCATATACATCGCACCCAGCGCCAAGTATCCCCTCTACAAGGCGGCTGAGAATTGCGGTACTGAACTTGAAGAAAAGGCGAAAGCTGGAGAGAAGGACAAACTTGTCTTCCTGGGGAATGCCTTTGGGTGGGGTGAGTTTAAAGACATTAAAGAATTAAAAGAAAAAATAACGACTTTACTTACAGGCGAAAAGAAGGTCTCAAACGCCTTACTCCAAACCATTTATTCCGGTTTTAAAGAAAAAGAGCAGTACGAAAAAGGCGTAGTGACTGTCCATAGGATATGGAGACTCATTTATGGTCTCACCAGACTTGCCAGGAGGCACAAGGCAGAAATAAAGGAGGTGGAAAACACGTTAATTCCCAATAAATTCAATTTGGAAGAAGGTGGCCTTTACGCCGCAAGGTGGGCAGAACTGGAACTTCAATGAAAGGAGGGTCTTAAATGGATAGAGGCAGTCAGCATCATAACCCGCATTATTCACAGCCCACTCAAACTCAAAAACACATCAACGACGTGGACATCAGGGAAATCCTTAGTGGGAACGGAGAAAAGATAGTTTCATTTGCAGAGGATTTTGTGCAAAGACTTGATAAAGAGGCCACTACTGCTTCCATCAGAAAGGTATATACAGAAGTAAAATGTATGCGGGAGTTTAACAAAAATGAATTACAACTCCTCAGACCAAAATTGGCTTATACAGCTAAGCGTCACAATAAGATTGAAAAGCTGTGTGGTCTTTTGGACGAAATAATACCAAAAGTGAACAATGAAAGAGAGTTTGAAAATTTCAAAAATTTTTTTGAGGCAATCCTTGCCTATTTTTATAGGCATAGAAAGTAATGGAAATGGAGACCCCAAAATGCTCAACATAACCCTTAAAGATAAACTCATCATAAAAGGTAGAATCAAGTTGGAAACCGCCTTGCACATCGGTGGCTCCAAGACTGGGATTGAAATAGGCGGCGTGGATAATCCAGTATTAAAAGACCATGAGGGCAAACCCTACATCCCTGGTTCATCCCTAAAGGGAAAGATGCGCTCCTTATTGGAGAAGTCAGGAGACTATCTCAATGCTAAATCAACTTTTTGGCAAGTAGAGCCCGATGTGAAAGAGGGCAAAATTAGCAAAGAAGGAATACGAATGCATCTTTGCGATGGGTTGGACTGCCCAATTTGCAATATCTTCGGCCGTAATAATGGTGAGTACCAACCTTATTATGAACCTGAGACAAAAGAGCCAAAGCCTCAAAAGGTCTATATCAAAACCACCACCCCCACCCGCCTCATCGTCCGCGATGCAAAACTCATTTATGATGAGGATGAAAAAAGCAAAAAGTTCTGGGATGAAGTCAAGGGTAACCTGGAACTGGAATGGACTGAGGTAAAGTTCGAAAACTCCATTGACCGTATTACCTCCGCCGCCAACCCACGCCAGACCGAGAGGGTACCCAGGGGTGCCGAGTTTGATCTGGAGATGGTCTATACCATTTATGAAGATGCAGATAAGGAGCGTTTCAAAAAACTCCTTGAGGCCATGCAACTCCTGGAAGATGACTACCTGGGTGGCTGTGGTAGTAGAGGCTATGGAAAGGTGAGCTTTAATAGCTTAAAAATTTATCGCAACTCCAAAGAGGATTACAAAGATGGTAAGACTGATACAAGCCAAAAAGAACCGGTGCTAACCGGCAAGTTGAGAGACATTGCCCAGGATAAAAAACTAATTGAAAAACTCTTTGGCCAGAACGGTAAGGAAGGCACAAAATGAGATTCAACATAGTAAGGCTATCTTTCAAATCCCCTCTCCACATAGGCGAAAAAGAGGGCATGATGGAGGTAAGTAATCACATCATCCACTCAGACACCCTCTTCTCAGCCCTGTGTTACGCTTACAGACTTCTATATGGAAAGGACGAGTTAGATAAACTCCTAAAACCATTCGTTGAGGGCGATCCACCCTTCCTCCTGAGTTCCGCCTTCCCCTTCTATAAAGACATCTATTTCTTTCCTCTACTTTTTACTGCCCACTTGCCAGAAGGAGTGGAAGTCAAAGACTTCAAGAAACTTCGTTACCTACCAAAAGAACTCTGGGAAGAAGTTCGCCTGAAATGTAGCGTGCGACCTTGCGTCGCACGATTAAAAAATGAATACAAATTCGCCCAGGACAAGAAAATCCTTGTGCCCAAGGAACTCCAAAAGCCGTCATTGCGAACCGCCTCAGGCGGTGAAGCAATCTCATTACAATACCCCCTCTGGGAAGAAAGAGAGATTCAGAGGGTCTCCCTTGACCGCGTCAGCTCTGCCTCCAATATCTTTAACTTCGGCGAGGTAGTCTTCCAAAACAACGCCGGCCTTTTCTTCTTAATTGACTATAAAGACATAGACATTGAGAAAAAGCTAGAGGCCTCAATACGCCTCCTCGGAGACGAAGGCATTGGTGGAGATAGGACCTCTGGAAAGGGGACATTCAAACCAGAATTTGAGACCATAGACATAAAAGACATTGAAGGTAAGGATTATCTTCTCCTCTCCATGTACCACCCCAGTGAGGAAGAGTTAGCAAAATTCAAGGACTTCCAGGGGACATATGATTTTAAAACCAGGGGAAGGTACATATTATCCCCTGATACTACTACCCATCCTAAAAAGTGGGTAAGGATGTTTACCGAAGGTTCTGTAATTAAGAATAATAAACCAATAGGTCGTCTTGTGGACGTGACCCCAGAAAATTTTGCCCCACACAGGGTATACCGCTACGGACTTGCCTTCACAGTACCTATGGGAGGCTGATATGGCTAACTATAAATATACGCTAGAAGTACTAACCCCTCTTCACATCGGCTCTGGCCAAAAACTCTACCCCATTGAGTATATTACTGATGGACAATACCTTATAAGGGTTGATATGGACCTTTTCCTGCGCTCCATGAATGATGAGGAAAGAGAACGCTTCAGAAATGAATCTAAGAGAGACGGGTTTTCCCTCGCCAGTTTCAACAGAGCCAAAGCCCTCAAGGCTGAAAAGTATAAGATAAAGATTGACCCCAGTTACGATTTCCTCCGTGAAGTCCTGGAATTCATAAAAGAAGGAGGTAAGTTCTATATCCCAGGCTCCTCTATCAAAGGGGCAATAAGGACCGCCCTTTTATGGAAGATGACAATAATTAACAACACCTGGAAGAACAATTATGAAAAAGAACTTCGTGAAGCCCTTCAAAAGGGGAAGAAAAAGGAGTCCTTCTCGGTTGATGCCGAACAAACCCTCCTTGGAGAACCCAACTACAGCATCCTTCGCATCCTGCAGATTGGCGACAGTGACCCTGTAGAACCTTCTGAAGTAGAAGTGGTCATAGTTAAGGTTTTTAATAGTAGCAAGAAGTTCTCCATCTTTTTAGAAGTCTTAAAACAAGGTGCAAAACTAAGTGGCTCTCTCAAGCGAGATGATTTTTTACTCAGGGATGATGTGGCCAGTACCCTGAACCTCAACGCAACAGACTTAATAAAGGAAATTGCTAACACATGCAACAAGTTCTCCCTTAGTCACCTGGATAAGGAAATAGAATTCTACAAAAAAGCCAAAGAGCCTACTTTACGGAGAGAGATGGAGAGGATAAAGGGGACACCATTGAGCGAAAACGAATTCCTCCTCCACCTCGCCTGGGGCACAGGTTACGAGGCCAAGGCTTTGGGAAATACAATAGACAGAGGTCTTTTCAACAACATAAGAAAGACCCTCCGAATTGGAAAAGACCCGCAATCTTTCCCAGAGTATCCAATAACAAGAAAAATCATTATCCAGAATAATAAACCCGTAACAGTACCTGGATGGGTAAAGATTTCTTTGCTTAAAGAGTAGGGCACTATGGAGAAAATAGTCCTCATCGCCACTGTCGGCACAACAGCAGAACCTATCCAGAAAGCTATTGAAGAATCTATAGAAGATGGAGAAGTTAGTGTCTATCTCCTTTATGGGCGCCCTTTTCCTAATCAAGAACATAATCCTTTTGATGTTGCATTGAAAATAAAACAGGAAGCAGAACAAAAAGGCATCAAAGCAAGGGTAGTTGAAATCTCAGAACCAGAAGAGTTTGACAAAGCCCTACAAGGTATCTCTACAATCCTAACCGAAATAAAAGACACAGACATCCAAAGGCTTGTTGCTAACTTTACAGGTGGTACTAAAGCAATGTCAGCTGCCCTAGCGCATGCTGCCCTTACAGAACCTATTTCTGCAGAAGTAGTCCTTGATTATACAGGCGGGCGGGTAAGGGATAAGAATGGCCGCGTAATAAAAGATTCAATGCGCACTAAAAGAACCAAAGAAGGCAGGGCAATGAGACTCTGCAAAGAGGCATATAACCAGATTGAACAGGCAAACTACTCGCATGCCTCTTTTCTTGTTGAGCCATTGCCCAATTCCGGAAAATTCGGCTTTTACAAGAGTATGATAAGACTCCTTTACGAATGGGACAATTTTAACTACGATGAAGCCTATCAACTCCTAACCCATCAAAAACTCTTGGACCAGTACAAGGTCATGCATAACGTAAGCGACTTCAAAGGAATCCTTTTTCCACTAGACCAATATGAAAACCCACTTAAACAACTTAACTCCACTTCCGAACTCCTTAAAAAAATCCAAATCCACGGTGACACCCAGTCAATCCAAAAACTCTTCAAGATGGAAACCCCGTATCTGGTCGCCGACACACTTGTAAACTCCAAGAGAAGATTTCTTGAAGGTAGATTCACCGATTCTATCCTCAGAGCATACAGAGCCATAGAGGTTACCATCCAACTTAAACTTCTGGAAAAAAATGTTAATCCATGGAATGCAAGATCGTTATCATCTGAGGTTATTAATAAAATTCAAAACATACTTAACCCAATCCCTGAAAGGTTAGCCTTACGAAATGGCGTAGAATGTCTAAAAGCTCTCGGACTTACTTTTTCTGCTGATTCAGAGTTAAAGGAAATCATGAACATAAGAAATAACTCATATCTTGAGCACGGCTACCAATCGGTAACAAAAGAGAGTGCGGAAAGCATTCTCCTTAAAGCTACCAAAATTTGCAGGGAACTTTCTCAATCCACTTTAGAAAATGAAATTTACAGGGTGCGGCATCTGGATAACCAATACCCATGTACTTCCTCTCCACCGAAGAACACAAGCTAGTCACACGCAAGCTCCTGCCTGAGGCAAGGAGGAATGAGGTCCACCCAGACCTCAGGGGATGGAACTGGGCACAGCCCCCACTAAGCTCCCCTTACAAGACACGCCTCGGCATCGCCGATATCTCTAGCCAGTACTGTCCCTCCGGCCGAGACCTCTACCTCAAAAAAATAGGTGGCACAGGCTTCAAGTCCAACCCCGAGATGTTTGAAGGACTCGTACTCCACCGTATTGCCGCAAGAATCTTCACCACCGCTAAACAACTCCTGTTCTCCAAATCCCAACTCAATGGCCTTGCCTTCCAGGAAAATTTTTCAAGACCCCCCTTTGAAGAAATCCTCTACCCTGAAGAAAAAGACAGTCTCACAAAACGCCTCATGGAAAAGATAAATATCCTCTGGGACTTTGAAAAGACACGTATCGCCTTCCGCATAGATGACATCCGCAGCCGCTACCCCTACTGTGAGACCGACGCCCTCGCCTTCCTCGTCCTCCCTGTGGTGGTAGAACAACGCCTGGACGGCTCCTTCCTCGGACTCTCACGCAACCTCGCCGTTGACGGCTTCATCCACTCGGAATCCATGGTCGTTGACCTAAAATTTGACCCCAAACACCAGGAATTCCACAACCTCGCCACCACGGGCTACGCCATGGTCATGGAATCCCTCTACGAATTCCCAGTAGACCTGGGCTGTATCGTCTACATCACCTTCAAAAACGGACAAATCAGACTCCAGAGAGAGTTCCACCATATAAGCGACGAACTACGCCAGTGGTTCATAGAAGAAAGAGATAGAAAAATGCGCATGATAGAGGACCAGATAGACCCCGGCAAGGCATCCGAATGTTATGAGATTTGCCCCTACAAAGAGGTCTGCACCACATCACCTTAAAGTAGGGACCAAGCTTGCTCCTGCATAGGAAGTAGTCGCAGGCCAAAGCCTGCGGAATTGTAGTGGCCTCCGCCTGAGGCGGATCGGCCTGAGCTCGGGCCGAAGGCTTGCTCGGCTTTTGACGGAGAAGAAAAATGGAAAAAAGGACACTAATCCTGGATAAATACGGACAGTTCCTGGGCAAACACTCAGAACGCCTGATGCTAAAGGAAAAAGGACAGACAATAGAAGAAGTCCCCCTCATCCATCTGGAAACCGTCCTCATCACTTCCAGGGGTGTGCTCCTCTCAAGCGACGCCGTAGAGGTCTGCGCCGAAAGGGGCATAGACATCATCCTGGCCCCAGGCAACGGGGCCATCATCGCAAGACTCAGCGGCCCCTACCTCGTTGGTACCGTCAAGACCCGCAGGGAACAACTCCTGGCCTATCATGACAATAGGGGCTTTCAACTAGCCAAAGCCGTAGCCTCCGTTAAGATTGCCAATCAAAAAAATCTCCTGCGCTATTTCGCAAAATACAGAAAGACCACCGACAAAATCCTTTATGAAATCATGGAAGCAGCCTCCCAAAAATTAGACCTCCTTGCAGATGAAGTTGAAAGACTAGAGGCAGAAAACGTGGACTCTGCAAGAGACCAAATACTTAATATTGAAGGCCGCAGTGCCTCACTCTACTGGGATACTACGAAGGCCCTCATTGCCGATAACGTAACCTGGACAGGCAGAGAACACCGAGGTGCCACCGACCCCATCAACTCCGCCCTCAATTACGGATATGCCATACTGTATACTCAAATAGATAGAGCTGTAGTACTAGCAGGTCTTGACCCATTTGCAGGCTTTGTGCACGTAGACCGCTCTGGCAAACCCAGCCTCGTCCTGGACCTCATAGAAGAATTCAGACAACCCATAGTGGATAGGGCCATATTTTCTATGTTAGGCAAAGGTACAGAAATAGAAGTAGATGATGCAGGCATGCTAAAAGACAAAAGCCGCAGAACCATAGCAGAAAAGGTCTTTGAACGACTGGACGGAGAAGAACGCTACAAAGGCGCCAAATACAAACTAAAAACCATCATCCTACGACAGGCCCAATCAGTAGCCAGCCATCTCAGAGGAGAAGACCCGTACAAACCATTCATTGCAGGCTGGTAAACTTTCTGAAGGAGGATTTGAACCTTTGAACCTTTCAACCCTTAAGATTTCAGCCCTTTTCCCGTCCTCCTTGTTCACGGGAAGGGTCAGAGTAAGATACTCCGGATTCTTTGTCATTCCGAGCAACAGTGAAGAATCATTAGTGCGGGGTGTCCTGTAGAGGGTTTGGTGTTGGCCGGATTCTTTGTCATTCTGACCTGCCTGAGGCGGGGAAGAATCTAAGCCAAAAGTTCCTCCCTACTTAAATCTTTCCAGCGAGCATCCTTTCGCAAATACTCCATATTTTCTTGCAATCCAGCCCTTTTCGGATATAATCCTTAAAGAACCTGCCCAAGAAGGGCTTATAATGCCATAAATGGGTTGGGTTGCACCAACACTCCCTATGAAGAGGGAACTGAAAGATAACGGCTCCGGCCAGATAGACCAGGCAAAGGTGGTTGCACCAACACTCCCTATGAAGAGGGAACTGAAAGATAAGTTTTGATAAATCCATTTCGTTCACTCCTAGAGTTGCACCAACACTCCCTATGAAGAGGGAACTGAAAGCAAAAGAGTCTCACCAGGGGATGCTCATCTTCTAACGTTGCACCAACACTCCCTATGAAGAGGGAACTGAAAGTTATCCCCTCCCTTCTATCGCCTCGCAACTCCTTAAGGTTGCACCAACACTCCCTATGAAGAGGGAACTGAAAGCGCACACGGCGTAGAGTGGGAGAAGGTGGGTGCAGAGGTTGCACCAACACTCCCTATGAAGAGGGAACTGAAAGAGCCGGGCGAAACGGAGGCAGTGGCTGGGGGAACTTGGTTGCACCAACACTCCCTATGAAGAGGGAACTGAAAGTTTTTGTCTCCTTTCTCTAAGACGCCAGCTTCATTCGTTGCACCAACACTCCCTATGAAGAGGGAACTGAAAGATATACAAATCTCCTGGAATATGGAAAGACCCGGACGTTGCACCAACACTCCCTATGAAGAGGGAACTGAAAGTATTTTTCATTTTTTTGTGGTCCGCGGTGCATACTGTGTTGCACCAACACTCCCTATGAAGAGGGAACTGAAAGTCTGTATCTCCTTTAGGGCCGTCCCAGCCATATTAGTTGCACCAACACTCCCTATGAAGAGGGAACTGAAAGGATTAACTTCAAGGGCAGACGTCCAATGGTCTTTGCGTTGCACCAACACTCCCTATGAAGAGGGAACTGAAAGGATTAACTTCAAGGGCAGACGTCCAATGGTCTTTGCGTTGCACCAACACTCCCTATGAAGAGGGAACTGAAAGTTGTTGCCTTGCAGACCTGGATAAGGGCGATTCAGGTTGCACCAACACTCCCTATGAAGAGGGAACTGAAAGGTGGCGGGGGCACCCGCTTCCGCATAAACAGGCATCTGTTGCACCAACACTCCCTATGAAGAGGGAACTGAAAGCCTAAAAATCAGGAGGCAGCCTCTCCTCCTCCTACTGGTTGCACCAACACTCCCTATGAAGAGGGAACTGAAAGATTCTGGAAATCTCACGCCTGGCCCACGCCGTTAAGGGTTGCACCAACACTCCCTATGAAGAGGGAACTGAAAGCATATCTATCATCTATACAAAATGCCGGCCCTCCGTAGTTGCACCAACACTCCCTATGAAGAGGGAACTGAAAGTTCTTGCGGAAGGGGAGCTGGCCACGGTAGCATTTC
>FWPU01007664.1_pt1 | contig 19592 bp, 18 predicted proteins | sample 2228361 | NCBI WGS metagenome assembly FWPU01 (sample SAMEA103939777, study PRJEB20133) | metagenome
AGACACGCAAACGGGGACCCAAACCCCGATACCAGAGCGAAGCCATCCTGAAGCCTCTGAAAGCGATCTGGTTGGCTGCCAACCTGCCTTGTTCCAAGCGCCTGCAAGCCATGCTGCCTCTGTGGATGCCCCCGAGCTTTGACACCCACAGAGAGCAAAAAGTCGGCACATCAGTGGGTTAGCCGAGGCTCAAGGGAGATTTTCGTACTACAAAGCCCCTTGGGAGAGGTCCTTCACCTTGGGGAAGGGTAGCTCGAGTTGCTCGTAAAGCTCCTTATGGGTCTGGGTCAAAGCCGTCAGATACGGAACCTCCTGAGCCTGCATGCGCAGCGTTCCGGCCTTGACGGTCTTGAGCCTTTCCAGGAAGCGTTCTACGGAGATTCCGCTTCCGGCAAGCTGTGCCCGCATGAACCGGTGAAGCTGGAGGGCCAGGACACAGATAAACACATGCGCCCGGATCCTTCGTTCTGTCCAGTGGTAGACAGGCCGGATCTTGAGCGAGGATTTCAAGGTGCGGAAGGCTCTCTCGATATCGGCAAGCTCCTTGTAGCGCTCGATGAGCTCCTGGGCACCGAGCTCTCCGCAGGAGCTTTCCACAACGAGTTTTCCGTCCGAGAGCTCTTCGAACCTTCTGGCGTCTTCGTCCGCCGTTACGGAAAGCCCCCTGGAGGTAAGCTCCAGACGGAAGTAGCGAAGAAGCTTTCGGTCCCGGAGATAATCATGGATCTGCTCCAGGGCTCCCTGGGGAGTCAGGGGCCGGCCCCGGGACTGTCCCCTCAGGCGCTCCAGAACCGACTGGATGAACCGTTGGGCCTTTTCGAGCCTCATCTGTCTGCTCTGCCGACTCTCTCTGGCGATCTCAGGATCGAAGGCCACTGCGTAGCGCAAGCCCCCTTCTTGCTCTTCCAGGCGAACCTGCTCCTTGGCCTGGGGACCCTTCTTCCAGCTCCCTTCCAGGTCCTCCAGAAGCTTGCGGGCTACCCGCGAGTGCCTCAGGGGAAGACTCATGAGATAGTCGAAGTCGGCATCGAGAATCGACTCCAGGTTCTCTTGCGAGATCAGGCCCCGGTCCCCCACAAAGACCGCCCGGCGGATCCCGAACCGCTCCTTGAGGTCCCGCACCACCTCGGCCACGCACTTCTTGTCCGGCCGGTCTCCCGGGAACACATGATGGGCCAGGGGAAGCCCCTTTCCGGAAAGGACAAGCCCCAGGACAATTTGCCTGCGCTCGGGCCTCAGGTCCCGGCTGTAGCCGTACCTTCTCAAGTCCTCTTCCCCACAGGATCGATCGCCTTCGAAGTAGCTCGAGGTCACATCGTAGAAGACCAGATCCGGCTCCCGTCTGCACCACCAACGCCGACTGTCCGTCCGGCATGGTCTGCGTCACCCAGGGCTGCTGCGACGACAATTTCAATCTCTGCGGGCTCAATGTGTGTGCAGAACCGGATCGGTGCCGGCCTGCCTGCAGGGCATTCAGGAAGGAGGGCCGACCGTAGCAGCAGGACGATGGGGCAGGAGACGCACGCGGGATGGAAAGCCGGCAGACTGCGACAAGCGGCCTGTCACTCCTGGCCTGCCCGGCCCCCTTCCGAGAGAGCGATCTTCCGGATCTCTTCGATCAGCGCCTCCGCGGCAGGGGGAAGCACCCGGTCCGCCAGATAGGCGACCGCGAGCCGAAGCTCGATCGCGGGCAGATCCAGGTCCAGCTCCACAAGGACGCCGGCCTCCAGATCGTCCTCCACGACCTCCCTCGGCCCGGCCGAGATTGAGTCGGTCTGCTTCACGATTGCCCTCAAGGCCTCCCAGTCATTCGACTTGGCGAACCGGAAGTGCAGGGCCTCGTCGCTCGCCGGGTCGAAACCGAACACCTCGGCGTACATCCGCGTCCACGCGGGCGGCGCCTCGTGGCCGACGCGCGGGTAGCGCAGCAATTCGTTCAGGGGGAAGCGCTTCTTCCGGGTCAGCGGGTGGCCGGCCCGGCAGAAGTAGACCGGAGGAGGCACGACAAACTCGATCTTCCGCACCTCGGCGCCATAGATCTCCGGGGCCGCGCCCACGTGCAGGTCGATCCGGCGATTCAGGAGCCGATCCCGCAGGACGGACCATCCCTGCACGTCGACATCGTAGCGAAGCTTCGGGTAGGCGGTGACGAGATTCGCGAGCGCAGGCGCCATCACGCCCTTGGCCACGTACGGGTCGCAGCCGACCATGAGCATGCCGGACTCGAAGCCCTTGAGCAGGTCCACCTCCCGCTTCATCTGATCGATGTCGGCCAGGATCTTCCGCGCCCGTTTGATCACGATCTCGCCGAAAGGGGTAGGGACCACCGCCCGGGGGCGGCGCACCAGGAGCTGCGTGCCGAAGGCGTCCTCCAGGTTCTTGATGCTCTTGGTCAGGGCCGGCTGGGTCAGATGCACGGCCTCGGCGGCCTTGCGGAACCCGCCGTGCTCCACCACGGCCAGAAGATGCTGAAGTTGATGGATCTCGGTCATGATAGATGTTGCTTATCAAAACGATAAAAAGAATTCAATCGACTTATCGAAATGCTCTTGTTATTTTGAAATGATTCGGAATCCGCGCTGGAGTCGAGGAGGTCTCGGATGACGGAACACGGTTTCAGGGATGAGTACGTAAACGCCAACGGCCTACGCTTCCACTGCATCACCGCGGGGCAGGGGCCCCTCTGTCTGTGCCTCCACGGCTTCCCCGAGACCTGGTACTCATGGAGAAATCAGATTCCCTTCCTTGCGCGCTCCTACAAGGTCGTGGTGCCCGAGATGCGCGGCTACGGTGAGACCGAGGCGCCCAGGGAGGTCAGCGCCTACAGGCTTCCCATCCTGATCGAAGACGTGAGGGGCCTGATCGAGGCCTTCGGGGAGAAGAAGGCGACGATCGTGTCCCACGACTGGGGCGGGATCGTGGCCCTGCACTATTCCCAGGCTCACCCGGAGACGGTCGAGAAGCTGGTCGTGATGAACGCGCCCCACCTGGCCGACTACGTGGACCTTCTCTTCAGGCGCAAGAACATACGACAGCTTGCCAAGTCGTGGTACGTGGTGATGAACCAGGTTCCCGGTCTTACCGAGGCCCTTCTGGAGGCGGGAGATTTCACGGTCTTCGAATGGCTGATCCGGCGCTATGCGGTCCGCAAGGAGGTCCTCACGCCCGAGGTCATGAAACGCTGGAAGGAAAACCTTCGAAAATCGGGCTTGCGCGGCGGGGTCAATTATTACCGGGCCGCAAGGTGGGCCTTTTCGGAAATTCTGGCCGGCCGGCTTTCCCCCGGGCCCATTACGGCGCCTGTCAAGGTGATCTGGGGGGAGGTGGACCGGGCCCTGGAAAGGGAACTGGGGCATGCGATTGAGCGCCACACCCGCGGCGGCTTCGAGTTCCACCTGGTCAAGGGTTCAGGACACTGGGTCCAGCAGGAAGCCGCGACGGAGGTGAATGAACAGATCGCGGCCTTCCTGGCTCGATAGCCCCCCCGAAGGGCGCACCGGAAAACATTCCCGCGAGAATCCACGGACCGTTTCGCATCCCCTCTTTCCAAGCCCATGAACAATCAGGGCCAACGGAGGAACACCATGGCGGAAATCACCGGAGGCGAGCTGCTCGCGCGCTCGCTGGCCAACGAGGGCGTGAAGTTCATCTTCGGGCTCCCGTGCCCGGAGATCGACCCGCTCCTGGCCGCACTCGACAAGTACAAGGTCCGGCTCGTGCCGATCCGGCACGAGGCGGCCGCGGTTCACATGGCCGAGGGCGTGTACAAGACGAGCGGCCAGGTCGCCGCCGTGCTCGGCAACCCGGGCCCGGGTTCGGCCAACCTGCTGCCCGGCGTGATCACGGCCCGCCACGAGGGTGTGCCCGTCTTCGTGATCACGTCCCAGCACCGGCCCGAGATCGTCTACCCGTCGCCTCCCTCCACCTTCCAGAGCCAGGACCAGCTCGACGTGTTCAAGCCGGTCGTGAAGTGGGGCGGGCCGATCTTCTCGTGGACGCGCATCCCGGAGATCGTGCGCATGGCCGCCCGAGAGATGTGGATGGGCCGGCCGGGCCCGGTGCACATCGAGGCACCCATGCCGGTCATGTACCAGACCGGCGACGAGGCCAAGGCCCCGGTCTTTCCGCCCGAGCAGTACCGCTGCGGCCTGCCCCAGCCGTCCCAGGCACAGATCGAAGAGGCGGCCCGGATGCTCGCCGCGGCCGGGCGGCCGCTCATCATCTCCGGCACGGGGGTGGACCGCTCGGGCGCAAACGCGGCCCTCATGGAGATCGTGGAGATGCTCAACTGCCCGGTCTTCAGCACCATGGCCGGCCGGTCCACGGTGCCCATCGATCACCCGAACCACATCTACAGCTTCGGCAAGGGCGGCGACCTGGTCAAACAGGAGGCGGACGTGGTGCTCGTGGCCGGCTCGCGGCTTGGCAATCTCGACCTCCCGTACGACAAGTACTGGGGGGATCCGGGCAGGCACAAGTTCATCCAGATCGACATCGACCCCCGCAACATGGGCGTCACGCGCCCGATCACGCTCGGGATCTTGGCCGACGTTCGGCCCACCTTGGAGGGCCTGGTCAAGGCGCTCAAGGCCTTGAAGGTCAAGCAGCGGGACGGCAAGGATCTGGCGAGGTACCGCAAGGCGGCCCAGGAATCGTGGGACGAGGCCTTCAAGATGGTCGAGGCCTGGCCCGGGTCCGGCATCCACCCGGCCCGCGCGATGAAGGCGGTGGCCGAGACCTTCGGCAGGGACGCGATCTATCTCACCGACGGAGGCATGACCTCGCTCTGGGCGCACTGGTTCCTCCCGGCCACCTGGCCTCGTTCCTATCAGGGCATCCTGGAACTCGGCATGCTGGGCATCGGCGTCCCGTACGCTGTGGGCGCAAAGCTTGCCAACCCGGACCGGAAGGTCGTCTGCGTGACAGGAGACGGAGCCGCGGGCTTCAACTTCATGGAGATGCAGTCCGCAGCCCGGGAGAACCTCGACATCACGACCGTGGTCTTCGCCGAGGGCTCCTGGACCATGGAGATGCCCAACGAGATGATGCTCTGGGGCAAGACCTTCGGCACAGGCATGGGCGCGGTCCGCTGGGACAAGGTGGGCGAGGGACTGGGCTGCAACGGGTTCTACGCGGAGAGGCCGGAAGAGGTGGGCCCGGCGCTCAAGGCCGCCCGGGATGCGCGGGGGCCGAGCGTGGTCTGCCTCAAGACCGACCTCGAGGCGAACCTGGGCGTGCCGGAAGAATACGCGCTGCGCTTCTTCGAGGTCTACCAGGGCCCGCAGTGAAGGACAGGGGTCAGGGAACGGGGATCAGGTGAGGGATTCCCGGTCGGCTGCGGGGATGAACGGCAACTGAGAGGGAGCTCGATCTCGCAAGGGCCGACGAGGCGAAGCAGCCTCGGCCTCGGAGACGCCCCGGCCTCGGAGACGCCCCGGCCGGGAGGCCGCCGCGCTTCGCTCACAGCATCCGAGGCGGGAGGAAGCGCATTCTCTGCAGCCATGACGAGGGAGGCACGTCATGAGACGGAAGAGGTACGGATTGGAGGTCGGACTCGGGATCGCCTGCGCGGTCCTCTACGGCATCTTCTCCTACTGGTACGGCGGTTCCGGAGGCGGCAAGCTCACGCCGGAAGAGGTCGAAGGCTACATCTCGACACTGGAAAAACATGCGTCTGTTCCAGAGGAAGCGAAACAGGACTTGTTGGACCGGCTGCGCGCCTGGGGCCTGGCGGATGACGGCGGGCCGGTCTACATGCTGAACTTGATGCGCACCCTGGAAGAGCCGTATCTGTTCCCGGGTGCGCCCACGGACTTCCGTGGAACGGCCGAGGAGGCGAACCGGATCTACGAAGAACACGCCATGCCGCTCTTGCTCAAGCGCGGCGGCATTCCGTCGGTGTGGGGCAATGCCCAGGGAAGGAATGTGATCGGCGGCGGGCCCGGTCTGGACAACTGGTCTCGTCTGGGCTTCATCCGTTATCCGACACGCCGCACCTTCTTCGAGCTGCTCACGGACCCGGAATATGAGAAGATCGGGCATTACAAGTTCATGGGCATGCAGTTCATCCTGGTGCCCACGACGGCTGAAATGGCCGTCCCGGACCTTCGGCTGGTCGTCGGAGGGACGCTGCTGGTGATCTTCCTCGGCGTCGGTTGGCTCCGCTCGGCCCTGCGGAGCCGCAGAACAGGACCCTGAAGACGGCGAAACTCCTTGGAGCGCGCGACGCCCTTGCGGGGCAAGGACAGGGCACTCTCGAAGGAGCTTGGCCGTGCAGGCAAAGACCGCATCGACGGGACCTTCGGTCTCCGGTTCATCACGAATTGCGGCGTCTCGGGTGGAACCCATAAACAGGGAGGGAAGAAACATGCAGGAGTCGACCTATAGGAAATTGGCCGAGAGGTTCGACATGTTCGTGACCGGGGCACCCAAGAAAGGTAAGGATTTCTCCCCAGCCTTTCTGAAATACCTGGAGCTGCTCTACACCCCTGAGGAGGCCGAGGTCGCATCGTTCCTGTCCGTTGGGCCCCAGACGATGACGGCTGAAGCGGTCGCCGAAAAAGCAGGCCGTCCCACAGGCGAAGTCGAAGAGGTGCTCGGTCGCCTGGTGGAAAAAGGAGGCGTGCTCGGATTGGGCGGACAGTACATGCTGCCCATCATTCCGATCCTGGTCAACCATTACCCATTCCGAAACACCGATGACGAGGACACGCTCAAGGCAGGGCATCTGTACGAGGAGTACTACATCCAGGACAGGTTCTACAAATTCTACGAGTCCTCCGCAGCAGGGACGCCATACCGCCGTGTAGTGCCCGTCGAACAGTCCGTCGCCTCGGGGCAGCAGGTGCTCTCCCACGAGGAGATCGATGCCTTTCTGGACCAGGCCAACATGGGGGTATATGCGCTGGCGCCCTGTCCCTGCCGGAACAGGAAAGAGAAGCTCGGGACCCGCGAGTGCAAGGACAGGTTCCCTGTGGCCTCGTGCCTGTTCCTCGGAATGTTCGGCCTGATGATGATCAGCAGAGGGGACGCAAGGCAGGTCTGTCGCGAAGAGGCGAAGAAGTACCTCGAAGAAATGCGGAAACTCGGCCTCGTGATGACGACCGATAACGCCAAGGTAATGAAGGACGGCGTGATCTGCCTCTGCTGCGGCTGCTGCTGTTCGATCACGCGCGGCCTCACCAGATGGGACAACCCGAGGGCCCTCGCCCGATCGAACTTTGTCGCGAGGGTGAACGATGACTGCGCGGCCTGCGGGACCTGCGTCGACCGCTGCATGTTCAACGCCCTGTCGCTTGGTGAAGGAGACGATAAGGTTCGGATTGATGAGAACCGGTGCATGGGTTGCGGCGTGTGCACCGTAACGTGTCCCACAGAGGCCATCAGGCTCGAGCGGCTCGAGCGGGAACCGATCTTTTCCGACTCCCCGGAAATGTATGCGCGGGTGTCCGCCGAGAACGAGGCCGCCGGTCAGAAACGGCCTCGCGCGGGGTAAGGGGACGCTAACGCTCTCCCGTCGGTTGTCTGTTCGGTTCCCCGAAGCCTGACCCCTTTCCTGCAAGCGCTGTGACATCCGGTGTGCGCAAAGGCGCTCGCCTCCGCTGTCCAGCGTCGCACGGGACTCTGGCTGCGGCCGCTCGCCTTTCATGCCCCTGATGCAGGGATCGTTTCGGAATCCGAGGCAGCGCGGCTACAGGAGTTTCACGGATTCCGTGGCATCCGTGATCATCAGGATCCGCTCGTTGTTGCTCTTGGAATCGGCTGGAAAAACAAAGAAGGTGGGTCTGTTGGGGGCGTAGCCCTGGGTGTATCCGACAAGGGTCTCTCCTTCCTTGAATTTCACCTGGATCCGCCTGCCCATGCCGCTCCGCTGTGAATCGTTCTGTTCCCGGTATTCTTTGGACCCGTCGAAATTCTTGACGAAGAAGACCGCTTTGAGGTTGGACAACTCAACCGTCAAGGTCTGGCCGGTGTCTTTTTCGATCACATGGAAGACGTTCTTCTGCGGCAGGAAGTCGTGGGTGATCCCCTTGATGATCCTTCCGTCCCGATATCGCGCAACAATTGTGTTCTGCATCGCGGATCCTCCGGTCCGGAACGGTACGGCGCCGTATGCCCGGGACCCCCCTCGTTCTCAAGAAAAGGTGGACATGAAAAAGTCCTGTTTAGGACATCGACACGACCCCTACCCGGCGGTATTCTGCTGCTCCAGAAGAAACCAAGCGCCGAAGCCCTTGGTTGCGGAGTCCGCAGAAGATCGCCGGCCGACTTCTGATTTCCGGGCCCATCCAGGCACTGCACCGCCGGAGGAGGAGCGTCATGCAGTCGGTTTTCTGGAAGGGAAGACTTTCATTTCCCCTTCGGATCCTTGTGAACATGAACAACCTGACCGCATGGGCACTGGGGCGCCTTCGGGACATCGAGGCCATGAAGCGGCGGGTCCAGACGGGCTTCGAGGCAGGCTGTTCAAAGGATCTCCATCGTTATGACGAACTCGGGGGGCACCACTTCGGCGCAATTGCCGAGGCTCTTCTCGAATCCGTGGACCTCCGCGGACTTGAAGTATTGGACGTCGGCTGCGGCACGGGACTCCTCTCTTTCCTGGCTTTGGACAAGGGAGCGGCCAGGGTTGCGGGCGTGGACTTCGCCTCCCACATGCTCGAACAGTGCAGACAAAAGGCCACTGTCAGGGGTCTCGGTGCCGACCGCGCAGAGTTCCTGTCCGGAGATGCCGGAAACCTTCCCTATCAAGACCGGACTTTTGACGCGGTCGTCTCCAGCATGCTGCTTGGCATGACGCCGGAACAAAGCAAGGTGCTTTCAGAGATCCGGCGTGTTCTCAGACCCGGAGGCCGGGTGGCGGTATCGACCCACGGGACCGATCATTATTACGAGGGCAACGAGGCGGGCTTTCTGGCCACCACAGGCGGGTTTTTCCGGGAATTCATCGGTTACCGCCTCGAATTCTGGGCTCTGGACGAGGCGGCCTTGGGCCGCATGCTCGGCCAGGCGGGATTCGTGGACGTCTCGACGCGCCGGTTTCGGCGTATCGAGACCTTCGAAGACGGCGGCAAGGCTTTTGACTTCTATGCCGCCACCTCGGGCCTGTGGTGGTTTTCCGTGCTCGCTCCCCACAAACGAGCCGATGCGGCCCGACGGATGCGCGATCTCTTCCTCCGCAAGGGCATCCTCCGAATCACCACAGATGCCGTCCTGGGATACGGGCGCAAGCCGTGAAGCCTGCCGCGTCTCTCCGAACCCCAAGGCTGGGCCTGCCCGGTGCTTCCGCGGCTCCCGGCTGATCCTTTTCGAGGCCCTGCACAAACGGCAGAGGCCCGCACCCTTCACGGGTTGCGGGCCTCTTTCGCTCCTGGTGCCGAAGAGGGAATTCGAACCCCTACACCCAGTGGGCACCACCCCCTCAAGATGGCGTGTCTACCAATTCCACCACTTCGGCATGAATTTCGTCCTTATGTTCTCCCGGATGTGAACAACCGGCCACGTTTTGTTCGTCACCTGCCGTCTCCGGCTGATGCCCGCTGTATCTATCGCCTCACGGATGGGGACAAGTCCGGCGGGTGATCCCAACCGTATTCCTTGCCCCAGTTCCCGCCCCCTGGCACACCTCTTGCCCTTTGAGCCCCCCTTGAGAACGTGATCTGCCCTGGTCATCCGTTTCCTCGCGCACAAAGCCATGCCCAAAGCCTCTCCGGTCTACCGTCCCCGAAAGCCGCACCTGACCCCGTTCTACCAGTGCGTCCAGGATCACTATGAAATGCTCGAACAGGTCCGGCCGGAGCGGTTCGAAAAACACTTCAATCTCTGGCGGCCCTACCTCAAAGAGGTCAAGATCAGGTACCTGGCCTGTGGCGACTTGCATGCTGGTTTTGCCCGCATTCGCTGCGACGCCTGCGGTACGGAAAGGCTGGCTTGTCAGCCGGACGGTAGGCGCGACAACGCGGACTTATGAAGCCAGGAAGTCCGCAATGCTCACGATCTTGATCCCTTCGAAGGAGGCGAGCTTGAGCAGATGCCTATCGCCGGTAACGATAAACTCGGCGCCCGCGTGCCGGGCACATTCCAGAATCCGGTTGTCAGGGCCGTCCGCAAGTATGCTCAACCTGACCTCGGGCTTGGCGACTCTTGCGATCTTGGAGATGTGCCTGATGGCCGCTCTGATTTGGTCGTCCTCCCAGTGGAACTTGTGGCGGAGGTTCCGAGCCATCTCCGTCATGACAGGGACGGAGGTGTAAATCTCTATCTCGCCCTGTATCGGCAGAAGCCACGCCCGCTCGGCCATGCAACCTTTCGTGATCAGCGCAGAGATGTAGACATTCGTATCGAAGACGGCTTTGCGCACCTTATCGGCCTTCAAAGATGAGCCGTTCGATTTCCTTTTCGGAAATGTTGAGCTTCTTCGCTTTCCCGACCCCATACTCCTGCAAGGCCCGATACTGTTTCTTGAGCTTCTCCTGCCTGTAGAAAGAGAACATCTCGCGAAAGAGGCCGCTCGCTGTCTTGCCTTCCTCCTTGGCGATCGTCCGGTATTCCCTGGCCGTACTGGGAGGAAGAGACAGGCTCATGACCGCCCGTTTCCGTGATCCCATGTGAACCCCCTTTTGTATGACCCGGTATTACCATGACACGATGGACCACCGAAGGCAAGCTCGCTGAGATCTCTTGCCCAGGCGAGCTACGCACCGGTGAGAGCGTTCTTCTGGAAGCTGAAGAAGGTGCCGTCCGGGGCGACCACGATGTGGTCCAGGACTTCGATGCCGAGAAGCTTGCCCGCCCGAACGAGCCGGACCGCAAGTGCCCTGTCCTCCTCCGGAGGGACGGTGTCTCCACTCGGGTGGTCGTGTCCGACCACGACTCTCTCAACGTTTGCAAGGATTGCCGGCTTATAGACATCAGAAGGCCGGAAGACGGGGGCGGCCCGGTTCGAAGGCTTTCTGACCGGCCTGTCAGCGGGAAGACGCCCTCGGGTCCTGGATCCCACGGGCCTGGGAGGGAAAAGGTTCCTTGCGCGCTTCCGGGGCCGCCGGAAGCGTGAAAAAGAAGGTGCTTCCCTTTCCTTTTTCGCTCTTCAGATCGATCGTGCCCCCGTAATGGGTTACGATCTCCCGGCAGATCGGCAGGCCGAGGCCGGTTCCGCGCGGCCGGTCCTTGAGAATGTCCGTGTAGACCTGCCGAAACCGATCGAAGACGGCCTGGAAGTCTTTTTCGTCGATGCCGATCCCCTGGTCTTCCACGCTGACCCGGACCCAGCCCGAGCCTGCCCCGGGAGTCCCGCCGGGAACGGACTCTGTCCGGATGAGGATCTCTCCGCCCTCGCTGGAAAACTTGATCGCGTTGTCGAGCAGGTTGGTCACCACCTGGAGAATCCTGTCTGGATCCGCGTAGACGGCAGGCAGGCCTGGCTCCAGAAAGGCCTTCAGGCGAATCGACTTCTGGCGGAGCTGGGGGGCCTGGGCTTCCACGGCCCGGCGAATCGCGTCATTGACCGAAGTCATCTCGTCGTGCCAGGCCATCTCGCCGGCCTCGATCCTCGAAAGGTCGAGCACGTCGTTGATGAGGCGGGTCAGCCGCTTGCTTTCCCGGTGGATCACTTCGAGAAACTGCCGACGGGTGGCCGGATCTTCGTCTTCGTACTGGAGCAGGATTTCGGAGCAGGAGCAGATCGAGGTAAGCGGGGTTCTGAGTTCGTGCGAAACCGCCGACAGGAAGGCGTCCTTCATCTGGTCGAGGACCTTGAGCTCCTCGTACGCTTTCAGAAGCTGCGCGGTTCTCTCCTGGACCCGCTGTTCGAGCTCCGCGTTGAGTTTTCGAATCTCGGCCTCGGCCCGCTTGCGCTCGGTGACGTCCCGCACAACGATCTGGAGGACTCCGCTGCCTGCGCCCTGGAAGACTTTGAGCCGGACCTCGGCATCCAGAACCGCCCCGTCTGTGCGCCGCAGCCGGCATTCGAAACAGACGGGCTTGCCGTCCAGGGCTTGCCCGACGTTGCTCTGGAAAAGGTCGGCCCCGGCGCGGCCGTCCCCGTGGCCGGCGGGGATGAAGTCCTGAAGCCTTCGGTTGAGGATTTCCGAGCGCTCGAGTCCGAGCAGTTTGCAGGCCTCCTCGTTGCATTCGAGGATCGTGTCCGCCACGAGAAAGAGCGCCTCCGGGAAGCTCTCGAACAGGGCGCCGTACTTCTTCTCGGCTGCGGCCACCGAGCGCAGCAGAGCCAGTTCCTGGTTGGAGGCGTTGAGAAGCGTGAAGGTGGAGGCGGTTCTTCCGGTCTGGATCCCGACGGCCTTGCCCGCGTCGCTCACCCAGGTTTCAAGGCCTGCCGCGATGTCCGAGACCTGAGCCTCGGTGAGCCCAAGGGCTGCGAGCCAGCCAGAGTCGACGTGCCGGGGCACGTCGTCCCCGCCCGAGCCGATTTTCTGGATCCGGACCACCGCGTCGGCGGTTTTCACGATGGCCCCGAGCCGCCAGGGCCCGTCGGACAGCTTCGGCCCGGACAAAGGGTCGTGGTGGATCGATACGGCCTCGACCTCGTGCCTCGGGATCCTCCACCGGCCGAGCAGTTCAGCCCCCACCCGGGCGTGATCGGTTCGCAGAACCGCTCGCTCAGCGTCGGCCACGGTGACTCCGCGATCCCGGGCGGTCCGCATGACGTCACGGTACGCATCCGGCAGGTACTGATTGAGGAGGATCTTTCCTGCGTCGTGGAGCATGCCGCATACAAAGGCTTCCTCGGTAAAGGCTGTGGGGGATCCCATCTTCCTGGCGATCTCGCGGCTGCAGATGGCAGAGGCGAGACAATGAACCCAGAACGCCTCCACGTCGAAGCCCGTTGCGGAGCTGGCACGCTTGAAAGCCTCCATGAAGTAAATGCTCAGTACGGTGCTCCGGACCGCGTTGAAGCCGATGAGCGAGACCGCGTCGCGCAGCGTGGAAATCGAGCCCGACCTACCGTAGTAGGCGCTGTTGGCGAGCTTGAGAGTCTTGGCTGCAAGGGCGTGGTCGGTTTCCACCCACCTGGCCACGTCGCGGGCCGAGGTGAATTCGCTGTCCGTGGCCTCCAAGAGCTTTGCTGCCACTGCGGGAAGGGTGGGCAGCTGGTCGACCCTGCCGAGAAGCTCTTGGAGCCCGCGGAATTTCTTTTCGTTTTCGGCCATGATCAAAAGGCCCCGGCTCGTTCAGGGCCCCTCGCCGGTTTGGCGATCAGGGCCCGGTACTGTTGTTAATCGGCAGATTTCGGAATTTATTGAGTGGCCGCGAAGCGGCGGGTAGGGTTATACCCGGTGCAGGGAGAGTTCTGGAACGGGAGAGAGGCGGGTTTTATCTTTTGTTTTTCGCCAGATTCGCCGCAAGCTCAATCGCCCGGACAAGGCTTTCGGCCTTGGCGAGCCCTTTCCAGGAGATGTCGAAGCCCGTGCCGTGGTCCACGGAAGTCCGGATGAAGGGAAGGCCCAGAGAGAGGGTCACGGCCTGGAAAAAGGCCCTGGTCTTGGCGGCGATATGCCCCTGGTCGTGGTACAGGCTCAGGACGGCGTCGAACCGGCCTTCGAGCCCCAGATGGAAAACCGAATCGGCCCCAAGGGGGCCCTCGACGTCGATGCCGAGCTTTCGAGCCTCGGCCACGGCAGGAAGAATCTCGTCGATCTCCTCTCTGCCGAACAGACCGCCTTCGCCGCAGTGAGGGTTGAGCCCGGCCACGGCAAGCCTGGGACGGTCACACCCGAGCTCTTTCATGGACCGCTCCATCCGCACGAGCGCCTGGCGGATCCGGTCTTTCTTGACTCGCTCGATGGCTTCCCGGAGAGACAGGTGCCTCGTCAGAAAAAAGATCTTGAGGGTTCCGACGCAGAAGACGGTCTCCACGCGGTCCACGCCGGCCAGATCGGCCAGAAGCTCGGTGTGGCCCCGGGCTCCGTACCCGGCCTGCTTCATCGACTCCTTGTGGATCGGGCACGTGACAAGGGCGAGATCCCTGTGCTCCATGCACAGGCGGACGCAGGTCTTGAGGATCTCGTAGGCGTGCCGGCCTGCTGGCGCGGAGGGGACTCCCCTGGGAGGGGATTGCCTGAGGGGAACGTGCAAGATCCGGCACGGCTCGGTGTACCGGGGCTCCTCCTTGGGAATGCCTGCGGCTTTCTGCAGGGGCTCCCGGTACCCGACCAGGCGGGCCGCTTCGGAGAGCAGGTCGAAATCCCCTGCCGGAACGATCCGGCGAGCCGTCTCCGGTCCGAGGACGTTCAAAGCCCTCATGCAGATCTCGGGCCCGATCCCGGCCGGATCTCCGGTGCTCACCAGAATCATGGGCGGGATTTTCCCTCCCGCGCTGTCCGCCTTGCTGCCGGGCATAGGCTCCCTCGCCGCATCCTGATCCTGGATGGACGGACCCCTTCAGCAAGTTTCATGGCTACATCTTGATCTCGAAAAAGGCAAGATCGGCCGGCAGACCCGCCCGTGGAGCGGCCGCGGCAAGGGCGGGCGGGGGCCGCAGGAGGCCGCACCCCCACAGGGTCCAATTGGATCCGGCCTGCAAAATGGTTTATGTTCTTGTTGCGCGCGGATCTTCCCTCGTTCGAGCAGATGGGAGGCACTGAGATGCTTTCACCGGAACAGACCCGGGTCGCCACCCTGGGAGAAAGAACCGTCCCGTCGCCCAAGCGTCTCTCCACGACTCCGGGGGACGGATTCGGGGACTTCGTGCCGGACGATGCCCGTGTGCTGGACTGCATCGAGGTCTTTCCCGACCGGCCTTGCGCCGCCGAGGTGTCGTTCGAGAAGGCGGGCCCGCGGGAGAAGATCTTCTTCCGGCCCGAGCAGACAAGGGCGGCCATCGTGACCTGCGGAGGGCTCTGCCCCGGCATCAACAATGTCATCCGCTCGCTCTTTCTGGAGCTTTACTACCACTACGGAGTCAAGGACGTTCTGGGAATCCGTTACGGCTATCAGGGCCTGAATCCGGCCCAGGGGAAGCCCCCCATCCTGCTGACCCGCCAGTTCGTGGACAAGATCCACAAGGAAGGGGGCTCTGTCCTGGGCTCGTCCCGCGGAAGCCAGGATCCAGGCGTGATGGTGGACTTTCTGCAGAGAGAGGGCATTTCGCTGCTTTTCTGCGTGGGCGGGGACGGAACCCAGAAGGCGGCCCACCTCATCCACGAAGAGGCCTCACGACGGGGAGCAAAGATTTCGGTCGTGGGCATACCCAAGACGATCGACAACGACATCATGCATGTGAGCAGGACCTTCGGGTATTCCACGGCCCTGGAGAAGGCCCGTGAGGTGATCGACTGCGCCCACATGGAGGCCAGGGGAGCGCCGAACGGCATCGGCCTGGTCAAGCTCATGGGCAGGGACTCGGGCTTCATCGCGGCCGGAGCTACCCTGGCGAGCCAGGAGGTGAATTTCTGCCTGGTTCCCGAGGTCCCTTTCTCCCTCGAGGGCGAAGGGGGATTCCTGCAGGTTCTCGAGAAGCGCCTGGGGGCCCGCGGCCACGCCGTGATCGTGGTCGCCGAGGGAGCCGGCCAGGATCTCATGGGCGGCCTTGGCCAGGAGCGGGACGAGTCGGGCAATCTTCGCTACAAGGACGTCGGCGCCTTCCTGCGGGACCGGATCGCCGAGCATTTCCGCTCGATCGGCGTGCCGATCAACCTGAAATACTTCGATCCCAGCTACATCATCCGGAGCATACCGGCCAACGGAGACGACAGCCTGCTGTGCAACGGCCTGGCCCGCCATGCTGTGCACGCGGCCATGGCCGGCAAGACCGATGTCCTGATCGGCCTCATGCACGACGTGTTCGTCCACGTGCCCATCCCGCTTGTGATCCGGGGCAGGAAGCGCATTTCGCCCGAAGGGGAGCTCTGGATGGGCGTGATCGAGGCCACGGGCCAGCCGGAGCGGTTCGGCCCTGGGAGCACGGAGCAAGACGGCTAGGACCAAGGGCCAGACCGAGATGGGTTCGCATCCGGCCGGCCGGGCCTAGGTCCGGAGGCCGGCCTTTTTCATTCTTCTCAGGAAAACCAGGAACACAACAGGCGCCGCGAGCAGGCAGAGGTTGAGGCCGAGGCTTCGTCCAGCCGAGGCGCCCGGGCGGGCCGCGGCCCCGCACGCCGCGGGCTCTCTGCGGCAGGTGCACTTGTCGTCGCAGGTAAACCCCTCCGGGCAGCCCACAGGACCGTCGCACTCCTCCCCGAGGGCTGGGCACACGACGCCGTCGCCGCAGAATTCCCTCCGGCACGAGGCGGAACAGCCGTCGCAGCTCGTCCGGTTTCCGTCGTCGCATTCCTCGCCGAGGGCCAGACACTGCTTTCCGTCCCCGCAGAATTCGGCCCGGCAGGTTCTCGAGCAGCCGTCGCAGTCGATGCGATTTCCGTCGTCGCATTCCTCGGGCGGGGTCACGATCCGGTCCCCGCAGCAGTCCGGGTCATGACCGTCGATGAGCCCGTCGAAGTCGTTGTCGCGGCCGTCATCGCAGATTTCGTTCGTGGGCGCCAGGGCGCAGTCCGGGTCGGCCTGGTCTTTTGCGCAATCCGCGTCGTTGTCGAGCGTGTCGTCGCAGTTGTCGTTTTCGTCGGCTTCTGGCGAAAGCGAGTGGCCCGGGATCGCCCAGTGGCAGTCCGTGCAAGCCTGGCCCGGCGCCGGGTGATAGAAAGGACTGCACGCGTGAAAGGAGACGATGTCGGTGGCGGCAACGGAATGGCAGGACGTGCATCTTTCGGTCACGGGCGGAGGCGTGCCGTAGTCCGGCGGCTCGCCGTGGCAGCAGGCGCACGTGCTGGGCGGGTCGCCGCACGGAAAGAAGCGCGTTTCACCGGGCTTCTGATACAGATGGCGATAATGGAGAGCGCCCTGGTGGCAGCTTTCACAGACTTCCTTGGGCGATCCGTAGTACGAAAAATGGCATCCTCTGCAGGCGTCTCCCGAGAAGAACGCATGCGCCGGCAGCGGGACGGCAAGGAACGTCCCTGCGGCGAGGATTCCTGCGATGCGGGCGAGAGCGCGGTTCAGGGCGCGGTTCATCGTCGGCCTCCCTTTCGGGTGTGGCAAGACGGGCCGGACTCTACCAGGGCCAGGTCCGGTTTTCCCATTTGCCCGGAAAGTATTTCTTCATGGCGTAGTAGGCGGCCCGGCTCGCGAAGGCGTTGATCGTCCGGGCCGGATTGGACCCGCCCAGGCCGTTGGGAATGCAGCTCGCGTCCGACACGTACAGGCGCGGCACGGCCCAGCACTCGTGGTAGGGGTCGCAGACCGAGTTCGCCGGCGACGTGCCCATGCGCAGGGTGCTGAGGGGATGGCTGCCCGAACCGCCCGGGTAGTTGAGAACGATCTTGGCGTTCGAACCGGCCGCCATGCGTGCGAAGTCGATCTTGCGGGCGGTCTGCCGTTCGTGCCGCTCCAGGGTCAGGGGCGTGGGTTCGTAATGGATTTCGGCCACAGGGCCGTACTCGTCCGCCACGGAATCCGAAACCGTGATGTAGTTCTCGTAAATGCATTCGTCGTTCGTCTGGGTGCCCATGCCCGCGGCCCGCATGAACTCCTTTGCCAGGGCTTTCATCTCCGGGCCCCAGATCACGGGGCGCGTGGGATGGGGCTCCCGGAGGTTGTCCGGGTCTTTCTGGGGCACGCTCAGCATCACGTTGATTGCGATGATCGGGAATCCGCCGCCGATGGCTTCGATGATCCCGTCCCGCTGGTCCGCGGGCGTGGGGTTCGTGATGAAGGCGCCCGGGAAACAGCCGATGTACGGCCGCGTCACCACCGGCTCCTCGCAGAAAAACATGACCTCGGACTGCTGGTGGTCCGTGAGCCAGTGGCCCACCTGGGGCCAGGACGGGTTGGGGTCGGGCAGGCCGGAATTGAGGTAGAGCCGGACGGACTCGATGGCGCCGCCTGCCAGGAACACGACCGGCGCGTACTCGGTGTACGTCTGCGGGTCGCCCTTGATCTTGTACTCCACGCCGGCGGCCGCGCCCGAGCCGTCCGTGAGAATACGGGTCACGTGGGCGTTGGGGACAACCTCGGCGCCGTAGTACTCCGCGAACCAGACGGCCGCCACCTGCATGGTCCGCTTGGCCTTGGCATGGAGGGGCATGTGGAGAGGCCTTCGGCAGCCGATGACGCAGTGGGCGCATCCCACGCAGCCCTCCAGGGGGATGCCCTTTTCGTCCACCCGATTGAAGTTCGAAGGAAGAACCGCCGCAGGGCAGCGGCCCGCCGTGTATCCGAGGGCTCGCGCGGCCTCGATGCATTTTATGGCGGCGCAGCTCACGGGCCGATCCTGCCGCAGATCGATCGGCACACGCCGGTCGATCCAGGCGTAGAACTTGATCGGTTTGTAGTATCCCGTGTAGGGATCCTTCTCGGTGTCGAAGAGATCGTTTCGGATGACCGGATCCCATTCGTCGATGGCGAAGTTCTGCGGCTGCGGGCTGAAGGCCCAGTAGTCCAGGGACGAACCGCCCACGCCCGTGGACATGTTGCCCACGCCCTGGCCGACCCGGACGCGCCGCCCCTTCCATCCGAAGAAGCCGTACATCTCCACGACGCTTTCGGTGAAATCCCTGTCGGGGTCGTACCGGGGCCCGGACTCGAACAGTTTCACTCTCAGGCCGTTTTCGGCCAGCTCCCGGGCCGCCCAGGCGCCTCCAAAGCCGGAGCCGATCACGATGACGTCGAAAGGATCTCCCATGGGCGAACTCCTTCTCAGGTCTTTCCGCATCCATAGAGATTCTGGGGTGTGCCCTCGTTGAACTTCGGCACGCCGATGAGCGCGAACGTCCCGGGGAACGCCGGGTCGCCGCACGGCGACGGCCCCTGCCCCATGAGTTCCGAATAGAAGGCGAAAGCCGTGGCCTGATGAAGCCCGTAGAAGATATCCGCGAGTTCAGGGGTGTTGCGGATCTCCTCCATGACCGCCACCCGGGCCGGATAGGGGAGCAGGTGGAAGTCCGGCGAGAGAAGAGAGAGGACCTGAAGGATGAGGTCGAGGTTTTCCCTGCCCAGGATGTCGGCCATGAAGTAGCGCATCCCGCCTTCGATCGCTCCGGGCCCGGCTCCTGGCACGCTCGCGTCACCCGGGATAAAGGTGTCGCAGAGGGCGTCGATCACCTGCTCGGGCGGTCCGGCGCATCCGGGGCCCAGGGGCAGAGCCCCGAAAACGAGAGCCGAGACGCCGGCGGCCTTGAGAAGCTCCCGGCGGGTCAGTTCGAGCTTCTCCTGCAGGGTTTCCTGGAGACTCTGTTTCCTTTCCATCGGCAAGACCTTTCCTTGAACCGTTCACGCGGACATGCCCCGCTGCCGGGACTGTTCCTGGCGCCACCTGCTGAGTTCCCGAAACCGGCGGACCTTGTCCGGGTCCGAAGAGAAAGAACGCATCAGGGAACCGAGATCCCCGGGCAGCCGGATCCGGCCGGCCAGGGCTGCGAGGTCCTGCTCAGGCGGCGGCCGGCGCGTTGAGCCTGGGGGCGGCCTGAGTTTTCGAAAGAGAGCCAGGCCGGCGGCCAGCAAGGCGCCGGCTCCAAGCACGAGCCTTCGTCGCGATCGGGAAGCGTTTGTTTTCATCCGACAGATCTCCTTGCGGTTTTTGGCCG
>FWPU01002978.1_pt1 | contig 19578 bp, 19 predicted proteins | sample 2228361 | NCBI WGS metagenome assembly FWPU01 (sample SAMEA103939777, study PRJEB20133) | metagenome
CGGGCACCGAGATGCGCGACAGAAGGCCCGTAGCCGAAAAATTGATCTGCCGGGCTTCTCTCCTACCCTGTCCGACACTTCCACGGAGGGGACATGAAGAAGGTGCTCGCCATGATGGGCGTGCTTTCGTTCGCGGTGATCGGCACGGTCACCGCGGCGACGAGGCAGCCCGAGCCTACGCCAGAGGTCGACGAGGCGGCGGTGAAGGCGAAGATCGACGCGCGGCTCCACGAGCTGCTCCTCGAGCAGATCGCCAGACGAAAGGCGCGCTGAGCGGCGGGGCGACCGCACCGGGGCAACCATCGCTTGGCCAAAGGCCGCCCCGTTTGCTACAGGAGCCCCGCACGACCCTAGGGGCCCATGGCGGAAGCGACACCCCAGCTCTCGTTGTCGATCGGCGATCGCGTCGTCTACCCGAACCAGGGCGTCTGCCGCGTCTCGGGCGTCGAGGACAAAGAGGTCGCCGGCCAGCGCCTCACCTTCGTCACCATGCGCCGCGAGGAGGACGGCGCGGTCGTCATGGTGCCGCAGGCGAAGATCCGCAGCATCGGCCTGCGCAAGGTGGCCACCGCCGACGAGGTGGCGAAGATCTTCGCCTTCCTCAAGTCCGACAGCGAGAAGGCCGACCTCGATTGGAAGCAGCGCGCCCGGGCCAACGTCGACCGCATGACCCAGGGAGGCATCCGCGGCCTGGCCGAGGTGGTGAAGGGCCTTCAGGTGCTCTCCGAGCTGCGGCCTTTGCCGGCGAAGGAGCGCGAGCTCTACGACAACGCCCGCCACCTCTTGGTGACGGAGATCGCCGTGGCGCTGGGCATTCCCGAGGTCGACGCCGAAGACGCCATCGACATCGTGCTCTTCCCGCCCGGCAAGGAGCGCCCCAAGCGCACGGTGGCCGAGTTCAAGCCCGAGGCCGAAGAGGGAGAGGACCTGGGCATCGCCGACGACCTGCTCGGCATCGACGGGGGCGATCTCGACCTGCCCGCCGAGGAGGAGGCCCCCGAGCCCGAGGAGGAGGCCGCCGAGCCCGCCGAGGAGAAGGCTCCACCCAAGAAGGCGAAGCTGTCGGACGACGAGATCACCGAGACGATGGGGCAGGCGCTCTTGCCCGAGGCGCTGCTCCCGCCCAAGCGCAAGCGCGGCCGGCCGCCCAAGGCCAAACCCGCCGAGAAGCCCGCTCCGGCGGCGGTCCCGAAGGAGGAGGCGCCGAAGAAGCGCGGCCGGCCTCCGAAGGCCAAGGCGGTGGTCGAGGTCGAATCGCCGGCGAAACGGGGCCGCCCGAGCAAGAAGGACGCGAAGGCGAAGAAGAAATGATCCGCATCATCACGCTCGACCCGTTCGAGGACGCCCACATCAAGAAGCTGTCGCAGACCCTGTACACGGCGTTCGCCGTGGGCTGCGAGCACTCGGGCAGCGTGAAGGTGCCCGAAGGCCTGCAGGAGCCGTACGACGCGCGCCAGCTCATCGACCAGGCCGCGGGCGTGCGCGCCTACGCCGACGACAAGCTGCTCTACCTCACCTCGAAGAAGCTCAAGGACCGCGAGCTGGTCTCGGGCACGGCCCCGACGCACGGCTTCGCCCGCTTCGGCAGGGACCGGGCCCTCTTGTCCACCGCGGTGGTGAAGTCGATGGAGGAGGGGCTGAAGACGGTGGCCCGGCACGCGCTCCACCAGCTCGGCCACCTCTGGGAGCTGCACCACTGCCTCGACGTGCGTTGCGCCATGTACCCGCCGTGGACGCCGTCGTTCCCCCAGGGCGACACGGTGTTCTGCGCGTTCTGCCGCGACAAGAGCGACCAGAAGATCCGCCTTGCCAAGTCTTGAGAGACTCCTGCGGCACCTGCCCGTGGCCGAGCTCGTCGGGCTCTGCGCGGCCGGCCTGTTCGCGCTCGGCTTCCACGTCACCCTGCCCGGCCGCCTCACCAGCGACGAGGACTACCGGCGCGTCGCCGAGGTGCTCGCCGCGGAGGCCGAGCCGGGCGACGTGGTGCTCCTCTACCCGTGGTGGACGGATCGGGCCCGGCTCTTCCTCCCCGACGGCCTGCCCATCGTCGGCTACTTCGGCTCGGACGGCGACGACCTCGTGCGGCACCCGCGCGTCTGGGTGCTGGCCCAGCCGAAGTTGCCGAAGTCCGACTGGAACGCCTTCGAGAGGGCGTTCGGCCCGAACCGCACGGTGCTGAAGGGCACGCGGAGATTCGGCAACCTGGCGCTCACGCTGTACCGGAACGGCCGCCACCGGCCGGTGCTGTTCTGGGCCTCCGACGCGCTGGCAGGTGCGCGCGCGTATCTCGAGTCGCCGAACGGCCGCGCCGACTGCGCCTCGGGCCCGATTCACCGCTGTCCCAACGGCGTGCGCGTGGCCTCCGAATGGCACGAGGTGCGCTTCCAGCCGCGGCGCTGCGTCTACCTCAAGCCGCCGGGCGGCCCGGCCCGCACCGTCGTCGAGTTCCCCAGCGTGCCCGCAGGCTCGAAGCTGGTGCTCGAGGCGGGAATCATCTGGGAGTGGGCCGCGCACCGCGACAGCTCGCTGACGCCCACGCACGTCGGCGTCGACGACGCTACCGGGCGCACGCTCTTGCGGCTGACGCTGCCCGTCGGGGTCGAGCAGCTCTTCCGGGCCGAGACGGCGGAGGCTCCGCAGGGCCCCTTGCGCCTCTGGGTGCAGTCCCACAACGCCGATCGCCGCGAGATCTGCGCCGACCTCTACAGCCTCGGAGGGCCGCCGTGAGCGCCGCCGCCCCGAAGCTCGAGGAGCATCGCCCACCCGGGCCCGGGGCCGAGGGCGCCGCCGCGTCCGGCCGGGCCCTCTCGGACCAGACGGTCGCGTACCTGCTCTTCTCCTTTGCGTTCGTGGCGCTGATGGCGACCGAGAAGGCGGTGGGCTTCACCCGCGACGAGAGCGTCTACTTCGCGGCCGCCGAAAGCTACGCGCGCTGGTTCCGCATGTTCTTCGCGAGCCCGTCGGCCGCGCTGAGCGACGGCGCCATCACCTCGGCGTTCGGCTTCAACTCCGAGCACCCGGTGCTGATGAAGTCGCTCTACGGGCTCTCGCACCTCGTCTTCCACGAGTGGCTCGGCCTGTTGCGTCCGGCCACCGCGTTCCGGCTGCCGGCGTTCCTCGTCGCCGCGCTCATCGCGCCGCTCCTCTATCTCCTCGGGACGGAGCTCTACGGCCGAAAGGCGGGCCTGTTCGCGGCGGCGTCGTTCTTCCTCGTCCCGCGACAGTTCTTCAACGCGCAGCTGTCGTGCTTCGACATTCCGGTGACGGCGTTCTGGCTGCTCACCATCTACGCCTTCTGGCGGGCGCAGAGCCGGCCGCGCTGGTGGATGTGGACCGGCGTGGCCTTCGGGCTGACCATCGCCACCAAGCACAACGGCTTCTTCATTCCGTTCGTGCTCGGGCCGTTCGCGCTGTACCTCGGGTTCCGCCGCACGCAGGCGGGCACGGAGGCGCGCACACTGCTCCTCCAGCTCGCCGGAGCCTACGCGGCGGCGGCGCTCCTCTATGCGCTGCTCTACGTCGCGCTGGGCCCGACGCAGTTCTTCGCGAAGCTCCTCCTGCTGAGCCCGCACACCGCCATCTTCCTCGGTCTGGTCGGCGTCTCCGCCTACCTCTCGTGGCGGCTGCGCCAGGTGAGCGACGGAGCGTTCCGGGCGGTGGCTCCCATCGTGGCGATGACCGCGCTCGGGCCGGTGGTGCTGTACCTGCACTGGCCCTACCTGTGGCACCACCCGGTCGACCGCGTCGTGGCCTGGCTCGGCTACCACTCGCGGCACGAGCACTACGCGTGGTTCTACCTGGGCTCGCTGTTGCGCACCCCGCCCTTCCCGCTCGAGTACGTGCTGGTGAAGACGGCGCTCACCGTGCCCACCAGCCTGTTCGTGCCGATGGTGCTCGGGTTTTCGGCGGTGGTCGGCCGGGCGCTGCTCTCGCTGTCTTCGACGGCGCGCGCGTGGGTGAAGGCGCCGAGCTGGGAGGAGGCGCTGGTGGCGGTGAACGCCGCGGTGTCCATCGCCATCATCAGCCACCCGCAGGTGCCGCACTTCGGCGGCGTGAAGCACTGGTTCCCGTCGATGACGTTCCTTTCGGTGTTGGCCGGCGCATCGGTCGCGCGCGGAGCGTCGGCCGGCTGGCAATTCGCCCGCCGCTTCCGCCCGAACGTGAGCGAGTGGGTGGTAGCCGGGCCGCTGATGGCGCTCCTCGTGTTGCCGGCGCTGGTGTCGTTGGTGCGCGTCCACCCTTACGGCACGGCAGCGTACTCCGAGCTCGCGGGCGGCGTCCCCGGAGCGGCCACGTTGGGCATGCAGCGGCAGTTCTGGTCGAGCCACGTCACCGCGGTGCTCGAGTGGCTGAACCAGAACGCTCCGGTGGGGGCGCGCGTGTACTTCCACGAGGTGACCGGCTTCGCCGTGCGCGACTACCAGCGCAACGGCATGCTGCGGCCCGACATCGTCGCGGTGGGCGGGCCGCAGGAGGCCGACATCGTCGCGTACCAATACCACCAGGAATTTCGGGAGCACGAGCTCAACGTCTGGCAGGCTTTCGGCACGCAGAAGCCGGTCACCGGCCTGTACCTCGACGAAACGCCGCAGATCGTCGTCTACCGGCGGCGATAGCAGGAGGACACGATGAAGAGGTCGATCGTCCTTTTCGGCCTGTGTCTGTGGGCGTGCGCGAAGTCTCCGGCCCAAGCGCCCTCACGCGCCGAGGTGCGGCGCATCACGCCGTCGACGATCGAGATCATCCCCGCCGCGGGGCAGCTCCCGTACTGCCTGGTGTTCACCACCTCGGAGACGGGCGTCATTCGCCAGCTCACGCTGACCCGCGACAACCGCTCGCTCGAGTGCCCCGCGGAGAAGCCCATCGGCAACGTGCGCTTCCGCATTCCGGTCGACGAGGGCAAGGTGAAGGTGCGCATCATCTTCTCGGAGAAGCAGCTCAACGCCGCATCCATCGCGCAGCAGTTGCTCGACTTCACGAGCCGGCCCGACTTCACCGCGCTGGACCTGCGCGCACCCGGCAAGGTCTTCATGGCGACGTACGAGTTCGCCCCCGAAGCCGAGCCGCAGGCCACCGTGGGCGAACGCATCACCCGGACGGAGTCCGCCGATGCAGGCACCGCACCGGCCGATGCGGGTGGCGTGGCCCAAGGTCCGTGACGTGGTGCGCCCGCTGTTCGCCATCGCCTTGCTGCTCTGCGCCGCCTGCCGCGGGCCGAAGACCCAGGGCAAGGGCTGCGTCGAGGACAAGGACTGCACCGGCCAGATGCCGGGCTCGCCGGCCAGCGCCTGGAAGTGCGAGCCAAAGACCGGCGTCTGCTACTGCCGCACCAACGAGGCGTGCCTGTCCACCGAATTCTGCAACACCGCCGGCTTCTGCCAGGACAAGACCGGCTGCGAGAAGAACGCAGACTGCGTCGGCGACAACCTCTTCTGCGACACCACCACCGGCACGTGCCTGACGAAGGGCCGGTGCAGCACCGACCTGCACTGCCCACTGGGGCAGGTCTGCGACGTCGCCCGCAGCATTTGCGTCGACGGCTGCCGCACCAACGGCGACTGCCCGGGCAGCTCGTGCCGCTGCGGGGACAGGCCGTGCGCGTGCACCGGGAAGACGCAGGCCGAGCTGCAGGCCTGCGCCATCGGCGAGTGCGACCCGACGTTCTGCGCCGACGACACCTTCTGCAAGTTCGGCGAGCTGTGCGGCATCCCGCCCGACGCCGGGGTTGCCCGCAACGTGTGCTACTCGGATTACGACCCCGTGACGTGGCCGTACTGCGCGCGGTGCACCTGGGGCGGCGGCGTCGACACCTGCGGCCGCGGCGCCAACTACTGCCTCATCGACACGCAGAATCCCGGCAACTACTACTGCGGCGCCGACTGCTCCGAGGGCCAGGCGTGCCCGCGAGGCTTCGCCTGCTCGGACGTCATCGTCGTCTTCTCGCGCTGGCAGTACACCTCGGACAGCCAGTGCCCGCCGGATCCGTCGCTGCGCTGCGCGCGCGACGAGGACTGCCGGCGCGGCGGCACCTGCGTGAAGCCCGCGGGTCAGGCGACCGGCCACTGCGCCGCGAAGTGCCGTATCCGCGAAGGAGCCCAGAGCGGCTTCTACAGCTGCCAGGTCGACTCGGACTGCGCGCAGGAAACGTGCAGCGCCGGCGAGTGCTCCATCTCGCGGAAGAAGTGCGTGGTGGATACCGACTGCCGGCCGATTCGCTGCGTCGACTTCCGCGGCGCCGGCGGCTGCCTCATCGGCCAGAACTGCACGCCCGCGAACGGCCTGACCTGCCTCGAAGTGCAGTGAGCGCCAGCGGGAGGAGCAGCAGGGCCGACGCGCCCGCGCTGCAGCCACAGCCGACCCTCAGCACCTCCGGCCCCGTGAGCTGACCTTCGACTCCGGCCGAGCCGCCTCCGCCGCCCGCTCCGCCCTGACCACCGCCCGCCCCCGCGTCCGGCGGGCCGCCATCGGCCCCTCCGCCCCCGTTGCCCATGCCTGCATCTGCGCCGCCGCTCCCGCCGTCGGCCCACCACCGCACCGACACGTCGTCGAACTCGAGCACGCCCTCCCAGCTCGTGCTGCCCCACGGCTCGCCCAGCTTGACGTGCGAGAAGCTCGCGCCGTCCCAGTCGACCTGCTGCTCGATGCGGAGCTCGCCGTTGATCCACAGCTCGCGCCGACCGGCCGTGGTGCCCATGCCAGATGCGACGACGGCAACGTCGTTCCAGCCGCCGCCGAGCCCCGGGCCCATGCCTCGCGAGGTGAAGTTCCTCCGCGCGTCATGGCCCGAGAGCTGGATGCCGGCCGCGGGCAACAGCCCGAAGCTCGCCGCGGAGACGGTGTCGCCCGAAACGAGCATCATGATCTCCGCTGGCAGCACGTCGCCCGCGTCGTTGCTGGCGCTCACCCGCATCTTGAACTCGAGCCGCAGATCGCCCCCGCTCTGAGGCAACGAGAAGCTGACGTAGCTCTCGCTGTCCCTGCCGGTGCCCCCGTCGGCGTCGACGACGCGCATGCCGTAGCTGCCCCGGAACGCCGCGGCGGGCGTCGCCGCGATCGAGCCGCTGGGCGCCTGAACCACCCGCGACCAGCGGCTCAGATCGCCGGTCTCGAAGTCGTCCGACAGCACGATCATCTGGGCCGAGGCGCCGGAGGGCAGCGCCGCGCAGACGCTCGAGGCGAGCACCACCGCCACCGACCGGCACCGCTTCATGCGCGCGATTGTAGGCGTTTCAGACGGGGTGCGCCCGCCGGACGCGCCGCTGACTCAGCTCGGATCCGGCTTGGGAGTGGTGGGCGTGCTCTTGGGCAGCTTGGGCGGTCTGATGTAGTCCTTCGGCAGCTCGCCGGTGAGCGCGTTCAGGAACGCCGCCACCTCCTTCGCCTCGGCGTCGGAGACCTTCTTCCCGAGCTGGTGGCGGGCCATGGTCTTCACCACGTCTTCGAGCGTCTTCTTGCTCCCGTCGTGGAACCACGGGCCGGTCCTGGCGACGTTGCGCAGGCTCGGCACGCGGAACTTGAACTTGTCCTCCTCGTTCTTCGTCACCGCGAAGCGGCCCTCGTCCTTCAGATCGGGATACGGCTCGACGAGCCCGAGCTTCTGGAAGCTGGTGCCGCCCACCGCCGCGCCGTTGTGGCAGGTGGGGCAGCCGAGCTCGAGGAACTTCTTGAGGCCCTGCTTCTCGGCCCTGGTGAGGGCGTTCGCATCTCCCGCGAGGAACTTGTCGAAGCGGCCCGGCGTCACGAGCTTGCGCTCGAAGGCGGCGATCGCCTTCGCCGCGTTGGCCAGGGTCACCGGCTTCGGGTCGTCGGGGAACGCCTTCTTGAAGAGCTCGACGTACTCGGGAATCGACGACAGGGTCTGCTCGACCCGCGCCGCATCCGACGCCATCTCCACCGGGTTCACCACCGGCCCGGAAGCCTGCTCCTCGAGGTCGGCCGCGCGGCCGTCCCAGAACTGGGCGATGTGATCTCCGGCGTTGTACACGGTCGGAGCGTTCCTTCCGCCAAGCTGGCCCTTGTGGCCCTTCGAGAACTGGCGGCCATCGACGCCGAACTTCGTCAGGTCGTGGCAGCCGTTGCACGAGACGTCGTGGTTCTTCGAGAGCCGGGTCTCGAAGTACAGCATGCGGCCCAGCTCGATCTTCGCGTCGGTGAGCGGCTCGTCCTTGCGCTCGTACGCGGGCGGCAGCGGCGCGAACGACTGCAGCTCCTCGGGGGTGAAGGTGATGTCTCCCTTGCCCGCAGCGAACGCCGGCAGGGCCAGAACGATGATGGTCAGCGTGAATGGGTTACGCATGGCCGGAAACCCTAAACGGGCATCCGCGCGAACGCAACCATGTCGAATGGTGCAGCGCGGGCGACCGCACGGTAGGTCCCGCCCGGCCTCGACATCGACCGCCCCGCGCATGAGTCACAGGAGACGGCGACGCTCCTCACTCGCGCCGCCGGATCCGGGCCAGCGCCGCACCGAGGAAGATGGCGAAAAACCCCGCCGCGCCGCAGTCGCACCCGACGCGCAGGTCCGAGGCCGGACTTGTGCCGACGTCCGCTCGGACGAGCCCTCCATCGTCACCCGGAACCGGCGAGCCGCCGTCGTCGACCGGCCCGGGTTTGCCGCCATCGGGCCGTTCCCCTCCGGCGTCCGCTTCTCCCCCGTCGATTCCTCCTGCATCGATGGACCCGCCATCGCCCCCCGCGTCGGAGCCACCGTCCATCGGCCCTCCATCCGGGCCGGCATCCGGGCCCGCATCACCGCCGGCGTCCGTCCCGATGGTGATGGTCGTCCCCGCGCGCACGTCGTCGAAGTGCAGCTCGCCGAGCCAGACGCGATCTGCCCACGGCTCGCCGAGCAGCACCTCGTCCACCTGCTTGCCGACCCAGTCGATGCCGGTCTGCTGGACGAGCCGCACGCCGTCGAGCCAGATCTCGCGGACGCCGGCGGTCGTGCCGACGTTGCGCACCACCAGCGCGACCTCGTGCCATCCAACTGGCCACGACGCGTCGAGCTTCTGGCTGCCGTTGGCGCCGAATCGGTCGTAACCCTGAAGTTGGAGTTGCGCGCCGGGCCAGGCCACGACGATTTCCAGAAGTGAGCGGTTGACGCCGCCAGGGCCGTGGATCATCGCCGCGACGATCTCGCCCGCGTCGTTCGACGAAGCCACCCGCATCCAGAGCCGGAATTCGAAGTCGCCGGTGCTTGGGTCGAGCGTGCGGGACAGATGATTCTCGTCGCCCTGCCCCCCCGTCGAGCGCCCGTCGACGAACCGGAGCCCGTACGCGCCGCTGCGTGCCGCCAGCGTGGACGCGTCCAGCGAGTTCTGCGTCGTCTGCACCACCTTCGAGGTCCACTGCCCGGGCGGAACCTCACTGCCGAGCAGCGTGCCCGACTCGAACCCGTCGGAGAACGTCACCGTCTGCGCGGCCGCGCGCCACGCGCAGAGCAACGACCAGACGAGCCACACTGCCCGCATTCACCGTGAGCATAGCTCACGGCTCGGGGCGGAGCGCTCGCCGCTACCAGGCGGCCTTGGCGATCGAGAGCAGGTCGTCCTCGGTGCACTTCCGCGGATTCGTCAGGTGCGACGCGTCCTGGAAGGCCTTCTTCGCGATGGCCGGAAGATCGGCTTCCTTCACGCCCACGTCGCGGAGCCGCGCGGGAATCCCGATTTCGTGATTCAGCTTGCGCACCCGCTCGATGGCGTTGCCGGCGAGCACCTCCTGCCGGCTCAGCGAGTTGTCGCCCATGGCCACGGCGACGCGGGCGAGGCGGGCGGTGACGCTGGCGCGGTTGAACTCCATCACGGTGGGCAGGACGACCGCGTTGGCCAGGCCGTGGTGGATGTGGCTGATGGCGCCGAGCGCGTGGGCGATGGCGTGGCAGGCGCCCAGGCCCTTCTGGAACGACATGGCGCCCTCGATGGCCGCGGCCATCATGTCGGTGCGCGCCTGCAGGTGCGTGAGCTGCTTCACCGCGATGGGCAGCGAGCGGGCCACCCGGGCGATGCCGTCGATGGCCAGCGCGTCGGCGAGCGGATGAAAGCCCGAGGCCAGGTACGCCTCGAGGCAGTGGGTGAACGCGTCCATGCCGGTGGCGGCGGTCGGGCCCGGCGGCAGGCCGAACGTCAGCTCGGGGTCGCAGATGGCCGCCTTCGGCAAGAGGTACGGGCTGAAGATGACCGTCTTGCGGCCGGTGTCCTGAAGCAGCGCCACCGCCGATCGGCTCACCTCCGAGCCGGTGCCGGCGGTGGTGGGAATGGCGATGCCGGGAGGCAAATCGTCGCGCACGAAGCGGTCGCCGCCGGTCGCGTCGTCGTATCGCGACAGGGGCGGCTCGTGCGTGGCGAGGAGCTGGATGAGCTTGGCCGTGTCCAGCGGGCTGCCGCCGCCGACGGCGATGACTCCGTCGCACGCCATGTCTTTGAAGCAGCGCACGCCGTCGAACGCGTCCTTCTCGGTGGGGTTCGGCTGCACGTCGCCGTACAGCGCGAACGAGACGCCCGATGCCTTCAGCACGTCGAGCACCCGCTGGGCGAGCCCGGCCTTCACCACCCCGGCGTCCGTCACCACCAGCGGCCGGCGCATCTTCAGCCGCTCGACCTGCTGCGGAAGCCTCGCGAGCGCGCCCGCTCCGAACACCACCCGCGTGGGGTACGACATCTCGGTGACGCGCGGCTCGGCGGGAATGTCGAACAGGTTCATGGGCTCGCTCCGCTAGATCAACTCGAAGTACCGCTCCAGCTCCCAGGTGGTGACGGCGCGCTCGAACTGGCGGACCTCCCATTCCCGGGTGCGGAGGTAGTGGTCGACGAAGCCGTCGCCGAGAATCTCCCGCGCGCGCTTCGACTTCTCGAGCAGCGCCACCGCGTCCTTGAGGCAGCGCGGCAAGGGCGGCGCCTCGGCCTGGTACGCGTTGCCCTCGACCGGCGGCGGCGGCTCGACCTCGTTCTCGATGCCCCACAACCCGGCGGCGACCTGCGCGGCGATGGCCACGTACGCGTTCATGTCGGCGCCCGTCTGCCGGTACTCGATGCGCATCGACTTGGGGCTGTCGCCGATGACGCGAATGGCGGTGGTGCGGTTCTCCACGCCCCAGGTGGCGGTGGTCGGCGCCCACGTGTTCTCCACGCTGCGCTTGTACGAGTTGATGGTCGGCCAGTACAGCGCCGTCAGCTCGGGCATCAGCGCGAGCTGCCCACCGAGGTAGTGGCGCATCACCTTCGACATCTGGTGCGCGCCCTTGGCGTCGTGAAACAGGTTCCGCTCGCCGCTTGCGTCCCACAGGCTCTGGTGCACGTGCCCCGAGCAGCCCGGCAGCTTCGGGTTGTGCTTGGCCATGAAGCAGGCGGTGAGCCCGTACTTGGCGCAGACTTCCTTCACCACCGTCTTGAAGAGCACCGCCTTGTCGGCGGCCCGCTCGAGCGCGTCGTAGCGAATGGCCGTCTCGTACACGCCCGGCCCGGTCTCGGTGTGCATGCCCTCGATGGCCAGATCGAACGCGTTGCAGCCGTCGACGATGGCGTGCACCAGCGCGGCATTCGCCGAGCTGCGCAGCCAGCTGTAGCCGAACATTCCCGGGGAAAGCGGCGCGAGGTTGCGGAAGCCCTTCTCGTGCAGCGACTGCGGCGTCTCGCGGAAGATGAAGTACTCGTACTCGGCGCCCACCTTGGGGAGAAACCCCATCTGTCGCGCGCGGCCTGCCACCTTCTTCAAAAGCTGCCTCGGCGACGGCTCGTACGGAGCGCCGTCCGCAGTGGCGAAGTCGAGGAGGAACGCGGCGGTGTCCGGCTCCCACGGAATGATGCGCGCCGTGGCGGTGTCGACCAGGGCCAGCGTGTCGGGGTAGCCGGTGTGCCAGCCGGTCACCTGCGCGTTGTCGTAGAGCTCGTCGGCGAGATCCCACCCGAAGACGACGTCGCAGAAGCCCAGCCCGCCCTCGACCGCCGAGAAGAGCTTGTCGCGCGAGATGTACTTGCCGCGCCAGACGCCATCGACGTCGACGCCGCCGACCTTCGCCTTCTCGAGGCCCTTCTCGTCGAACCAGCGCCGGAGCCGATTCACGTCGGCCTTCTGTGCGCCCCCGAGCCTGCCCTTGGCCGCCTCGTGGGCCGACGCGCGCGAGACCGCCTTCGTCTTGACCTTGACCGGCATCGAGCCTCCTACTCCGGGAGCCTGGTCCAGACCGCCTTGATCTGGAGATACCCGTCGAGCGCGTGGTGCGAGAGGTCCTTGCCCCAGCCCGACTCCTTGTAGCCGCCGAACGGCGCGGCGTCGTCGAACTCGTTGAAGCAGTTGATCCACACCACGCCGCTCTTGAGCCGCTTCGCGATGGCGTGGGCCTTCGCAATGTCGCGCGTCCAGATCGAGGCGGCCAGCCCATAGGGCGTTCCGTTGGCGATGTCGACCGCGCTCGATTCGTCAGAGAAGCGCAGGCACGAGAGCACCGGGCCGAAGATCTCCTCCTGGGCGATGCGCATCGACGGCTTCACGTCGGCGAACACCGTGGGCTGCACGAAGAAGCCTTTCGCCTTGGCTCCGTCGGTGTCGCGATCGCCGCCCGCGAGCAGCTTGGCCCCCTGCTCCTTGCCGCTCTGGATGTAGCCGAGAATCGTCTCGAGCTGCCGCTTCGAAACCTGCGCGCCCATCTCGGTCTTCGGATCCAGCGGGTCGCCCACCACCATCCGCTTCGCGCGGTCGGCGAGCTGGCCGACGAGCTCGTCGTACGCCTTCTCGTGCACCAGCACGCGCGAGCCGGCGTTACAGATCTCGCCCTTGTTCGAGAAGATGCCCCAGAAGCACGCCTCGATGGCCGCCCTGTAGTCGGCGTCGGGGAGGATGATCTGCGGCGACTTGCCGCCCAGCTCGAGGGTCAGCTTCTTCAAGTTGGTGTCGCCCGAGGCGTGAAGCAGCCTGCGCGCGGTGCGCGTCGAGCCGGTGAAGCTGATCTTGTCGACTTCGGGGTGCCTCGCCAGCGCCTCGCCTGCCGGATCTCCGTAGCCGGGCACGACGTTCAACACGCCGTCGGGCAGGTTCGCCTCCTTCGCCAGCTCGCCCAGCTTGAGCGCGGTGAGCGGCGTGTACTCGGACGGCTTGAGCACCACCGTGCAGCCCGCGGCCAGGGCCGGCCCGAGCTTCCAGCACGCGAGGCACGTCGGGTAGTTCCACGGCACGATGGCCCCCACCACGCCCACCGGCTCGCGCAGGGCGTAGGTGAGAAACGGCCCCGCCACCGGCAGCACCTCGCCGCAGATCTTGTCCGCCCAGTCGGCGAAGTAGGCGAGCGTGTTCGCGCCCGGCCCCACGTCGCCGCGCAGTGCCTCGCGGAACGTCTTGCCGTTGTTCGCCGACTCGAGCAGGGCCATCTGCTCGCGGCGCTCCCACAAGAGCTCGGCGAACTTGCGGATCAGCCGGCCGCGCTGCTTGGGGCTCATCGTCCGCCACGGCCCGCTCTCGAACGCTCGGCGCGCGGCCTTCACCGCCAGGTCGACGTCCTTCGCCGACGATGCGGGCGCGTCGCAGATCTTCTCGCCCGTGGCCGGGTTGATGACGGGAATCGTGCCGCCCTCGACCGGGTCGACGTGCTTGCCGTCGATGAACAGCTTCAAGGTGGGCAGCTCGAGGGGCAGCTTCCGCGGATCGACCATGACAGGCTCCGAGTGGGTGGGCGATGCTAGGCATGCCCCAAGGGTGGAGCAACGGTCGCGGATGAAGCGCGTGCTCTTGCTGAAATCGGGCGACGCAGCGCCCCCTCTCAAGCTGGCGGCCGGAGACTACGACCGCTGGTTCGCCGAATCGCTGGCCGGAGCGGCGACCTTTCACGTCGTGCAAGCGCACCTGGGCGAGCGGCTGCCGGATCCGCGCGGCTATGACGCGGTGATGATGACCGGCTCGCCCCAGTCGGTGACCGAGCCCTCGAAGTGGATGCGCCGCGCCGGCGACTACCTCGTCGAGGCCGCCGAGCGGGGGGTGAACGTTCTCGGCGTCTGCTTCGGGCACCAGCTCATCGCCTTCGCGCTCGGCGCCCGCGTGGTGCAAAACCCCAAGGGAAGAGAGATCGGCACCGTCGAGGTCGACGTCACTCCGGAGGGCAGGGCCGATCCCCTCTTCGCCGGCCTGCCGCACCGGCTCACCGTCCAGGCCACCCACGAGGACGCGGTCGAATCGCTGCCCGACAAAGCCGTGCTGCTGGCCCAGAATGCGTTCGGCATTCAGGCGTTCGTCGCCGGGCGCTTTCTGCGCGGAGTGCAGTTCCACCCCGAGGCCCAGCCGTCGACGATGATCTCGCTGATCCGCTCGCGGGCCGAGCGGCTCGAAGCCGAGGGGAAGCGGCGGGGAGAGCCCGATCGCGTGCGCACGCTGATGGCCGGTGTCCGCCCCACGCCGCATGGGCGGCAGCTCTTGCTCAACTTCCTCGAGCGCTGCGCCGGAAATTGACGCGCCACGGCGAGATGTGCCGTTCGGCACGGGCGTATCATTCGATGCGTACGGTAGGGCCGGGGGATGTGGAGCGATGAATCCGCTCGTCCTTCAGTGGCGGAAGCTCAAGCGCCAGTTGGCGGACGTGAAGGGCTATTTCGACTTCGACCGCCGCGGGAACGAGATCGTCCGCCGCACCGACTTCGCCAACTGCCCGCGCCCGGTGCTGTTGCTCTATGGCTTCATGGCCACGCGCCGCACGTTCGAGGTGCTCGAGCGGAGGCTGAGGCGGGACAACTTCTGCGTCTGGTCCATCAACCTGGGCGGGCTTTTCGATGCGTTCAACACCCGAGGCATCGACGAGAGCGCGGAGAAGGTGCGCGACAAGGTCGAGCGGCTGTACGCGCGGTACCCGAGCATGGGGCCCTTGTCGATCATCGGCCACTCGAAGGGCGGGCTCATCGGCCGCTACTACGTGAAGCGGCTCGGCGGCGACAAGCGGGTGAAGAACCTGATCACGCTCGGCTGTCCGCACCAGGGCACGCCCACCGCCTACATCGGCATCGTCACCACCGGAGCGTTCTCGAAGAGCGTGTGGCAGATGACGCCGATGTCCCCGTTCATCCGCCGGCTCAAGATGGGCGCCTTCCCCCGGCACGTGCGCTTCGTCTCCATCTACTCGAAGCAGGACAAGGTGAACCCATTTCCCTGCTGCATCCTCGAGGACCAGGGGACGAAGAACCTCTTCAACGTCGAGGTCTCAGGCGTCACGCACCGCGAGTTCGTGCTCAAGCGCTCGGTGTACGAGGTGATCCGCCGCGAGCTGGCGTTGGGCTACGGCGACCCCGTGCCCGAGCTGTCGTTCGCCACCGTGAGGCGCCTGTCGCCGGTGCGCTGATGGGCGCCGGGTGAGGTAGAAGGCCTCATGCGTTCGCGGTGGGACTTCGTCCTCGACCTGAAACCGATCTCACTCGTCGACCACCTGCTCGAGGAGGTCGCGAAGATCGTGGCGAAGGACCTCGCGCGGTGGCCGCTGCCGGTGCAACAGCTCGATGCCGAGACCGGCCGGAGCTTCGCCGCCCTGTTGTTGCCCGATGCCAGGCGACCCGCCGACGTGGTGTTCCATGAGGCGTTCCGGCTCGCCCGCTGGGAGCTCGAGCGCGATTTCGATGGCTCGGCCGAGTACATGCGCAACCGCCGCTACCTCGAGCACGGCATCGCCGAGAGCGACCGGCAGGCATTGTTGTTGGTGAGCCGTTGGTTGGTGGAGCAACTGTTGTCGCTGAAGGAGGCCACCGAGGGCCGCATCAAGCGCCCGCAGCTCGTCGATTGCCTCGATCGGATCCGGCGGCGGTTCTCCCGGGTGACAGCGTGATGCCGAATCGGTCGGCGATGCCCTCATCCCTCACGGAACCGAACCCGCCAACGCTCCCGCTCCCGCTCCCTCTCCCGTCGGTTGAACCTGCTTGCGTGATTCGGTCCGCGGTGCTCGGCCCATCCGGCCATCCTGACGGTCACTCCCCGCCTTCGCGGATCTCCGGGTCGACGAAGTTCCCCTCTTCATCGAGCGTGCCCCCGAGCTTCTTGGCCTGCATCAGCGCCTCGCGCCGGCGGGCCGCGTCGAGCTCGGCCTGAATGCGCCGGGCCTCCTCCTCGATCTTCGCCTGGCGCTCCTTGAGCTTCTTCGCCGCGGCCTCCTCCCACAGACGCTCGGCCTCCTCGCGCCGTTCGCGCTTCTGCCGCTCGCGTGAGAAGGCCTGAGGGTCCTCCTGCCGCTTGCGCATCGCCGCCTCCGCGCGTTCCTCGGCCGCGCGCAGCTCGCGTTCCTCTTCGGTCGGCTCGGGAGCAACCTCGATCACCTTGCCGAACCGGCCGGACGCCGAGCCCTTCCCCGCCTCGACCATCTTCCAGCTGGCCGGAGCCACTTCCGGCTCAGGCGGCGCCTCCTCGACCGGAGCCTTCTCGCGCTGCTCGCGGCGCTCGAGGTCTTTGTAGAAATCGCTCCGCTCGCGCTGCCACTGACCGATCATCGATTGCATCAGGTCGAGGGCCTCGAGTCGGGCCTGCGCGGACGGCCGGGCGCCCGGCCTGGCGGTGCTCGGTTGTCGCAGCTCGGACCAGTCGGAACCGCTCGCGCACAACAGCGCTGCCAACAGAGGCGTCACGCGCCGATCCTAGCGCGGTCACCGCGGGCCGGGCATCGTGACGCGGATCACCACTCCGCCATCGGCCGAATCGGGCCTCAGCGGCGGGTTCGAGTCGAAGCAGCCCCAACCCATCCGCAGCCCCGTGGGCAGCCGGGTGTCGCTGTGGGGCGCTCCGGTCCACAGCTCGGTCCAGACGAGGTAGTTCTCGCCCGTGCCCGTCGAGAGGAACGGCTGCGTGTAGCGGTAGCTCCCCGCGACCGTCTGCACCTTGGCCACGTCGAACGCCAGCAGGTTGAACTGCCCGCTGCGCTCGATCTGGTTCGCGTCGGCCTGGTTCTTCGACGGAGCGGCCGCTTCGAGCGTGGCGCAAGAGACCGGTCCGCCATCGACGCCCGTCTTCAGCACGAACCGCGTGTTCATCGACTCGGGCGGAGACGACAGGCCCGAGTAGGCCGTGGCGTCCATCTCGAAGCGGATCTCGAGCTTCTGGTTCTTCTGCTGGCACACGCCGAAGATGCACATCGGCAGCGGAGCATCTTCGAAGGCGTAACCGGCGTCGGTGGAGAGGCAGTCGCTCTGTGTCCTGCAGCTCTGGCCGCACCGAATGCACGGCCCGTAATCCGGGCCGCCGTCGTTCGCCGTGGGGCACGCCTTCCGCGCGGCACAGCAGACCTGCTCGTTGACGCACTGGGGGTCGGCGCAGTCCACCCTGCCGTCGCCGTTGTCGTCGACGCCGTTGGAGCACCGCTCGGGCTGGCCCGCGGGCGGCGAGCAGGTGGCCGCGACCAGCGCGGCGAAGGCCATCGCAAACGCCCGCCCGTACGCTCCGGAGGTCACGGACACTTCCCCGCGCACTGCCGATCGGCCGGAACGCACGCGGACCGGGGCGTCGCGCCGCTCAAGGACAGGCAGACGAAGCCCTGCGGGCAGTCCTGGCCGACCGCGCACAGCCTGGCGCAGTAACGCCGGCCGTCATCCATCTGCACGCAGGCGCCGCCCGGGCACTCGGTGTCGCTGCTGCACGTGGCGCAGTAGGGGAACGTGCCCTTGGCGGCGAAGCACTCGTACCGGGTCAGATCGCACAGCTCGCAGGTGTTGCACACCGCGGTCGCCTGGCAGGTGCGTGCGTTGCCGACGGCCGGCCCCTCGCACTGCTTCGTGCTCGCGTTGCAGCGCTGATCGATCGGGCAGTTCGCGTGCGAGCTGCACCCGGCGACGCAGCGGTAGCGGTTGTCCGCTCCGCGCTGGCACACGTTGCCCAACGGGCAGTCGACGTCGGTCTGGCAGAACGGCAGGCACTCGCCGGCATTCTGCCCCGGGGGGATGCTGCAGATCTTCGTCAGCGGGCACTGGTTGTCGTTGGTGCACTCGCCGATCGGCTCGCACACCCGGTTCGTGCAACGCAGCTTCGGGTCGCCGCAGTCGGCGTCGGCGGCGCACTCGGCCACGCAGATGCGGTTGCGCGGATCGCACACCGTGCCGAACGGGCAGACCTGGTCGATGGCCACGCACTTGCCCTTGGCGGGGTCGCAGCGCTGACCAGCGATGTCGGCGCAGTCGGCGTCACCCTTCGCCGCATCGCAGGTGCGGAGGCTGTCCGGCGTGCAGCCGCGGAAGTTTCTGCAGGTGCTGGCCTCGCCGGTGATGGGGTTCGGCGCCGGCCAGCACTGTTTGGCGCCACCCTTGTCGACGCACGATGCGCCGCGGGGGCAGTCGGCGGCCACCTGGCAGGCCCTGCCGCAGAACTTCTGCTGGAGCGTCCCATCGAGCACGCAGTTGTCGCCCGCGCCGCCGCACTCGTTGTCGGCGCTGCACGGCTCGCAGAACCCCTTGCGCGGCCGGCACGAGCGGATGGCCGCGTCGCAGTACACCGTGGGGTCGACGTTGCCCTGCGCGTCCTTGCAGTCGTCGTCCTTGGTGCAGCCGGCGATCTCGGTGACGCACAGCCCCGTGTAGTTGTTGCAGTACTTCGGCGGCTCGTCCGGGTTGCCGCTTCTGCAGCTCTCGTCCGACAGGCAGATGCACTGCCGTCGAACCGGGTCGCACCTCAGGCCGGCGCACTCGGCGTCGACGTTGCACGAGCGGCCGACCACCGCCGCGGTGCCGGCGTCGTCGAGCTGCTGCCTTTGCGGCCCGGGACAGGCCGCGCACGACACAGCGAGCGCGAGGGCGCCGATTCGGCCTGGCTGCAGGGCCTGCATGGGAGCGCGCACTTGTAGCAACGGCCTTTGCGCCCGGTCAACGCATCTGCCATAAGCCCGGCCGATGGACGAGGCGGTGATTCGGAGGAAGCGCCTGATCATCCTCGCGGCCCTCTGGGTGTCGGTGGTGGCCGTGTTGGCGCTCTTTCACTCGGTGGTCATCTACTTCGCGGCGGCGGGGCTCATCGCCTATCTGGTGGCCCCGCTGGTCGACCGCATCGGCAGGCTCACCGTTCGCGGGAAGGCCGTGCCCAGGTGGGCGGCGATTCTCTTCATCTACGCCTGCTTCTTCTTCCTGGTGTACCTGGCGATCATCGCCCTGGTGCCGCAGCTCTACCGCGAGCTGGCCCGCATCAGCCGCGATGCCGTCGAGTACGCCAACGCGCTCACCCCCGAGCGCGTCGCCGAGCTGGCCGCGCAGGCCGAGGCGTTCTTCACCGAGCGCGGCTTCGCGGTCGATCTCGGTGGTGACGACTCGACGGGGCTCGGCTTGTCGCTGGACCTGCACCAGCTCCTCTTGGACGTCGCCGCCAAGACGCGCGGCCTCGTACAGGAGCACCTGGGAGACATCGTCACCATCTCCCGCACGATCGTCGGCGGAGTGCTCGCCGCCGTCTTCATGCTCTTCTTCATGCTGATGCTCGCGGCGTACATGTCGATCGACGCCAGTGCCATCAAGGGCTACGCCAAGAGCCTTCTGCCTCAGGAGTACGCCGACGACGTGCGCGTGCTCATCGAGCGCATCGACCGGTCGCTGTCCGGAGTGGTGCGCGGCCAGGTGATGATCTGCCTGGTGAACGGCATTCTCACCTTCATCG
>FWPU01005165.1_pt1 | contig 19578 bp, 30 predicted proteins | sample 2228361 | NCBI WGS metagenome assembly FWPU01 (sample SAMEA103939777, study PRJEB20133) | metagenome
CCCACTAGCAAAACTCATTATAGAAGAATTGATATTATTAGACTTTAAGTATTCATCCATAAATCTTGCCAGTGTGGTTTTTCCAACCCCAGCTTTGCCGCTAATTAAAATTAAAACTGGTTTACCCGTCCAATCTAATTTCATATTGATTCTTTCCTTTGTGTGTGATATTCTTCTAATATTCCTTCTAAAACTTGTTCATCCAAAAAACCGTTTTTTAGAAGAGATAAAAGAATAAAAGAAAGCATAGGAATAGAAATTACAATCCCATTAACAGACGAAATAAAACACCTGTCGTTTGGTTCTTTTTGAATAGATATTGAATTTAAGGCTTTTAAATTTATTATTTTTAATCCCATATTACTCCTTCCAATCTAGCCAGCTGCCTATAAACCAATTTTGTGTCCTGTTTTTGGCCCATTTAAAAACTGCATATGCTTGGTCATCACTTTTTCCATCACAGGTAAAACTAATTCTACTAACACTGATATAAACATTAAGTGGAGGAAATTCTTTAAATAGACTTCTAGCTCTTTTTTTACTTTCTAAAAAAGATAACCTTAATAAAAAAACTATATACCCATTATCAGAAAGAATATTAAAGCTATGCCTAATAAACTCTTCTGCCAGGCTATATGGTGGATTTCCAATTATCAAATCATATTTATATGTGAATGGCTCATATTTTAGATAATCTCCTAAATACCAGTTATCATACCAGATTGGTTTATCAAAAGGTTGTATTTCAACACCATTCAACATTGAATTTGGAAATTTTTCCTTTAATATCTTCCCCCAAACACCATTTCCAGCTCCTGGATCACAAATGAATGTAGGATTAAAATCATTAATTATATTAACGGCTGCCTTACAAAATTCAAGTGGTGTTGAATAAAAATCATATTCCTTCCTTCTTTTTAAACCTTTTTCAATTATTGCCATTCTTATCTCCACTTAATTTATTTTTAATCATCTGTTTCATAAACCTGTTTATTTTCTTGTCCATCGTCAAATAAATTAAAATTAATTTTATGCAAATATGCTGCCATACTAAGAGATGCGTCGGCAACAGCTTTTGCTAAATCATTACTAAAAGCTACTATTTTTACAGTTTTTTCTTCCCAATTTACTAAATCTTTTGATCGTTTTTGGGTTAATGAGTGTGTGACATTCCAATAACCATTTTCATCTAACTCAGAAAAATTTTCTATAATTGTCCAAATTCCTTTATAAGTAGTATCTTCGTTCATTGTATCCTTCCTCTCTAAATGGAGTTTCTTGTCCATTTTCTAAATGGTTCAAGCTTGTCATGTAATTGTTCTAATATTTCAACATCACCTATATTATGTTCTACAACCAGTTTTAATGCTTCTTTGTTGCCATATTTGGCTAATCTCCATGCTTCTTTTTCTATTTGTGTCTTTCCTTCAATGTTTAAATAATTACAAACACTATCTAAACTTTTTCTGGATAAATTTAATTTTGTTCTTACTAAATAATACAAATCAAAGTGAAAAATTTCTCCATATTCTGGGAAAATTATTCCATAATGTAGTGCTTTAGATCTAATCCAAGGAATATCAAAAACTGTACCATAATAAGTACATATAATTTGAAATTGTTTCATTCTTTCTATTAGACTGATAAGCAATCGCTTATCAACATCTTTTTCTTTAAATAGCTCTCTTTTAGTAATTACATCCCAATATACAGGCCCCTCTTTTTCCTTTATAGCCCAAGATAAGATAGTTCCAAAATCGGCTTTTAGGCCATCTGTTTCAATATCTAAATACCCTATTTTATATCCTGGATAAGTATACCACGGTAATCCAGTCTTCTTTGCCCATTTTTTATCGTCTTCAATTACAGCAATTTCTATATCTTTAATTAAACCCCTTCTGAAACAAGATGGATGTTCATTTATTGTGTGCCTGTGAATACATCTTAATTCTTTGATTTCTTTAGCCATTATTGCCTCCATTAAATAACTCTGCATAACATATATCCTTGTACGGACAATATTTGCATTCATTAAATTTAAACAATCCTGTTGGCAAAAATTTATTATTTTTTATATCTTGTATCATATTTGGTATGATATCATTATATAATAAGTCAATATAAAACTGATTAGGAATATATGTTTTTACTTTATTTTCACCAAGATAGACATAAACTATAATTGGAAAATTACCAAACAGTTTCTTGTAGCTATTATAATAAATTATGGATTGAATATCATTGCTATCGCCTCCATGAGATGAGTTTCCTGTTTTCCAGTCTATAATATAATTCTCTTCAAGATTAACTCTATCAAATTTTCCTACTATAAATACATCTTCACTATATGGAACAGAAAAACCATATTCAATTAAATCATTGTTTTTAACTAATGATGTAAAATTACCAAAATAATTTATAATTTGCTTTTGGGCTTTTTGATAAAACTCATTGCTATAAAGTCCATATAATTTTAAATATTGTTCTATGCTGGCTAAAGCTTCTTTTTCATTGTGCCAATATTTTTCCAAAATACTATGAATAGCATTTCCAAGAGCCATTTGCGGTGTTTTCTTGGCCTCTTCTGGAAAATTAATCCTATAATAGTACCGCTTTGAACACCCCAAATAACTTTCTATAGAACTTTTACTTAAACGTATTGTACCCATCATTGCAACCCTAAACGATTATTTGCTTGAATTGTTCTCCAGACCTCAATTATGTCTCTATACAATAATAACTCATGTTTTTTGGCTGCTAATTCGGCCTCTTTTTCTGCCAAATACGATCTTGTTTCTAACAATTCATTATTGACTCCTGGTATCTTGAGGGCATTTTCTATAAAAGCAACACTGTGCCCTTGTTCCTTACCTTCTCTAAAAATAATAGATTCTTCATATTTCAATTTCAAATCAATTTTTGAAACTTCTATCTGCAACCTTTTTATTTCTTCAATAAGTTCAAACATTCTGTCAAAATCTGGCAATTCTATATCACTCATAATTTTTTAGCTCCTTTCTTTTATAAAGCATACAAATTCTAAATGCCTCCACAATAGTAGCTTTCTCTAAATATGGACTAACAAGTTCTACCTTTTCAATAAAATCCGAAAGACCATTAGAATTGTTATAAATACTCAATGGGTTAATATCTAAATCCTCTCGCCATCCCAAAAACCCAAAATAATGTGTAAGTACACGTGAAGAATATAAAATACTAATACCCAATTTATTAGCAATAGTTTTATTGCTATAGCCTTGAACACATAAATTTAATATTTTTTTATTTAAAGTGGTCTCGTTTGTTGTCATATATCTTATTTAATTCATTTTTTAACTTGTTGGCTTCTAAAATAATTTCAATAAAAGCATCTAAGTCTAAAACTACAAAATGCTTACTTTTGCCGGTTGCTCCGGAAAATTTACAAATAATTCCAGGTATAGAAAATGTTGAGTCCGCTTCTTCTCTAATTTTATCTAGCCATTCTTTTTTTAATGTAAACTGTTTAGAACCACCATATCCAACCTTTGCTTCAAATCTAAACGTTTTGGTAAAAGCATTTATTTTTCCTACAATATCACTTTTTAAAATAGGTTCGTTTAGATTAGTTCCTAGAGCTCCACTGCCAGCTACTCTTTTCCATATTCCGTCCAGTTTTTCTTCTAATAAATTTCTGGCTTCTCTTTCCCAATTTGTGCCTTTTCTTTTTACATTAACCATTAATCTTTCTCCTTAATAGAATTAGTTATTAAATTCATCTCTTTAAATAAAATACCTATAGGCCCATTTCTGTTTTTTCTGATAATAAATTCCATTGGAACTATTATTGGAGATTTATTATTTTTGCTTTTATACATATCTTCTCTATATAACATAGCAACAAAATCGGCATCCTCTTCAAGGTTTCCAGATTGACGTAAATCTGATAAAGTAGGTCTTTTATCTTCTCTTCCTTCTACACCCCTGTTTAACTGCGATAACAAAACAACCTGTATTCCAAGCTGGCCTGAAAGCATTTTTAATTCACGCGAAACAAAGCCCAGTTCTATGGTCATATTTTCTGTGCGTTCAACAAGCAGTTGTATATAATCTAAATAAACAATTTTTACGCCTCTCGTTTTAACGTATTTTCTAATGGTTGATCTTATATAAGGCATGCCGGCCCCAAAAGGAGTGTCTATATAAATTGGAAGTTGTTTAAAATATTCTAAAGCATTAAATATATTCTCCATTTCAAATGATGATAGTTGTCCAGATCTTATCCTAGAGAGCTCTATATCACAATGAATAGCTAGGAATCTTTCTACTAAATCCTGTTTATTCATTTCTAGCTCAAAAATTAAAACAGGAACTCCGGATTGAGCTGTTCTCAATGCTGAATTACACAACCAAGCAGTTTTGCCTGTACTTGGTCTGGCGGCTACAATAAAAACATTATTTTCCTTAAATCCTCCGGTAATCTGGTCTAAATTTGCAAATCCTGTAGTCCAATAAATATAATTGGGATTTTCGTTTCTTTGTGCTAATTCAGAACGTACCAATGGTACTAAATCAGATAAAGAGCTTGTTCCTCCTCCGCCATTTACATCGGTTATTTTATCTATTTCATATTTTATTTTTTCTATAAAACTAGAAATATCATTTGCGTTTCTGGCATTTTCTCTTATTATAGCGCCTAACTTAATAATTTCATTAAGTTTATAATTATCTTTTATAATTTCAACATATTCATGCAAATTTTCTTTTGGATGTGATAAAGATAAAATATAATTTAAAAATTCCAAGTCAGAACTTTTAGAAAATCGTGGATGTGTTTTTATTTGATTTTCAATTAGATACCTGTCTGGTACTAAACCTTCTGCTATTAGTCTCTGAATGTGAGAATAAAACTCTCTGCTAGCTTCAGAAGTTAGCATTTCTGGCTTTAGAGTAGTAACCTCAAATGCTAGTTCTGGATTATTTATTAAAATATTTAAAATAGCTAATTCTGCATCAAACACATTAATGTTATTTTCCATTAGCTTTCCTTTCTTTCAATAATTCGTTTAAATTTATATTTAATTCTGGTTGCAGCTCATCTTCTTTTTTCTTTAAATATCTGGCTTTAACATAATATCTTAGTTTTCCAAAATGTGGTTCTGGATCAAAATATAAATCAAAAATTGCATCTAATACTATTTCTGGGCCATATCTTTTTACAAAACCGGCAATCTGAGAAAATCTGCTCTCTCCAAATAATTTAAGATATAAAACACCTAATTTTTTAACTGGATGTGTTTCGTCTTTCAGTGATTTTCTGGTAATATATATTAATTCATAAATATCCATAAAACCTCCTTATTAACAATTGTTAGAAATCAGGTAGGATTTGAACCTACATTACTCATTCTAAAATGAGCGTTTTGCCATTTAAACTACTGATTTATATTATGGGGTGTGGAATTTCGCCATCTAATCTATCGTGCCAAAGCCGTAGTTACGCCTATTACGCTCCCATAAAAATATTACGAAAATAATTCGTCAATCTTTTTCTTTACAACGTCTTCCTCGGTATTTAAACTTTCTGTAATTTCCTCAATAGCACCCTTTGAGCTTCTGGCCAAAAGAATGTCTCTTAAACTAATTCCCCTAATTAAATCATTCATTTCGCTATCAGATACCAAAAAAATTGAATTGTCAACATTTAAAGGCTCAAGATCAAATGATATGGGTATTGGGCAAATATTACCTGGTTTAACAACTGTTTGGCGGTTTGTTCCCCGTCCGACAATAAAAAGCTGTAAGTCAAGATTTTCTATTCCCACTTGATTTCCATTTTCGTCAAGAGTTGTTTTATCAACTAAAATAAGCTGCTCGACAAGTGCAACGGTACAATTAACGATTCTGACATCATTAATCGGGGCCGCACTAACGCGAGTCAAGTCTCCCTTTTTGCAAAACGAACAAACAGATGGATATGTTTGTCCAATCTCTACTTTTGTGTCTAAACCGCACTCTGGACAAATTTTAGCAACAGTTTTATCATAAACCCTAAAAATATATCGTCGTTGGGCTGGTCTATACCCCCGTATGTTCCTAAAATTTTGAGGGTTTTCTAATCTGATTTTCTTATTAAGAATTTCCTGCGGATTGTCTGGATTGGTTGAGCGCACATAACCCCCACCCAACCAATATGCCACAACCGGTTTTAGATCGAAATCTAACAAATGAATAGTGTGATCTCCTGGAGTCCAATTGAAATATTTATATCTTTTAAAAGATGCATTATTTTTTTCCTCAATAACAACTTGTAGTGCCATTTTTTATTCTCCTTTCTTATTTTTGGTATTTTCGTATAATTCTAACAATTTAGAATAAACATTAGTAGAAATTTCGTTGAGAATATTAAGTTTTTCATCATCAGATTCACCTAACAGGCTTTTTGATAGCCCAACATAGGTATAATATGTTTTTTCTATTTCTACTAATTGCAAATATCTTAAATTGTCCATAAACTCCTTGTTTACAACCAATTCTTCAGGAATATCATTAGCATGGTCTGAAACTCTGAGTGATTTATATTCGCCTAGATTAAATACTCTTTCAATTCCAATGCTTCTATTCATCTAGAACCTCCTTTCCTAGTGTACTAAGACCAGACTTACTATAACACTCTTTGACAATTTTGTCAAGGGTAATGGGGTTGGATTCTAGATATTCGATTAGATTTGCTGTACCTTGTGCCAACGTTTCCCCGTGAAATACATAGTATGATCCTCTTTTGTCTAGCACTCCAACCAGCTCTGCAAATAGTATTACATCCCTTATGTAGTCAACTCCCTTTCCAAATATAATCGGAATATAGTTGGTTTTAAAAGGATTAGAAACTTTGTTCTTTTTTATTACAAATTTAGACAATATTCCAATTTCATCAGAGCCCTGCTTGATGGTTTCACTTTTAGATAGCATGATAATTAAAGAGCTATTATGTTTTAAAGAATAGCCGCCTGGCATTTCATATCCCTGACCATATCCGCCTATTTTAGCTCTAACTTGATTTATAAATAAAAATGCAATGTTATTTTCTCTTATTTTAGATGCGTTTCTTGCAATAAACTGACCCAAACCTCTAGCAACTAAGGCCACATGTGCATCTTCAAATTCCCCTTCCTTTACTTTTCTTGGAACTAAACCTCCAATTGAATCAAATACTATTAGACCAAATTCACCAGAATTTATTCCGGCCTCAGCGATTTCAAATGCTTGTTCAGCTAATTCTGGTTGAATAATTATTAAATGATGTGGATCAATATCTCCAACCAATGCTTCAACATATTTATAATCTAAGCCGTTTTCAATGTCGATATATAAAGTTTTCAAGCCTTTATCTTTAGCCTGCTTCGCAATGCTTAAAGCCAATGTGGTCTTTCCTGTAGATTCACTTCCCCATAAAGTTGTATACTTTCCCCTTGGAATACCGCCTACTCCTATACAAATATCCAATGATATAGAACCAGTAGGAATAACATCTAGTTTATCTGAACTTTCTTCGCGTACTAAAAAATTATTATATTTTTCTTCTACAAATCTCAAAAAATCTAAATCAGCTTTTTTGGGCATAGTTGCTCCTTTATTTAGACCAAGTATTTCCTATTTTATAATCAACTGCGGCCGGTATTGGCCCTAAAAATCTTTGTTCATTTTCTTCCATCTTTTTTATAACAAATGGTATTGCCTCATCAATAATATCTTCACTAATCTCAAAAACACCTTCATCGTGAACTGACATTAATATTTTTAATCCATCACCAAACGGATTGTTATAATATATATCTACAAAAGCTAATTTTAAAATATCAGCCGAACCACCTTGAATTATATGATTATTGCCTTTTCTTATAACAGAATTTTTATATTTATAATATTCTTTTGGATCATTAAATAATACTTTATCTTCAAAAAATCTTTTTCTGCCAAACGGAGTGATAGAATATTTTAATTCCCAAATTTTTTCTCCTGCCATTCGCATAAAATTTTTAATTCTTGGATAAGCCAAGAAAAAATTATTTAGATGTTCCCTGGCTTCATCAATTGGAATACCAAAGTTATAATTTAATCCATATTCTGTAGAACCATAAACAATGGCAAAATTAACTTGTTTAGCAACCCAACGCTCATCTTTTGTAACTTCTTCTAATGATTTATGAAAAATATGCGTAGCGGTTAGAGTATGAATATCAATATTATTATTATAAGCTTTAATAAATTCTTCTTCACCAGAAACTGCACCTAATAGTCTAAGTTCGGCCTGATCATAATCTACAGTTAGTAATTTGTAGCCAGCTGATGCAATAAAACAATCCCTATATCTTGAATTATCATTATTTTCTTCTTTTCTGGGAATTTGTTGTAAATTGGGATTATCAGAACTCCACCTTCCAGTTGCTGTTCCAATCTGATTAAAATTAGCGTGTAATCTATTTGTTATTGGATTTATTTTCTGAATAAAATCGTTTCCAAAAGATTCTAATCTTTTATAATAATATTTATATTCTAAAATTTTTTCAATAAGAGGTGATTCATTTTTCAATTTTTCCAAATCATCACTACGATTACTATTAACTGGTATTCCAATATATTGTAATACTGTTTGAACCTGCTGATTACTATTTAGATTAAAATATTTTTTTATTGAATTATAAATTGATTCTTTTCCGGTTAATAATCCTAGAGTATTTTTTTCTTTTTGGGTTTTTACTGTTATCTTTAAAAGATTTATAACATCAAGTGCATTTTCATTTTTTGAAAGTTCTGAAACTTTTGTTGCAATTTTATCAATAATTTCCATTCGCAAATCATTCACTTTTTTCTCAGCTGTGTCATTTAGCTGTTTCCAGAGATTCACATCAATTCTTATGCCATTATATTCCATATCGGCAACTGCTGGAACTAATTTATTTTCCAAATTAGCAACTTCCTCTAGTTTGTGTAGTTCTAATAAATTTCGTTGGGCATTATAAATATCTAACAAATATTTTACATCAAGTGCTGAATATATAAGCATATCTTGAGTAACTGCATATGCATCAATAAATTTATTTCTGGTATCTTTCTCTAATACAACTCCAACATAATTTCTTGCCAAATCAGCCAATGAAGGAAAATTATCTCCTAAACCAGCTCTTATAACATTTTCCACAACCATAGTATCAAAAACTTTGGTTAAAATTATACCAGTGTTTTTCTTTAAAACCTTTATATCAAATTTTATATTATGTCCAACACAAGTTTTATTACTATCTTTTATTAAAGAAATAATATATTTTAAATTATCATTTCCAATTCCGGTTGGATCAATAATATAAATTTTATTATTTATGTTTAGCTGTAAAAGCAAAAATCTAGCCGAAAAAACATCCAGGCTAGAAGTTTCGGTATCTAAACCAATAATTGTTGTTTTAGATAAATCGCTCTGTAATTGTGCCAATCCCTGAATATCAGGCCTATCTAGTAAAATAAACTCCATATTTTCCTTTCTAGTGTCCTAAAAATTTTACAATTTCTTTCCTTGAAGTCCAAACCAGAAATACATTTTCCATGCTATAATATAATTTAATTGCTTCTTTGTTTAATTCTTTTAAATTTGGACTATTTACCCTCCATCCGTTTGTAACTTGTTTTACAACCAGTCTACTATCACTATAAATTATCCATTTACTTTTTTTATAATCTGGAATTCTTTTAATATAATTTAATAATTTTATAAAAGACATGTATTCAGCTTGATTACTTGTTTTAGCTGGTAAGATAAATGTTTCTGATGCGATTACACAATCTTTACCCAAAATAATAAATGATCCATAACCGTGTGATTTAGTTTTATTATTACAACCACCATCCACATAAGCAATGTTTGTTTCCATTATTTTTTCCTTTCTTTTTTTTTGCAACAGGGATAGCAAATGATGTTTTTCAAACATCATTTGCTATTTTCACAGATTAAACAGATCATCATCAATCTATTTAACTGTATAAGATCACCTTAAAACCACCATTGGTAGAAAATTTGTTCTACTTATTCCCTTTCCTGTTATGACCACAAAGTTACTTACAGTGACCTTACGGTGACCTTGCGGTGACCTTATGGTAACCTATAATTATAGTTCAGGTTCACTTATTTCTTCACCTGTCTGACCATAAGGTTACTTACAGTAACCTTATGGTAACCTTACGGTTTTCTATAATTATAGCTACAGGTTCACTTATTCTTTCACCTGTTTGACCATAAGGTTACTTACAGTAACCTTATGGTAACCTTACGGTTACCCATAATTATGGTTACGGGAAAGGTGGTAATAAGGTTTATTCAGTTCCAGCCAGCTACCTGTTTAGCAAGGTTTTTATTACACAAGCTAGTGACAGGACGCCCAGGTAGGAGTTTACCGACTGCTGGGGTGTTTACGACTAACTCCTCACGGTTGAGGCATCACGAGTCTAAGCTCGTAGTTTCCTTAGCCACTCTCCTCAAAGGGCAGTTCGCAGAAGTACTCCTTGATCCTTACCTCTCATCTGGGTTTTTAATGTGTGGTAGTTTAATTACAGGAACCCACCACTTAAACCTGTTAGCGCATTCGCGCTAAATTTCGATCATATCCTCTATATACTACAGATCATTTTTTGAGCAAAATCTGACACCCAATTTTCAAAAATTAAATCTTTTTAATTTATTTTCTATATTGTTCTTTATCCTCGTTACCCTAGAATCATCAAGGCCCAGCTTTCTAGAGATTTCGATGGGTTTGTAACCCATAAGAATGTAACTTAATATTTCTCTTTCCCTGGGTGTTAATAAATTATATAATCTATTCATAATAATTTTATAATCAATCTTGTCGTTTATATCGTCCCATAAATCATAAAAAATTTCAGGATATGTTTTTTCAATTTTATCACTTTCATCATATTTATCTAAATTTAAATCTGTAAAAGTATTTTCATTTTCATCTATTTTTCTTTCTTTTCTTTTTTTATTTATTTCTTCTTTTATTAAAAATTTTAACCAATCTGGATAATTTTTCATTGGTACGTTTACTAAATTATATTCTTTTTCACAACTTTCACATATATAAAAATTTGAAGTTACTGGTTTGTTACAACACACACATTTTTTCATGTTAGCCTCCTGTTGCACATGATCCCCAGATCGTCTATCTGGGTTAATTTGTATATAGAATACCACTGTTTTCTCAACTTGTCAATAGTATTGAGACAGGTTTTTAATTTCTAATGAAATTTTAATGTTTGGGCTAGTGATAGTATAGTGTATGGGTCAGATGCTGTCAAGTTGGCAAGTTTGTAAAAATTGGGTGTCAGATTTTTGATAAAAAATGATCTGTAGTATATAGAGGGTATGATCAAAAATACCCCAAAAACACCTAATTATGCTATTAAAATAATAAAATATATATATTTATTTGATGTTTTAATACAAAAATGGCCATTAAAAACGAGACTGGAAAATATAAGTGTTCTTATTGTGATAAACTATATGATGATCCAACCCAAGCAGACACTTGCAGGGAGGGACATAACTTAATTTATGTCCCGTTGACCAGAGATGATATTAATAGCTTAATAGCTTTTTTATATACAAAAAATGAAAAACATTTGAAAGAAACCGCTGTAAAGCAATTACTTAAATTTAGAAGTTTAAGAGTTAATGGATGAGTGTTTTTATTGTAATAAAAAAATCGGAGAATCAAAATATTTTTTGTTAGGTCTTGATATTCCGTATATAAATTTATATTTTCATCTATCTTGTTATCAAGAAATAGATGATATTGAAACATATTTAAAATTAAATGCTGAAAGGATATACAGGTTATTAGATGACAGAAATAGAGAAACAAGAAGAAAAAGAGAAAGTAAATAACCCCTGTCCAGTATGTGGTGAAGAGCTTGAAATAGTCAGTAAATGTGCTGTTTGTCATAATTGCGGGTTTAGTTTATGTTCGATGTAGGGAACATCGTTAAACAATTTCCCTTAAAAACCACTTAGCGGGGTTGTTGGAGTGGTGTATCTGAAGGATACAGCCTAACCCCCAAAACTTTAAAATAGAGGTGTCCATGAAAAATAGAATTACTGCACCAGATTATAGAAAACTTAGAAATCTAAAACAATATAAAAATTTATCTGACAAGGAATTTGAAGAAATTGTAGAAAAAATTGAATTAGATGCCGCCCCATCAAGAGCCTTGGAAAATAGAATTGAGCGTTGGATAAATAAGTTTGGAGAAGACTATGATTTATCAGATTTAAAGTTTAATGATCAGCAAACTTTGAGGGCATTGGCACAAGCCTCTATTACACTAGAGGATTTAGAACAGTTTGTTTACAAAATAAGACAGGAAGGAATAAATTATGACAATTTAACCTTATTGGATAAAGTTACACAGCAAATGTCAAAGCTAAGAATGGACATTTCTAAGATGCAAGAAGACTTAAAAATAACAAGAAAAATAAGATCATCCGATGAGGTTGAAAGTGTTGTAACTTATGTTGAATCTTTAAAAGAAAAAGCAAGAAAATTTTATGAATCAAAAATGTCATATATTTTTTGTCCAAATTGTAATATGTTAGTAGCAACCGTTTGGTTTCTGTGGCCAGACTCCAATAATAAAATGCATTTTGTTTGTAAGAGGAAAATGGAAAACGGTGAAATTTGTGGAAATAAATTTACTGTAACATCGGGAGAATTAATGAAAAAGAGAGGTTCAAATAAACCAGAAATTATGCCAGAAGGGATAAGGTAAAGGCAATGAAAAAATATTTTGCTTTAACTGTCAGAGGAAAAAGAAAAGAATGGTGTTTTATAATTGATGTTGATCCTAAATATGTAAATGAGTGGAAAGAAGATGGGTTGATAATAAATGAGGTGGTAAATACTATTCCACAATGGTATGTTGATTTTGGATTTCCACTAAAATTATGGTGTTTTATTCAAAATTTAGTATGGAAGATTTCTTTCTAGAAAATGTAAGGAGTGGTAAATGCAACCCATTACAGAAAAAAACAAATTAGAATTATTTGGATATGTAATTACAACCACTATTGGTGGCAAAACTTTTTATCTTGGCAATAACAACGGTTTTGTAAAAAGCTTTGCCGCAGCAATTAAAATTGATAGCTATGACGATGCAAAGTTTGTTATGGATAACATAGTTAATAAATGGGGAATTGATAAAAACAGCGTAGAAATAAAAGGCATTATGTTATTATCAGAACCATGAGGGTGCAGGAATGAAAAATGTTTTATTTTTAGGCGGAGGAAGAAGGGTTGAATTAGCAACAAGATTTAAAGAAGCTGGGTGGAAACTTTTTTCCTATGAGACAAGCTATGAAGTTCCTATATCATTGGTGGCTACAGTTATCAAGGGAAAGCTTTGGAAAGATCAGCTTATTTATTATGATATTATAAATATTATTTATAAATATGATATTGAATTAGTTATTCCGCTACAAGACGAAGCAGTAGTTATAGCATCAAGATTAAAAGAATTTTTAGCAAACGATGAAGATATATCTATTTTAGCATCACCAGTAAACACGGCATTGACTTGTTTTGATAAGCTTAAATTTGAAATTTTTATGAAAGATAATTTTAAAGATAATTATCCAGAATTTAATTTTTCTTTTCCAACAGTAGTAAAACCACGCTTTGGATTTGGATCAAGGGGTATTATTGAGGCAAAGAATTATGCGGAATTGCATAGTGCCATTGGCATAAATCCGACTGATTTTGTTCTACAAAGAAAAATAAGTGGGGTTGAATATTCTATAGATTCTTATTTTGATAATAATGGGAACTGGGTTGATAGTGTTCCGAGAGAACGAATACGAACATGTAGTGGTGAGGTTTTAACAAGCAAAACAGTATATGATGAAACCTTAATCAATATTACCAAAGCAGTTAATTCTAGTTTAGGTATAATTGGGCCTTCTAATACTCAAATCATTGTTGATAGATTAAACAAGCCGTACATAATTGAAGTTAATGCTAGATTTGGAGGCGGATATACGCTAAGTATTGAATCAGGTTTAGATATTATTAATTTGATTGAAAGAGATTATTTTAATGGGAAATGTAGTTACACTCCTGGAAGCTGGAAAAAAAGCTTATTGTTAGAAAGAAGTTATACAGATCACTATTTTTATTTAAATTATAGTAACTAAATTATAGTTATTATTAATTTGATTTAGAAAAATTATACAAATTGCTACTTTTATTTAAATTAGGACAATCTAATATGAAAGGAAAAATTTATGTATTTGATTTAGACGGAGTTATATGTTCGGAAGAAAAAACATTTGAACGAACTTTAGCAAAACCAAATAAAGATCTAATAGATAAAATAAATAATTTATTTTCTCATGGAAATATAATTATTATTTACACGGCTAGAAGTTGGGCAGAGTACAGGGCGACCAAAAAATGGCTTTATGAAAATAATGTTTATTATGATGAACTAATTATGGGTAAACCAGTATATGATATATGGGTTGATGATAGAAGCATAAATCCAGAAGAATTTTTAAAAGAGTAGGTAGCTTATATGGATAAAGTTTTAATGAAAACCCCAGGTGAAATTATTGATCAGCTAATAACCACCAACTTAAAAATTTGGCATTTTATGGAAATTGAAACCGATGAAACAAAAACAATGGAAGAAAGGTTTGAAGCTGGTCAAATTGTAATTAAATTAAACAAAAAAAGAAATGAATTAATATCCGGTTTAAACAATCTTTTAGGAATTGAAGATTTTAACATAAAAACATATTAGGAAGGGCTATATGAATATATTTGATAATTATCAAGAAAGAATTGATGAACTAGAAAGTGAAATTGTTTCTTTAGAAGAAGATATTGAAAAATTGGAAAAAGAAATAGACGAGCTTGAAGAAATTATTAAAACTGCCTCTTACAATATTGCAGACACTATAAATACTTTACGGGGTATTTTGGAAGATTTGGGATATGGAGGTCTTGAAAACAGGCGCAGATGATAAAATTAATTTATGCCAAAGGAGACAAAGATATTAGAGAATTATATTCAGATATTGTTTATCTGAGAAGAAATGTTTATTCATTTATGCAAAGAATAATATCAGAGGTTAGAAACTCAACAGTTTTAGAGATAGGCCCATATACCGAAGCACAGTTTAGAGCGGCCTGGCCAATAGTGAGAGAAAATTTATATATTGATTTGGGGAACGAATTAAGGAAAAATAATTGTACTTATTATACCTGTGATTATAATTCTAACATAAACCCAGATTTTAATTGTGATTTTTTAGATGTAGAAAAAATAGTAGGGACAAATTTTTTTGATGTTATTATAGCTTTAGAATGTTTAGAACACTCACCAAGAGTTTGGGAAATTCCAAAAGCTATGCATAGATTGTTAAAAGACAACGGCATAATTTATATTAGTGTACCATTTTATTTTCTCTATCATGATCCAAAACCAGATTATTGGAGATTTACAGAAGACGGATTAAAATTATTATTTGAAGACAGCGGTTATTTTAGAATAGAACTTGAAAAGCTTTTATGGAGAAAGGATGATGGTAATAGGCCAATTCAATATTTACTAAAAGGTTATAAGGTATGATTAATGTATATAAACCATATTTACCACCAAAAAGTCTAAAATATGCTCATGATGCTTTAGATTCTTCCTGGATTTCTTCTCAAGGAAAATATTTAGAATTAGTAAAGGAAAAAATTTCAGATTTTTTGGGGATTAAATATGTTATTTTAACCAACAACGGAACAGCGGCTAATCATTTAATGGCAAAGGGCCTGAAATTTAAATATAATTGGATAAAAAACATTTTAGTTCCTAACAATGTTTATGTAGCAGCCTGGAATGGATTTCTTTTTGATAGAGGTGATTATAGACTTGTAAATGTTGATACTGATTTAGATACTTGGAACATAGATTTAGAAAGTTATAACATTGAGAAATATAGGTCGGATGCTGTTTTAGTTGTTCATAATCTTGGAAATATTGTAAATGTTCCCAATTTAAGAAAAGACGACCCACTAAAAATTTTTGTAGAAGATAATTGCGAGGGGTTTGGCGGAAAATATTTTAAAAAGTATTCTGGAACAGAATCATTTATTTCCACTATTTCATTTTACGCCAATAAGAATGTAACCAGCGGCGAGGGCGGAGCAGTCATAACTAACGATCAAGATGTTTATGAGTATATGAAAACTTTATGGGGGCAGGGACAATCTTCAGAAAAATTTATTCATGTATATATGGGTTATAATTATAGAATGACAAACGTTCAAGCAGCAATACTTTTAGGGCAGCTTGAAATTTACCCAGAAATAAAAGAAAGAAAAGAAAATATATTTTATACTTATAGAAATTTATTATCTAATATAGATAATGTCAGATTACAAAAAATTACTGAAAATACTGAACATTCAAATTGGATGTTTGGAATAAGGATTTTAGGAAACAAAGACTACAAAACAACCGAGCATTTTTTCTTGAAAAATGGGATAGAAATAAGACCATTTTTTTACAGCATGCAGCGCCACAATTATTTACGCGGTACTTGGATTAATATGAAAAACGCCAAAATTTTAGAAAATGAAGTTATTATTCTTCCAAGTTATCCTGAACTAAGTCTTAATGAATTAAAATATATTTCAGAAAAGGTTAAGGAATATGCAAGCACAATTTAATGAGATTTGCTTTTATAGCGGGTTTGGAAATGGAGATTTATTTAATTCAAGAGAAATTATAAAAGAAATTGTATATAATAATAAAAATTATGTTTTTTATTATGCGCATTCAAAAAGCCCAAGAATGTTTGCTGACATTCCCATAAAATATGCCAAGCTACAAGATTTTATGCAAAATGATAGGCCTTTTATTATTGGACAAAATAATGATTTATATATAAATACCTGGATAGGCCGCGATCCCAAATATGTATTACCTGGTATAGGGTGTATTCTAAAAAATTATATTGTTATGTTCCAAGAAATTTTGAAACAAATTGGTTTAAAACCATTAACAAAAACTGAGGCGGATTATGTTCCAACTTTTGATTATAGTAAATTTGAAATACAGGGGGTTAAAGATTTTATAACAAGTTATGGTAAGAATAATAATATTTTAATTTCAAATGGGGATGCTTGGTCAGCTCAAGCCATTAATTTTTCATTCACACCAGCAATTATAAGATTAGTTGAGCGCTTCCCACATCATAAATTTATAATAACGGAAGCAATTGACAATTATAGCGCGCCAAATTTATTTTATAGTGGCGATATAACCAAAACCAGTGACGGATTTGATCTGCCAGAAATTTCTTACTTGAGCACTTTTTGTAATTTAATAATAGGCAGGGCATCAGGCCCACAAGTTTTTGCTCAGGTTAAAGAAAATATTTTTGATAAAAATAAAATATTTTTAATTTTTTCAAAACATGTTAATTCGGCAAAACTAACCTCCAGTGATGTATTAAGATTAAGTAAATTATATCATAGTTCAACAACCGATGTAGATAAAGTTTATGAATATGCAAGGATGTTAATTGAAAATGAATTCTAGAACATTAGTTGGTATAGTAACTTTTGGAAATTTACCATTTACCAAATTATGTTACAAGGGTATAAGAGAAACAACTGATAACGTTGATGTTTTTGTAGTTATTGGAAAACCTGGAGATATGGATACTTTGAAATGGGCAAAGGAAAATAATCTGCCCAATATTGTCCATAACGAAAACAAAGGATTTCCGGCATCTATAAACGATATTTATGATTATGTATGGCCAAATTCTGATTATAATAATTATGATTATTATATTGCTATTGGAAATGATGTAATTCCCTATCCATATGCCATAAATCAGTTAATAGAAATTGCCGACACTACTGATTATGAATGGGTATGTGGAAATGAGGTTAGTGTAAAAGTTTTGTGTGAACTATTTCCAGAAACAAGAATTTATTTTGAAGGACATGACTATATTTTTACACATTTTGATAAAGCAGAACCATGGAAAGCATTTAATAATTATAGCGATAAAATAGAGATAAGCCCCGCCGGACTTAGTGATGTACACAATTTAGCCCTTTATAAGAGATCTGTGTTTGAGAAAATAGGGTATATAGATGTCAATTTCTACCCTGCATACTACGAGGATAACGATTATGCTCGCAGAGCTGTAAATGCTAATATAAAATCTTGCACATCTATAAATTCTAGATATTTTCATTTTTGGAGTAGAACCATAAAACAAGAAACTGGTGGTTCAAATCATAAATATTTTCAAGCTAATAGATATTATTATATTTTAAAATGGGGCGGTGATTTTGGTAATGAAAAATGGAAAATTCCCTTTAATGGTATTCCATATAGGCTAACAGACGACATTATTTTACCAGCTAGTTTAAAAATAAGCTCTAGAGAGGATGAGGAAAAAATTATAAGGTATTGGAGAACAAGATGAAAAATATATTACTATTTTTAATAAAGGTAGCTACTATTCCATATTATGTTATTACCACATTTAGAAGAAATAAGTTTCTGAAAACATCTATATTTCTTGCTTTTATAATCATTTTATTATTGCTATTTACTATAGGCCCACAAAATACATTGAGAGCTTTGCTTGTAGTTATGCAGCTACTAATGGGCTTTGTATTTATGATTATTCAGTTTATTGGTTTATTTTGGTTTTTATCAAGAACCAAAGCTGTTGAAATTCTTCCAGGCGATCCAAAAACTATTACTTGGGATAATTATTGGGGTAATGAACATATAGTTAATGTCGTAAGACAATGGCAAAAGCTATTAACAGATGAAGGAAAATTTAAATCAATGGGAGGAAAACCAATTAGAGGAATACTGTTAGTAGGCCCACCTGGAACTGGAAAAGCCTTAGCTAATTCTGAAATAGTATATACAAGTAATGGATATAAAAAAGTAAAAGACGTTAAATTGGGAGATTTTCTTATAGGATCAGACGGGAAACCTGTTAAAGTAATAGGTGTTTATCCACAGGGAAAGAAAAAAATTTATAGCATAAAATTTAATGACGGAAATGTAGTAAAGGCCACTGGAGATCATCTTTGGCTAGTAGCAGATAAAAATAAAACAGAAAAATTTAATCATATTTATTCTACAGAAGAAATATTAAATTTGGGGAAACAATCCAAAGAAGGTCTTCATAGATTTTATATACAAAACATTGAGCCTGTAGAGTTTGAATCTAAAGATGTTCCGTTAGATCCTTATTTACTTGGAATATTATTGTTAAATGGGAATTTTAAATACCCTTTATGTTTTTCATCGCCCAATAAAGAAATAATAGATTATGTAAAAAACCATCTTAATACTAACGACAAGCTAGTTAAGTTATCAAAATACACTTATTCTATCGAAGGAACGGGGCTAAAACAAAGTATAAAGAAATTGGGCTTATGGAAAGTAATTTCTGAAACAAAAGAAATTCCAGAAATATATTTGTATAATTCTGTTGAAGTAAGAACAGCTATTTTGCAAGGA
>FWPU01007665.1_pt1 | contig 19575 bp, 16 predicted proteins | sample 2228361 | NCBI WGS metagenome assembly FWPU01 (sample SAMEA103939777, study PRJEB20133) | metagenome
CTGAACAAACATCAAATTTTCTTTCAAAAGCTTTTCTTCTTTTTAATATTCAGTTTCAGCTAAATCAATGTTAATTTAGTGAACAATAAAAGTTTACTTCCCTTTACTGACCATACTAATGTATATTAAAAAATAATAAGAATCTGGTGAGTTAACAATTTTAATGGAGAAGATAGAGAAAGGAGGGAACAGTAATGCGCGTTATTTTATCTTCGGTTATGGTTTGGTTACTCTTATTCGGCTTTAATCAAGTGACGGCTCAAGAATTTAATTTGAAAATGACCACGGTCGTTAAAGCACCACATCCCTGGATATCATCAGGCCTGTACCTTCAGAAAACCCTTAAGGAAAAGAGCGGAGGAAAAATAAATGTCACTTTATATGACGCCGGTAGGCTGGGAAGTGACGAAGTCACGCTGACCAGTTTGCGCGAAGGGACTGTGGATCTTTATGTAGGTGGTTCAGGAAATGTAGCTACCTATGTTCCTGAATTAAGTTTTTTTAATCTTAGCTTCCTCTTTAATAATCAAAAGCACTTTGAAGAATGCCTAAAAGTAGGAGGATACATCGATAAACGCTTTCAAGAAATTGTGAAGAAACAAAATGTGGGATTTGAATATTTAGCTTTGGCTGGCGGAGGACTAAGAAATATGAGCAATCGCTTAAAGCCTGTACGCAGCTTGGCTGACATTAAGGGGATGAAGATGCGCGTTCCTGGTGGGCCAGTTGCGGCCAGGATTTGGAAAGAATTTGGAACTCTTCCCGTATCTCTTCCCTGGACTGAGCTATATACTGCCTTGCAAACAGGAGTAGTAGATGCTTGTGAAAGCACCGTGCCAGGGTACCGTTCTTCTAAACTTTACGAAGTGGCCAAATATCATGCCAAGACAGAACACGAATTCATGGTCTCCGTTTTCCTAATGAGCGAAAAGACTTTTAAAAAAATGCCCCCTGCCTATCAGAATCTCCTCCGACAAACTGTTGCTGAGGCAGCGATTATTTGCACCGGGGAGGGTGTAAAAATGACCGAGGCAATCTTAGCTGAACTGGGCAAGAAAGGGGTGCAAATTACTGAAGTGGATAAGACAGAGTTTATCACCCGTTCGGGACCGGTGCAAAAAGAAGAGGCCGCAAAATTAAAACTGATGGATGTCTTAGAGTCGATTCGGAAATGAGCTCAACGGTATATAATTGTATAGATCAGCCAAATAAACTAAAACCATAAAGAATTTCTTCCTCCTTGAGGAACGAGGTGGAAATTTATGTTTACGCGCGCTTTGAACATAATCGAGCGTTTAGAGATATGGTTTTGTCAGATTTTGGTAATAATTCTGATTAGCGTGGTCTTTCTCCAAGTTCTGGCTCGATTTGTATTGCACTGGGAGGTGCTCTGGACTCTGGAAGCGGCCATTTTTTGTTTTGTTTGGACGATTATGTTAGGATCGGCCATCGCTGTCCGGCGGGGCCTGCACTATACGATAGATGTCTTTCCCCGTGATCACTTGCTTATCAAGTTTATGGGTTATGCAGGTATTCTGATCTTAGCCTTAGTTTTTGCTTGGTATGGTACCATTTTTGCCATTGCGGAATGGAAGCGTTTCTCTCAACCGAGCATGATCCGCATTACTTTCTTTGTCAGCGCTATTCCGGTGATGGGAGTAAGTTCCGCTTTGTTTATTTTCGAAAAAATATGGCAAGAGGTAGCTACCCTGCCGAAAAGACAGAGATAGAAAAGTGGAATTAACCATTTTAATAGCCAGCTTTTTTTTGTTAGTTATCATCGGGGTTCCTATTGCCTTTGCCTTAGGAATCTCTGCTTTAATCGTTTGCTTCCTTTTAGGCCTGCCCATTACTACTTTAATTAATCAAACCTTTCACGGAATTAATAGTTTTGTACTCTTGGCTGTTCCTTTTTTCCTCATCGCTGGGAATTTAATGAATGTTGGGGGAGTTACGGATCGCCTAACTAGGCTTTCCCGCTGTTTGATCGGTCATATCCGCGGCGGCCTCGGCCACGTCAATGTGTTAGTGAGTATGATCTTCGCTGGATTATCGGGATCGGCTGCCGCAGACACCGCGGGGGTCGGGGCGGTTTTAATTCCCGCTATGCTTAAAAGTGGCTTTGATAAAGGTTTTACAGTGGCCATCACTGCTGCCTCTTCTACCATTGGCGTAATTATTCCCCCCAGTATTCCCATGGTGCTATATGGTGCTTTTGGAGAAGTTTCCATTGGAGCATTATTTTTGGGAGGCGTCATTCCTGGAATCTTAGTCGGTTTAACGCAAATGCTGATCGTGTGGATTCTGGCCACTACCCGTAATTATCCTGCTTATCCCCGTGCTTCTTGGAAAGAAGCAGTCCATTCTATTTGGGCATCTCTTCCCCCTTTGGGAATGCCTATTCTTATCATTGGTGGCATTGTAGGCGGGATCTTCACGCCCACGGAAGCATCAGTGATTGCTGTGGTCTATGGATTGGTCGTGATTATGGTTATTTATCGAGATCCGGAGGTGAGTCTTAGCCGTCTGCCTAAAATGCTGGGCCAAACTGTGATTTTTTATTCCCTTCCTCTCATTTGTGTTGCTACTTCAGGAGCCTTTGGTTGGTTAATTGCCTATTTAAATGGTCCCCAACTGATCGTCAGCTTCATCGAAAAATTTTCCCTCGCTTATTATGGAATGTACACGATAATAATCTTGATGCTCCTATTGCTGGGAACTTTCCTCAGTCCGATTGTAATTATTATTGTCTTCCTTCCTGTAATTCAAGGCCTGGGGGAGATAGTCCAGATTCATCCTGTTCATTTAGGAGTAATCACTGTTATGGTCACAGCCATCGGGCTAATTACTCCCCCTTATGGTATGTGTCTTTTTATTGCCTCTGGGTTAGCTGACTTCCCGATCATGAAATCATTTTTGGCCATGCTCATCCTCATCGGCATGTTTTTGGTCGTGGTAGCCCTTTGCGTTATTTTTCCCGACCTTATTCTCTTTTTACCCTGCAAACTTATGCCCACTGCCATGTAACCTTCTTTCCTCCACTACTGCTCGAATCATTCTAAGATTCTCGCGGGGAATTTGCAGCGACATCACGCAACCAGGAGCTAAGATGAAGCGTTCGTGCCCCATTTCTTCTAAAATTTGTTTAGTTCGGAATTGGATCTCCTTTGGTGAGGCTGAACATATCCAGCTGCTGCGGGGCAGACCACCTATCACCGTGCCGGGGAATAATTCCTTTCCTGCTTTCATGGATAAAGATTCATCCTCCCAGTTCATAGCTTCTATCTGGTAATTTAAAAAACGATCAAAAAAAATCCTTTGCCCATGAAGATGCATTATAGAAAAAGAGGAGTGTTTTTGGATTATCTTTAAAAGACGATGCTCATAAGGAGCACACCATTCCTCATGTTCTTCTTTCGTTAATAAATCATCGCCGGCAAATTGCGTAGCCAAAAAAATTCCCGAAGCTCCATGGGCGAAACAGGCGGCAATAAATTCCTCTTCTGTGGCGGTGATATTCTCCAGGGCTGTTTTTAATAATGAAGGGTTTTCTCTCATGTGGGTCCAAAGTAAAGCTTTCCCAGCTATCTTCGCCGCCGACGTTAAAGGAGAAAATACAGTCTGGAGAATAGGGGGCTCGGGACCAATGGTCCGGCGAACTTCCTGTAAGCATAAAAGTTCGCGGCCTCTTGCTCCTTGAGTTGGATTTTTCTTAGCAATCTTTAGCCAATCTGTGGCTTGGCTTATCGGTCCGGTTAATAACTTTTTAAAACCCATTTCTGGGTCAGCATCTCCCACCACACATCCCCAATCTTCCACACCATACATTCCACTGGGCATCATCTTGATAAAGTCTAAATCAAATTCCTGGTGATCTCTAATAATAGCTTCGGCTAAAAGCTTAGGATTTTCATCCACCTCGGGATAATGCCACCAAAAACTTATCGGAATTCGATCTACTTCTTTGCCCGATATTATGGCCCCGATTCTCTCTCTTTTGGTCATTTAAGATCTCCTTATATTTTGGTGCCTCAATTTTAGAAAAAATTTTCGGCTTAATCAATTTATTTTTGTCCTAAAAAACATGTCTCTTTAAAAAAAAATTTGACTCTCGATATTGTTAATTTAATCTCTTTATGGTAGGCCACCTAAGAAGAAACCCTGTAAAACTCTCTAAAGTAAAACAGAAAACCAGGTCATCAACTGGCGAGGTAAAAAGTTGGATATGATTTGGCTCTGCGCCAATCCCGGGAATCTCCTCACTCCCGAAGTAACTCAAACAACGACTAACTTATGAGAGAAGCCTGCTTCGGTAATTACTTTTAAATTAGCTCAGGGGCGCGACTTTGTAATTTTCTCTTTTGAAACGGGATTTTTGTATCCCTGGTTTTCTGAAATTTTTTATTAATTCTTCCCTCATTTAATCTTTTGAATTAATGGAGCTGAAAATTTGTTTAATAAACCACTTCATTAAATAAAGCTTTTCGTCCCCATTTTCTACTTTAGAGCCTCCTGAAGTTAACGATTATAATTTCCTAAACATTCCCTCATTCCAAAGCTGCTCCGGTTTAGGCGTTGTCGTGATGCGCGCGTGTCCATTACCAATTATGGTGGTGCTATTGCTTATTCTTTGGGTATTCTGGACGGTGCCCTATCTCCCTTCTCTGTTCTTTAATTTTTTAAAGTAACTTCTTTTGGGCCTGTTTAAATAACCAGCGCTTATTTACTATTTGGTCCTTTCTTTTATTCGCGAAGTCCCAGGTTCATGCCTTGGTTTTCTAAAACTTTTTGGAGGCTGGATACATCAAGATGGGGAGGGAGTACTTCTTGCTTTAGAGACAGTCCGGCTGCTGCTCCCGCTGCTTGGCCAGTTAGCAAACATATGGGTATAAGGCGCAGAAGGCCCAGAGCTTGTTCTTCTGCGGAGAGACACCTTCCGGCCACTAAAAGATTTTCAACCTTTTGGGGGAGGAGACAACCATAAGGTAATCTTAGTTCACTCAACTTCCAGTTAGGTTTGTTAAAAGCTTTAACCACGGTATCGGAGAATTTTTGGCTGGTGGCTTCTTCTAAAGTGGGGACAGCCTTTCCAATAATGTTTCTTCACGCTCTTACGCCCACGTGCATAGAGGTTAGCTCGATCCTGGATTTCTCAAATCCGGGCACATTTCTTTTTAGAAAATTAGCCAATCTGTGCGCATGTTCCCTGGTAATGATTTCAGCTTTGGTCAAATCTTGGGCATTTAAGCCACTTAAGCCTAAGAGATTTCCGCTCCAAACGTTAATCCGTCCTTCGCCGGGAATATCTTCGGCATAAAGGCCAGGGGAACCAAATTCCGGAAGAGTTCCTAAGTCAAAATTCAGTTGTCCCTTTTCCAGGCCTTCTTTTACGACCTTTTTTATACCGCTCCAGTTGCCAAAATTTTCCATAACTCTTCTAATATCAACGCCCACCATATTAAACATCATGGTCATGGGCTTTTTAGTCTCCCGGAATGGAGCTCCCGCATAAGCCGCAATATCGGCATCGCCCGTGGCATCTATAACCAAATGCGTTAGGATAGCTTGTCTCCCGCCCTTGGTCTGGATAATAACCCCTTTAATTATATTCCCTTCCAAAATAACGTCCGTAATATAACTGTGGAAAAGAAGATTAACTCCCTCTTCTGCCAGCCAGTTCATAAATTCGTATTTTAAAATTTCCGGGTCAATTCCATGCATATCTAAATAAGCCACTTCCTCTCCGGATCGGCGGCAGGGGAGGTACGCTTCTTTCTCCTTTAACCTTAAAGCGAGCTCGATGTTTATCCCATTATCCAAAGGGGGTACGGTTAGCACCAGAGAGCCCGTGCTCAAACCTCCCAAGAATCCATATCTTTCTATAAGCAAGACCTGCGCTCCAACCCGGGCTGCAGCTATAGCGGCCGCAACTCCGGCCACCCCTCCACCACAGACCAGCAATTCCACCTCTGCCACTACTGGTATTTTTCTTTCTGGTTCGATGACGTATTGCATTTTTTTCCCTCCAGTCCAAAGATTTAGCAAACTCATTCTTCTTAATATTAAAACAAGTGGCGATTACTTGCCAGTTGCCTTAAAGCGTAAAATATGACTTGCTTTCATTAATAATAAATGGCCGCAGCAAGTTGGTCTGGCCATGGCTCATTTCTTTAAGCAAAGGGAGCCCATTGCTCCAATAAAGGAAGCGCAGGCGGCCAAAATAAAGGCCCAAGTAAAGGTTCCTGTAGTATCCTTGATCCATCCGCCAACTAATGGACCCAGGGCCTGACCAATGCCGAAGAAGAGAGTGATGAAACCCAGGCCAGCAGGCGCCAGATTTCGTCCTATTGCTTCGCCTGAAGCAGCCGCCATAATGGTAGGAATGGAAAAGGCGGCTATACCAAAAATTCCCGCTGATAGATAGTACCCTAAGTAGTCCTTCCAGAAGGCAAAGATGAGGAAAGAGAGCGTCAGCGTAAGATAAGAAGTTATGGAGCCCGTTCTTCTACCGAGTACGTCAGAAAGCCAACCAAAGATGACACCGCAAAAAATGCTCAGTATACCAAGTAAAGCAAAAATTCTTCCCGCTGTTACCGGTGATAGGTCCATTTCTTTGGTGAGGTAGGCTACAAAGAAGGTAAGATAAATAATGTAGGAAAAACCGAACATAAAATAAACGCTGCCGAGTTTCCATAACTCCGGTAAGGCGACTACACTTTTAAAGGCAGAGAAAAGGGTTACTTTTGTTCCACCCTTTTGATCTTCTTCTCTTCCATATATGGATAATCCTTTTTCCTGAGGATTATCTCTTAACAAAGCGTAACAGACGAAAGCCAGAACAAAAACAATAATGCCTAGGAAAAACCAAGCATATCGCCAGCCTTCTTTCCCAAAAGCCGCGATTATAGGTGGGAGGATAATTCCAGATAAAAAAAGGCCAGTTCCTATTCCTCCGGAAACGATACCAGTGGCCAGTCCTCTTGTAGAGGAGGCAAACCAGGCGGCGGGAAGGGCCATTATAGGAACATAACTACCGCCATTTCCGACTCCAGCGAGGAGTCTCGCAAAGAAAGCAAATAAAAATGAGTTAGCCAAACCAGTGATAAAGAGACTGATGCCTATTACCAAAAGCGAGATAAATACCGTCTTCCGGATTCCAAAGCGGGTGGCTAAGAATCCTCCGATGATAGCCAGGGAAAGATAGCCGATAAAATTCCCTGTCGCTATGGAGCCAAGCTGGGTATAATTGAGCATTAATCCGTCTTTCATGGAGGGCAAGATAACTGAATAAGACATTCTCCCGAAGCCATGAGCTAAAATAGTCACCAGAGTTCCTGTAAATGCTATTATCCAGGCGTAATGGACCATTTTATTTTAATTGACCGAATCTCAGTTTACCCCAGCCTTTTGCGAAACCAGAAGGAGCTTAGTGTAAAAACTGTTCCGCCCAAGATAGTTAGGGCCAGCATCTGCGGCCAAAGTATATCGAAACCGCTTCCTTTGAGGAATATTCCGCGAATAATAACTAAAAAATAGCGCAGTGGATCAACATAAGTCAAATATTGTACAACTTCCGGCATATTAGCAATGGGAAAGACAAAACCCGAAAGCAAGATGGCGGGGACGAAGAAGAAAAACATGGTCATGAGCGCTTGTTGCTGCGTGCGCGAAATAGTGGAGATAAAGAGGCCAATACCCAAGCTACTGAGAAGATAGATGGTCGTGGCCGCCAATAGAAGAAAGATTGAGCCGCGAATAGGCACTTCGAACCAAAAGACACCTACGGCGGTAACCAAAAGGACATCCAAATACCCAATTAAGGCAAAAGGAATGGTTTTCCCCAAGATCAGCTCAAAAGGACGGATGGGAGAAACGATTAGCTGTTCCATTGTGCCCATCTCCTTTTCGCGCACCACAGACATACAAGTAAGCATGAGGGTGACTAACATAATTAGAAAAGCCATAATACCCGGGACGTAAAAGTTTCGACTTTCCAAATTAGGATTAAAGAAGGCTCGCGATTGCACCTCAATCCCGCCCCGGACAAAGAAGGGTTTTTTAATCTCCGCCGGAATATCGGGTAATTTCTGCATCCGTTGTACCAAAATTCGCCGGGAATATTCAGCTACTATATGCTGAGCATAAGCCATAACTACGGTGGCTGTATTAGAGTCTGTCCCATCCACAATAATCTGTATCGTCCCCCCCCGGCGCTGGCGAATTTGCCGGGCGAAGCCATGATTAATCTGTAAAGCAGTACTTATCTCTCCGGCGTCAAGCCAACGTTTAATATCTTGAGGACGATTTGCCCAATGGGTCAGGCGAAAGTAACCAGAGGCGGCGAAATTGATAATCATCTCCCGACTTTCTGGAGAATTGTCTTGATCATAAACCGCCAAAGGAATATTGCGGATATCCGTATTGGCAGCGTAACCAAAGATCAATAATTGGATGACTGGTGGTAAGAAAAGAATCAAGCGCATCCGGGGATTGCGGAAGGCTTGGATCAATTCTTTTATGAGCATAACCTTCAATCTGGACCACATAAAATCAAGCTATCCTTTTTTGGAATTTCTGGTAAGCCCAAAAAGTCATGGCTGAGGCATAGACGAAAAGAAAAAAAGCTTCTACCCAAAGAATTTCCAGGCCGATCCCCTTGGCATAAATCCCTTTTAGGATGGAGACGAAATAACGACCGGGGACCACATAGGTAATCCACTGAATAACTTGAGGCATATTCGCTATTGGATAAATAAAACCGGAAAGAATAAAAGTGGGTAAATAAGAGAGAATGATGGAGATTTGACTCGAAAAGAGTTGATTCTTGGTTACTATGGAAACCAAAACGCCCTGGCAGATCGCTCCCAAGAGAAAAAGACTGGCTAAAGAGAATAGAAGAAGACCACTTCCGCGCAGTGGTACAGCAAAGAGGAATTTTCCCATGGCCACCGAAAGAAAAACATCAACCAGGCCGATAACAAAATAAGGAATCAATTTTCCGAAGATTAACTCTTCCTTCCGCAGAGGCGTGGAAATTAGCTGCTCCATGTTTCCTCGTTCCCATTCGCGGGCTACCGTTCCGGAAGTTAGGAGAGCAGCCAAGATAGACATAATAATGGCAATTAAACCCGGGATAATGAAGTTGCGTGATTCCAAATCAGGGTTAAACCAGATACGGACCCTAGGTTCCACAGGCGGTGAGATTTTGCCCATGCCCAGGCCGTTCATTTTTTTATGTAAGAGTTCCTGGGAATAAAGAAGAGCAATAGCGAGGGCATACCCCTGGGCGATGGTCGCCGTATTGGCATCTGTTCCATCCAGAAGAACCTGGACGGTGGCGGCCCGGTTCAATTCTAAATCGCGAGAGAAGCTGGTAGGAATCACCAAACCCATTAAGATTTCACCTTGGTCCAGCATCCTTTGTAACTCTTTATAACTGTAAACAGAGGCTTGATACTGGAAATATTTCGAACTCAAAAAATAAGAGGTGAAATCGCGGCTCTGCGGTGACTGGTCAGCATCAAAAATGGCGGTGGGAATGCGATCTACATCCAGAGTCAGGGCATATCCAAAAAGGAGAAGGAGCAGCACCGGAATAGTCAAAGCCAGAGCTAAACTCCGGGGGTCGCGAAGGATGTGCAAAAATTCTTTGCGAGCAATGGCTTGCAGGCGAATTAATTTCATTTTTCCCCAATTAGGATTTCTGGCTGATTCTTGTCCTCCACTAAGGCTACAAAAACATCTTCCAGAGAAGGTTCGATTCTTTTCAGCTCTCTAGTAGATATCCCTTTAGCGGCTAAGAGAGGAGGTAAGAGGCGGGAGAGATCAAGGGTCGGGGCGGTAATTAAATGTAAAGTAGAGCCATAAATAGAAATCTCTTGCAAAGGGGGAAGTACGGGTATTTGATGAGCCTCTTCTTTTAGGTACTGCCAGGTGGTAACTAATTGATCTGTTGCTAACTCCCAGACCGCGGCCTTCCTATAAGTCCTTTTTAATTCCGCAGGAGTTCCCAAGGCAATGATTTTCCCCTGATTAATAAGAGCTAAACGATCACAATATTCGGCTTCGTCCATATAGTGAGTGGTTACGAACACAGTAACTCCTTGCCCAGCCATGGTGTAAATTAGATCCCAGAATCGGCGCCGAGAAAGGGGATCTACTCCCGAAGTAGGTTCGTCTAAAAAAAGAATAGAGGGCTGATGGAGGATGGCGCAACCCAAGGCTAAACGTTGTTTCCATCCCACAGCCAAAGTATGCGTCAAGTGGTGCTCACGATCCTTTAAACCGGCCATTTGCAGTACCCACTCTTTGCGCTCTTTTTTAAAGGCTCGAGGCAGGCGGTAAATTCCGGCAAAAAAATCAATATTCTCTCCTACCGTTAGATCTTCATAAAGTGAGAATTTCTGGGACATATAGCCGATGGTTTGTTTAATTAACTCTGTTTCTTTATAAACATCGAAGCCACCAACTTTTCCTTTCCCCGAAGTAGGAGTGAGAATGCCACAGAGCATGCGGATAGTGGTGGATTTGCCTGCTCCATTAGGTCCAAGGAAACCAAAAATTTCTCCCCGGGGAACTTTTAAAGAAATGTGATCGACAGCCAGGAAAGTTCCAAACTTCTTTACCAAGTCCTCGATTTCTACTGCCCAATGGTCACTTTCTTGCTTACCCATAAATCGATCAACCGGCTTATTTTTATTATTTAACAATCACTCTGCTTTTCTTGGATGATAGAAATGAAGACGTCCTCCAAAGATGGGGCGATGCGCTCAATGAAAAATACCTCAAAACCCGAATTTCTTAGAACATCCTCCAATCTGCGCGCCAATTGAACTCCATCTTTGAGGAGAATATGAATTTTGTCTCCATAGATCCAGACCCTGTGCACCCCGGGCCAACTTGATATAAAATCGCGGGCGGCCATGCGCGGTGCACAATGCACTTCCCAGATTTCTTCCTGCAGAAGGCCTTTGACTTCTTCGGGCGGGCCAACCAAAAGAAGATGACCTTGGTGAATTAGGCCGATCCGGTGACATCGTTCGGCTTCATCCAGGTAAGCGGTGGAGACGAAGATGGTTACGCCTTCTTGCAGAAGATCCGCAATAATGCGCCAGAAATCTTTGCGTGAAACTGGGTCAACCCCATTGGTGGGTTCATCTAAGAAGAGAACTTGCGGGGTGTGGACCAGGGCACAGGCCAAACCTAACTTTTGTTTCATGCCCCCCGAAAGATCCTGGGCCAGACGGTTTTGGAAAGGAGAAAGCTGGCTAAAAGCGAGAAGTCTTTCAATGCGCCGGCGCCGTTCCTTCTTGGGGACATCATAAAGGTCCGCATAAAATTGCATATTCTCCATAACGGTTAGGTCTCCATAAAGGGCAAAACGCTGCGCCATATAGCCAACTTTTTCTTTGATCAGTTCCGCTTGGTGCCTGAGGGAGTATCCTAAAACCAAAGCATCCCCTTCGGTAGGAGATAAAATGCCTGTTAAGAGACGCATAATCGTGGTTTTGCCCGCTCCATCTGGACCGACCAGACCAAAGATCTCCCCTTGGCGGATAGATAGATTGAGGTGGTCAACGGCGACTAATGAGCCAAATTTTCTAGTGAGATTTTCAGTTTTTATTACCCACATTTATTGAGCTAATAAATGGATCTTCCCATCAGCAGGCATTCCTGGTTTCAGCTCCTGATGGGGATTATCCAGACTAACCTTAATCCGATAAACCAATTTGACTCTTTCTTCGGCGGTTTGCACATTTTTGGGAGTAAACTCAGCTTCGGAGGAGATAAAAGTTATTCTACCATCATATATTTTCCCGGGATAGGTGTCCGTGGTTACCGAAACTTTTTGCCTAAGTTTTACTCGGCCCAGATCACTTTCATTGATGAAGGCCCTCAACCAAGGCTTTGTGAGATCTCCTAAGGTAATAACTGGGCTTCCCGGCACAATGAATTCGCCTCGTTCAGCGTTTTTAACCAGGACTACGCCAGCCAGAGGTGCCCGGAGATGCGTATAGGTCAATTGGGTCTCCAGTAATTGTTTGGCGGCCACCGCTTCTTTTATTTGAGCTCGCACCGTGGTCAGCTCCTGACGTAAGGCCTCTATCTGCATCTTACGCGTCTCCGCCAATTGAAAAGTCGCCTGCGCTTGTTCTAATTGCGCCCGGGCTTGAGCGATTTCTTCGGGGCGTGGTCCGGCTAAAACGAGTGCATGGTTCTCTTGAGCGCGCTGGTAAGTAGCTAAGGCCGCCTCATAGGCCGTGCGCGCTAAATCCCACTCTTGGGCAGAGATATATTGGTTTTGGTAAAGCCTCTTAGCTCTTTCCATATCTGCTTGGCGTTTTTCCAAATCAGCCAGGGCCCGATCAAGCTCTGCCTTAGCCATTTGGATTTCTTGGAGGCGTGACCCGCTGAGGAGGAGTCGTAGGCGGGATTGAGCAGCTTCCACGCCTGCGGCCGCTTGGGCTATTTCTTGCTGGAGGGCCTGCTCCTGAAAGGCTATGTTTTTGAGCAGCACCGGAAGGCGAGATTGCGCTGCTTCCAAGGTAGCTTCCGCTTTAGCCTTTTGCGCTAAGAGGTCTTGATGCTCCAGCGTGGCTATTAATTGTCCTTCTTTGACCAAATCCCCTTCTTCCACTAAGAGCTTTTCAATTTTTCCTGCCATTTTAAAGGCCACGTCGACTGTGGTAACTTCTATATTCCCTGAGACAAAGATGGTCTGCGCCTTGTCTGAGCTTTGATATGCTGCGTACCAGAGCCAGCCAATGACCAGGACTACAATAATCAAAAAGATAAAAAGAAGTCTTTTCCTTTTGCTCATTTCCTACCCTAAATTTTTCTAACACAATTGAGGAAAGATTACAAATGCAGATTGAGGGGAAGTAGCTCTAGCTAACAAGGATTAGAGATAGGTTCGAGCACGCGGATAGGTTCTTTGACGCCCGTACTCTGTGCAAAATTTTGCAGATGGAGCAGCAAAGGACGCGTGAGGACCTGATCTTTGGTGATAAGGAGGACACCTTTGCTATTGCGCACATCTTCCGCCAAAATCATATTTTCCTGGAGTTGGCCCACTCTTAAAATTTTCACTTCATACTTTGCTTCCAAGCCAATTACTTGCTCTAAGGCATTGAGAACTTTTGGATCATACCACCCGGCCCGTTGGTGAAGCTGAAGAAGGGCTTTGCCTTTGGCCATTCCCTTTCCTAAAAGAGCATCAAAATCCAGACAGACTTTGAGGATCCGCGCCCCTAAAGGCAAATCTTCGCCCGAACGTGAATCAGGGGGAATACCAGAGCCATCATAATGCTTTTCCTGATAGAGGATGATCTTCGAGATATCTTCCATCCTGGGTATCTTAGAGATGAGGTCAGAGGCAATGGAGACATGCATATTATAGAGCTGAGTTTCTTCGGGAGTAAGATTCCCTCCCCGGCTGACCTTATGCAAAGTCTCTTCTGGCAGGATTATGCACCCAATCTGCGATAGCATCGCCGCGGTTTCTATCTCCCAGATCTGGGTGATCTTCATGGCGGAAGCAAGCTGACAGGCGTAACGCGTTATCCGGGAAGCTCGCCCCAGAGCATCAGGATTGAGTAAAGAAAGGACATCGCTTAGAACTTTAAGACAGGCGCGCAAGGTTTTATCCAATAGCTCCCGCTCAGCCATAACCAAGCGATATTGTTTTACTGCTGCCTCAAGAGCATTGACCAAGAGCTCCGGAGGACAAGGCTTGGTCAATAGACGGAAGATGTTTCCTTCATTCACTGCTCCCATGGCCGTCTCCAGGTCGGCATACCCGGTGAATAAGATGCGCACACTCTCTGGGCTCTTTTCTTTAGCTGCGGCTAAAAATTGCACACCATCCATCCCGGACATACGATAATCAGATACAATAACCGCAAAGGGCTCACTTTCTTTAATCTTCTCCAAACCCTCCTGGCCACTGGGTGCGGTATCAATAAAAAACCGAGACCTTAACTGCCGGTGATAAGCAGCCAAAAGGTTGGTATCATCATCAACAAACAGAATTCGTTCCATTTTCTAACCCTCCTTTTTCTTTCCTTTCCGATTTCTCGCAGATTTCCCGCCAAAGTTTAAATTTATCGGCCAGCCCACTTTTTTCCATATCCTCCCCCTTAGTGATATTAACCTGATCTTCTGGCGCCTTATTTAGCTGATGGTCAATTATATTGGCCGCCTGGGTGGCCAATGCCGGACTAAAGTCTGAGTTTACTCCGACAATAGAATGGTGCCAAGCCACAGCTTGGACCACCGCCTCGGGAAGCGCCCAGAGGCGCAAAAGATAGGCCCCCACAAAAGAATGTTGGGTACCAAGTACTTCTTTTTCCGCTTCCCAGAAGGAAATTCCCCTGAGTCTTTTCAGTTCTTTAATCTGCTTATAAGGCGAAGGAAAGTTCATCATGAGGATGGGTTTGCCTAAGTCATGGAGCAATCCACCAGTAAAGGCATCATCGATGAGCTTTTGATCTCGGCTTTCGACCTGGGTGATTTTCTTAGCCATAGCAGCGGTGCGAAAACTGTGCTCCCAGAGATCATTCAGAAAGGCGTTAGCAATTTTCTTTTGGTCAAACTGCTGGAAGATATTGATAGAAAGGACAAGGGTTTTTACTAAATCGATACCAAGTAGCGTCACGGCCTGGGCCGGGTTAGAAATGCGGCGGGGGAGGCCAAAGAAAGCGGAATTGACCAACTGCAGGATCTTAGCGGTCATGCCAATATCTTTAGAAATTATCTGACCGATCTTAAGCAAGGATACCTCCGGGGAATTTAATGCCTCCATGATCTCTAAATAGAGAGAGGGAAGACTGGGCAGGACAGTGATTTGGGATACGATTTTCTTGAGCCCTTCGTCCATCGGCCACTGATCGAGAGCGCAAGCTCGATTTATAACGGCTTTCAATGTTTCGGCATCGCAAGGTTTAGAAAGGTATTGGTGGACGGCTTTAACCGACTTCAAGACGAACTCTTTATCAGAGTGCCCGGACAAGACAATCCGAATGACGTGCGGAAAGCGCCTCTGTACTTCACTTAATAATTGAGCACCATCCATTCCGGGCATGCGCATATCGGAGACAAGCACATCAAAATTTTCCTGTTCCAGGAGCTTTAAAGCCTCGGCCCCGCTTTGCGCAAAGCTCATTTCCCATTCTTGGCGGAGGGGGCGCAGCATTCTCTGTAATCCTTGAAGCAGGTTAGGTTCGTCGTCGACAAAGAGAATCTTCTTCATAAAACTTAAGCAACTCCTTCGGCGAGAGGGAGACAAATCGTAAAGGTTGTCCCTTTGCTTACTTCTGTCTCAAAAGTGATTGTCCCGCCATGTTTGTCCACGATAATGGAACGAGCAATGGCTAACCCTTGGCCTGTTCCTTTGCCTACCTCTTTGGTGGTAAAGAAAGGATCGAAGATTTTAGAGCGGATCTCTGGTGCAATACCTGTTCCCGTGTCCGCCACTTTGATCTCCACCTTATCGCCTTTTCTTCGCGTGCTTACCGAGATGGTTCCTTTCTCTTGGCCACCGTGACCGACCACATCGCCGATGGCATGGGCAGCATTAACTATTAAATTGAGAATGACCTGATTGAACTCCTGGGGCAGACAAGGAACTAGCGGAAGGTCAGGATCTAAATCCAAAGTTATCTCTGCTACATATTTCCATTCATTTCTGGCTACCGTGACCGTATTTTCTATAGCCCGGTTCAAATTAGTGGGTGTTTTTTCTTTGGGCCCGGGATGAGAAAATTCTTTCATGGCCCGCACAATTTTGGCAACACGTTCCACTCCCTCAAGAGTTTGCTTAATAGCTTTAGGGATTTCTTCTTGTAGATAATTGAAGTCCGTTTCCTCTTTTAATTTTTTTATCTCTTGCCCAATTTTTCCTGAGTCAGGATTTTCCTGCTCTCCGTCGTTTAACCGATCATAGGCCCAAAGGAGCTTGATTAAATCCGTAAAGGCATCCATTAGGAAGCGAGTATTATCTCCCACATATTGGATGGGGGTATTAATTTCATGGGCAATTCCGGCAGCCAATTGACCAATTGCTTCGAGCTTTTGCGCCTGCACAAGCTGTCCTTCGATAATCTTTCTTTCGGTAATATCTTTCAAAGTAATGACAGCAGAGATCTCCTTTCTTTCAGGATCCTGGAGAGGATAAGAGCGATGGATGAACCATTTCCCCTGGGGGTGAGAGAATTCGTTCTGTTTGGAGGAGGAGGTTATTGGCCGGAAGCCTGCGGCCAGGAGTACCTCTCGCCAGTTATTTTCTAAGAGCTCTTCATAAGATTTCCCTGTTAAGGTGGATAAAACTTTATTGCTGCGCAAAATATTCTCGTGCTTATCAACTAATATAACAATGTCTTCTAAACAATTGAGAGTTAGTTCCCAATCTTTTTTAGCAGCTTCTATAGCGGCAAAGGTTTCCTTTAAGATTTGATTCTTTATCTTTAGCTCATCGAATTCTTTTAATTTAAAAAGATTGTTGGCCTTGATCATAAGCTCGGTCACGTCGAAAGGCTTAGTTATAAAGTCGTTCGCGCCAGCATGCAGACCTTTAATCCGAGAATCTTTGTCGGTCAGTCCAGTCACCATAATTATGGGGATATGGCGGGTGGAAGGATCATTCTTCAATTCTGCGCAAACTGCAAATCCATCCGTATCGGGAAGCATGAGATCAAGGAAGATCAAATCTGGAAGGCAAGTTTTCGCTTTCATCAGGCCCTCCTTGCCCAGTTTAGCTGTGGCTAAATTCCAACCATTTTTTTTAAAAATCATCTCAAAGATGAGGTGGTTACTTTCCTCGTCATCTATAACCAGCGCTTTTATGGAGTTACTTTCTCCCATTTTCTGTGTCCCAGTTAAGGCCTTGGCCCTTTATTTCATTAATTATTTCGGCATTTTATCGAGAATCTTTAACCGATGATTTTATCCACTTGCTTATGGTCAAAATGTGGTATAAATAATTACAATGGCAGCCGAGGAGGGGTAAAATTATGAAGATATTATTGACTGGCGGGACAGGATTTGTAGGAACCCATTTAACCTCCCGACTTCTTAAGGAAGCATATGAAATAACTATTCTCACGCGCTCTTTAAGCGCGAAGAAGATAACCCATCCCAATATTGATTATTGGGAAGGAGATCCCACTAAAGAGGGAAAATGGCAAGAGAAGATTAAAGATCATGAGGCGGTTATTAATCTAGCAGGAGCTTCTATATTTGCTAAATGGACCGAAGAACATAAGAAAGCGATAAGAGAGAGTAGAATTAGCACGACAAGAAATATCGTGGCTGGAATACCTTCACAAACAGATGCTTCTTTTACCCTTTTTAATGCCTCGGCTGTTGGTTATTATGGCTTCCATGAAGATGAAGAATTAACTGAAGACTCACCACCGGGGAGCGATTTTCTGGCCCAGGTGGCGCGGGATTGGGAAACAGAGGCTTGGCCGGCCAAAGAAAAAGGAGCAAGAGTAATTATTACCCGGTTTGGAATAGTTTTAGGTGAAAAAGGTGGAGCCCTGGGACAGATGGTGCCCCTTTTTAAGAAATATTTGGGAGGGCCGATTGGCAGTGGCCGGCAGTGGTTTTCCTGGATTCATATAAAAGATCTGGTAGAAGCTTTTATTTTTCTCCTTAAAAATCCAGAATTATCTGGCCCTTTTAATTTTTGTTCGCCCAATCCAGTAAGGAATGAAGAATTGGCCACTACCCTGGGAAAAATTTTAAACCGGCCTTCTTTTCTGCCTGCTCCTGGTTTTTTAGTAAGATTAGTTTTAGGAGAGTTTGGTTCGGTTATTCTCCAAGGACAGCGAGTTATTCCCCGTCGTTTATTAGATGAAGGATTCCGATTTCAATACCCCTACCTGAAAGAGGCCTTACAAGATATTGTTTTTTAAGTGCTGTTAAATTCACCGCCGGGGGTGTGAAGGGCGCAGAAAGCCAAGAGGAGAATAAATATTTAATCCTTAAAATCTGCGTTCATCTTCGTGCCATAATCTCTCCCAATCCATCTTTAGAAAAGAGAAGTACCTACTTTTTTAAAAAAGAAGATATACTATGATAGAAACCATTGACTGCCACAAACAAATAGCGTAATTTTTATACAGGGGTTGTCAGGAAGGAGGGCTTAGCCATATCTTTTTCTCTTCGGAATAAATTTTAAAAAATTTTTAATATTTAGCCCTTTTCCATTATTTCTTCGCTGCTTTAAAAAAAATATAAAGCAAAACGCTAATTACAAAACTCCATGAAATATTCAGATTGAGAAAGGAAAGAACCATGCCAGGTAAAGAAAAAATTCGAAGAGTCCCTTGGCAGCTCATAATTATTTTCCTTTTCCTGAGTGTTGGTATTGTTATTAGTGGATATATCTATTACGAGGATCAGAAAGAACATATGAGGAAGCACATGCAAGAAGAACTCTCTGCTATTGCCGATTTAAAGGTCGAGCAGATTTCCAAATGGCGAAAAGATATAATGAGCGTTGTAACTATGCCTTCCCGGAGTCCCTTTGTTTCCTTGGGCATTAAAGAGTATCTAAAAAATCCTTTGGATCCTGTTCTTCGAAAAAGAGTGCTCGATTTCATTACGTCTTTCAGAGAAACCTATAATTTTGATAGTATTTTCCTTCTCGATCAAAAACAAAAAGTTTTGCTATCCACTCCCGAAAGGAGAGAATTAGATTGTCCATATTTTCAGAAAATAGTGAATGAATCTTTTCGTAAACAACAGATTATTCTTACGGACCTTCATAAGGTCGAAAAGGATGGCCGCATCCACATGGGGGCAGTTACTCCTATCAGAGATTTTGAAAGAGACGAATCTACCCCGATTGCCCTTCTCGTTTTCGAAGTTGACCCTTATCGTTTTCTTTATCCGCTTATCCAAGCTTGGCCCATAACCAGCAAAACAGCCGAGACTCTTTTAGTTAGGAGGGAGGGAGAGGAGGTGGTTTTTCTAAATGAGCTTCGGCACCAGAAAAACACTGCCTTGAACCTCCGCCTTTCGATTAAGGAGAAAAATATTCCTGCCGTTATGGCTATAAAAGGGCAGGAGGGTTTTGTAGAAGGGATAGATTACCGAAGAGTCCCTGTTATTGCTGTTGTACGAAGCATTCCGGATGCTTCTTGGTATTTAATCGCCAAAGTCGACAAAGAAGAAATATACGTTCCTATTTACGAAAGCGCCAAAGTAACAGCGCTTATGGTTGTATTATTTATTATTGGCGCGGGGATAATACTTGCCCTCTATTGGTCCCGGCAACAAAGTAAACATTATAAAGAACTCTATGAAGTTGAACTCAGACATCAGACCCTGCTGCAGAGATTTGGTTATATAAGCAAATTTGCCAACGATATTATTTTACTAATTGATCAGAATTTAAGAATTGTGGAGTCAAATGAACGAGCCTTATCTTCGTATGGATACAGTCAGGATGAGATTAGGCAGCTTAATCTAAGGGATTTGCTACCTCCGGGACTAAGAGATGATCTTGAAATTCAAATCAAACAAATTGAGCAGGTCAATGGATTGGTTTATGAAACCATACATCAAAAG
>FWPU01007666.1_pt1 | contig 19567 bp, 14 predicted proteins | sample 2228361 | NCBI WGS metagenome assembly FWPU01 (sample SAMEA103939777, study PRJEB20133) | metagenome
AGTCATTGGCCTCTGCCGGGAAGGGCCCGGCCTCGGCGCCCGTGCCGCGTAGAGTCGGCCCGACAAGGCGCCAGCGCACGCGCGCGTCACGTGCCTGCGCCGGGCCCTGGCCATTCGTGCCACACCGACGCGACTTTGGTATCGCCGTGCCAGGACCTCGACGGGGACGACTACAGCAACATTGAGGAGTACCTGCACGCGCTGGGCACGGACGGATCATACACCCACCCGTAGGGGCAGGTCTTGTGCCTGCCCGGCGGGCAGACACAAGACCCGTCACCAGGCAGGTACGAGACCCGCCCCTACCGCCGCCCCGGCCACCAGTTCCAGCGGCCCAGGAGAGTCGCCAGGGCCGGCACCAGGGCCGTGCGCAGGACAAAGGTGTCCAGGAGCATCCCCACGGTGACGGCAAAGGCCAGTTGCACCAGCCCCAGAAGCGACGAAGAAAGCATCGCGGCAAAGGTCCCCGCCATAATGATGCCGGCCGAGGTGATGATCCCGCCGGTGCGCTCCAGGGCCCGCTCGACCGCCCGACGGGTATCGTGCTCGGCCAACTCCTCTTTGACTCGACCCATCAAAAAGATGTTATAGTCCATCCCCAGGGCGACCAGCACGACAAAGATGAGAAAGGGGACGAACCAGGTCAACCCCTGGTGCAGGATGCCGTCAAAGACCAGGCGGGTCAGCCCCAACGTGGCCCCGTAACTCAGAAGGATCGTGGCGATCAGATAGATCGGGGCGACCAGGCTGCGCAGGAGCAAGACAAGCACGACCAGGATGCCGGCCACAACCAGCCCCATCACCCGCCAGGTATCCCGTTCGATCACCCGGCGGATGTCCAGGTAGGTGGCCGTGCCGCCACTGATATAGCCCTGGCCGGCGTGCTGCACCTGCTCGCGCAGGTGGGCCACCGTGTCCATTGCCTCCGGGCTGAACGGCTCGTCGGCCAGGATGACCTGCAGGCGGACAGCCTGGCCCTCCCTGGCCACGTAGGTCTCCAGCAGGCGGGCCAGGTCGGCATTTTGCTCGACCATAGAGGAAGGGAGGAAAAAGCCGTCCTCCCGGCCGGCAAAGGTCTCGGCCAGGCGGTTCAGGGACTGCCGGAGGGCCTCTACCTGGGCCAGTACCTGCGCCATCTCCTGCTGAAATGCACCGGTGGGGTCCTCCGCCGGGAGGTAGGTGGCCTGGGGCAGGGTACGGGCGGTCTCCTCGGCCAGTTGCTCCAGGGCCTCCTCCAGGTCGGCCAGGATCGCGTCGAAAGAGGCCGGCAGGTCCTGTTGTTCGGAGAAAAGAGGGGTCTCTGGGGCAAAGGTCGCCTTTGGCATGGTGGTGCCGACCGTAGCGGCCAGGCCGGAGCAGGCCTGGGCCAGCGTGGAGAGGGCCTGCTGGAGGCCGGCCAGGGCCTCCGCAGAGGGCGGGGCGGCCCCCATCGCGCCCGGCGAGACCTCGACCTGCTCCAGGAGCGCCAGCGCAGTCTGGTAGTTCGGGTCGCCGGTCAGGGTGGGGTAGGCCGTTCCCACCTCTACCAGGTAGGCATGCAGGGCGGAGAGTTGGCCGGCCGCGGCGGGGTTGTTCGGGTCGAGCAACGCCATCGGGTCGACTTGCGCCGCCTGGGCCAGCGCGCCGACCTGTTCGGCGACCGTTTCCAGTTGGACCTGCAGCAACCCCAGGCGGGCCAGGTCTGCGGCGGTGGCCTCTAGGCGATCCAGGGCGGCCAGGGCCTGGCCGTAGGCGGGCATCTCGGCGATGGCGGGATGGGCTTTCCCCAGGCCGGCCAGGTAGGAACGCAGCGGGGCCAGTCGCTCGACAAGCAGGCCGAGCGCATCAGGGGAACCGTTGCCCATGCGCGGCAGCATTGTGCGGGCGGTGGAAACACCCGCTGCGGCCTCCTCCACCTGCACGTGCACCAGCAACCGCTGCCGGCCCTCCTCCAGCGCGGTGCGCAGGTCGGCCAGGGCGGCCACCGCTGCCCGATGGTCGGCGTCGTCGGCCAGTTCGGGAAAAGCCGTGCCCAGGTCGTCCAGGTAGCGGGCCAGGGCCTCCAGGCCGGCCTGGGCCTCCGCCGGGTCGCCTGCCAGGAGTGCCGTCGGGTCGGCGGTCGGGCCGGCCAGGGCCTCCAGCGATTCGACGGCGCGGGCCAGTTGCGCCTCCACCCGCAGGGCGGCGGCCGCCTCGGGTGAAGAGCGGCCGGCCGGCCGTGTCAGGCTGCGCAGGTCGGCCACTCCCTCCACCGCCACAAGGTCGCGGGTGACGGCCTCCAGGTGGGCCAGGCCGGCGGGGGAGAGCGGATCGGAGACCTCGGTCAGGATGACCTCCAACGGCTGCATCTCGCCCGCGCCAAAGTTTTTCTCCAAAAGCAAAAAACCGGCCTTGGAGGGTACGTCGTCCGGCAGATCGGCCAGCATGTCAAAGGTGCGCTGCTGACCGCTGCCGTAAACCGCCAGGGGGATGAGCCCGGCCAGGGTCAGCAGGAGCGGCAGCCAGGGGCGGCTGGTGACCTGGTGGGCCAACCGGCCCCAGAAGCGCCCCTCTTTGGTCTGCCGAGTCCCGCCCGGCCAGAAGGCCCAACGGCCCAGAACCGCCAGCAGGGCCGGGGTCAGGGTCAGGCCGGCCAGCAGGGTCACCCCGACGGCCAGCGCCAGGCTGGGGCCGGTGCCGGCAAAGAGGCGCATGTCGGCGAAGGACATCGCCAGCATGCCTACAATCACCGTGCCCGCACTGCTGGCAATCGTCTCGCCCACGCGGGCAAGGGTGTGGCGCGCCCCATCAGGACCGCTCGACCCCTCCCCCAGGGCCTCCCGGAAACGGCTGACCAGGAAGAGGCAATAGTCGGTGCCCGCGCCAAAGAGGAGCACCACCATAAAGACGTCGGTGATGCTGGAAACGGTCCAACCCCAGGTGGCCAGCCAGGCGACCAAGCCCCGCGAGATCAGGTAGGCCGCGCCGATCGTGGTCAGCGGGACCAGCGGCGAGACCGGCGAGCGGTAGATGATCAGCAGGATGGCGACGACCAGGGCGATGGTGATCAGGGTGGTGCGGTCGGCGCTTTCCAACGCGCTACTTTTGTAATCGTCGGCGATGGCCACGCTGCCGGTGACGTACCCCCGCAGGCCGGCCGGGGCCGCATCCAACCGCGCCTGCATCGCTTCCAACGCCTCCAGGGTGGCCTGGTCCTCGATCGAGCCGGGCAGCCCGACAAAGAGCATGGCCACTTGCCTGTCCGAACTGAGCAGGCGGTCGGCCAGGGCGGGGTCGGTCGGGGAGAGAACCTGCCCGACCTGTTCTCCCATCTCCTCCTCCAGCCAGCGGGTCAACTCCGCCAGATAGGCGGAGGGGATGGGACCGTCGGTGCTCTCGACCACCAGGACGGCCTGGGCCGGCGAGGCCTGCTCGGGAAAGTACTCTGCCGCGACCCGCGCCGCGACGACGCTGGGCTCGTCGGCCGGCAGAAACTCGCTCTGGTCCGAAGTGACCACCTGGTCCAGACGGGGCGCGAACAGGACAACGAGCACGACCGGCACCAGCCAGAACAGCACCAGAGGATAGCGAAACCGTGCCGCAAAGCGTCCGATTCGATCAAACATGGACCTCCTCCTTCAACTTTACCTGCAAACCTTCCGACCTGCCATTGACAACGACTGCCCCGCCGTGCTATACTGAAAACGAGGCCCCGCCCCTTGGGGCAGGGTCTCCCCCAGGGTTTGCACGGCTCTGGGTTGCCGGGGAACCCTCGCCGACCGGCCAGCCAGGGAGGGTTCCCCACCGTCTTTTAACGTGCCCTGCTCTCGGCCGAGCGGCGCTGTCGCTGCAGCAGGGTGTGCCCGACCCGGTCAAAGAACCAGCCCAGGTAAAGTTCCACCCAGGGGATGACTCCCAGGATGCGGGGCACATAGGCGACACGGCGTGGCCGCTCCACCAGCGCCCAGACCGCCCGACTGACCGCCTCGATGGCCACCCCGAAGCGTTCGGCAGGCATGGGCATGGCGGCGGGCATGGCCGAGGCCTTGTGGAAAAAGTCGGTCAGGACCGCCCCCGGACGCAGGACGCTCACCCGCACCTTTGTCCCGCGCAGTTCGCGGTAGAGGGCGGTGCTGAAGGTGTCCAGGAACGATTTGGTCGCGCTGTAGAGGGCCGCCCCGGGGCTGGGCAGACTCCCCGATACCGAACCGATGTTGATAATCTGGCCCTGGTTCCGCCGACGCATTTCCGGCAAAAGGAGCATGGTCATGCGGGTCGCCGCGACGATGTTGACCTGAATCATCTGTTGGGCGATCTCCCAGGGCATCTCGCAGCAGTAGCCGTACCAGCCCAGGCCGGCGTTGTTGACGAGCAGGTCCACCGGGCCGTAGGTCTCGCGGACGCGCCGGACGACCTGGCGGCAGGCACCTTCATCGCAGAGGTCCGCCGCCAGCGGCAGCGCCTCCCCCCCGGCCAGGCGGATTTCGGCGGCCAGCGACTCCAGCCGCTCCTCCCGGCGGGCGACCAGGGCCAGGCGGAACCCCTTGGCCGCCAGGAGGCGGGCCGTGGCCGCGCCGATCCCGTCCGAGGCCCCGGTGACCAGGGCGACCCGGCCGGCCCAGCGCTTCCGGTCAAGGCCATCGCGGTAATAGGGGGACCGGCGCAGTAGCCAGGCCCGCACCAGCGGGCGGAAGAGGCGCACCAGGTGCCGCCGCAGGCCCAACCGGCCGGCCATCTCCTGTACATAGTCCTGAAAGGTGTGCCGCCGGTACTGGAGGATGCGTTGGCTCTCGGTCGTGTCCATCCAGTCGGTGCAGAAGGGCAGCCGGGAAAAGGCCTCCTCTGGGAGCATGCCCACCCCCATCGCCTCGAGCAGTTGGCCGGCCATCTCGCCAAAGTGGAACCGGCAGCCGGGGCCGCCGGCGATCAGCAGCGTCTTGCCCCAGACCTCGTCCGAGGAGACGGCGTTGGCCAGGGCCAGGCCGACATCGCGGGTGTGGACGAACTCGATGCGGTTCCCCAGGGGCACGTCGAACATGCCCAGGTCGATCCGCAGGTCCAGCGGCAGGACCGCGCCGAAGCGCAGGATGGTCCACTCCAGGCCCGAGGCCTTGATCATCGTCTCGCAGAGGACCTTGTGCCGGGAGTAGTGCTCGGCCGGCCGGACGGGGTCCTCGGCGGTACGCGGCGGCGGCCGGTCCTGGCAGCGACCGTAGACGTGCACCGAGGAGGAAAAGATGAGCCGGGGTGGGTTCGGTTGCGCCTGCATCGCCTCCAGGAGGTTGCGCGTCCCGCCCACATTGATCTCGTAGGCCCAGTCGGGGCGTGATTCCGATTCGACCCCGGTGGCCGAGAGTTTGGGGATGATAAAGGCCAGGTGGAGGACGACCTCCTGGCCTTCCACAGCGCGGGCGACATCCTCCGGCCGGCGCAGATCGCCCCAGACGACCTCGATCCTGTCCCCGAAGCGTCGGGCCAGTCTGCGGTTGCGCCGCGTCTTGAGGTCAAAACAGCGCACCTGGTGCCCCTGGCGGAGCAGTTCTTCCAGGGCACTCCGGCCGACGTTACCAAAGGCTCCGGTCAACAATACCTTCATAGTGCATTCCCTCCGTTTTGAACCAGTCCCTGCAAAAGCAGACGGACACTTTCCTGCAACACCTGCCCCCAGTTGGCCGCCTGGGGTTCCAGCAACCCCTCCAGGATGATCCCCATGGCCAGGGCGACGATGGCATAGGCGGCGACCTGGGGATTCACCGGCCGGAGCGAGCCCTCGGAGATGCCCTCCTGCACGAGCGTAGCGAAAAAGTTGTGGTAACGACGGTAGGGGGCGATGGTAGCCTGCCAGATCTCCGGGTCGCGGCTGGCCCGGGCCCAGAACTCCAGGAACATGGGCAGTTGGTCCTCGGCGGCGACAAAGACGAGTCGGGCCAGGGCGGCCATGTGGAGGAGTTCTTGGGGCACGGGGGTCTGGCCGGTGCGAATCGAGCTCAGTTGCTCGTCCAGACCGACCAGCCAGCGGTTGACCATCTCCAGGAAGAGGGCCTGTTTGCTGGGAAAGTGGTGGTAAAAGGCCCCCTTGCTCACGCCGGCCCGCCGGCAGATCGCGGCGACGCCGGTGGCGTCATAGCCGTTCTCGGCAAAGGCCTCGGCGGCCACGTCCAGGATGCGTTCTCGGGTTTCCTCGCTCTTTTGGGGCATCGGTCCTCCTTTATCATACCGACCGGTCGGTCTATATGATAACAGATTTTCGGGAGGTTGTCAAGTGGGGGATATCGGTTGACGACAAGAGCCACTTCCGGTAGAATGGGGGTCAAACAATGCCGGCCTGATGGACCTTAACAAACTGGACATTGGCGAATGGTAACTGCTCCCCGCAGAGTCGCAGAGCACGCAGCGGGATACTTTGGGGGCCGCAGAGAACCACCTGGTCCTCTGGAAACACGAAACCTCGGCCCCCTCCGCGTCTCGGCGGTGAACATGGGTGTGCGGCTGAGCAGTTACGGCGAATTTATGTCTGCTCTCTGCACGATTTCGCAAGTCGTGCCGGCCTTGTCTGGGGTTTTTCTGCAAACCGGCACAAATAATCAAGGAACGCATCTATTTCCCCACCGGACGAGATTCGCCCGAGTCCAGTTTCCTACCGTTCATCAAGGCCGGCCAGGAGGATACCGTGTCGTCTATCTGGTCATGGCTTTTGGCCGTTCCGGTTTTGGGCATCTCGATTCTGATTCACGAGATCGGCCACTTTTGGGCCGCGCGCTGGATGAAGGTCAAGATTGAGGAGTTTGGCATCGGCTTTCCACCGCGCATGTTCCGGATTGGCGTTCTCAACGGGGTCGAGTATACCTTTAACTGGATTCCGTTGGGTGGGTTCGTCCGTATGGCCGGCGAGGACGACCCTGGCGTCTCCGGTGGGCTGGCCTCCAGGGAGCCGTGGAGGCGGGTCATTGTCCTCACCGCCGGCGCGGTGATGAACCTGTTGCTGGCCATCGTCCTCTTTGTCGGGATGGCCCGGATGCCCCACCAGCAACTGGCCAGCCGGCTGGTCGGCGTCTACTGGGTCGAGCCCGGCTCTCCCGGCGAAGCGGCCGGCCTCCTCCCCGGCGACCTCATCGTCGCCATCAATGACCATCCGGTGGATTCGTTTCAAGATATCCAACTGGAGACGGAACTGCACCGGGGGGAAGAGATCACCCTGGTCGTCCAGCAGCCCGGCTCTTCCCCGCGTTCGCTGGTGCTCTCTCCCCGCCTGGAGAAGGAGACCCCTGAGGGACAGGGCGCGATCGGGATTCGCCTGTCCTACTATGAAGCCCCCATCCTGGTTCAGCGAATCTACCCGTGGGAGGACTCGCCGGCCTGGGGGTCGGACCTGCAGCCGGGAGACCTGCTCGTGGCCCTGGACGGCCGGCCGGTGCGCAACAGCCTGGAGTACATGACCTACCTGAGCGGCCGCTTGGACCGAGAGGTCGCCCTGTCGGTCTGGCGGGGGGCGGTGGGGGTCTATGCCGTGCTTCCCGGCTCACCGGCCGATCGGGCCGGTATCCGGCCGGGGGACCGCATCGTGGCGCTGGCGGGCCGGCCGGTGCGCTCCTTTGACGATCTGCTGGTCGGGGTGTTCCAGCGGGAGGGGGAGAAGAAGGCAGAGGTTCCCCTACTGCTGGAGCGACCCTCCGGGGAGCAGGCGGAGGTACTCCTGGACCTGAGCGGGGCGGAAGCGCTAGGCCTGGCCCTGAGCGGTTACGAAGCGCCGGTGGAGATCCGCGCCGTGCCTCCCGGCTCCCCAGAGGGAGCGGCCGGCCTCCGGCCCGGCGACGTCGTTCTGGCCGTGGAGGGCCGGCCGGTGGCCGATACCCTCCACTACCTGGCCGAACTCGCCGCCCGCGATGGCCGGACCGTCCGCCTGACCGTCCAACGGCAGGGGGAGACGCTGGAGGTGGCGCTCGCCGCCGACCTGAACTACGGCACCATCCCGGCCGGCCGGGGGACCCTTTTCCTGCCCTACTGGACCCATTCCCTGACCCTGACCCTGGCCAACCCCTCCGGAAAATATGCAGCCCTGCCGATGGGGGTGGACTATGCCCACCTGATCACGACGACCTACTCCTTGGGGGAGGCCCTGGTCTATGGTCTGCGGAATACGTTGGACGCGGCCCTGCTGGTGCCGCGCACCATCGGGGCGATCTTGCGCCGGCCGGCAATGGTCAGCCAGTTGAGCGGCCCGGTGGGCATCGTCTATCTGGGGGCTCAGGTGGCCCAGACGGGTGGACTCTACAGTCTCCTCCACCTGATGGCCCTGATCGGGGTGAACCTCTGCCTGGTCAACCTCTTTCCCCTGCCCGCGCTGGATGGCGGCCGGCTGGCCTTTACTTTGCTGGAGTGGATTCGGGGGGGAAAGCGGTTGCCTCCAGAAAAGGAGGGGCTGGTCCATATGATCGGCTTTTTCCTCCTGCTGGCCTTTGCCCTGGTCGTCACCTATTTCGATGTGGTGCGCATCGCCACAGGTGGATTTGGCCCGTGAGCAGAGAACCCCTGAAGCGGCGAACCTCCCGGCCCGTGCGGGTGGGCGACCTGACGATCGGTGGGGGACACCCCGTCGTCGTCCAGTCCATGTGTAGCACCGACACCCGCGACGTCGCCGCGACGGTCAACCAGATCGCCGCCCTGGCGGAGGCCGACTGCGAGATGGTGCGGGTGGCCATCCCGGACCGGGAGGCGGCGGCGGCCCTCCCCGAGATCGTCCGGCGCAGTTCCATCCCGGTGATGGCCGACATTCACTTTGACCACCGCCTGGCCCTGGCCGCGCTGGAGGCGGGGGTGCAAGGGTTACGCCTGAACCCGGGCAATATCCGCGACCCGGAGAAGGTGCGCCAGGTGGTGCGGGCGACGAAAGAACGGGGCGTCCCGATTCGCATCGGGGTGAACGCCGGTTCCCTGCCCCCGCAGGAGGCCGCCGGCCGGCCCCGGCCCACCGTGGCCGAACTGTACGCCACCCTGCCCGAACGGATGGTGGCGGCGGCGATGGGACACATCCGCATCCTGGAAGAACTCGATTTCCACGAGATGATCGTCTCACTCAAGGCGTTCGACGTGCCCACCACCGTCGCCGCGAACCGGCTGATCGCCGACCGGGTACCCTACCCCCTACATATCGGCATCACCGAGGCCGGCCTGCCCTGGGCCGGAACGATTCGCTCGGCCGTGGGGGTCGGCATCCTCCTCTTTGAGGGGCTGGGCGACACCGTCCGCGTCTCCCTGACCGGCGACCCGGTGGAGGAAGTCCGGGTGGCCTATGAGATCCTCCGCGCCCTGAACTTGCGCCGGCGGGGCGTGACCCTGATCTCCTGCCCCACCTGCGGGCGTACGGAGGTAGACCTGGCCGGCCTGGCCCGCCAGGTCATGGAGCGGCTGCGCGGCGTTCGGGAGCCGCTCACGGTGGCAGTGATGGGCTGCGTGGTCAACGGCCCCGGCGAGGCCCGCGAGGCCGACTATGGCATCGCCGGGGGTAAGGGGCGGGGGGCCGTCTTTCGTCACGGCAAGGTGGTGCGCACGGTGCCGGAGGAGGACCTGCTGGACGCGCTCTTGGAGGAGATACGGCGGGACCTGGGGCGGGAGCAGGTCCCCTAAGAGCCTATCCGAAAATCCGTAGGCCGGCCTTTTCAGTCCGTCCGGGTGTGCTGGAAAGCCCGCCCTGCGGTGGTTTTCGCCCGATACCACCTGCGCGTCACCGGCAACCCGAACATCGCTACCCAGGGTGCGGACCCTCTCGTAGAAAAGCCCCAGGCGGTGTTTCAGGTCGGCCACCAAGGCCTTTCGCCCGTACCCCCGGTTCGTCATCCTCATCGCGCGACCATGATGCCGGTAGAAGGCCCTTTGGTCAAATGCCGGCCGTCCGTGGGGGGCCGGCCGGTCCGGTTCACTTTACGCACCTTGCGATTTTCCCCCGGACGTGCTACAATAAGGTCAATGGGGGGATCCGATAGGGATCTCCAAGTCGCTTGAACGCTAAACAAGTACAGTTAGGTGTTCGAAACTTTTCTCACAAAATGATGGAGCAATAGGCCGCAATGTGTGATTTAGGGCGGAGGTGAGCCTTGTCCGAGAGGCTCAAGAGGTCCAAACCGACAAGGAATGAGGGCCGTCGGAAGCTAATTTTCCGGACGGGGCAACTGTTTGAACGTGGCTTTTCCGGGGGCGATGCCGTTGCCCTAATCGGTATCGCCGTCCTCATCTACGCGGGCGTGCGGCTGGCCCTGGGCGCGCCGGGGGCGGTGGAGGGGCCCACGATATCCCTTTCCCCGCGCGCGCTTCCCTACTACGCTCTCCGGTCGGTCGGTCGCATAGCCACTGCGTACGTTCTTTCTCTGCTCTTCACCCTGGTTTACGGCCGCGTCGCCGCCTACAACCGCCGAGCCGAACAGGTTATGATGCCCTTGCTGGATGTCCTCCAGAGCGTGCCCATCCTCTCCTTCCTGCCGGTGGTGCTCCTGAGCCTCAGCGCCGTCCTCCCTGAGCGGATGGCAGCCGAAATGGCCTCGATTGTGCTCATCTTTACCAGCCAGGTCTGGAATATGACCTTCTCCTGGTACCAGTCGCTGACCACGATTCCGATAGAACTTGGGGAGGCAAGCCGGGTTTTTCGCTTCAGCGGCTGGCTTCGCTTCAAGGTGCTGGAACTTCCCTTTGCGGCCATCAGCCTGATATGGAACAGCATGATGAGTTGGGCCGGGGGTTGGTTCTTCTTGATGGCGGCCGAGATCTTCACCGTTGGACAACGGGACTTTCGCCTTCCCGGCCTTGGGGCCTACCTGCAGGAGGCGGCCAATCAAGGTAACACCCAGGCCATCCTCTGGGGAATCGGCACACTGGTGCTGGTCATCGTCGCGCTAGACCAACTGGTCTGGCGGCCGTTGCTGTCCTGGGCCGACCATTTTAAACTAGAGATGGTGGAGGGGGAGAATCCGCCTACCTCATGGTTTTACGATCTCTTGCAGGGCGCACATATTCTGGAGTGGATCTCGCAGAGGGTCTGGCAACCGCTCAATGAGCGCATAGACGCGTGGTTCGCCCATCTCGAGGAGGCCGCCGAAGCGAAGGAGGAGCAACCAGGCCGGCACTACTTTCTCTATGGTGTCGGCTTGCTGGTCGGTCTGGGGCTGGCCTACGGCGTCGCCCGTGCTGCGCTGATGCTGGTAAAAGTCCCCGGAAGCCAGTGGGGGGGGATAGGGTTGGGTGTCCTGGCAACCCTCCTGCGGGTCTCTGCCTCCCTGCTCATCGCGCTGGCCTGGACGATCCCTGTGGGCGTAACCATTGGTACCAACCCGCGCGCGGCCTCCCTCCTCCAGCCGGTCGTCCAGATGGTGGCATCCATCCCGGCGACGGCCCTCTTCCCGGTCTTCTTGCTGCTGATTATCAGACTGCCGGGCGGGCTAGACCTTGCCGCCGTCGTGCTGATGCTGATGGGCACGCAGTGGTACCTGCTCTTCAACGTCATCGCCGGCGCGTCGGCCATCCCGCAAGACCTGAAACACACATCCGTCCTGATTGGCTTGAGCCGATGGGAACGCTGGCGGACGTTGATCCTACCTGGCCTGTTCCCGTACATTATTACCGGAGCCATCACGGCCAGCGGCGGGGCCTGGAACGCAAGCATTGTTGCCGAGTACGTGGAGTTCGGCGGCCGAACGCTCTCCACGCGCGGTATCGGCGCGCTGATCGCCCGCGCCACCGGCGTCGGAGATTATCCCCTCCTCCTGGCCGCCACGCTGACGATGATCCTGGCCGTTGTCCTCATCAACCGCACCCTCTGGCGCCGTCTCTACCGCCTGGCAGAAGAAAGATACCGGATGGAGTGATCTTATGTCCACCAACGGCTACCTGCTGGAAGTTCGCCATGTCTATCAGATTTACCGCAGCCGCTCCCGCGAGTTCGTGGCTCTACAGGATGTGAACCTGGCCGTTCGCGAGGGGGAGTTCCTTTGCCTGCTGGGCCCATCAGGCTGTGGGAAGAGCACCCTCCTGCGCATCATCACCGGCCTTCAGTGGCCGACGGAAGGACTCGTGCTCTATGGTGGGGACCCGCTCCGGGGCGTCAACCCCCACGCTACCATTGTCTTCCAGACCTTCGCCCTCTTCCCTTGGCTGACGGTCCTGGAGAACGTCGAGGTTGCGCTAAAGGCGCGCGGCGTCTCGCCGAAATTGCGCATCGCCCGCGCGCTAGACCTGCTGGACCGGGTGGGGCTGGACGGGTTTGAGATCGCCTACCCGCGCGAGCTCTCCGGGGGGATGCGTCAGAAAGTGGGCTTTGCCCGCGCTATGGCGGTGGAGCCCGAACTGCTATGTATGGACGAGCCCTTTTCTGCGCTGGATGTGCTGAGTGCGGAGGCACTGCGGGGAGAACTGCTGGAACTGTGGACGGAGGGCAAGATCCCTACCCGCGCTATCCTGATGGTGACCCACAACATTGAGGAAGCGGTCTTTATGGCCGACCGCATTGTGGTGATGGAGAAGGACCCCGGGCGGGTGATGGCCGAAATGACGGTAGACCTGCCCCATCCCCGTCGCCGGCGGTCACCGGAGTTCTTGGAGCAGGTAGACCGGGTCTATGGCGTGCTGGCCGGACAAACCCAGCCGGAGCGTGTGGAACTGGGCACCGGCCCGGGCGAGCCGGGGCGCACCCGGGCCCTGCTGCCTATTTCCATCAGTGACTTGGCCGGGTTCCTGGAGCATGTGGCCGAGATGCCCAACCGTCAACACGACCTCTACCGCCTGGCAGAAGAATTGGGCGTGGATTCTAACCACTTGCTCCAGTTGACAGAGGTGGCGGAGTTGCTGGGGTTCGCCACCGTCGGCGGCGGCGACATCGCCCTGACTCCACTGGGAGAGACTTTTGCTGAAGCGAGTATCCTGGCCCGCAAGGAGATTTTCGCAACCCGTATCCGGCGGCTCCCGATGTTCCGCTGGCTGTTCTCCCTGTTGAATGTGGCGGAAGGCCACCGATTGAAGCGGGACGTCGTCCTGCGGGCACTGGAATTGGAGTTTCCACCCGACGGGGCCGAGAAGCAACTGGAGACCATCGTCAACTGGGGCCGCTACGCCGAAATCATCGCCTACGACGATGCCTCCGAGGACATCTTTTTGGAATCCCCGAGCGGTGTCGAGGCGATCTCATCGGCGTAGGGCGGTGGATAGCGTGGTTACAGCCAAAATCCCCATTGGAGATGATGCCACGCACCTCGTCCGCCATCCCTGCCAGGTGGCCTTGCACCGAAATGCGTCGGGCAAGACGGGCCGAGCGCCGGCAGCATAACTACGCCCTCTATGCCCGTACAGAACCAAAGCGAGGTGCCATGGGTTCGAGCGATCTTTTCGGCCAGGCCTCTTTGATCCTGGCCTCGCTGGCTGCGCTGGGGGCGGGGGTGGTCTCCTTTCTCTCCCCCTGTGTCCTGCCCCTGGTTCCCTCGGTGCTGGGGTATCTCACCGGCACAGCGGTCCGGCCGGGGATGCCGCTGCGGCGGTGGTTTGCCTTCTGGCACACCCTCTTTTTCGTGTTGGGGTTCAGTTTTATCTTTGTTCTGGTCCTCTCGCGTCTGGGCTTGCTCTTTGACCTGCTCTTTTCCCCGGTCACCTGGCTCGGCGGCTGGCCGGCCCGGGTCCTGGCCTGGCCCCAACGGCCTCCGCTGACCTACCTGGACCTCCTACAAAAGGCCGGCGGAGTCTTTTTGCTCCTCTTTGGCCTGCACACGATGGGGCTGCTGCGCATCGGCCTGTTCGACCTGGAGGGGCGGCTGCAGGTGCGGGTATCCCGCCGCTGGGGCTACCTTTCCTCGCTGCTGGTGGGGATCGTCTTTGCCCTGGGCTGGACGCCCTGCGTGACCGGGCCGCTGGCCGGCATCCTGGCGTTGGGGAGCGAGGCTCCCGGCCTGATGACCTACCTGCTGGGGCTGTACTCGCTGGGGTTGGGGGTGCCCTTTTTGCTGATGGGGGTCTTTATGGACCGGGCGGTGGCGGTGGTGCGCTGGATGGAGCGACACCGCCGGCCGGTGGCCATCCTCAGCGGTCTGCTCCTGATCGCCATCGCCCTGGCCATCTTTTTCGGACGGCTGCGGGCATTGGCCGGTCTGCAACCGTGGTTTTAGTGGGACCGATGGCGCAGGATAAATCCTGCGCCACGGCAACCGTGGTTTTAGTGGGACCGATGGCGCAGGATAAATCCTGCGCCACTGCAACCGTGGTTTTAGTGGGACCGACGGCGCAGGATAAATCCTGCGCCACGGATAAATCCTGCGCCACGGCCATCTTTTTCGGACGGCTGCGGGCATTGGCCGGTCTGCAACCGTGGTTTTAGTGGGACCGACGGCGCAGGATAAATCCTGCGCCACGGCAACCGTTTTAGTGGGACCGACGGCGCAGGATAAATCCTGCGCCACGGATAAATCCTGCGCCACGGCAGGCAGAGAGGTACATCATGGGCCGACAGGAACGCCAGATCGTTGAACAGGCCCGGAAACAGGTGGAGGCGCGCCGGCAGCGGCGGCGGGGGGAACAGTGCCTGCGCTGGGCGGTGGCCTGGTGGCTGGTCGTGCTGGTGCTCTTTTTCCTGCTGCCGCTTCCGGGCGGGCGGGAGGTGGGGTTGGCCGAGCGGGTCTGGGCGGCGGCGCACGGCGTTTGTGCCCAGAAGGAGGGGCACATGCTCTTTCTGGGGGGGCATGTTCTGCCCCTCTGCGCCCGCGACAGCGGCATCTACCTGGGCGCGCTGCTGGCGGTGCTCTATCTTTTGGCTATAGGTCGGGGGTGGGCGGGCGGCCGGCCCCCCCGCTGGTTCTGGCGGGTCGTGTGGGGGAGCATCGGTTTTTTTGCCGTGGACGTGGCCAACTCGGTGGCCGACGACTGGTTCTTTGGCGGCGTTTACCGGCCCCACAACCTGCTACGGCTGACCTCGGGCCTGTTGATGGGGCTGGTCACGGGGGTGCTGCTCCTGTGGGCCTTGCACCTCTCCTTTGCCCGGCGCCGGCCAGAGCGGCCAATCGTGGACCGGCCGGCCGGGTTCCTCGGCCTCCTGCTCGTAGAAGCCCTGGGTGGGCTGGCCCTGTGGAGCGGGTGGGGTTGGCTCTACCTGCCCATGACCGTCCTCACGCTCGGCGGGATGGTCGGGATGCTCCTGGTGGGGGTCTGGCTCCTCTTTCTCTTTTGGACAAGGGGAAGAGAACCGGTACCGGGTTTCCGGGAGGCCGCCCCGGCCTTTTTCTGGGCCGGCGTGACCACGGTGGCCCTGATCGCCAGCCTCTCCTGGTTGCGCTACCGGCTGGGGTTGTAGCCTGATGGCCCCTTTCCCCAGCCTGCCCCAGGCGAGCGCCTATGCCTTTCCGGGGTTGCAGGTCTGCCGGCCGGGTTCACAATACAGTTGAACGTCGGAACGTTCAAAAAAGAGGGGGGTCTGCTGGTTCGTCACCGGGTGCGCGGTACGAACTTGAACCGCGTAACAGGTTTCAGCAAAAGAGGGTTCTCTCTCCCTCGGCGTCCCGGATGAGGGTTTCCAGGGCGGCGCGGGCCTTGCGGATGACCGCCTCCGGCATCACCGGGACGACGCGGGCGGCAAATTCCTCCTCGTCCAGGACGCGGTAGCGGTGGTCCGGCCAGACCCACAGGTCCAGGTCCAGGTCGGTGTAGCGGATTGTGCGCCCGTCGAACGAGATCGGCGTGCAGATATTGGCGTACCAGCCCTTGAGAACGCCGGCCTCGTCGTACAGGGCAAAGATGTTGTACCAGCGACCGAACCAGTAGCGCTCGGTCAGGGCGTCCTCCGGGAGAAACTGAACAAAGCCGAGGTCGGCGCTGCGCTGGACCGGCCCCTGCAGGATGAGCATCTCTGCCGAGCGGTGGACCAACCGGGCCTGCCAGGTCACCTTGGGCCGGCCGTCGGCATAACGAGGGCGCACGGCGATCCAGAGCGCGTCGCTCATCGTCCTTTTGCCTGCACCAGGTCCCAGAGGGTGCGCAGGGCCGCGCCGTAGCGACCGTCCAGGACGACCGGGTCGGTGCTTTCCTCCTCGTTGTCCATCGTCACATAGGGAACGCGGATGCCCTGCACCTCCAGGTAGCCGGCCGGCTGCGGGGCCAGGTCGAACCAGTCGTCGCGCCGGTAGACCCGCTCCATCACCTCGCGGGCGACCATATGGGTAAGGATGCCGGCCTTGCGCTTTTCGTCGTAGCGGGCCACGTTGCGCCGCCACGACTCTTCAAACGAGACGGCGATGTAGAGGATCGCGCCGCGCCGGAGCACTTCCGGGAGGAGGCCGGCCAGGGCCTGGCGGTAGCCCTGCTCAATCCCCCGGGAGAACTCGACCAGGACGGTGTGGTCGGCGTAGCGTTCGGGGCGTTCCAGGCACTCCCTGCGGATGGCCCGGTTGAGCCGGTCAATGAGGAGGGGCCAGATGACCGGGTCGGTGGTAGCATAGCCGCCCTCGTCGGTGCAGTAGGAGTAGACCCGCGGCCGGCCGTGGGCCTCCCGCAGGTCGTCGTCCAGGAAATAGTCCCAGAGGATCGGAAAGTCGTCCATCACGATCAGGCGGCCCAGGTGGTAGCGATCGGCGCGGCGGTCGTCGGGCTGGTGGAGCATATAGTCAATGAACTCCGACTTGCCGCCGGCCGGCCGACCCAGGACCAGCAGGTGTTCCAAGATATCCACAGGGCACCTCAGGGGATGTAGAGGATGCGGCCACAGGTTTCGCAGCGGACCAGGTCGTCGCCGGCGATGGCGGCCTTGCGGGTGAGGAGCGAGATTTGCAGATGGCAGCCGCTGCAGACCATCTCCTCCACCTGGGCGACGGCGGTCCCCTTCTGGGCGGCGAGTTTCTCATAGAGGGCCAGAGCCGCCGGGGCGATCTCGGCGGCGAGGGCCGGCCGCTCCGACTGGAGCGCCTCCAGCCGGGCCTGCAGGGCCTTCTCCGTCTCGACGAGTTCGTCCAGGAAGGTCTGGTGGGCCTCCTCGTACCGGGCCAGTTCCCGCTGCACCACCTCGACCTGTTCTCGCTCCTCGTCCAGCGCGACCATCAGTTCCAGCCCCTGGTCCTCCAGTTCCGCGCAGCGCCGCTTGAGGTCCACGATCTCGGTCTCCAACGCCTGCGCCTCCTTGGCCGAGCGGACCATGCCGCCGTAGAGCCGCTCCTCCATCTCTCGGGTCTTTTTTTCCAACCCCTGGAGGGAGCGTTCGAGCCGCCGCGCCTCCAGTTCGTGCTGCCGGAGGGAGTGTTCGGACTTGTGGCAGGTCTCGCGCATAGTCTGCAGGGATGCCTCCCGCTCCTTCCTCTGAGCGGCACAGTCGGCAAGTTTGCGCTTCAGAAGGGCGACCTCCTGATCGAGTTCCTGCAGGCGAAAGAGCCGTTCGACCTGACGCATGGTCGCTCCTAGTGTTCGGGGGGTTGCCCCCTCCCCAGTCCGGCGTAGCCGTCAGGGGTGGGGAGAGGGCGGCCCGCCGTCAGATGTACAACCGCTCCGGGTCTACCTCCTCCCGGAGGATGCGCAGTTCCTCGGCCGTGGGGGGTTCGTTTTCCTCGATGGTATCGGCCAGGAGGAGTTCAAAGCCGGTGTTTTCCAGAACCTGTTCTACCGTCACGCCCGGCTGGACCTTGATCAGGCGCATGCGCTTGCTTGCGGGGTGAAAGTCCAGGATGGCCAGGCTGGTGACGACACGGTAGGGACCGGTGCCGGCCGGCAGGCCGGCGGCCTCCCGTGCCCCCGGTCCGGTCAGGTAGCCGGGGGTGGTGATAAAGTCGCACCTTTCCAAAAAGCGGCGTTTGTCGTGGCGCATGATGATGATCGTCTGCCAGCAGTGCGAGCCGACATCGTTGCCCCCGCCGCTTCCGGGCAGGCGCACCTTGGGGTGGTCGTGGTCGTCGCCGATGATGGTGGAGTTGAGGTTGCCGTAGGGGTCGATCTGGGCCCCGCCGAGAAAGCCATACTCGACAAAACCGCGCTGGGCCGTCTCGACAATGTCGCAGATGCCGGAGGCGGCGACGGCCTTGTAAAAGGTGCGTGACTCGCCCACGGCCAGGGGCAACCGCTCCAGGATCGCCCCGGTGCCGCCGAACTCAAAGATCGGCACGAGGTTCGGGGCGTGCATCTTTTGGGCCAGGGCCGCGGCCAGCATGGGGATGCCGGTGCCGATAAAGGCAGTGGCATTGTCCTCCATCAACCGGGCCGCGCTGCAGATCAAAAGTTCCGTGGAGTTGTAGTTCGTTTCCATCGCCTTACCTCCCGACCACGGCGTCCTGGAGTTGGCGCAGTCGCTCCTGGCCGATCAACTCCAGGTACTCCTCGTGGCTGCTGACCCCATAGACGTACTTGTCCATGTAGGCCTGCATCCCCTCGACCGTTTTCGACATCTCGACATAGTCGCGGATGTGCGGCTCGTCCCGTTCGTAACGGTAGACCATCTCGCCGGGGTGGGAACCGAAGGGGGCGTGGACGACGGCGTCCACCAGGTAGTAGGGGATGATGGTGCGGTCGGGGTATTTGCGAATCTCCTCCGTGTCCACAATCTCCTCCGCGCTGACGATGAGCCGTTTGCAGGCGCGGGCCATCTCGAAGGCAAAGCCGCTGATTCCCTCGATCTGGGCGTTGCCATAACGGTCGGCCCGATGGACGTGGATCAGGCCGACGTCAATGACCAGGGCCGGCAGGAGGGCGACCTTTTCCCCGGTAAAGGGGCACTCGACGACCTTGGCCGCGCTGTAGCGAAGGGTGTCGGAGCCGAGCATAGACTTGACCGGGATAAAGGGCACGCCTATCGCGGCGGCCTTCATCCGCCAGGTGATGGCGCCGTTGCTCCACTCGACCAGTTGGAGTCTGCCGGCCTCGGCGGCCCGGCGGAGGACGTGAGAGACGCCATAGACCTCCAGGCCGTGGTAGGTGATGTCCATCGCCTCGATCAGGCCGGCGGCGATCCACAGGTCCAACTCGAGCACCCCCTGGCCGACGGCGCGGAGGTGCTTTTTCCCCTGGCGGACCAGTTCGCGGGCCAGTGACATCGGTGCGCGCACCGTGCCGTAGAGTTCCTTGGCGATATAGTCGCCGTCGTGGACGAAACGGGCGATCGCCTCCTGCTCACTCATCAGTTTGTCCACAAAGGCCTTGGGCTTTTTGCGGTTCCACCGGCGAAACTCCTCCATACTGTAGGGCTGGAGGAGTTTACCGATTCCCGATTCCAGTACCTGCACGTTCACCTCCTTGTCGTTCTGCGGGGGCGGCGGTGGCCCCGGTTTCGGTGTATGAAAAAGGCCGGCCGCCGGCCCTCAGGCCGACATCCGGCCAACCGGCATACCGGAGGAGCAGGGCGGGCATGCCGCCGGGGGCCCTGGCCGATGACCTGCTCGCAGACCCCAGACCCTCTTGGGATGATGGCGCATATCCGCCGGCTCCTTTTCAGTCCGTGACCTCTCGGTGAAGCCGGGTGTATTCTAACACACCTTTGGGAGAGAGGCAAGCGCAGTCCAGTCCTGAACACGGCGATACCAAAGTCGCGTCGGTGTGGCACGAATGGCCAGGGCCCGGCTGCAGGCACGTGACGCGCGCGTGCGCTGGCGCCTTGTCGGGCCGGCTCTACGCGGCACGG
>FWPU01007667.1_pt1 | contig 19560 bp, 16 predicted proteins | sample 2228361 | NCBI WGS metagenome assembly FWPU01 (sample SAMEA103939777, study PRJEB20133) | metagenome
AAAATAAAAGCTTTATTAAAAGAAAATTTGTTAATTATGCAATTAAAAAATGTGACCTTTTGGTCTGTGCCAATAAATATGTGCTTGAAATTATAAGAAAAAATGTGGAATTTAAAAAAAGCTGTGTTTTGTACCCCGGTGTTGATATTAAATATTTAGAAATTATTAATAAACAACTTGAAGTAGAAAAAGAAAAAGATTTTGTTTTACTTACTGTTGCAAATCTTGTTAAGAGAAAAAATATAGATACTGTTCTAAGGGCTTTGAGTCTTCTTAAGGATAATTACAATTTTAAATATTACATTGTGGGTAAAGGGCCGGAAGAAGAAAATCTTAAGAAACTTTCTAATGATTTAAGATTAAATGAAAGAGTTATATTCCTTGGAGAACTGGGAGAGGAAAAATTTAAGTATTATAAAATTTGTGATGTATTTATTATGCCTTCAAAGGTTGTTGAGGAAGAAGGCTCTTTTGAAGGATTTGGTATAGTCTTTCTTGAAGCGGCTTTTTTTAAAAAGTTTTTAATAGGCGCAAAAACAGGCGGTATACCCGAAGCAATTGGAAATGGTAAAACAGGTATTTTAATAGAAAATCCAGAAGATTATAAAAAACTTGCTGAGATTATAAAAGAATATTTTAAAAATCCAGAAAAGTTCAAAAGGATGAGAGAAAAGGCTTACGAAAGGAGTGTTTCACTTTTTGATATTAAAAAACTCATCAAAAATTATGAAAAAACTCTTGAGAGTTTGAAAAATGAAAGTAATTCACATTGACTCAGAAAAATACTTTGGTGGAGGGCAGAATCAGATTTATCTTTTGAATAAATATCTTATCCAGGAAGGCATAAAAAGCGTGGTTTTTTGCCCTTTGAATTCTCCTCTTTTTTTAAAATTAAGAAAGGAAAATTATAATGTTCAATCCCTTTCTTTTAAGAATATTTTAAATTACATAAAAAAAGAGAAACCTGAAATTATTCATACTCATTCGGGTAAATCTCTCACAATTTCTCATGTTTTAAAAGTTTTAAGTCCTGGGATAAAAGTTCTCTTTACAAGAAGAATTACAAGGGGAATTAAATTCTGTTTTTTTAGAAAATTTTTGATTGATGCTGTGGTCTGTATTTCTGAAGATATTAAGAAAAGATTGGAAGAGTGTTTTCCTGCTCATAAAGTTTTTATAATTTACAGCGGTATTGAGAAGGAAAAAGTAAATGTTCCTGAACCTACATGGCACGATAAAAACAAATTTATTATAGGAAACATAGGCCATCTTTTGCCCTATAAGGACCATATTACTTTAATAAGAGGATTTTATGAATTTTTAAAGGTTTATCCCGATTCACTTCTTGTAATAATAGGGGAGGGTGGGGAAAAAGAAAATATTCTTCATATTATCAGGAAATTGAAAATAGAGGATAGGGTTATTCTTACAGGTTTTTTACCCGATGCAGGTTCTTATATAAAATATTTTTCTGTTTTTGTAATAACCTCATCTCATACCGAAGGACTTTGTTCTTCCATAATAGATGCCTTTATGCAAAAAGTTCCTGTAATAGCAACTAACACCGGCGGAATAAAAGAACTGGTAAAAAACAATGTAACAGGTATTTTAATTAGTAAAAGAAATACCGAGGAATTAAAAAACGCTCTTTTAAAAATAAAAGAAGACAAAAAACTTGTAAATGAACTTATAAGAAATGCATATGAGTATTCTTTTAACTTTACCGCAGAAAATATGGTTCAATGTAATTTAGAGGTTTACAAAAAACTTTTATCCTATTAAATTTTTGCCATTATATACCCTTCTTTTGCTTTGTAAGAACTTCTCACAAAAACACCTGATGCAACAAATTTAAAACCCATATCATAACCTATTTTTTGAAATTTTCCAAACTCCTGAGGGGAATAATATTTTTTAACAGGTAGATTTTTCTTTGTGGGCCTTAAATATTGCCCAATGGTGATTATTTCACAACCCGCTTTTTTTATATCCTTCATAGTTTCAATTATTTCTTCTTCTTCTTCTCCAAGCCCTATTATTATTCCACTCTTTGTGATCATCCCATGTGAAATTTCTTTTATTTTTCTCAAAATTCCAAGGCTCTTTTCATAACCCGCTCTTTTATCCCTTACAAAAGAAGTTAATCTTCTAACAGTTTCAACATTATGAGCTATAACATCGGGTCCAGAATTTACGACTCTTTCAATCGCTTCTTGGTTTAAATCGAAATCTGGAATTAAAACCTCTACCTTTATCTCAGGATTTAACTTCTTTATTTTTTTTACTGTCTCAGAATAATGCCCAGCCCCATAATCAGGTAAATCATCTCTGTCGACAGAAGTTATTACCGCATATTCAATGCCAAGTCCCTTTATGACAAGTGCGACTTTTAAAGGTTCTTCGGGGTCCAGAGGATTTGGATTTCCCTTTTTTACGGAACAGAACCTGCATCCCCTTGTGCATATATTCCCCATTATCATTATGGTGGTGGATTTTTCTGCCCAGCATTCACCGAGATTGGGACAGAGAGCAGATTCACAAACCGTGTGAAGTCCAAATCCCTTTAAAAGGGACTTTACATCTTTAAAATGACCAAATCCTGGAAGGCGTGTTTTAACCCATTCTGGTTTTCTCTCAAATTTCATTTTCAACTCTAACCTAAAATTTTCTCGTACTCTTTTAAAGTTTGTCTTGCTATAATAAGTTTTTGAATTTCTGATGTTCCCTCATATATTTCAGTAACCTTTGCATCTCTGAAAAATCTCTGTATAGGATGTTCTCTTGAATAGCCCATTGAACCGTGTATTTGGACTGCTTTTGTTGTTGCCCACATTGCTGTTTCTGATGCAAATAATTTTGCCATTGATGCCTCTTTTGTGAATCTCTCTCCCTTTTGCTTTTTCCAGGCTGCATAATAGGTAAGGAGTCTTGCAGACTGGAGTCGCGTCTCTATATCCGCAATGTAAAACGCAATAGCCTGATGCTGTATAATCGGAACACCAAAAGCAACTCTTTCCTTTGCAAACCTTATTGAATGTTCAAGAGCAGCCTGAGTTATTCCAAGAGCCTGTGCAGCAATACCTATTCTCCCTGCATCGAGGATACTCATTGCAATTTTGAAACCGTCCCCTTCCTCACCAAGTCTATTTTCAACAGGAACCCTGTAATTTTCTAAGGTTACTTCACAGGAATGGGCGCTCCTTATACCTAATTTTTTTTCAGGTGGCGATTTTATAAGACCAGGCAAAGAACAATCTGCTATAAAACAGGTGACACCTTTATGTTTTTTTGCCTTATCAGTCACAGCAAAAACAAGTATATAATTTGCTTCCGGACCATTTGTTACCCAGACTTTTTTACCATTTATAACATATTCGTTACCTTCCCTTTTTGCCATTGTTAAGAGGTTAGAAGCATCAGAGCCTGTATGAGGCTCTGTGAGCGAGAAAGCTCCCAATTTTTCTCCTTTTGCAAGTGGGGTAAGAAACTTTTTTTTGTGCTCTTCTGTTCCAAATTTATTTAGTCCATAGCAGACAAGTGAATTATTAACAGAAACTATCACTCCATGAGCAGGACATATCCTTGAGAGTTCTTCAATTGCTATTACATAGCTTATTGCGTCAGTACCTGCGCCTCCATACTGTTCTGAAATTTCCATACCGAGAAAACCAAGTTCTGCAAGTTTTTTAATTGTTTCTTTTGGAAATTTTTCCTCTTCGTCATTTTTGTCAGCAATTTTTGCTATTTCCTTTTCAGCAAAATCCCTTATTGTATCCCTTATCATCTTATGCTCTTCGGTTAGTTCAAAATCCATCTTTCCTCCTATTTTATTTTTGGATTAAATTATAAATAAATTTGAACTTGAAGGTCAATGTAAATTATAATTAATAAGGTGAAAGAAGTAATAGAAAAAATAAAAAGCGGTGATGAGAGGGAAATAGCAAAGTGTATTTCCCTTATTGAAAGAGATTCGGATGGTGCATCTTCTCTTATTAAGCAAATTTTTCCATACACGGGCAAAGCATTAAGAATAGGAATAACAGGGCCTCCGGGTGCGGGTAAATCTACTCTTATAGATAAACTTACATTGAACTTAATTCAAGAAGGTGAAAATGTGGGCATAATAGCTCTTGACCCGATTTCTCCTTTTTCAGGAGGAGCATTACTTGGAGACAGGGTGAGGATGGGTGATTTAAATCTTGAAAATAAGGTGTTTATAAGGAGCATGGCTTTGAGAGAAGGAGAAGGAGGGATTTCAAGATTTGCTCTGGATGCAGCAGATATTCTTGATGCCGCTGGTAAAAATTATGTAATTATAGAGACAGTCGGCATAGGGCAATCAGAAATTGAAATCGCCTATTTTACAGATTGCACGGTTCTGATTTTATCACCTGAGGCAGGTGATGGGATTCAGGCAATGAAGGCAGGGATTTTAGAAGCAGTTGATTTGATAGTAGTTAATAAGGCTGATAGACCAGGTGCAGAGGATTTGAAAAGGGATATTTTATTTGCATTTAATCTTTCAGGGAAAAAAATAGATATTCTCTTGACCAATGCACTAAAAGGTGAAGGAATTAATGAACTTGTGGTGAGTGTGGGAAAATTTATAAAAAAATCTAGAGAAAAGAAAAAATTTGAAGAGAGGAGAAAAAAAATAATTAAGCATAGAATAAGAAAAATTATTTCTTCAAAAATAGAAAAAAATGTGGAAGATAAAATAGGTATAGATAATATCCTTGATAAAATAGCTCTTGATGTTTATAGTTTAAAATATTCTGCTTATGAGGCTGCTGACAGGATATTCAAGAAATTTTTTTAAGGGGGTTTAAAAATGGAGGAAAAGAAAAAAATTAAAAAAGATGAAAGTTGCAGAGGTGGATTCCCTTATTCTTATATAGAATCAAAAGAAAAAGAGACGCTTGTTGAAGAAGACCTTGAGGAAAAAATAAAAAGATTATCAAAGAAAAATTCAAGATTTCCAGGAAGTATAATACCTTCTGAAAAGGTATGTTATACAAAAGAAGATATAGAGAAATTTGATCCTGAAAAAGATCTTGGAAAGCCAGGTGAATACCCCTTTACAAGAGGTGTTTATGAAACAATGTACAGAGGCAAATTATGGACAATGCGTATGTTTTCCGGTTTTGGAACAGCTGAAGACACAAACAAAAGATTTAAATTCCTTCTTGAACATGGTCAAACAGGTCTTTCAATTGCCTTTGATATGCCAACCCTTATGGGTTATGATTCTGACCATCCCAGGTCAAGAGGTGAAGTCGGAAAAGAAGGAGTTGCAGTGTGCACCCTTGAAAATATGAGAACCCTTTTTAAGGATATACCAATGGATAAAGTATCGACATCAATGACAATAAATCCTACTGCATTTATTTTACTTGCGTTCTATGTTGCTGTTGCAGAAGACCAGGGAGTTCCTCTTCATAAATTAAGAGGGACAATCCAAAACGACATATTGAAAGAATATATAGCTCAGAAGGAATTCATATTCCCTCCAGAGCCCTCAATAAAATTAATAATAGATACTGTGGAATTCTGTTCGAATCATATTCCTAAATGGCACCCGATTTCAATAAGTGGTTATCATATAAGAGAAGCGGGCTCAACAGCTGTTCAAGAACTTGCATTTACCTTAATGGATGGATTTACCTATGTTAAATATGCGATTGAGAGAGGTCTTGATGTTGACGAATTTGCTCCCCAACTTTCTTTCTTTTTCAATTCCCACATGAACTTTTTTGAAGAAATAGCAAAATTCCGTGCAGCAAGGAGAATATGGGCGAGATGGATGAAGGAGAGATTCGGTGCTAAAAAACCAGAATCCTACAGGTTAAAGTTCCATACCCAGACAGCAGGATGCTCTTTAACAGCTCAGCAGCCTGAAAATAATATAATAAGGACTACAATAGAGGCACTTGCAGCGGTTTTAGGAGGGACACAGAGCCTTCATACAAACTCAATGGACGAGGCTCTTGCTCTTCCTACGGAGAAGGCTGCAAAAGTTGCATTAAGAACTCAGCAGATAATAGGCTATGAGACAGATATTCCTGATGTTATAGATCCTCTTGCAGGGTCCTATTTTATTGAATATCTTACAAACAAAATGCAAGAGGAAGCAGAAAAGATATTTAAAAAAATAGAGGGAATGGGTGGTATGATTTCTGCAATTAAAAAAGGATGGCCACAAAAAGAGATTTCGAGATCAGCATATGAATTTCAAAAAGATGTTGAAGATAAAAAATATCTCGTTGTGGGAGTTAATGAATTTGCAGAGGATGAGAAGATAGAAATGCCAATACTTAAAATACTCCCTGAAATTGAAGAAAAACAGATAAGAGAGGTGAAAGAATTTAAAGAGAAAAGGGACAATATAGTTGCAAAAAATAAACTGGAAGAGTTGAAAAAAGCGGCTGAGAAAAACGAAAATCTGATGCCCTATACAATATCCGCGGTAAAGGCGCGCTGCACACTTGGAGAGATAGTTGAGGAGCTTAAAAAAGTTTATGGAATATGGCAGGAACCGCCTAATTTATATTGAAAATGAAAAAAGATAAAATAAGAGTTTTGGTTGCAAAAGTGGGGCTTGATGGGCACGACAGAGGGGCAAAGGTTATAGCATCTGCATTCAGAGACGCAGGTTTTGAGGTGATATACTCAGGACTTCACCAGACGCCTGATGCGGTTGTGAGAACTGCTGTGCAGGAAGATGTTGATGTTATAGGTATAAGCATACTTTCAGGAGCACATATGACAATATTTCCTGAAATTCTAAGGCTACTCAAAGAAAAAGGTGTGGCGGATATTATCATTACAGGTGGAGGTATAATTCCCGAAGATGATGCCCAAAAACTTTATGAAATGGGTATAGGAAAACTTTTCGGTCCCGGAACTCCGTTAAATGAAATAATTGAATATGTTAAAGAAGAAGTGAAAAGGAGAAGAAAAAAGGAAGATTAGAAAGATATATATTAAGTTGAAAATGGTAAATGATAAAAAATTAAAGTTTTTTTATTTTGGGGTGAAAAATTTATATACAGAACATGGATTTAAATAAATTTAAAGATGAGATAAAACTTTTAAAAAATGACACTCAATGGTATGTTAATTCCCTTTTTGAAGAAAACATAGCGAGATTTGGATGATATCCTTTAAAAAATTTTTATCAAAAAATTTTGAAATCTATTACATTAAAACAGGTACATTTAAGCTTGATGGTGGCTCAATGTTTGGAACAGTTCCTAAGACTATTTGGAATAAAATATATCCCTGTGATGATAAAAATAAAATTACCCTTTCCCAGAATTCTCTTCTTGTTATTTCTGAAAATTTAAAACTTTTAATAGAACCCGGATGCGGAAATAAATGGGATGAAAAGAGAAAGAAAATATTTGAGTTTGAAGGTGGTATAGAAAATTTAGAAAATTTAGGATTTTCACCCAATGAAATAACTCATGTAAGTTTTACTCATCTTCATTTTGACCATGCAGGAGGAGCAACAAAAATTAAAAATGGAAAGATAAAGCCTTTCTTTAAAAATGCGGTATATTTTATAGGAAAAGAAGAACTTGAAGATGCGTTGAATTCAAATGAGAGAACAAGGGCAAGTTATTTAAAGGAAGATTTTATTCCACTTATTGAGACAGAAAATATAAAGCATATAAAAAAAGACTGTGAGATACTCCCTGAAATAAAAGCTATAATAACAGGAGGACATACAAAAGGTCATATAATATTTTTGATTGAAGATAAATTTTTATTCTTCGGTGATTTAGTCCCCACAGCAAAGCATCTCCATCTTCCCTATATAATGGCTTATGATAATTTTCCTCTTGAAACCCTTAGGAAAAGAAAGAAAATATATAGGATGTGTATGGAAAAACAAATCCAGGTATTTTTCCCACATGATACAGAGATTAAAACAGGATATATAGTTCAAAAAGAAAGTAAATTTATTTTAAAAGAAATTGAGTAAAATCCCTAAAAATGTAAAAGCACTGGGTTTTGTTTCTTTTTTTAATGATATTGCGTCTGAGATAATAAACCCTTTGTTACCTGTTTTTATAACATCTGTTCTGAAAGCAGGGACAATTGCACTTGGAACCATTGAGGGAATTGCAGAGGCAACAGGTTCTTTACTTAAATTATTTTCAGGAATAATATCGGATAAAATAAAAAAGAGGAAAACTCTGGTTGTTATAGGTTACACAATTGCGAACTTTTCAAGACCTTTAATAGGAATTACAGGCAGTTGGATTCAGGTTTTAATTTTAAAATTTTTTGACAGATTTGGAAAAGGGATAAGAGCTTCACCGAGAGACGCATTGATTTCTCTATCCACAAAAAAGGAAGAAATGGGAAAAGCATTCGGATTTCAAAGAGCAATGGATCATTTGGGTGCCCTTACAGGACCTCTCATCGCTTTTGGTCTTCTATATTTTCTTGATTTAAGAAAAATTTTTTTACTATCAATAATTCCAGGTATAGTAACAATAATTGTTTTGCTCTACTTTGTGAAAGAAGTAAAGGGTGAGGAAAAGAAAAGGAAAATTTCTTTAAAGGGGAAGTTCTCAAAAAAATTTTATTATATAATATTTGTATTTTTTCTTTTCAATCTTGGCAATTCATCGGATGGATTTTTAATTTTAAAAGCAAAGGAAGAGGGAATTAAAATTTTTATGCTTCCGCTTTTTTGGAGTTTACTTCATCTTATAAAATCGATGTTTTCTGTTCCTGCAGGTATATTTTCTGATAAACTGGGAAGAAAAAGTGTTATAATTGTTGGATGGTTTATTTATTCACTAACTTATCTGGGTTTTGCCTTTGCAAAATCCCTTCTATTTTTTGTATTTTTATTTTTCTTTTACGGACTTTATTTTGCCCTGACAGAAGGTGTTGAGAGGGCTATGATTTCTGACTATGCAGATAAAAAATATAGAGGAAGTGCTTTTGGATTGTACCACTTTGCTCAGGGAATAAGTCTTTTCTTTGCTTCCTTTATATTCGGTATATTATGGAATTATTTTGGTTCAACTCTACCTTTTATTACAGGGGGAATGATTTCTTTTATCTCAATTATCTTACTTCTCTTGGCTTAAACCTCGGCTTCTTCCTTTTTAATTTCTTTCATTTTTGGAACTTCTCCTTCTGCTGATATTTCACCGTAGGGGCTCCATACATGGGCTTTACCTACCACCTTGAAGGCAGCAGTGTATTCTGTTATCTGAACTATTAAAACCTCTCCATGTGAGAGTATTTCAGTATGAGAAACTCTTGTCTCCCTTCCTCTTGTCAATCCCATAACTCTTACGCCATTTTCCTTGGCTCTTATGATTATATAGGGGTTATTTGAGACCACTTCATTCTTTTTGTACACATTCTCTCTCTGTTCAAGCATTTTTTACCTCCTCTTTTAAATCTGCAAAGTTCTCTGAAACAAACTTTTTCGTTTCTCTTAAAGCTCTTTCTGCAACATATCTCCTCTTTTCCATTTTGTCTTTAAATTTTGGTATTTCTTCAAAAAGACCTAAATTTATGTTCATAGGAGAAAATTTTTCAGGTTCGGCATTGACTATATAGTTTAATAAAGCTCCAATCGCACTATTCTTAGGGAAAATTAATGTGGGTTTATTGTTTTTCCTTAAAAAAGCATTTATACCTGCGACGAGTCCTCCTGCAGCTGCTTCAACATAGCCTTCTGTTCCTGTTATCTGACCTGCAAAAAATATGTATGGATTTTTTTTAAGAGACAAATCCTGATTAAAAAGTTTTGGTGAATTTATATAAATGTTTCTGTGAACTTTACCATATCTTAAGAATTCTGCATTTTCAAGCCCGGGAATTAACCTGAAAACTCTTTTCTGCTCTTTTATATTTAACTGTGTCTGGAATCCGACGAGTGAATACATAGTTCTTTCTCTGTTTTCGGGTCTTAACTGAACAATTGCAAAGGGCTTTTCCTTAAAATCTATATATTCAAAACCATCGGGTCTTAAAGGTCCGCATCTCAGAGTTTCATAACCTCTTTTTGCTATAACTTCTAAAGGAAGGCATCCTTCAAAATAGGGGATTTTCTCAAACTCTTTTGGCTGATGTATTTCTGCTTTTAGAAGTTCTTCATAAAATATTTTATACTCTTTCTCTGTTAAGGGTGCATTCAAATAGGAATCATCTATTCCAAACCTGTCTCCTCTGAAAAGTTTTTCCATATTTAGAGAGTCAAAACTCGTTATGGGTGAAACAGCGTCATAGAAATAAAGAAATTCTTCACCTAAGTAATCTTTTAGTTCTTTTGCAAAATTTTCATGAGTTAAAGGACCTGTTGCGATTATTGAAATACCTTCAGGGATTTTTCTTACTTCCTGTCTTCTCACTTCTATATTCTCATTATTTTCTATTTTTGAGGTTATGTATTCTGAAAAAATTTTTCTATCAACAACCATTGCTTTACCTCCTTTCAGAGAGGCAAATCTGGCTGATTCCATTATAATAGAGCCAAGCATTTCAATCTCTTTTTTCAAAAGACCATGAGGATGGTATAATTCTTTTGATTTCAATGAATTTGAACATACAAGTTCTGCAAAATAATGGGTTTTATGAGCAGGGGTCATCTTAAAAGGTCTTGACTCATAGAGAATTACTTTTTCACCCCTTTTGGCTATTTGCCATGCTGCCTCTGAGCCAGCAAGACCTCCCCCTATAACATTTATCTGCACTTAACCTCCTCTTCAGTGATAATACAGTCAATTAGCTTTGAAGGTACACTCTCAAAATAATAATTATCAAGAGAAAGATGTTTCAAATTGTCAGATATTTTCAAGGTTGAAGAAAGCAAAAAGGATTTTACTCCCAAATTCTGAGCCAGCATAAGAATTATTTTTGTCCCAACTTTATTATAAAACCCATCACTGTAAATTGCATCTGCGCCTATTAAAATTATGTTTGCTTCTTCAAGAGCCCTTACAATGTGAGTGTCAGGTATCTTCCTTACATTAAACCCATATTTTTTAAAATCTTTTTCCGTTTTTTTACCCTCCCCTCCAGGTTCTGAATCAGTACATATAATTTCCTGTATCTTTACTTTATCTTTAATGTATCTTAAAGTTCTTATTACTGTTGAAGAGTTAGAATGGGTGAGGATTTTTAGACTAGCAGGTAATACCTTTAACAGGTTTTCCCCAATTTTAGGGATACTTCTCTCTATCTTCATTATCAATTTATCAGTTAATTCTTTGATATTTTCATCCTTCTCACTAGCAAATATTTCAAGGGCTTTGTAAAAGACAGCCATCTGGGGTTTTGATTCAATTATCTTTTGCAATGCGGACAGAATATTCTGTTTTTCTATTTTTATTCTTGCTTTTTTGAGTTCTTTTAAAAAATTAAGAAGCAGTTCTTCGGAACCTGCTGTTAGATTTCTTGAAATTTTAAATACAATTCTCTCCAACATCTTGGCTTTATCTTTTCTTTAAGAAGCGGGCGACGGGGATCGAACCCGTAACCCCCAGCTTGGAAGGCTGGTGCTCTTCCTGTTGAGCTACGCCCGCAATAATTTCCCAATTTTTTAACCATCAATCATTCACTGGAGGGGGAGGGATTCGAACCCCCGAAGGCCGATGCCAGCAGATTTACAGTCTGCCCCCGTTGTCCACTTGGGTACCCCTCCACCAACAAAATTACAAGTTTATTATCAATTATTATATTAATAGTAAATAACTTTTTTTCAATAAATTATTAATTATCCACCATCCCATTAGCCGGCGGAGGGATTTGAACCCCCGACCTGGTGATTACAAATCACCTGCTCTTCCGCTGAGCTACACCGGCATTTAAAGTTTATAAATTATACAAGAATGGACCAAATAAGTCAATTGAATTATGGGGATGAGGAAGTTTAAAATAAACACTTAAAAAATGTGGGAGGTTTAAAATGGACAAGGAATTTAAGTATATAAAGTTCTCGAAGGATGGTAAAACAGGTGTAATAACCCTGGCGAGACCTAAGGTTAATGCTTTAAACAAAGATTTAATCCTTGAACTGGAATGCGCTCTTTATAAAATTGAATATGATGAAAAGGATATAAGATGTGTTATAATTCATGGTGAGGGAAATAATTTCTGTGCAGGTGCTGATATTAAAGATATGAAAGATTTTTCACCTGTTGAAGCAAAAGATTTTTCTGAAACAGGTCATAGAGTTTTAAAAAGAATTGAAACTTTAAAGGTTCCTGTTATTGCGGCAATTCACGGGTATGCACTGGGTGGTGGTTGTGAGGTTATGCTCGCATGTGATATAAGGGTTGCTTCAAAGGATGCCAAAATAGGACAGCCAGAGGTTAAAATAGGTGTTCTGCCGGGATTTGGTGGAACACAGAGGCTTACCAGACTAGTTGGTAAGGGAAAAGCAATGGAACTTATATTTACAGGTGAATGGGTTAATGCTGAAGAAGCTTATAGAATAGGTCTTGTTGATATTCTGACTGATGAGGAAAAACATCTTGAAGTTGCAAAGGAAATTGCCAGGAAAATAGAACTTGCAGGCCCTTTTGCAGTAGCCTATTCTAAAAAGGCTATGTACTATGGGCTTAATCTTGAAAGAGGATTTGAATATGAAAAGGGACTTTTTGGACTCCTGTTTTCAACAGGAGAACCTGAAAAAGGTATAACAGCATTTCTTGAAAAAAGGACACCAGAATGGGAAAAATAAAATTAACATATATTTTTTCCGCGATTTCTTTCATTTTGCTAATAATTGTGCTTTTCTTTATTCAAAAAAGAGAAGTCCATGTCACGATTTCTCCAAAGGAGCTTGAAAAAGTTCCTGGTGAAGAGGAAATTCTTGAATCTCGTAGAACCGAAATAAGCTGGATGGGTGTTTATCTGAGAGGAGAGAAAATAGGTTATATTGAAACAAAAGAGACAGAAAAACCAAAAGGTTTTGAAATAAGTCAAAGAATGTTTATTCAGGTTATAATGCTTGGAGAGAAAAAGGGAGTAACTGCTCAAACAATAGTAAATACGGATAAGAACTTTAGATTAAGAACTTTTGACTTTTTCCTGATTTCTCCAGACAGTAAAATGAAATTAATGGGGGAGAGGAAAGGGACAAAACTGATTCTTTCTTATGGAAACAGAAAAGAAACAATTGAACTTGGTGAGATTGCATTTTTACCTGTTACTCTTGAGGCATTTTTGAAAGATAAAAAAATTAAGGAAGGAGAAAAACTCACTTTCAGGATGTTTGACCCTTCAGTTAAACAGGTGTCTGATGCAACACTGTATTATAAGGGAAGGGAAAAAATAGAACTTAAGGGTAAGGAAATTGATACTGATGTATATGAATATGAGTTTGCAGGTGTAACCCAGAGAATTTTTATGAGAGATGGCGAAATAATAAGAGAAGAACTTCCCTTTGATATGGTGTTGGTGAAAGAGTCTAGGGAAGAGGCAATAAAACTGGGAGAAAAGCCTATTGACCTTCTTTTTAAATACGCTGTGAAACCAAAAGGTAGCAGAGTTAAATTGGATGCCAGAAAAGTTGTTTACAGGCTGTCGAACATAAATCCTGATGTTCTTGACCTTGAATTTGCCGGTCAAAGACTCATTCAAAAGGGTGAAGATTATGCTGTGATAGAGGTTGAGAAAACCAATTTAAAAGAAATTGATAGAATAAACATAGATGAAAACCTGAAAGAATTTTTGAAACCCACCCTTTTTATACAATGTGAAAGCCCTGAGATAATTGATACTGCAAAGAAATGGGCAGAGGGCAAAAATGTTACCTTGAAAACAAAAAGTCTTCTATATAAAGTTTTTAATTATCTTACTAAGGAACCTTCTGTGACCATTCCATCTGCAATAGATGTATTACATAATCGCAAGGGAGACTGTAATGAACATTCTATACTTTACGCTACTTTACTTAGAGCAATAAATGTGCCTTCACAGATAGCAGTGGGACTTATTTATCAGGAAGGATATTTCTGGTACCATGCCTGGAATGCGGTCTATCTTAATGAATGGATTTTTGTTGACCCGACTTACGCAGAGTTTCCTGCTTCCCCTCTTCATATAATGCTAAAACTCGGTGATATAGAAAAACAGGCAGAAGTTGCTCCTATTGTCGGTAAAATAGAGATTGAAATACTTGAGATAGATTGAAAATTTTAGCAGTAAAAGGACTTTTTAAAGATTTCGGTGCTTTTAAACTTGGTCCTCTTAGCTTTGAGGTTAAAAAAGGTGAAATTTATGCTCTTGTGGGACCAAATGGCTCTGGTAAGACCACCACTTTAAAACTCATAGCAGGAACATTGAAAAAAGATGATGGAGAGGTAATTTTATGTGGTGATAAGGTGAACCATTCTAAAAATGATTTTAAAAGAAAAATAGGTTTTATTCAGGATACTCCCTTTGTTTATCCATATCTTTCTGGAATAGAGCAAATATTTTTTGTGGCAAGCCTTTACGGAATAGAGAAAAAAGAGGTAAAAAAAAGAGCTGAACAATTTTCAAATCTCCTTGATACACAGAGATGGATTTCAGAGATATCAAAGAACTATTCCCATGGTATGAAACAAAAGGTGAGCATAATCCAGGCTTTAATTCATGACCCTGAACTTCTTTTAATTGATGAGCCTCTTGTAGCCCTTGATCCGAAAGCAGTATACAATTTCAAAAATTATTTAAAAGATTTTAAAAGAAGGAAAAAAGGAATTCTTGTGGCAACTCATTCTTTAAATTTTGCAGAGGAAATGTGTGACAGAGTGGGTTTTTTAAAAAATGGTAAAATTGTTATAGAGGGGCAAAAGGAAGATTTGTATAAAAAGTATAAGGCAAATAGTTTTGAAGAAATCTTTATAAAAAATCTTTAAGATTTAAAGTAGATTTAAAACTTTTAAATTGATTTGGTAACGATTTAGAGATTATAATTAAAATAAAAATTCCTTTTGAAAGGAGGAAGGATGAAGTATATTTTATATGTAGTTAATCTTATACTTGCTACAGTGCTTGTCCTTATAGTTATCTATCCACAATTTAAGGCAAAACAAGTTCAAGAAATACAAATTGTTGCCTACCCGGATCTTGCCAGTTTTCCTGTGTTTGTGGCAAAAGAAAAAGGGTTTTTTAATGAATTAAAATTGAATGTTATGGCTGAATTTGATGTTTCCAGAGAAGACCCTCTTGAAGATTTAAGAAAAGGTAGATTTGAAGTTCTCGCAGGTTATCCTATTGTTAATTTTTTGTTTGAAGGAACGGTTGATGCTGATATATTCAGGCTCATGGGAATGGTTGTGGAGGATAAAGATTACCCTCTCACCGGAGTCCTTTTGAAAACCGAAAGTAAGAAACTTTCCCTTAGACTCCTTAACAAAAAATCTCTTGCAATTCCTTCCTGGAGAAAGGATATGGAGGTGTTCAAAAAATGGCTTGATTTAAATGAGATTGAATTAGATGAGAAAAAGATAATAAGATATAATACTTTGGTTCCTTATGGGGAGTGGGATGCATCTTATGTTATAGAACCGATGTTATCTTTTCTTGCAGATTCTAATGATTTTAAAGTTCTTATGAAAAATGTGTTTAATGATATTTCGTCCCCTTATCCTTACGCAGGATACTTTGTGTCTCAGACAGGGGTGTATTTTAAAAAAGAAAGTGTGCGAAGATTCCATCAAGCTTATGACAAAGCTGTAAATTTTATTCAGGACCCTGAGAATGTAGAAGAGGTGAAATCTCTTTTGAAAAAGTATGAACAGGAGGTAATGAATTTAAAAGAGTTTGTAGATGTTAATTTACCTCTTTACCTTAAGAAAGAACAGATTCAGGATATACCTGTTAAAAAACTTTATAAGTGGATGCGGGATAATGAACTTTCTTTTTATGAGAACGATATTTCCCCAATTTTTTTAAGGGTTCCATGAAAAAGATTAGAGTGGGTGTTCTTGTCTCAGGTAGAGGGTCTAACATGGAAGCGATAATAGAGAACTCCAGAAAAGGAAACATAGATGCAGAGGTTGTTATAGTGCTTTCAGACAATCCCAAAGCCCCTGCTCTTGAAAAGGCGAAAAAAGCAGGAGTAGAAGCAATGTATATTTATCCTGGAGAAAAAAAAACTTATATGACATCTGATAGAGAAGGAGAGTATGTAAAAGTTTTAAGAGAAAAAGGTGTAGAACTTGTCTGTCTTGCAGGTTTTATGAGAGTTTTAAAGAAAACTTTCATAGAAGCTTTTGCTGGAAAAATAATGAATATTCATCCTTCTCTTCTTCCTTCTTTCCGGGGCCTTAATGCCCAGAAACAGGCATGGGAATATGGAGTTAGAGTTTCTGGCTGTACAGTTCATTTTGTTGATGAAGGAGTGGATACGGGGCCAATAATTTTACAGAGGTGTGTTCCTGTACTTGAAGACGATACTCCGGAAACTCTTACTCAAAGGATTTTAAAGGAGGAACATAAAATTTATTCTGAAGCAATACAGCTTTTTGCAGAAGGAAGATTAAGAATTGAGGGGAGGAGAGTTAGGATTTTACCAGGAAAATGAGTTTTGTTCATCTACATGTTCATTCTGAATACAGTCTACTGGATGGTGTTCCTAGAATAAAGGACCTTGTGGATAAAGCAAAAGAATATAATATGCCTGCTCTTGCTTTAACAGACCATGGTGCTCTTTTCGGTGCAATAGAGTTTTACAAGTACGCAACTCTTAAAAATATAAAACCGATAATAGGTATAGAACTCTACATGGCTTCCAGAAGCAGGTTTGAAAAAACAGGTGGGATATCAGGTTCCAATTATCATATACTTCTACTTGCGAGAAATCATAAAGGTTATAAAAACCTTTTGAAATTGTCTTCGCTCTCATATGTTGAAGGATTTTATTACAAGCCAAGAATAGATATGGAACTTATTGAAAAATACTCAGAAGGTCTTTTATTTCTAACAGGTTGTTTAAAAGCACATATTCCTTCTCTTATTTTGTCAGGGAAGACCGATGAAGCAGAAAAGGCTCTCAAAACTTATATAGATATATTCGGTAAAGAGAATGTTTATCTTGAGTTAATGGATATAGATTTAAAGGAAAATATTGAGGTTAACAAAGTGCTTATTGAATTTTCAAAAAAATATGATTTGCCATATGTTGCAACAAATGATGTTCATTTTATAGAGAAAGATGATTATACTCTCCATGAAATTTTACTTGCCATACAGACAAACAAAACGCTTCAGGACAAGGTTAGATTAAAGTTTGAAACTCAAGAGGTGTATTTTAAAAGTGCAGATGAGATGAAAGAAAGATTTTCCCATATGCCCTATGCAATTAATAATACCCTTGAAATTGCAGAAAAATGTAATGTTTCACTTGATCTGGATTCAAAGCTCCATCTACCAAAGTTTGAAATACCTGAAGGTTTTGATAGTAATTATATCTATTTAAAAGAACTTACACAAAAAGGTTTAAAAAGAAGAATGGGCAAGGAACCTTCTGCCAGATACAAAGATAGACTGGAGTATGAACTTGAAACAATAAAGAAGATGGGTTATGAGGGGTATTTTCTCATTATTAAAGATATTGTTGATTTTGCTAAGGAAAATGACATAATGGTAGGACCTGGTAGAGGTTCATCAGTGAGTTCTCTTGTTTTGTATTCTCTGGAAGTAACAGATATAGACCCTCTGAAATACGGTCTTTATTTTGAAAGGTTTTTAAATCCTGAGAGGGTTTCTCCCCCGGATGTTGATATAGATTTTGAAGATGAAAGAAGGGATGAAGTTATTAGCTATGTGAGAAGAAAATATGGTGAAAACAGTGTTTCTCAAATTATAACTTTTGGTAGAATGATGGCAAGAGCAGCAATAAGAGATGTGACGAGAGTCATGGGTATGCCTTATTCCGAGGGTGATAAGATTGCAAAGCTTGTAAATTTTTCTTCCCTTGAAGAAACTTATAATGAAAACCCCGCTTTTAAAAGCGTTATAGATTCAAAAGAAGTTTATACCAGATTGTTTAAATATGCAAAGAAGATAGAAGGTCATGCAAGGCATTCTTCGGTTCATGCCGGAGGTGTTGTTATAGCGCCTGGCAATTTGATGGAATTTGTCCCTCTTTACAGACAGACAGATGGAACAATATGTACTCAATATGAAATGAAGTCCCTTGAGTCTGTGGGTCTTTTAAAAATGGATTTCCTTGGATTAAGAACACTTACAGTGATTCATAAGACCCAGAAGATGGTGAGAGATAAAAATCCAGAATTCAATATTACAAGAATACCCCTTAATGATAAAAAGACCTATGACTTACTAAAGAGAGCAGAAACAATAGGTGTTTTTCAGATGGAGTCACCAGGAATGAAAGATATTCTAAAAAAGATGAAACCAGAAAAGTTTGAAGATTTAATAGCAATACTTTCTCTTTATAGACCGGGGCCCCTCGGTTCTATAAGCATAAATGAGTTTATATCCAGAAGACATGGTATTTCTCCTGTTACCTATCCTCATCCTCTTCTGGAAGATGTTTTAAAAGAAACCTATGGAGTTATTCTCTATCAGGAACAGGTTATGAGAATAGCAGCTGAAATAGCTGGTTTCTCTATGGGTAAGGCTGACATACTGAGAAGAGCAATGGGTAAAAAAGAAAGACAGAGGATGCTAGAACAGGAAAAGGATTTCATAGAAGGTGCCAGTAAGAAGAGAATTCCGGAAGAGGTAGCAAAAGATATCTTTGAAACCATCAAACCTTTTGCAAGTTATGGTTTCAATAAAGCCCATTCAACGAGTTATGCCCTTATATCATATCAGACTGCCTATCTGAAAGCCCATTATACTGTTTATTTCATGTGTGCAAACCTTTCATCCGAAATGAGTAATTCTGATAAACTTGCAAAATTTGTAAATGAGTCAAAAAGAATGAAAATTGAGGTGCTTCCTCCTCATATAAATCTTAGTGAAGAAAAATTTAAGATAATAGATGAAGATAAAATACTTTTTGGACTTGGTGGAATTAAAAATGTTGGCAAATCAGCCATAGATAATATAATAAAAACAAGAAAGAAAGGTGAGTTCAAATCCTTTGAAGATTTCACCTATAGAGTTAGTTCTAAGTGTTGTAACAAAAAGGTTATAGAAGCATTAATATATTCCGGAGCCTTCGATAAAATTGAGCCAGATAGAAAAAAATTATTATCAAAAATAGAAACTTCTAAAAAAGATATACAATTAAAGTCTTCTCTTTTTGATAAGTCTGTATCGCATGAGAAAAAGGTCCAGAAATTCATGCTTAATGAAAAACTGGAGATGGAAAAGAAATCTTTTGGGTTCTATCTCTCAGCTCACCCTTTGACCCCTTATGCTCACTTTCTCAAATTTATAAATATATCAAATTCCAGTGACCTTATATACTTTGAAAATACAAGAGAAGTAACCTTATGTGGGGTTCCTTTAAAGGCAAAGGTATTAAACAGCAAGATGCAAAAGGAATACATGCAGATTGAATTTGAAGATTTTTATGGGACATTCAAAGTTATGGTTTTCAATGATTTAATGGAAAAG
>FWPU01007668.1_pt1 | contig 19559 bp, 14 predicted proteins | sample 2228361 | NCBI WGS metagenome assembly FWPU01 (sample SAMEA103939777, study PRJEB20133) | metagenome
GGCGGTGGGAAAGGTCGCTCGCCCTTTCGAGGCGCGGGATGTCCTTGTCCTCAAATCGGCTTGCGCCCGCCAGGATCACCTGGCCGAATGGAAGCTGCCCCGGTGCATCCGGGATGTCGGGGCCGATCCAGGTGACGAGCCCGTCCTGAACCAGCTCGGTCTGGGGCGTCCACAGAACCATGGACGCCGAACCCTGGATCGGGTTTCCCAGCTCGACGAAGGTTTCCTCCTTGAGAATGACGAAAGGGCGGGGGGTCGAGTTGAACGGCACGCACAGGCCCGCAAGAAGCTCTTCGGCGGGTCCCCGGCAACGCGCGCTTCCGAAGGGGATTCCGCTGCCAGCCCGGCACCGGGCCTTGAGGAACGAGCGCACGGCGAGAATCTGCTCGTCGAAGTGGGCCACGGAACCTCCCGGCTCGGCTGGTCTGCCTGTTGTCCTACTTGTACGGCAGAACCTGGGTTTCCAGGAACTCTGCGACCGTGTTGTGGATCGTCTCGATGGATGCGGGCCTGGGATCCATGGGATCGAACTCGACCAGACAAAGGGGCTTTTCCCGCTCCTTGCAGGCTTCCCGGATAAAGCCGTGGGTTGCCTGGCCGTGCTTGCACTGGATGAGAGCCGGCACGATCACCGCGTCCACGTTCCAGTTCTCCAGGGCATGGATGAAGTCGTCCATGAAGAACTCGTGAGGACCCCGGTATTGACGGGCCATGCAGATATTCATCATTTTCCAGGCATAGTCGCGAACGATGGTTTCCGGCGTCTTCGGATCGATCAAGCCCATGGTGGCATGGCCGAAGAAGGTCAACGCCGTCACGGCGCCGAATTCGTCCTCCAGCCAGTCGTGGATGCCCACGTCGTAGAAGGGGTCGGGATTGTACAGGAGGAGGCGGACCTTTTCCTCGGCCACGGCACCCTTGCCCTGGGACGCGAGTCTCTTTGAGTCCTCCAGGATGGCCTTGCAGACGTCGCGGGCATAGGGGGTTCCGGAGGCAACCGTGAGCAGCAGGAACTGGTAAAAGCCCAGCTTGCCCGGGTGGGGGCAGGGAGCGAGCTTGCGCATCTCGTTTTCTTCGATGAACAACTCCACCGACTCGTTGGCCAGCTTGATATGTTCCCTGCACTTGTCCCAGTCCATCCGGGTTTTGCAGACCTCCTCGATCGTGCGGATCATCTTCCAGATGTGGTGCTGGTAAAGCTCGATTCCCCTTTCGTCCTGCCAGTAGGGCATGTCCGCCTGAAAGACCGGCGCGTCGATGAGCTTGCCCAGGATCTGATAGGCCGTGATGGCGGAGTCGCAAGGGGACGTGGGCGCGCAGGCGATGGCCACCGGAGGCATGACTTCCTCCAGAACGCATCCGAGCATGCCCTTGTCCGCCGGACACACGTCGGCGGGAAGTCCCGCGTTCTCGGCCGCGTCGATGTACGGAGTGAGTCCCTCCGGATCCAGGACCGGCAGAAAGCCGCACAGCGTTTCCGTCATCCAGGTGTGGACATTCGGAAACCCGTGGAAGATCTCCGGGAAGAACAGGAACTCGTGCCAGATCATCTTCTTGCCCTGTTCCACGGCCGAGAACAGATCGCGGATATACACGTCCACCGCCTTCATGACCTCGATGGGCCCCGCCTCCCGCGGGTCGCCGATGGCCTGCATGGCCTCGACCATGTTCTGGATGGCCGCCAGGTTTTCGCTGAAGACGGTCTGAAACTTCTCCGGGTTGAACAGAATGGCTCCGGCCATTTCGAATCCCTCCTTTTGCCTATTCCATGCTTTCGAGGAACGCCTGAACCCGGGTCTTCAACTGGCCGGTTCCGCCCGGCAGGTACTCCCTCTCGACCCACAAGGTCGGGATCCCGCTTTCCTTGGCGTCAAGATTCGTCATGAGGCGTTCGCCGCCCCAGAGCTGGCACATGATGATTCTCTCTCCGATGATCCCGTCCACCTTCCAGTCCCGCACGATCTCCTGGATCCGCTGCTTCCGGCGGCCCTGGTCGACCATGCGCGGGCAGGACCAGCGCTCGTGGTACCTTCTGGCGATGGCCTCCATGGGCTCGATCGATTCGTCCGCCAGATCCCAGAACAGGCGCGCTCCGAAGCAGATCCCGTCGGCCACCACCAGCCCCCCCTGATCCTCGACGACTTTGACCCACTGGGGATCGTCAAGCTCGCTGCCGTACAGGAACAGCCGCTTTCGGTACTGCGGCACCGCGACCCGGCCGTCCAGAGCGCTGAGCAGGGACTTCAAAGACTGGATGAAAACCTCCTTCGGCAGAGCCGTGGAAGCCACGGTGATGCTCAGGGCTTCCGCACCGCTGACCGGAGGCTTTTCGGCCTTGCGCAGCTCGTAGAGATCTCTGAGAAGCCGCCGCGATTCGTTCGAGAGCCGGATCGCCTGCCGGAGCTTGTCCGGCGTGAGGGCAACGCCGAAATGGGCCTCCAGGTTCTGCTTCAAGCGGGCAAGCTCAGCCCTGTAGTAGGAGAGGGACCGCTCGTCAAAGGGCACCCGCGGCGCCGCCACATATTCAAGAAAGAACTTCTTCTGTTCCGCGGCCTCCTTGTAGGCCACGGCCCGGAAAATGTCGCTCACCCGACGCATCTGGTCGCAGCCGTTGGTGCCCACGAAGCCGTCGAGAAAATCGTACCTCCCTCTCAAAGCCTCGTCCACCAGGTGCCGGCAATACGTGCAGTTGAGATACGTCGTGTACCGGTCCGCCTCGCTCGTGTCCCGGCTCTCCGGAGCCCTGAGCCGGTAGGGCAGCATCCCGGCGGCCAGGATGATCTCCTCGGGTACATTCGGGCACAAATACCCGATCACCTTGCCGCCCTGTTCCTTCCACTGGCGCACGAAGCTGTTCGAACTCTTCTGGATCACGTCCTGGAAGAATGCCAGTTCTTTCATCGCCTTCTTCCTTTCGCCTTTTTTCTGTTGCGGCGTTTTTCAGGCCGCCGTCTTCTTTCGCCATTTTTCCTGAGCCAGAACGGCGGCCCCCAGGGCACCCACGATCTGCGGGTCTTCCCGAAGGTGCACGACCCTGACACCCGCCTTTTCCTGCAGAATTCGGATCAGCCCCTCGTTCTTGGCGCATCCGCCCGAGACCGTCAGATCCTCCTGGATCCCGACGCGCTTGAGAAGGCTGATGAGCCTGCTCGCGATCGCCACGTGGATGCCCGCCACCACGTTCTCGACGCTGTTGCCCTCGTTGAGCTGGGTGATGATCTCGGACTCTGCGAACACGCTGCACTGGGCCGAGATGAGGGCGGGCGTGTCGGCCCGCTTGGAAAGCTCGGACAGGTCCTCGATCTTCACGCCCAGGACCCGCGCCTGGCTCTCCAGAAACCGGCCGGTGCCGGCCGCGCACTTGTCGTTCATCACGAACTCGCGAACCTTGCCGTCCTCCCGCACGCCGATCACCTTGCAGTCCTGGCCCCCGATATCCACCACGGTCCGGACGGTCGGACAGAGCCATTTGGCACCGGTGGCGTGGCAGGTGATTTCCGAGATGTTTTCGCTCGCAAACGGGATCTTGACCCGGCCGTATCCTGTGCCGACCATGTACGCAATGTCCTTTTCTTTCGCCTTCACGCGCTCCAGCACCGCGTCCAGACAGATGCGGGCCGTCTTTTCAGGCCTGGGCGTGGCCTCGGTGATATGAAATCCCAGCACCTTTCCCTCCTCGTCCAGAAGGAGGGCCTTTCCTGTCGTAGAGCCGATATCCACTCCCGCAAAGATCGCCATCTCTTCGGTCCCTCATCAAACGCCTGCCGAAAATCCCTACCGGCCCTCGTCCGGAAAGCGAGCATCGATTTTCGTGCAGTTGTTCATCACCTTGAGCGCAAACTTGACCTGCCTGAGAATTTTGAGCTGGCTGCCCTTGATCAAGCGCAGCTTCCGCGTCATCAGGGCCCGCAGGGGCTCCTGCTTCGCCTGGACAATGTCCTTCCAGACCGAGAACTTGCCTGCCATCACGTATTCGGCGTCCGGCCTCTCGTCGGGCGAGGACAAGGCCATGGCCTCCTTGGCTTCGCCCTTGTCCGCCCAGAAGAACAAGTAACCGGTCTGGTCCAGCTTGCCGGGCTCGGCCTCGATCTGGAACACGAATTTCCCCGAAAAGTCGCCGCACGCATCCTTGAACTCGGGATCCGCATTGCAGATCTTCTGCAGCTCCTTGATCCACTCGTCGCTCGGGTACAGTACAGCCATCTTTGTGCCCCCCTTGTTCCTTCTGGAAACCTTTTCTTGCGCCTTCAGATGCGCGCTTCCTGATCCTTCCAGAACGGCTCCCGCAAGACCCGTTTGAGAACCTTGCCGGCCGGCGACTTGGGCAGCTCCTCTACCACCTGGATTTTCCTCGGGATCTTGTATCGGGCGATCTTGCCTTCGCAGAAGGAAACGATCTCCTCCAGCGTGATCTCCGCTCCGGACCGGGGCACCACGAACGCCAGCAAGGCCTCTCCCCACCGGGGATCCGGCACCCCCACGACGGCGGCCTCCAGGATCTTCGGATGCGTCTGAAGGACATCCTCGATTTCCGCCGGATAGATGTTCACGCCACCGCTGATCACCATGTCCGCCTTTCGGTCCACAAGGTAGAGATAGCCGTCCTCGTCCAGCCTGCCGATATCCTCGTTGGTGAACCATCCGTCCAGCATCGAGGATTCGGTGGCTCCGGGGTTCTTGAAGTATGCTTTCAGCACGGCGGGCGTCCGGACGTACACCAGCCCTTCGCTGCCCCTGGGAACCTCCCGGCCTGACGGATCCAGGACTTTCACCTCGCAGAAGTACGTCGGCAGCCCCACGGAACGAACCCGGTCGCGCTGCTCGTTCACAGGAAGACTGGTCGCGATCCCGACTTCCGTGGATCCGTAGAACTCGTGCAGCGCAGCCCCGGGGAAAAACGCCAGGATCTCCTCCTTGAGCCGGGTCGGGAGCGGGGCCGCGGCCGACACGAGGACCCTGACCGAGGAGACGTCGTACTTTGCCTTCTGAGCCTCCGGAAGAGAAAGGATCATGTTGTACATCGTGGGAACCATGAACGAGGTCGTGATCTTCTCGTTCTGGATGACGCGGAGGACCTCGCCGGGTTCGAAGTGGTCCATGAGAACCACCGTTGCCCCCATCATGAGGTGCGCGAAAGAGAAGGCAAAGGGCGCGGCATGATACAGGGGACCGGGGCAGAGAAACCGGTCTTTTCGATTAAAGCCGTACTCCAGAACGATCTGGACCAGAGAGAGTATTCTGGCCCTGTGGGTGAACAGAGCTCCCTTGGGAGATCCCGTTGTGCCGGCCGTGTACGCCAGGTAAAAAAGATCGTCCTCGTTCACTTCGGCCTGGGGATCCTCGGGAGAGCCCTCTTGAAGAAGCGTCTCGTAAGGGACCGCTTCTCCGGTACCGGAAGATCCCACGGATATCAGGAGATCTCCCGTCAGCTTCTCGAGATCGGATCGAACCCCGGAGAGCCCGTCCAAAAGCGTGTCGCTGCAGAAAAGGGCTTTGGATTCGGAATGCTCTGCGATGTGTTTCATTTCTTTTGGCGTCAGCCGGTACCCAATCGGAACCGGAAGGGCTCCGATCTTGGCCAGAGCGAAAAAGATTTCAAAATAGGCGGGCGAGTTCGTCATGTACAGAGACACCCGGTCCCCTCTTCCCACCCCCCGGGCCCGCAGGGCATTGGCCAGGCGGTTGGATCGCTCGTCCAGCGCCCGATAGGTGATCCGCTCTTGCCCGAAAACAAGGGCTGTGCGGTCCGGGTGTTTGCCGGCGTTGGCACGCAGCAGCGAACCGAAGGTCATCGCCATTTCGTTGCCTTCCTCCTGCGCAGGGAAGCGGCGCAAAACCGCAGTTCTCGCAGAGGAGAAGGAGAGCAAGAGACATGCCACACCCAGCCAAGTCCGTCGAGGCAGACCTGGACTCCACGAGGGCTTTGGCGGAATCCTGGCGAACCGGGGGGGCGCAGCTTTTGAGCATCCTGCGACAGGAGGGAGCCGGAGGCAGGCGAAGCAGAGCTCACAGGCATGAAGCAAGCCCCCTGAAGATAGCTCCGGTTCAGGGGGGAAGAACGTCTCAAGAATGAGACGGATGTCTCAGTTCTCGGAACAACCTCCCCAGGTCCTCTGCGGAGAGACACGATGTTTCTTCAGCTTGCGATACAAGGTGGCCCGGGAGACGCCCAGGATCCTGGCGGCCCGCTGGACGTCCCCCTCGGCGTCCCGCAGCGCGGCGGTCAAAGCCAGCTTCTCCATTTCTCGAAAGGAAGCCTTCCGAAGGGGCTCTTCGGATTTTCCTGAGACTGCGTGAAGATACTCGGGCAGATCATGAACGAGGATCTCCTGCCCCGAACTGACCGAAGCGCTGTATTCGAGGCAGTTTCGCAGCTCCCGAACGTTTCCCGGCCAATCGTGGGCGAGCAGAAGGGCCAGAACCTCCTGAGAAAGCTTCCGTCTCGGACCATTCTGCTTCTGGTGAAGATGGTCGAGCAGAACCTCGGCAATCACCTGAATATCTTCTTTTCTCTCCCTGAGCGGAGGTACCGCGATCTTGAACACGTTCAGACGGTAGAACAAATCCGGGCGGAACGTCCCGGCACGGACAAGGCCTTCCAGCGGCACCGAGCTTGACGCGATGATTCGAACGTCGATATTGCGAACTTGCACGTCCCCGACACGCACAATCTGCCGGTTTTCCAGAACCCGCAGGAGCTTCGCCTGAATGTCCGGCGCCAGCGTGTTCACCTCGTCCAGGAAGAGCGTGCCCCCTTCGGCGATCTCGAATTTGCCCAAGGACCCTTCCTTCCTTGATCCGGTGAAGGCACCCCCTGCATACCCGAACAGTTCGCTTTCCACGAGCTCACGGGGAATGGCCGAACAGTTGATGGCAACAAAGGGCCGGCTCCGCCTGAGGCTGTCGTTGTGGATCGCCTGTGCGAGCAGCTCCTTGCCGGTTCCGGTCTCGCCTTCCAGAAGAATCGTCAAGTTGCTCTTGGAAGCGATCCTTGCCCTCCGGATCACATCGAGAAGGGCCGGGCTCTTTCCCAGGATATCCTCGAAGGTGTACCGCGCCACATGACCGATCCCCCCTGTGGGGCCGGGCCAGCATTTCCCTTCCGGACGGATGGTGATGAGCGTATTCGCCGCCGCACCGCTCGCCGTCAGGATGCGCTCTGCCACGATGGAGTAATGCTGCTTCCCTTTGTGAACCTGAATCGGCACGCGTTCCTCGTGGGCCTGCCCCCGAAGAATCCTTTCCAGAACCAGAGAATCCGGCAGGATTCTCCGGATGTCCTGGCCCGAGCCTTCAAACGGTTTGAGGCCCAGGATGGATTCGGCCTGGTCGTTGCAGAGAAGCACGGTGCCCTGCCCGTCCACAAGGACAATCCCCTGGGACGTCAACTCGGACAAGGATCCGGAGGATCGAAAGAGGTGGCGGAAGGTGGCGACCAGTTCGCGGATTTTCAGGTGAACCTCGATCGACTTCACCGTTTGCACCATGAGGCCGAACAGATAGGGAGCCGTATGATCGCCCTGTGCGCCGTGGGGGCTGGAGAAATTCAGACAGCCCACGATGTTGTGGCCGGGATCGCGGATGGGAGAAGAGAAACAGTTGGCCCAATGGTAGCATCGGCTGTAATGCTCCGGGCCGCAGACGGAAACGGGGATTCCGGCCGCCAGGGCCAGGCTCGGCCCCGTCGTGCCCGTCAAGGACTCCGTCATCTGAGACCCCACGGCCACTTGTACGCCGGAGAAGACCTTCAACAGCCTTTCGCTTCCGAGCAGATGCAGGACCAAACCACTCGGATCCAGAATCCCGCAAACAACCCCGGAGCGATCGAACAACCCCTGCATGGGCTCAAGCACCTGTTTGGCTGACTCGATCAGGTCCGAGTGGGCGGCGATGGAGGCTTCCAGGCGTGACGCGGGCAGGACGGCCGGGTAATTCTCCCGGAAAGGATCGAGCCCCAGTTCTCGGCAACGGATCCAGGAAGACAGGAGATCCTTGCGGATGCCCTCCGCAGAGCCCGTTTGTACGAATTGCTTCCATTGTTGAAGCATGGCACCTACTCCCTGCCCTGTCGATTTTCCTCCCCCTTTGGTCCCGAAGCATACGAGAAGCCGAAAAAAGAATCCAAATCGAGAGGCCGGGGCCCAAAAGTGAAAAGTACTCCTTTGCAGAAGCAGCTTATCCGAGAGGAAGCAGACGAGTCAAGCTTTTTTTGCCGAAGGGCCGTTTCCCCTGGTGAGGCGGCTGCGGCGACGGCCTGCGCAGTCCGCCAGAAACGACCGAAGACGCGCGCCCCGCGACAGAACCACCCGGGGAGAGGCGAAGGGATCTGCCTGGAGTTTCAGAAAGGGGATCCCCATGGATCGAAACAGTCCCTCGATGGGCTCCAGGGAGGAAAGAACGTTCAGGCAGGCCCTCTGGTACGTGACGAGGACCGCGTCCACCCTGGTGGCTTCGATCCTCTGGACGATCGCGGCCAGCGATGCTTCCAGGCGCATCGCGAAGTCCCGCGTGCAAGGGTTGCGGCCCACGTTCCTGGCGGTATACCTCACCAGCTCTTCCAGACCGGAGGGCCGGGGCCCCGCACCCGGAGAGGCGGCCGGGAGGAGAGGGGCCACCGTGACGGCGCGCAGCTGCTTCTCCAGGAGATCGGCGAAAGGCAAAGAGGAGAGGGGCGTCATTTCGAGCCAGCCGATTCGGAGCCGAGGCCCCGGGCCTCCGGAAAAGGCATTCCGCCGGATTCGCTCGTGAAGGATCCGGCTGGCTCTTCTCATGCACGGGGGTGCACTCGCCGCAGCGGCCTGCAAAAGGGGCCTGAAAAAGAGGAAGGAACACGGGAAGGGGAAAGATCCGGCCTGTTCAAGCCTCGTGACCTCCCGGAGTGCCGCAGCCAAATCGTTCGCCTCCCGCATCGCCTCCGAGCAGCGGGGCCAGTCCGGCGGCTGTCCGGTCCTGGAGGCAAGGAACTCGACCAGATCCCACACCTGACGCTCACGGAAATCTTCGCTCGAGCCATCCGAACGAAAGGGTGCGTCAAGCAGAAACACGGAATCTTCCCACTGGCTTTGCAACACCTTGAGATAGGCCAGGTTGGAGTCGCATGCCGACGTTGTCCCGACCGCCAGAACCCTGTGGCCCGCCTGCAGATTCAGGGCAGCAGCGAGCTTGAGTCGATCCAGGGGGCACAGATTCTGGCAGTGGCGCCTCCACCGCAGACGGTCCCGGCCGCCCCGGGGCAGGCATCCCTGGGACAACGCAAGAAACGGCAGCAGCCCGTCCAGAACGGGAAATACGGATGGAAAGGCATAGAAGATCTCGGGGGGCACTTCCGGCGAATGAATCAGCAGGACCCGGCCTTCCCCGGCGGCCCGCCGGACACACTCGAAATACGCCGTCAGAAGGTCCTCGGGATTCTCGCGGTCCCCGGCGTCTCCCCCGGCATCCCCGGGCCAAGGCTCCGGGGCCGGAGCATTCCCTTCGCGCAGGAAGAGGACTTCAGCCTGCTTCATCTTCTTCCCTTTTGGAGAGACTCAAGCCATCCAAGGACTCGGAGGAATCCTTCCCCTTGGGCGCTTCCGTCGATCCAGAGCAGGGGGATCCTTTGCGAGGCGGCCCACTCTTTCCAGGTGATCGCTTCCGCCCTCCACAGGCGGCATCGCGGATCGGTGACAAGGAGAATTCCACAGGGAGGAGGATCCGGCCCCATCCAGCGGGCGAACGACGCCGTCTTGGAAGCCCCGTGCGCGGCCTTCGGGCAATATCCGGAATGTTCAACATAGTGCCGGGCAATCCATTCGAGAGGAGTCTCTCCCGGGGTTTCCGCAAGGCAATCAAGGGAAGGGTACTCGACACACCCCAGGGGATCGAAGAAAAGGTCGGCACAGGAAGTCTTGAGCGCATTCAGGAGGCGGGTCCTCTCGGGTCCCTCAGGCCCCACGACCAGAATCCTTTTCGGCTCCCGGCGTGGTCTTGAGGCGCCTTTCTCGCTGCCCGCTTCGCTGGCCCGGGCCCGAAGCTCCTGAAGGCTCCGCCGGACCCGATTGGCTTGCCGGACCGCAGCTCGCAAATTCGCGTCCGTAATTTGAATCGCAAAGTGGCTCTCGAGACATTCCTTCAAGTACAGAAGTTCGCGATGATAGAAACGGACGGCCGCCTCTCCCCGGCAACGGAACGGAATCTGCAGGAGGTGGTTGAAAAAAGGCTTACAGGGAACAGGGAGTTTGCTGCCCCAGAGGCTGTAGAATCTAAGCATCGCGTCGCAGCCATTGGTCATGACGAGCCCGTACACGGCCGGCCCCTGCCCAGATTTCACACCTTGGACAAGACGCCGAAGTTTCGTGCAGCAGGGTCCGCCCACGGGCAAACCGGTCCTTGCCTGCCCGTCCGTTGAGGAAAAAGGAAGCCGGACGGGCTCGAACCCTGCCGCCAGGATCATCTCGACGGGCACCTGGCTGCAGCAGTAGCCAAGCAAGACAGAGCCATCTTGTGCTGACCCGGTCAATCCCGCTTCCCCATTCCCCTTGTGTGCGGCCGGAGGCAGGCCGCAACCTCCGCGCCGGGAGCTCCGAGACTCTGCTGCCAACCAGCCGGAGTCGAGCGTTGTCGCGCCTCTCGTGCCTTTGGTAGCCTTGAGCAAACCCTATGCCAGTAGAGAGAGGACAGTCCTTCAAGGCCCCCTCTCGGATCCTCGGCCGAAGGTGCCGAGCGGGAAAGGGCAAAGGGAGGACGAGAGGCTCTCTCTCCAGGTTTTCGGACAGCAGAGTGTCTCGCAGGAGAACTCGACTGTCTCAGAATTGAGAACGGCCTGGGTTCCGAGACCTCCAAAACAGGGTGACGGGGACGCCGGTGCTCACGCACGGCTCAGAAATCTCAGGAGGCGAGTGTATTCCCTTGGGCACGAACACCCAGGCCGACACGGGAAGACTCATGCGGCTCAACCTGTCGGAGCCGGGCAGCCCACAGGCAGCCGCTGTGGCATGCCCTTTGCTCAGGGACTCTGCCTGTGGTTGTGTGTGAAGGCTTTCTTCTCAAAGACCATCTGTGCGTGGTATCAAGGAACAGCCCCCCAACAACTCTTGCTGGATGAGGAGGCGAGGCATGAGAGGATCTGGGGTCATGAAGACATGTTTGCTTTTTCTTGCGGCGTGCGCGATCCAGGCCCCGTGGGCCACGACAGCCTGTGCCGATGTCGTGCCGGGCGACGTGATCGACAAGACGAATTGGGAAAAAGTGGAGGGGCTTCTGCCTGGGCCCATTCTCGAGTGGGTAAAGAAAGGCGACTTTGTCCTCCATGTGGGCGAACTCCGATACAACCAGAGTGATTATTTCGCCCCCGCCGTCAAGGAGTCGATGAAGTCCAATCTCGGCAAGTATGAAGTCAACGAACAGGATCAGATTGTCGAGGCGGCCACGGGCAAGGAGCCGAGCTTCATTGTGGGGTTCCCATTCCCGAAGCTCGACCCCAACGACCCCAAGGCAGCCGTCAAGGCCATGTACGACAAGCACTTCCATGTCTTTTCCTACGGAAACATCGAGTATCCCTTCCACATGATCTGGGTCGGGCGCTCAGGCTTCGAACGGGAGATCTGGTGCGTCTACGTGAATGCGCCTCTCACGGGCGACCCGGGGGCCAGGGACACGCCCAACCCGGACAACATCGAGCGCTACACCGTGCTGGCCGTGCGCAGTCCCTTTGACGTGGCCGGCACAGCCGTCATGCTGTGGCGTTACAAAGGCGACAAGCAGGACATGAACTTCAGTTACCTGCCTGCCATCCGCAGGGTCCGGCGCATGAGCCCCTCCAATCGCTCCGACGCTTTTGTGGGTTCGGACTGCTGCATCGACGACGCATGGGGATACGACGGCAAGATCAACGTGTTTGAATGGAAACTGGATCGGGTTCAAGAGGCTCTCGTCCCCACGAAGAACCCGGACCCGGAACGGCTGGTGAAAAACGAAAAAGGGGAATGGGTCACGACCGCTTCGGTCAAACCGAGTCAATACGGCTGGCAGACCGAAGGGTGGAAGGGCGCACCCTGGGCCCCGGTGAACTTCGTCTGGATCAAACGACCGGTCTGGGTGATCAAGTGCAAGCCCAAGGATCCGTATTACAATTACGGAAGCATGGAGTACTGGTACGATCCGGAACTGTATTTCCCGAAGTACGGCTTGATCTTCGACAGGTCCGGAGCATACTGGAAGGCGTTCCTGGTGGGCCACCAGGCATTCCAAAGCGATGACGGGCAGATGAAGCTCATGATCATCGCCATCCAGCACATGATCGACGACCGCACCCAGCACTCGAGCGTCGTGGAGAATTACAGCAACCGGAACATCTGGAGAAACTTCGCGCAGATGGATCTCAACGACTTCTCTCTTGCGGGCTTCAAGAAGTTCTGCAAGTAAGAAGGACGCTGATCTGTTTGGTTTCCTCGCGGTTCTGGTCGTATGGTTCAGAGGACCTGAGCAGAGGGGGGGCGAGATGAACGATCTGCAGAAGCTGCTGGTGGGTTTTCTTGCCTGGGGTCTGCTGGCAGGGTCGGCGCCGCCTGCGGAGGCATTCTATATCGATGAGGCCACCACGCTCTCCTTGAGTGCCAAGCTGGATTCCCGCGTCTCGCTTCGCCTGCAGGATGCGGAGAGGAACGGCTACTCGTATCCGCGGGATACGCAAGCATGGGATCTGGTCCAGCACCGCAACCTCTTGAATCTGGAGATCAATCACGATCTCGAGAATCTCACCAACCAACTGGATTTGTTGTATCCATTGCGCGCCCTGGGCCTGACGGCCAAGTACCGGGTGGTGGGCCGGTTCATGTACGAGGGCATCTACGACTACGGCCCCGGGATTTTTCAGGATGTTCGCCACTCGGACAAGGACAACATCGACTCCTTCAAGCAGAGCTATGACCTCTGGGAGTGCTACGCGGACATTTCCCGGGGACCGTTTCTCATGCGGGTCGGCAGGCAGATCCTGGCCTGGGGCGAGACGGACATCTTCCGTCTCCTGGACGGCATCAACCCCATAGACAACAGCTTCGGAGGCGTCTTCGAGGACCTGGATGACCGGCGGATCCCGCTCTGGATGATGATGGCGAACTACAATCTGGGGTCCTTCGGCCCGGTGTCGTCCCTGACTCTGGAGGGCTTCTGGGTCCCGGGCACCTTGGACGCCAAGGTAAGCCCATGGGCGCCCCTGGGCACCCCGTACATGGTGCCCGACCCGGACGTGTCGGTTTACCACAGGCTCTATATCAACACGCCGGACAGGAAGCTGAGCAACAGCCGCTGGGGGGGGCGGCTTCAGTGGCTGCTCGGCTCGAGTCTGAGCCTGTCCGTGGCCCACTACCAGACGTTCCTGGATTTGCCTACAACGTATTTCGTCTTGACCGAGCCCGTCGAGGGTCCCCTTCTGGATTTCAGCAAGCTGCGCATCAACGGCGATTTCCCCTCCCTGCAGGTCACCGGGGGGAGCATGAGCTTCTGGGAGCCCATGACCAACACCGTGTTCCGCGGCGAGATTGCCCAGTTCTGGGACGAGCCGCTGTTCGAGGTTTCTCAGAACGCCCGGCCCCTTCTTGCCGACTTCATCCCTGTGCCCTCTGCGCTGCTCGATGCGATTGCCGTCTCTGCGGGCGAGGATCCTCGCTCCTTCGGCTTTTTTGGGGTTCCCCTGAGCCCCCAAAGCGGCAACATTGCCAAGCGGAACATTCTTCGATGGATGATCGGCTTCGACAAGCAGCTCTGGATGCGGAAACTCAACAAGGAAAGCATGTTCTTCACCTCCTTTCAGTATTTCGGCCAGTGGATCCAGGACTACAGGCAAGACACGATCATCCCCTGCGCGATCCCGGACAAGTTCGTGCCGGGCACGGTCAACGGCATCACGGGCGAGCCGGTTCCGAACTACCTGAATTTTCCCAAGATAGGCAGGACCGAGCACATCTTCACGACCTTGATCACCACGAACTACAGGAAGGGCAGCCTGATCCCCCAACTGGCCGCCGCCTACGATCTGAGCGGGGTCTGGCTGCTCCTGCCCTCGATCAAGTTCATCCGGGAGCCCTTCCGCTTCAGTGTCCAGTATGCCGGCATTGTGGGCAACTACACCAGCTTCGGTCTGTTCCGGGACCGGGATCAGGTGAGTTTCACCGTCAGCTACCTGCTGAACTAGGAACTGGCCTGAAAAAGGATTGACTCTCCTCCCCGAGGTTCGCTATGCTTCTTCGGGTGCAAAGAATTACTTTCTGCTTTTGCTCCGGGGCCGAATGCCGGCGCGGGTTCCTGCACGACGGAGGGGAGCATGGGGGAGAGGGCGGCGCAGAAGAAAATGCGCATGAAGGAGCTTTCACGGGCCGCGGGTGTTCCGAAAGGAACGATCCTTTTCTACATCAAGGAGGGGCTCGTCCCCAGACCGGTCAAGACCCATGCCAATATGGCCTATTACGGCGAAGCGCACCTGAGGGCCATCCGGCTTGTCAAGGAATTGCAGGGCAAGCGGTTTCTGCCCCTGTCCGTCATCAAGCAGATCCTGAAAGGAAGCGGATTGAGCGTCCACGAGCTCAGGACGCTCGTCGAAATGGACGGCAAGCTCTTCCGCAATCTCAAGGGGAACCCGGCCGTCAAGCCCGTCACGGCTTCCAGGCTCGCCGAGCGGACCGGAGCCAGCCTGCAGGAAATCCGGGATCTCGAGCGTCTCCACATCGTCTGCCCGGTTCAAAAGGGGAACCGGAAGCTTTACGACGAGGACGACATCCGGCTGCTCGAGTGCTGGGTGAAGCTCCGCAAGGCCGGCTTCGCCAAGGAACTCGGTTTTGACGCCGAGATCCTGACGATCCACAGGGATCTCCTGCGGATCTTGGTGGAAGAAGAGGCCAAGACGCTTCTCAGCCGGGTGGCCGGAAAGGTGAATTCCCTGAACCTGGACCTGGCGAAAATGGTGGAGGATGCCACCGGCATCCTCAACACCATGATGGGAATCATGCACAAAAGGCTCGTCGTCGAGACGGTTCGAAAATACACCGAGGCTTTCAGGCAGAGGATGCAGGCAAAATAGCGGCCGCAGCGCGCCGGAGGGCGGGGCCGGCGTGAGTGCCTCCACCCCTCCGGAAACGTTTTTCGGCCGGAAAGGAGGGCCGATCATGGCAGCACCCATCCAGAGGATCCAGACAGAGGTAGTCGTCGTGGGTTCAGGGCCCGGAGGCGCCACCGCAGCCCGGGAGCTCACGCGCAAGGGAAAGAAGGTCGTGGTGTGCGAGGCGGGCGCATACCACAAGAACTTCGGTTACACGATCTTCCTGCTCGGCATGATGGACCGGCTGGGACTGACCTTCTCCAAGGAGGGAACGTGGGTCATCCGGCCCAAGACAGCAGGTGGCGCCTCCGTGGTGTTTTGCGGCACGGCGTTCCGGCCGCCGGCATGGCTCAAGGACAAGTACGGGATCGACCTCTCCCAGGAAGTGGACGAACTCTACAAGGAGATCCCGATCCGGACGCTTCCCGACTCGCTTGTGGGGCCTGCGGCCCGGCGGATCCTTGAGGCGGCCCAGAGTCTGGGCCATGAGTGGAAGCTCATCGACAAGTGGATCCGGCCCGAAAAATGCAAGCCCAACTGCGGCAAGTGCGCGCTGGGGTGCAAGGAGGGCGCCAAGTGGACGGCCCGGGAGTTCATAGAGGAGGCGGTCCGCGGAGGCGCCCGGTTCCTTCTGAAGACCCAAGTGGACCGGGTGCTGACCGAGGGCGGCAAGGCGATCGGCGTCCGGGCCAAGGGGCCGGATGGATGGATGGACATCCTGGCCGACACCGTGATTCTGTCCGCCGGCGGCCAGGGCACGCCGCCGATCCTGCAGCGTTCCGGGCTTTACGACGCCGGCCAGGGATTCTTTGCAGATCCCCTGTGGTTCGTGATGGGGCCGGCGCCCTGCCAGGGATCCCTCTACGATGTGCCGATGACGGCCGGGATGAACCTTGCGGCCGACGGGATCGTCATGACGGATCTCATGCCGCCCCCCATGATGTATTCGGCCCTGCTGGCCTACTCCGGCGTCAGGGGCGTGGTCTCCCTGCCCAAGGTTCTCCAGGCGAGAAAGACCTTGAGCATCATGATCAAGGTCCGGGACGGCCTGGACGGCAGGATCAACCTGGACGAATCGTTCTCCAAGCCCATCGATTACGACACCTGGTGGAAGCTCAACAAGGGCGCGGTACTGGCCGAGGAAATCCTCATGAAGGCGGGCGTCAAGCGCCAGGATCTGCTCAAGACCGGGGTTCTGGCAGCCCATCCGGGCGGCACGGTGCGGATCGGGGAGCTTCTGGACAAGAACTGCCAGACCGAAATCAAGAACTGCTACTGCATGGACACGACGATCATTCCGGAGCCTTGGGGCCTGCCTCCCACCGTGACCGTCGTGGCCATGGCCAAACGGCTCGCCAAGCACCTGACAGCGGCCCAGGAAGTGCGGGCAGCGGCCCAGGAGCGCGCGTAGTAGCCGGCGACTCCTGTTCTGTTCCGGAGTCCGTTCAGAGAAACCGTCCCCGGCGGGGCGATCTCGGTCGTCCCGCCCGTCGCGGGCTGCCGGCAAGTCGGTTCACGCAGGGGGGCTCCGACTTGCGGCGGCCCGTTTCTGTTTTCGCAAGAAGGAGGAAGAGATGGAATCACGGGACTTCGGCGCTCTCCTGTTCAGGCCGCAGGAGGAGATCCGAGAGCTCCAAAACAACCTGCTGCGAAGACAGGTGCGCAGGCTGGCGCAGTACAGTCCGCACTACCGGGAGCTTTTTCAAGCCCTTGCCCTGGATCCTTCAGAGGTCCGCTCGGTAGAGGATCTTCAAAGAATCCCTTTGCTCTACAAGCGCCAGTACATGAAAGATCCCCAGCGGTTCAGGCTCGCCATCCCGGCCGATGCCCCTGTGCCCGTTCAGGAGCGGATCCTCTGGAACGTGCACTACACGACCGGCACGACAAGCGGGCAGCCCAGCCCGTTTTTCAGCACGACCCACGACTATTTCGGCAATCTCATGCAACTGGCCCGCATGTGCGAAATCGGCGGGATCACGGCCGAGGACACGGTCGCCAACCTGTTTCCGCTGACTTCGGTCCCCCACATCGGGTTTCTGAAGACCATCGATTACTGCCTGGCCTCGGGAGCCCGGGTGGTCTGCGCCCTCACGGGCAGTTCCTACCCCGAGTTCCCGGTGCACAGGCCTCTCGACCACGCAGTGGAGATGGTGGAACGACAGAGAGCCACGGTGCTCAGCGGGATCACCTCCTTCGTGCGCCGGGTGATCATGCGCGCCGAGGATCAGGGAAGGGACTTCTCATCGGTCAAGAGGTGCCTGGTCCTGGGCGAGGCTTGCTCGCGAGGCATGCGGGCGGACATGAAGCAGCGGCTTGCCCGCCTGGGCGCCCGGGATCCCGTGGTCCTGAGCGGGCTCGGGTTCACCGAAATGCAGGGGACCACCCTGGAGTGCGCCGAGGGAAGCGGCATGCACCTTGTGGCGCCCGACCTCTTCTACTTCGAGATCTGCGACGAGTCCACGGGAGAACCCGTTCCGGACGGCGAGCGGGGCCTTCTCGTGGTCACCCATCTCAACCGGACGGGCACGGCTTTCCTGCGGTACGTGGTCGGAGACCTCACGGCGATCGACCGCAGCGTCTGCCCCCGTTGCGGCCGTACCGACGGCCGGATCGTGGTCCAGCCGGTTCGGACCATGGAGCTTGTCAAGCTCAAGGGCACCCTCGTCAACCCGGACGTCCTCCGGGAGGAACTTTCGGCCATCCAGGGCCTGGAGGAATACCAGGTCGTCTTCACCAAGGAAGATCCGGAAGATCCCCTTTCCCTGGACAAGGTCGTCATCAAGATCGCGGCCGTTCCGGGCCGGGATCGGGACGGTCTCGTTCAGGAAGTCACAAAACGCACCCGGGACGCCATCGAGATGACGCCCGAGGTGAGACTCGTGGACAAGATGGAGATCTTCGACCCTTCAGCGGCACTCAAATGCCAAAGGATCGTCGACGAAAGGCCGCGGGAAGCGGACTGAGTCTCCGGCCCCAGACGTAGAGGGCCCTCCAGAGGCGCCCCGCCGACGAGGGGAAAGGGCCAGACCGGCCCGACCGAAAGACTAGTCCACCGGCTCAAACAAGGATTTGTCCGCTCCGCAGACCGGACAAGCCCAATCGTCTGGCAGGCTTTCGAAGGGTGTACCGGCTTTCACGCCGCTGTCCGGATCTCCGGCCGCCGGGTCGTAAATGTAGCCGCAAACCGTGCACGTGTACTTCTTCATCTCTTCGCTCCTCTGTCGCGACAAGTCTCTTCTTGTGAGGGTCCAGGGCCTTTCGCTTTTAGCAAACCAGCCAAACACAAATCAACCGATTCCCCCGGCGGGCCGGAAGCGGTCCCGGAGCCTCCGGGAAAGGTCGCAAAGGCGGAGGAAAGCCTCTTCCACCGTCTTTTCGCCGTCCGGATTGACCAGGCAGCACGTGGCCGGAGAGAGAAGGCTTCTGGAAACCAGCCGGTCCAGGTCGATCCCCTGGCGGCCGAGAGCAGCCCAGCAATCCGTCAGGCGCCGTTCCAGGGAGGCCAGGTCTTCTTTCAAGAAATTCTCGGTACGGGTCGGCACAATCCCCCAGACGAGCGTGCCGCCGCGATCCAGAAACCTGCGGATCGATGGCGCGTAGGCCGTAAAAACTTCTGCATTCGTATACAGATCCATGGACAGCACATCGATGTCCAGGCCCAGCAGAAAGTCCCAGTCGGGATTCCCGCACAGATGGACGCCCCGGGGACGATCGATGAGGGAAAAGAACCCTTCCATGTCGGTCCTGGCCGCGATGTCACCGTAGCCCGACAGGGCGCTGAAGAGAAACTGGAGCCCGGGCTCGTCCACGAAGAGAAAAGCCCGTGGGTGGACCTGCTTGAGCCTGGCGAGCTGGACGCTGGCTTTGCGCGCCATGAATTCGAACAGAAAAGGACGGACCGTATCGTCGAAGAGGATCGGCCTGCGGTCCTCGTCGGTCACGTTGAACCCGAAGCTCACGGGCCCTTCGATCTGGCCCCGGATGGCCGGCCTGTCCGAAAGCGGCAGGGCGAGAAACCGGTGATACACTGCGGAGTAGCGCTCGCTCAGATCGAGAAAGCCGGGTTCCTCCATGCGCGAGAGAGTCTCCTCGAACTCCTCCAGGAACCTGCGGTGCGAAAACCCAAGCGTACGCTTCTCCACGTCGAGCACGATGCCCGGGAAGTGCTCTGACGCCTGCACGTACATGTCCTCGTAGTAGCTCACGCGGGGAAGCTGGGGCAAAAAGGGCACGTCCAGCCCGAGAGCCGCGTCCAGGGCCCGGTCGATGTCCCGGTGGGGCATGACCGCCATGGCCGTGGTGAGCAGATCGCCCGGAATGGTCATGTTGATATCGATTCCCTGGTATGCGCTCCCGGAACCGGCGAGACCCGACGGGCGCCAGCCCTCTGCCCCTGTGGCCTTGCGGCGCAATCCTCCCCGGGGCCGGAGCCAGGCTCCGCGTGCCCCGGGGGAGTTTCGCGTCATGGAGAAAAGGAGGAGGGGATCTA